>Ga0116227_10006404_pt1 | contig 23871 bp, 16 predicted proteins | sample S1TSphgellanicum_FD_89693 | JGI IMG/M metagenome (GOLD analysis project Ga0116227, IMG submission 89693) | Host-associated microbial communities from peat moss isolated from Minnesota, USA - S1T2_Fb - Sphagnum magellanicum MG | ecosystem: Host-associated > Plants > Peat moss > Unclassified...
GGTGTGGTTGGGTGGGGGGGGGGGGGGGGGGGGGGGGGGGCCTTATTTAAGCACTAGACTTAGTACTTTTGCCCTAGTGTCAAGTTTCCTCATTAAATAATCTTTAAAATAGTGAAATGAATTTTCATGAAAATATGAACCTGAGGTGTTTAAAACCATCATAGGTTTGAATCTGAATAATTTCAAAATTGTAAAAATGAATTAAATATTTGAAAAAAAATTTAATTATTTGTTTTGTCCATGTGGAAATGGAAATTCACCCTAGATTAGAGTATCTAGTTTGTTTTTTTGGTGTTTATTAATGACATGTTTAGAATTGGAATTAATAACATCCATCTTACCTAATAAGGCTCTAGGTATCCTTTGTAAAGAAAGTTAAAAGCATTTACGAAGCCTTGGGGGCATGTTGTTCAAGTGTGCGTATCAAGTTAATCAAGATGTGGCAACTTCATTTTGTTGCTCTTTGCTTGTTCATACGTTTCTATTGTGAAGTGTCCCTCGAGCACACATCATGATACTGAATGAAAGGGCAAAATAGTACACCTACTTTAACCAAAGTTTAAAATCCAATTTTCATTTCTAAAATTAATTTTAAAAAGTCTAAAATAGTTGAATTTCTAATAACAAAAATCACTCAAAATTCAATATCTCTCACACATAAGGTCTAAAAATTATGAAATCACCTGGATGCAACCTTACATATCAAGGGCTTTTCAATCGTATCAAGAGTCGACCCCAATTCCCTTGTAATTTTAAATTTGAATTTCATTGAAATTTCAGTGAAAAAATAACTATCCAAAAATTCAATAACTCTTTGCGTTGTGAGCTAAACATTATGAAATCACACCCTTGTGCACCTCTAGTCATTGAGGGCTTGACAATGGTAACAAAAGTGAAGTAAAGGGTGCCATGGTTTGGGGGATTGGAATGTGACAATATGAAAGAAACAAATTACTTTTCTTTATATTTATATATATATATATATATATTCATTCTTGCTAAATCAGCATCCATGTGTGCGGGATGGGCTTTTTGGGTCTGATTGGATTATTGTTCACAATTTCAAGAAGCATGTTGAAGAAGCAACCTCTTATATATATGTATGTACACAATAATAATAATAATAATAATAATAATATATGGAAAGAAATCCCCAAGCTTTTGAAAGTTCTATTTTCCTTATAAAAATTCCAATCCAAGGATGTTACGTAGCCTTGATTGAAAGAAAGAAAAGTTGTTACCACCAACCATGTGTGATGTATGAACATTTGGTTTCCCATCAATGGAAACACTTTGAACTGTAGAAACAACAAACATGAGCCTGCCATGGATGGCCACACAAGTCGCCATGTTCTATTTTTGGAGATTTCGTAACATATTTGGACAAGGGCTTGTTGTTGTATCCATCAATCTCCCTCATTAAAAGACAAGAGGGACCATGGGGTTGTTGGAGGGAAGTGTTCTTCAAGCGCCTATTCCTTAAGCACGGAAGGGATCTTATGCCTTTCTTCCAGGTGTAAGATCTTCACCCCAGGGCCCTCTTAAGAAGTAGATGTAAGAACCCTCCCTTCCTATGGCTCACAATCAACCCACGTTTAGGTTCAAGATAACACTCGCCTTGGGCTTCACCCTTTACAAAGGGTAAAAGCCCATGGGTGAGGGACATTTCCAAAATGAATGGCGAGCTATTGTCTTGTACTATGCTCCGCAATTTGAGAATGTACCCGCCTTTGGGCTTTACTCTACACTTCTTTCCCTTGATTTGGGGAGTACCAAAATACTATTTTTTCCCATCTTTTTTTCCTTTTTCCCCCTCTCATTAGGGGTTACTTACAACACTTTTTTTTTTTTTTTTTTTGGGGGGGGCTTGATGACTAACCCCCCTTTTTTATTTTCCCGTTCCCTTTTTTTTTTTCTTTTTCCCCTTCTCATTATGGGTTTTTTTCCACCTTTTTTTTTTTTTTTTTTGGGGGTGGGTCTTGATGACTACCACACCATGAGCATTTCCCCGGTCCCATGTTTGTGTGACCCACTGCCGAAAAGAAGCCAAAAAAAATAGTATCCGCAATGGATGGCCCTATCCTTTAATATTTGGCTATCTGGTGGCATCACCATCATGCTCTCATCATTGATTTCAGTGTAGATCCCCAACACTTTCTCTCCTTTTCCACTTTGCCTGTAAATTGCAGCTGCTTTTCAGATTTGCCATTGCAAAGAGAAAATACACACACTTCCGTGATAAAAAAAAAGGTTTTAAGAAAATCACATCTCACTTCATGTTCAAGATCTACTTCCCTTTGGAAATAATTATGTTTGTTTGGAGACGGAATAGCAAGTTGCACTCTTAAGGAACACATAAGTTACGTATATCTTTGAACATGTGGCCCACCCAAATTTGCCATGTTGGAAAAGTACCATGCATGTGCGGAACAATACTTCATCGGGATTTTACAATTACATTATCTTACCGAGCAAAAAAAATTATTGAACCCCATTGTCTCCTCCTACCACTTTAGTGTGTTTGGTGGTCACCGATGGCCAAGGGTGAACGAGCATGTGTGGATGATACCTTGATCTTTTTGAGCGAGGCCTCTTGGTGGCCATCTTAAGCCCAAAAAATTATTAGGTTTCAACTTAGAGACCCTGATTTTTGTCTAAGCATGCATGCGATATTTGCAATATTTAAAACAATTTAAACAATTTCTTGGGATTTTTAGCATGGTACCAACATGGGTGCTCATTCACCCAAGGTGTCACCAAATTCCCATTTCCCAAATAAGTTATGTACATTGTGTGTGTGTGTGTGAGAGAGAGAGAGAGAGAGAGAGAGAGAGCACCTAGCTATTTTGACTTCTTTTTAGAGTTCGTCCTCCTTGTGGGGCCCTTGTGGATATGCGGCCAAAGATCCATGAAAATGGCCAATTGTGGGGCCCTAACCCTAAAATGCTCTTCCATGACTAGATGGCATGGCTCATGAGTTTCAAACTTAGATGTGAAGTGGGCCTTCAGCTTCTATCCCAATGCCATTCCCAAAAAAGAAAGAGTTAGCCTAGTAGGGATAGAGAGAAGAAAATTTTGTCAACAAGTACCCATGATTAAGCATTGGGTGCACACCACTCTTTTGAGTATTATGTAGGTAGTAGTCCCTTTTAGTTTTGGTTTGGCTTATATCTTATAAAGACAAAAGCAAAGATGCAAGGTTTGTCAATTAACCGTGGTTAAGTGTGCTTTCTTCGCCCTTAAGTTTATTACCTCTTTCTAGAGATGGAGCACCTTCTCTAATCTTTGTAATGGGTGAGCTACCTATTTGTTCTTCCCATGGTAGCCTTTACCTTAAACCCCCTCAACCTTTAAGTTCTCACACCACTCCAATAAATGTTTCCTTGTTTGTCCCAAAAAGTTTAACCCCAAAACTCCACTCACATGGTTCCCATGGTTCTTAAATTTAGTTATAGTGATCTCCATTTGTCCATTCCTCCACTAAGGCTTCACCCCCAAAACAGAGTATTCACATGTTTACCAAGTGACACTTGATTTTACTAGGGTTTTGCTTCTCATAAGTATCATGCAAATTAGGCTAGTGGTAATGTAAATTGAATGCACAAACCACTTGCAAAGTGGTCATCAAATCCCTACCATTTGAGCTATTTCTTTGATGTTAAAAATAACTGCCACATATATATAAACCATTTGGTTGTGACCATAGTTAATGTACACTCATCCACTAATATTATTTATTTATTTTCCTTTTATGAAGAATTTCGTAATTTCTCTTATGAAGTTTGAAAACTAAGAATGCTAGGTAGAAAATTTTTTACCTAGTCATGAGATTATTAGTCATATTGGATAAATAGCAAATGCCTCCAAGACTTGTAGAGCCCAAACCCCTTTGAAACGAAAGCTCTCCTTATGCACAACAAAAGTGGTTATCAAGTCATACCAACCTCCAATAATGTCAAATGTCAACTTACCAAAATGGACACAACTCACCATTATGGCATCTTATAGAGAGAGAGAGAGAGAGAGGATGAGAGAACCCTATGTTAGTTAGTATGTGGGTTAAGAGCCAAGGTATCCTAGATGATACCCAAATAAATAAGCCAAAGAAATTTGGCCTTTGGAATCACCAAATCAATTCTTCACCACAAACCATGTGGGTGGTGAGTCTACTAAGGTCAAAGCTTTTGGGAAGTTTAAGCCTTCTATATAAATCTACCAACATTTTGCCTCATACAAATAATGCCTTTGAATGCATTATTTTATGAATTTTGGCTTCAATTCTTTCTCTTTAAAAAACAAATTGTAGGCTTTTTAATTTTTTTTTCTTCTCTATTCATGTTTGCAATGCCAATTGTACAACTAGCCGTCTTTTTTCCACTTACCAATGTGCCACGTAGTTGTACATACTTTGAATTTACCCTAAATTTTGCCCATTTATTATATATGCCCATAATGTGTAAATATATATAATCTTGTTAACAACCCAGTAGATCATGACATGATATCACATTTGCATGGAGTTTTACTTAATAAAATGCCACTATTAAATGGGGATTAATCATCATTGTGTATTCCCTATGGTGAAAGCTGTAGGCAAATGGGAATTTATAACACATATTTTATGTTATATGGGTTCCTTGAACCCCATAAGTTTTAACAATATGCATAGACATAATTGGCCTTTGGATTTGGACAAGGTTTTTGGCCATTGGCCACCTATTAAGTAGTTTTTGACAAATTCTTAGAAATCATAAATTTCAAAATCCCATGGAAGTAGTAGTAGTAGTAGATATGACAATTCAATTCTAATTGCAATCCTTTTCAATGATGTGATAGATTACCTAGTGGTTTAGGCTTCATATAATCACTTATGGTGCATTCACACTTGATGTTAAATGTAAATCTATGTGGCATCCTAGGTGGCACCCAATGTTAAATGGGTGATAGCTTAATGTTATGTTAGTTTAACATAAACTCTTCATGATAAGTAAGTTTAAGTCTTAAGTGATTAGTATGGTCATAAGTGACTCAACACTAGAGTCCCTAACACCAAGTGTGAACACACCTCTTAGTATGAATTTAATTGCATTACATTTTTTATAACAATAAAAAAACAAGTGAAAATAGTGCAAGACAAACATTTGTGGTGACATGATTTTTAATTTTTTCTACTTTGCTTCCACAATTGGAACTTTATGCAAAGCAAATGAAGGAAACAATCTATACAATTTAGGACTCTATTTTCTCTTTTTCTTTGAAAAAGGGAGGAAGATAAATAATTGAAAATCACATTTCCAAAGAGAAACGGCATCAAGGTTTAGCAAGTTGGCCTTCGAGATTTTGGTTGAAATTTTGTGGTTGTATTTATTTATTTATTTGGGTTTTCCACTTCCTAGTATTCCATTTTGAATATTACCAAAAGCAAATGCACAAACAATCTAAGAATTCCCCAAAATGGTGACAAATACCAAAACCAAGAGTTATCATTTCTTGACAATTTTCAAATTAACTAATTCACTTGAATTAACTTATTGTGGTTTAACATGTGATCATCAAAGCATTTTTACACAAACAAGCAAAAATATCGCTGTTATTTTTGCAAAGAAAGTAAATAGAAAAAAACCTTATCCTAGGTCATTTTAAAAATCAATTCAGGTTGATGAAATGTAAAATTAAATTTTCCTTCAAAGGAAAAAGGAATTATGGTTACATATGACCAAAGGAAAAATAAAATAAAAATTGAAAAGATAATTCTTGATTTAAATTACCTTGGAAATTAATTAAATAATAAATTTTATTGGATACAGAATTATGGTTTAAACTAAAGAAAATAAAATTATATAAGTTTTTTATTTTTAAAAACTATTATGCTCTTACTATTAAGAAAGGTAGTTTATTTGATTTGTTTTGTTGGGTGGAGATCTCCCAAACCACAACATTTGAATAATTTTTTTGTCATTGGAATTCTAATAGTAATTTAATTTTTATTGAAAAATGAATTCCAAACTTAGGCTAAAAGAAGGCATGTATCATTCTCCTTTTCAAAATTATTTCAATAAATTACAATAGTTATGTGCTCAACATGACAAGCCACACTAGTAATGAGTAAACCCAATAGAGTTTTTTTATTCCAATTTTTGACAAATTTTGTTGTCTATCCAACAAAAAGTTTTGCAAATTTTTTTTCCATAGTGTAAAATCAACTATTTTTGCTAACTCTTTGGTAAATTTCAGAAAAAAAAACTAAAGGAAAAAAACCCTGACAAAACAGGACATAAAAGTTTTTTTTTAAATAAAAAATTGACACATTCTAACTTACAATACTAGAACCGAATAGAGAAATCTGGCAATTATTATTTTTTAAATAAAAAATTGGCAAGTAGAAAAGCAAAAGGGACTACATGTTATTAGCCATTTTGAAGGTATTTTCAGGCCCAAAAATAAGAAAAAAGAAAAAAGAAAAAAAAAAAGCCCTGCTGTGCGTGCTAGGCTGCTACGCAGGGTGGGCGGGGGCGGGGGCAGGGGGTAGTCAGTGATCCCATGCAAAGCCCGTGCCCATTCCCGTTCCCATGTGGTGGCCACAGGCCTCATTCAAAGCTTGGTGCCGTATGGCGATGCCCTTTTCTTGCTTGCTTCTGTCTCGCCTCTTTTGCTTCCTTACTTGCTTTCATTCTCTCCGCGTTTTCTGGCGTTGGTGTTGCTGCTGTTGTTGTTGTATTTGTCGTCGCTCTTCTCTTTCTTCTTCTTCTTCTTCTTCTTGTTATTGTTGTTGTCTGGTCGCTGGTGCTGCTCTTGCTTGTCTGGGGGGAATCAGCACAAGGAGTAGTAGTCGTAGGCTTTCGGGAGACTATAATAAGTGCGACTCTTGAGACTCAAGCTACGATTATGAGTCCGAGTTGTTATTGTGTGGCTGCGTGGGCGTTACTGTTGTAAGTGAATGTCTTTTTTGTGAATCTGGCGTGCTTGCGTGTGTGCGTGCGTGTGTTTTGTAGATCTGTTTTCATCTTTTGCTTTTTGTTTTCGTTTCGTTTCGTTTGTTTGTTTGTGTTGTTTGTGGCGGAAGGAAGGTGAATTTCGTGGCTGCATTCTTCCTTCTGTCGGCTGCCTTTGTTGACTTTTGCCGACGACGATGGATTTCTTCTTCGTGGCTTTACGATGCTGTTGCTGGTGGATGTGAGTGTGGAGAGTGAGAGAGAGAGAGAGAGGAAAAAACGGCAAGTGTTGTCGTCGTGGTGGTGGTGCAACGTAGCAGAAGAAGCGCGCGGCAGATGTGCTGCGTTCTCTCTCTTTGCCGCTGCGTTGCAAGCAAAGAAGGTGCTGGTAGGTACTCGCATGATGTGCTTGTTCATGTTTGCTTCACCCGTCTTTCTTTAAATCTCTTCTCTTGTTTTGTTTCTTCAGTGGGCTGCTTTTTCCCATGCTTGTTTGGCGATTTGTCACATGATCTCCAAGGCAACTCCTGGACAGACAGACAGACATTCTTGTGAAAGAGAGATTGCTACAGAGCGAGGCGGGCGGTCGGTCATTCTCTTGATTTGCATCTTCTTTGCGGTGCCTATCTGCTTTGAAGAACTTCAAAGCTTGTGTTTCCTACAGTGTGTGCTCTTGCTCTTCCTCTGTCAGACCTCCGTGCTAGTATTAGCCTTGTGATGCTAGCGGGCTTTGAGGTATGGTACGCGCTTAGAGATATACATGAGAAAAGCGGCAGAAACCAGAAGCGCCGCGACTGTGAACGTACAGTGCTCCGATGCCCTGCTACACGCCTGAAGCGTTCTCAAAGGAAATCATTTTGCGATTCCGATGATTCTTGTCTCCGCGGATCTCCTCGTGCCGAGACAGTCGCTTGCCTTTCTCTGTGCAAAACTCTTTGGTTGCATCTGATTCTCTTGGTCCAAAACGATTGCCTTGCCTCCTGTGTTTTGCACATTGTACCTCAGAGTGTTCCTGAAGGCATGAAAACAATGTTGAGAGGTCCTGACCGCATACCGTTGAGCAGCATTCTCTTAAGCCTTCCATCCTGGAAAGGTTCGGTTTTCCAGGTCTCCTGTGAGTTGATGTTCTTCTCTGGGTACTTTTGGATCTGATAGTCTTTCAATTCTTGGATGTGCTGCAGGTGTGCAGGAGGAGTTATGATCCAGAGCACATGCATGTTGCACATCATAAGCACAGGGAAAGGCGTTGGCTGTTTGGCCAACAATAGCCCTTGATGTTCAGAAGGTGAGCAAGCTGCCTTATGTAGAGACCTCCTCTGTTCTTCTGCAGCCTTTGCACCATCATTGGAGTCCTTGCTGGTGAGACATGGCAAGACATGATGATGGAAAATTTATCTATTCCATTTGGAAATCTTCGTAGTTGTTCTTTTGTGACTGATTTCATCTTCCAATCCTTCAAACCCTGTGGAGTTTGTCAGTGGGTTTGAGGAAAGAAATATCCAATGTTGGTTGTGGTTTTTATTTTGCTTGGTGGGTTGGTGTCATTCCATGCTTGAATGTGTTGGGCATGGCTGCATTACAGAATATTGCAAAGGAATCTCTTAGAATTTTCCATAGGGAGATGTTTCTTGAATGTACTGTACTGTTGCTGTATTGAGTTGATGAAGGTGGACAGTCTAACATTTGTGAGTGTTTCTGGCTCATAGGGTCTTGGCTGCATTCGTTGTTGTCTTATCTTGAAATTGTTGTTGTGGAGATTTCTCTGCAATTCCTTACATACTAATGCTGCTGTACATATTATTGAGTTGTGCACCCCTTTGGATGTCTTTTGCTTGGTTCACTTCAGGTGAGAGACTTGCTGTTGTTCTGATGTCTCAAAAGGATTTAGTGCATGCAAGGACCTGAGGTCATGGACAGAACAACCAAATCATGTCCTGAAGCAATTGAGGCTTCACATTTCTTATGTGGTTTTGACAGTCCTACTCATGCTGATCCCTTGGGTGCTGGTTGAAACACAAACAAGAGGATATCAAGCAGATGCACTGCATGGTAGCCATATTAAGAAAGCTGATGCTGCTTTCAATTCATGAGTTTACAGATTTGGGAGAAACACAAATAGTATGTGCAATTTTCTTGTTGTTTATCTGCAAGTGTGCCTATTCTATCTAATAAAAACTGGTGGTCCTGCAGCTTTTTATTACTACTGTTATGTTATCAGCAATGAGTGTATTTAACAAGGGTGATGAGGCCATTTTACGATAGTGCTTTTAAGCCTGGGGGCTTTAAAACCACATGTCTTTTGGTGCAATGTTTTCTAGGAGGCTGACTTTTTTTGCCTTTTACATCTACAACCAACAATGACACATAATGTAATTCAAGGTCCTGTCGGATTGCCTTAAAATTTATGCATCCTAAGTTCTGAAGCTGTTAATGTGCATTTCTTGAACTTGTTATTTGTCCCTCCAATCCGCAAATCTGGTATATGGCTACTCTCATTTTTGTTGGGTTTATATGGCCAGTGCCATGTAGTCTATCTAAAGGAATCAGTGAAGGGACATTTGTGTTCCTCCTTATGATTGTCATGGACCAGGGGATGTATTGTTTTGTGCATAAAATGAGGATTTGGATCTATGTAAGTCTAAAAGTTTGGCTGAATAGCATACTTCTGTGTTTCTCGTGCAGGGGTTCTAAATGCCTGATTACAGATGGGTGACTTGCTAGTGTCAAGTCCTTTTTGTTAATTAGCATAACCTGGTTGGGTCAATGCAGAGGTTTGCTGCCTTGCTCTGATCCATAGGATATTTGTAAATGTGCCTCCACAAAGATTTTGCAGGACTTGTGTCCTTGCAAAGTGATTTTGTGTTTCTAGCTATCTCTGTTTCTGTTTTAGCGTTTTAGGTTTTGACCTAACAACGGTGAGTTTGATGTGTGGCTTGACAGTTTTCCTTACACGTTCCTCTTGAGTGTCACTTGATTGTTCCTCTTAGGTTATTTGAATGGTTTTTGTTCTCTGAGCTCAATTGTACTTCTAGTGGCTTCTTTTGCAGTTTCTTGGATTAGAAAGTTTCCTAAAATTGAAAAATACTTAGACATCACATTTTTTAGAATTGTGCCCAGCCAGAAGAGGAGGTATTAGAATGATGTGTATGCCTTGTGTGGATGCCAATAATTCAGATTCTGTAAAATTTGGAGTATTCAATAGTCAGTCTTGCAGTTTTATTTATGCTTTGTAGATCAAATGGTGAGTTCAATTTGTCTTTTGAAGAGAAGAGATTGTTCTTCTAAATTTCCATATAAACAAACCAGAGGTTTGCATAACAAAGGAGGATTTCTGTTCAGTATTTTCCAGGACTTCTTCAACCTCAGTTGGAGCTTTTCAAAGCCTGCTTTACCATCAAAAAATCATGACATTGAATTTCTCTTATTGCTTATCTCTTCTCTTCCTCTTCCTTGTTTAGTTCTTTCATTCAGCTTTTTTAATCCTTTTGTGTTCCTGTTACTTCTTGGTTTCCTTTGTCATCTCCTTCTCTTTTATGTTTATGGAACCAGCTAGCATCACAGTTAAGTTTTCCTTTTACTGCTGGTTTTGTGACAGAAACTCAGTACGATGGTTAAAGTATGACATTGACCTCCATCCCCTGCCAGGAGTTGATGCAGTCTCTGGGGATGTTATGCTAGCTTTTCACTACCATACGTGTTGCTGTTGAATGCCACCATACATGCAGGTGACTGTCACCATTCTTTAAACCATTCTTCAGTTTATTCTGTGAGTTAATGGGTTGAGTTGTTTTTCCTCTTTCCTGTTTTCTGATATGTTGTTGAATCTGAAATCGCTGTAACCTATTCATCAGGTCATCTCTTAATTCTGTTCAGTCAGTTGGGAGAAACTGTCAATACTTCATTTCCATCTTTGTTTTTACCATTTACATGCTGGATGCATTTCATTTCTGACATGATATGTGGGACAAGTGTGTTTTTTTGGGAATACTGCCTTGAGGTCAAAGTGCGTTTAGTGTGTGTTTGGTGATTATGTTGTTCTGTCCTCCTACTGATGACCCCTATTCTTGTGATGTGTTGCATTGAAAACCTCAATCAAGACTTGGATTGTGTAGTTGGCAATTTGCAAACTTGTGGATGCTGACCTTCGCTAAGTCTGAGGGAGATGCATTGCTTTCCATGAAGGGTTTTGACATCTTATTTGAGCCTCTTTGACATTTCCAGAGGTTTTTTTCTCTGGTCTTTACTATCTTATCTATCGTTTTAGTTAGTGCTGACACAGTTGTGAATGCATTATCTGGTCACTAATGAACTCATATGGTTGTGATTTTGGGATCCAGCCAGTGACAAGTGTGGGTATCCACATACGTATTACTTCACTGAATTGGCCAATCAATCAAGGGACAACAGAATCGCAGAGAGTTACAGACAAAGGGTCTCGCAATTTGAGTAGCATTAGTGGCAACAGACTGGTGCCAAGCTGTGTGAGACCTTACTTCTGATCACTGGTGTGGTACAATGGAAGAGGGCATGAACTCAAGAAGCAGTCCTCCACTCATGGGTGGGAACCACTGGCCTTCAACAGAGGTGAGCTACCAGCCAGGTAGCTCCAGTCACAACAGCAGCATGCTGATCAGGATGGATGAAACAGGGGAATCTTCAGCAGGTGGACAGGGTGTGTATACCCAAAATTATGGCAAAGGTCCAGAATCTAGTAGACCGCCTATCCACAAGCCAGCACAAGTCTCTTCAAAGCTTGTGGCCGCTCGGTCCTCTGGCACTCGAAGAATGCAGAGAGCGCGACAGGGACCCTTGCAAGCACCCTGGAATATACTGCAGGGTTTCCCAGGGGGTCTGAGTGGCCCAGTGCTGGAGTCTACAGGCATGGATGGTGAAGCCAACATGGCTATGGGCCTTAGCACACAGCTGGTGTCAAATGAGGTTGTGATGCGGTCAGGTCAGGAACAACCAGACAGTGAGTGTGATCTATTTCAGGAAATGGGTGGGCACAGCAGTCTTGACTTTCTTGTGGGGAGAGGGTCAGTTCCAGGAAACAGTTTCAAGGAGTATATTTTTCCAAGCAGGGCAGAACATGCAGCAGAAAATGTTGGTGCTTGGAGTGGAACGCATGGAGTGCCACCATTCGGGAGCAGGCAAGCTCAAGCAGGTGTAGTTCCTGCCTGTCCTGGAGGCATTATTGGCAGCACTGGTATTGATGAGAGACAGGTGGACAACATTGTTGGAAGTACAAGTTCTAATTCCCTGAACTTTGTCTTTAGGGATTGCCAAAATCCTCACAATGGAGGCAGAAGTGGTGTTGATGAGAGGAGAATAGATGATGCAAGTGGGAGTATGACTTTCAACTCTCTTTATGTGGACCGCCCAAACTACAAAGATGAGGCCAACTTTCAGGCTAGCAGCAGTAATTATGCCAACATGGCAGAAATGGAGTCATTTTGGGCAACTGCTCGTAGGCATCATGCCACTTTGGAGACTCAGGCAGCCTGCAGGAGCAATGGAGGCCAGAATGCAACAGACAGACATTTGGCGAGGAGCAACAATTTGCAGAGCACTCCAGAAATTGGAACATATGGTTTTGGTACTCCGGGTAATAGCACAAGAAGCTCTGCTTGCAAGAGAAAGAGTTGTGCCCCAGTAGTGGCATGTAGCTCATCTTATCAAAGTGGTTCTCTTCGCAGAGGTGGTCTTCAGGAAAGCTATGATGGAAGGGCAGTCGGAGTTAGTGGCATGAGTAGGTGCAGCACAGCCATTGCTGGTTGCACATCTGATTCTGGTGTTGGGGCCTCCACATCTTCTTCAGCGGAAGCAACCTTCATGGGCTTGGGTGTTAGACCCTCGGTTGTGGCTGGCACATTGGAGGATTTCCAATCTCCAATGGTAAATTTTGGCAGGGAAACAGAGTCATTGCCTGAAACTCTTAGAGATGGCCGGGCTGGAAAGTCTGTGATAGGCAGTAGTAGTGGGAGTTTATCTTCTGAAAGAATGAATCAAGGAGGACCAGTTGGAGTGGTTTTGATGGAGGGAGGAGCCATGCAGCCTCCACCCCCTTTTGCTCGGACTGTGCGAAGAGCTGTGCCAGGCTTAAATCCTGAAAACTGGGGCTCTTGGAGAACACCAGTCATTGACTCGTCAATGGATGCAGATGACACTATCTCTACAACCAACTTACTTGTTAATCAGGTGCTCAGCTCAACGGCACCTCACCATAATTGTAGTCCTTCTCTTGTTGGGGGTAGAACTGGAGCCCCAGCAGCTCCACGACGCAGTGAGACCACATCCAGCTCAACTGGTGCAAGAGAACGACCAACTCTGAGGTACAGTAGTGCTCGAAATTTGGCAAACCGTGCATCAAGTAGTCAGCTTGGAGCAGCAGTTGCAGTAGAGACCAGTGCACACAATCAGGGTATCAATTACCACAGTTTAGAGCCAATGTCTCTCGCTGCTCCCTTGCCCTCCAACTCTGTGTTTCCCACAATGCAAACTAACCCTGCAGCCCCATCCTCATCATCCACCTTAAGGCCCCCTTCACATCCTCCGTCATTGCGGAGCAGACTACAGGGAAGCACTGCACACACACTACTACCATCTATGTCCACACCAGGAGCTACCTCTTCTCGTTTGTCTACTCCTTTTCACCCTTCTCTTCTTGCTCCTTCCGTAGATTCTCTTCCATCAGCAGCAAGTCTTTTGCAAGGGTCAATGTTGTCAAGGTCATCAGCACCTGGTGTGCGTGAGAGAAGTTTTTCATCAGTGGCAGAAAGTCTACTTGGAATGCCTCTCCGTGGACTACACTTATCAGCTGGTGATGGAGCACATCAACCCCGACTGGTTGCGGAGGGGCTGGCTGAGGTTAGTCATCCTAATTATGACATCCTCTTATCAGTGTCACAACTATTTCACAATCTGTGTTACTCAAGACAATTTTCAATAGACTTGGTAAAAGAGTATTTTGAGTGAATGGCTCGAGTAGGCATTCTTCCAGATGTTGCAAGGGACCAATAGGTCCAGAAGCTTGTCACACTGAACTATTCTTGATGTTCTATTGACTCATTTCTGCAGAGTTATAACCAGTACTGAGATTTTCTTTGCTTGAAAACCATTTGAAGCAGATCCTGCTGGCACTGGAGCGTGTGGAGAGAGATGAGGATCTGACATATGAGGTACATTCAACTTTGTGCTACTCAGTGTTTGTGTTCATGTCATGCATGGATTGGTAATGCTGACTCTAGCTTTACTAGTTGAACCTGCTGCTTAGCTCCACAATAGTGACAATGTGACCATAGGCTGTTTCTGAATGTCTCTTCTGATGATAAGATTAGGTCACTGTTTGGGTGCTTCAGCATGCTGCAGAGTCTGTTAGTCACTGTTTGATCTCATCAAAAGACAGGAACTGATTTTCAGCATTCAAAGCTGTAGTCAGGGGTTTTTGACCAAGGATTTGTTGCTGTAATGGGTGTAGCAACTTCTGATGCTGGAGGCCACCTTGCTCTTTGGAGGAATGGGCCTGCATGACCAGCACAGTGATTTGCGTCTTGATGTGGACAACATGTCCTATGAGGTGCCATATGATCCTCATTTGAGTGCAGCATTTACTTTCCATTCTACCATTTATTGGAGTCAGTGATCTGCAATTCTCCAGCTGATTTGTAGGTTTAGGGTTTATGAGTAATTCACAAAATTGGCTACACTTCCCACAGTAGAGGAGAGTGCAAGATGCTATTTGTAACAGAGGAGGATTTTATCTTAATCATGTTGACTTCTACCCTCATTCACCACAGCTGGTTGATGTGTGGCTGATGTTGTCTTATTGTCTGTGTGAGATGAGTACAGGAGCTGCTTGCTTTGGAGGAGAGAATAGGCAATGTGAGTACAGGAGTGACTGCTGAGGTGGTGGCTCAAAAACTGAAAAGAAGTCAATACTCCTCCCTGGATGTGGCAGTTGCTCGTTTCTCAGAGGAATGTGACATTAAGTGCAGCATATGCCAGGTACATACATATCTGACTGTATGTGTGTGTTAGCTGTCCAGAGCAATCAAGTTTTTGTGAATACTCTGAACTCCACACCATGGTTGTCATACTGCAATCTGGTTTTCTTGCAAATTGCCTCATGGTCTGTCTTTCCAATATTCATGACATTTCCAACAGTCCCCTGAATAGACAGCCTTATGGAAGTTGTCAGAGTTAAAGGAAGGTCTTGTTTGCTCTTTGTGAGTGTTGTATACTCCATCTCTTAAAACAGTGCTGGTCTGGATTTTGCATTAGTGAAATGTGAGGATCTTCCACACCTGATATATGAGCAGATTTATGGTGTTCAAGGGAAGCTCTAGACAGAGCTTGAGGTACATAATAACAGATGAAAGTATTGTCATTTTATGTTTGCAGGAGGAGTATGTTGAGGGTGATGAGTTGGGAAAGATTGAGTGTGGGCATGGTTACCATGTGTCCTGCATCCAGCAGTGGCTTATGCAGAAAAACCAGTGCCCTATTTGCAAGGCAGCTGCATTTTCCTAGGTATGCTTGTGGATAGAATACTAAGCCTGCTAGCATTTATTGCTTGCTTCTGTGTCATTGTTGAGGAGTTTCTAATTCTCCTGTGCTCTGAGGAATGCCACAAGCAGCTGCTCACATTTCAAACCTGGCTTCTGTCATCATCTCTGGTTTCCCATAACTCTAGTTGATGTTCTCCTTCAGATTTGGTTCTCCTCCTCGTAGCTAGCTAGCTACAATATCAATAGTGCCTTGTGAGATTTTTGTGACTGCTGATGATCCATTTCAGGCAAATTCAGCGGTAATTGATCAATCAGTTTGATCCTAGGGGGGCCGAGCGATTTGGATTTGTTGTTTTTGTCTCTTTGCCATCAAAGAAATTGATGTGCAAGGAGAAATTTGTTTGTCTTGCCATAAGCTCATGGTAGGAAAGGAAAAGACAGACCCTGTTTTTCTAAGGAAAATCTCTTGCAACTAACTGCCGGGCTCTGGTGTGTGACCGTTATATTTTCAAATGTGCATTTAAAGCACATCTCTCTCCACTCTTTCTACTCTCGACACCTCCATTGTTATTTGGTAATTATTGTTGGTGCATGACTGGAAGAAATGAATTCGAGTGTGAACTGCTAGCAAGTTGTGTGGGTAAATGAGTCCTGTGCCACCAAAGCTATCATAAATTTGTTTGGGAGAAATAGAAGAGTTTTGTCTTGAGCACAAGAGGAGGCAGGTCCCTCCTTCCCCCCTTAGATGTTCCCAAAGTGTTTGGTCCTTGTTTGTTCCAGTTGTTTGGTCCTTGTTTGTTCCAGTTGTTTGGTCCACGTTTCTGGTTGTTAATTGGTGTTGATGCCTTATGTTGGTCTTTCAACTTGATGCGCAACAATTTATGAAAATATAATATCATCAGGGATAACTAAGATAAGTTGGTGATGGATCAACTTGTTTGTTTGTTTGTAGCCTCTGAATATAAGTTTTGACATTGTCTAAATAAGACCAGGTCCATTCACACCTCCCATAAGAGCTGCTAGCCCTGGCAGTCACATTGGACATAGAAGAAGGTTGATTGTTTCTGCAGTGGTGCTTTTAACAAGCAAATTTGGGACAGTATAATGAGATAGTATTTGAAAGCTCTACCTACTACCATCCTGCCCAATCTTTATGTTGGGTAAATAAGCAGGTGTTATTTCTTTTAAAGACTCAGCTTTGTGTATTGAGTGCAAATGAACAGGTCGAAAACCTTTTTCCACTTACCTGAAGGCTGTACTTCATCTGAAGTCCAGTGTTCAGAAGTCCATTTAAGTGCTGCTTGTCGACCTGCTCTTGGAATATAATGAGCTTGTCAAAATGTTATATTGCAACAGCATAAATGTATGACCATGAAGAGTTAGTTACCCCTAGTGCTGGGTGGTTCTCACTATTTCAAGAGAACTGCCAGTTCTGGTTCCTTAAGGTGGTTTGTGAGAACTGGCCTGGGCTTTTTTTAGATAGTAAATTTGAGCGCTAGTGAGAATTGACCAGGGTGTCAGTCTTTTTCATAACAAGGTGGTTCTTAAGGGTTTGATTATCACAAATGTAATAACAGGGTATTCTCATTTGGTTCTCACAACCTGGATATCAAACTTAATTGTTTTTTTTTTCCTTCAATTAGAACTCAAATTAGGAAAAAAATTGAGAGCTAGAAGTAAGTTTTAAAGGGATGAAAAAGTTTACAACAATTGTTTTATATCCAAAGATTTATATCTCCACAATGTCATACTTTCAAAAGTTTGAAGAAGTTCCTTCAAAAAAATTTGAGTCCTTCCAAATATGCATCTATCTAAATGAGTTCTATCAAGTTAGAAAGGGATGTACAATCAACTCTAGAGTCATTGGCCAATTTTTGTTCAAATTGTTAGATTGCAACTGACATCTCCTTATATTAGTAAATATTTTGACAAAAGAAAAAGATCCTTTTTGTTTCGGTTTGTGATCTAATAATCCTTGGGATTAATTGCCCAGCAAAACATTCAACAGTAGAAAACATATTCTTCACATTCATATGTATAATAATTCTCTTGTACAAATATAGTACCATACATAGGGTACACATGGGACACACTTGCTCATAGTTGAAATATATGTATAAGAACTCTTTAAGAACTCTTCATGTTCTTTCTGTAAATATCATTCTATTTCAACTTATGAATGAATATGTTTTCTCTCATAAACCTCAGATGATATCAAAGCCTGATAAAGATTCACTATTAATTTTTGTATGAAGAGATCAAATTTAAATAACCTTTTGAAGCAAGTTAGAAATTCAAACAATGTGCAATCAATTACATAATTTCAAAGGGATTGTTGAAGAACATTTCTTGAACAATATTGAAATTGATAAAAGAACAATTGCAAATTGAATTCAAATTGATTAAAATAACAAATACAAATTATTTCCTTTCACAAAAGGTTGTAGATTTCTTTTGTTATAATGCACAATTTTAATCATGGCACAAAAGATTGATATTAGTCACATTTTTAAACTCAATGGATCTTATTTCAATAAATGAAAACATATACTCAGAAAAGCTTTGGTCCATAGTTGATGGCACTAAACCAAAGCCCATAAATCCTACACAAATGCAAATTACTAATGTTGCATAGGCACTACCTACCACAAGAGCAAGGACATAGTTGCATGGGAAGAAATAGATACTATTTCTTTAACAGTCATTAATAATTGTCTTGAAAATAGTGTTGTTTTTCATATTCATTCCTGCAAAACATCAAATGATGCATGGACATAATTAATAAGATTGTTTGAATCACAAGATGTCATGACAAAAATGTATCTAAAAGATAAATTGCATACATCGAAGATGAAAGAGTGTAAGGAAACACATACATGTGTTTCAAGCAATCTTAGAACAATTATCAACAGTGGATGCACCAGTGCCTAATGATGAAGGTGTCCTTTCTTTTATGAAGAGCATGCGTGCAAGATATCAAACATTTATTAGTTTAGGGTTAAGAAGGCAACCCAATTTGACCTTAGAATCTCTAATAAATGATCTTATACAAGAAAAAAATTTCATGAAAAATTTCAATTGACTACGGATAATATGTTAGCCCTTTATATTGGAAAAATATATCCTAATTATAAAAGAAAACTTAAAAAGAACATCAAAGGATGGTGAAAAGACTTTTAAATATGGTGGCAAGAAGAAAATAAGTGTTTATATTGTATGAAAACTAGACATATAATCAAACATTGTGACAAAAGAAGTTCACAAATTATACGTTTTGGCATTGGCATTAGAAATTGCCAATGACCCCACATGGTATGTGCATACAAGAGCCACACAACATATGTGTTATGAAAGTGAATCTTTTGTCAACTATCAAGCATGTGAAAGTTGGCAAGTTGTGTTTTTGGGTGACAATACAATTCCCCAAATAGCAAGATGAAGAGAAGGAACAATCAAATTACTTGATGGGAAAGTAAAACAAATTCCAAATGTCTTACATCTTCCTGGTCTCAAAAAGGATCTATTGTTTGCAAAATAATTTGATAAATTTGGAGGAGAAAATTCCATAAAATTTGGAGTATGCAGTCTCAAGAATCCAATAGGTGAAAAGATTGCATAATGTAGGCTAGAATCTGATTTATATAAGTTGGATGAGACCATAAGCCTCAAGACCCATCAAATATGCAATTGTTGTCCTTATTAATGTTAGTCTTAATACAACTAATTTATGGCATCTTTGACTTGGTCATATCAACAAGAGAAGATTTGAAGACATTCAAAGTATATTTAAAGGTGTGGATACATTCAATGAAAATACCTTCACTTCATGTAAATGTTGTATTGAAGGTAGACAACATTGTGCATCATTTCCCAAAGTGGGAGCTACAAGGGCAACTAAAATACTTGGGTTGGTTCAAATATTTTTGGACCATTACAAACCAACACACATTCTAGTTGCAAGTATTTCCTCGCCTTTATTAATGACTTTTCAAGATATACCTTTGTCTACTTAATTAAACACAAGTATGAAATGTTTGATAAATTCTTACAATATAAATAATTTGTGGAATGTTAAACAAATCACAAAATTAAAGCTCATTTTTCCTTGCTATTATTTCAAAAATATCCAAGTTGCATTCTCAATCCATTCTATAATCAATAATGTTATTTTCAAATTCAATTAATGGGTGCAAATGAGGATGACATTTCAGGGACATAAAATATAAAAATCTTGTATCATATTCTTCAACAATGACCACAACTTGCTCATGACCAATAAATGAAAAATCCAAGGGAAACCCATTGAACTTAAGATCCAACATAAAAAACAACATATTATGAATTTTGTATTTCATATTTTTTCAAAAAGGAAGAAAAAAATCCAAAACACCGTAAACCTTTTTTCTAATGTTGGATGCCAAACAAATCAGCTCAAGAACAATTAGAACCTTCTTCCATTGTTTTTTGAAAGGAAGGTGGAATTTCATGTTATTTGTTCAATTTCAAATTCATGGATATGGCATAATTTAATCACTTAGTAACCAATGATCCCTAGATTGGTTCATAACACAAGTAGATACAATATTGAATAAATAATTAACGATAATTTGACAAATGTGCCATATCAAATGAGGTGGAATTTAGGTAGTCATCTTCATAACATTTCTATAATATAATACAATATCATGCTTGAATTATAGAGCTTCCTAAAATAAGATGATTTTTTTAGCAAATGTGTAAAGGTAAAAAAAAGTTAAATATTTTTTTCTATAATAATGTGAAAGGAAAATAAATAAACAAAAGGTTTTCAAGTTGAAAAAACATGCCTTATGTTTATTGGAGTATTTAGTTCTTTTGAGGAAGGTTGAAATCATTATAAGCCTTATTCCATTCTTGTCTACCTTTCCTTGATTTTTTGGGCCAAGTTATGCATTTTTACAAATCATTTTGTGTAGTCTTGATAGATACATATTTCAAACCCTTGAAAAAAAATTTTGTAGGAACTTTCCTCCAAACCCAAAATGTCACAACTAATAATAGAACATTAAACATGGTATTTAAGTTGACCCCTTATCTTTCACATAAGCAATTTTTTTTTCCTTTGAACCATATTTTCCAATAACTCTATCAAATTGTTGGCCAAAGATTGTTTAGAAATATGCATGGTTTCAAATAACTCAGTCATAATGTGTTTTGGTTGCCAATTAACCCCAAGAAAATTTATCATGAGTGCAAAGATGTCATGGGCACCTTTTGACCTCCAAAGGTCAAAGCTAGTAAATGCAAAATAACATTTCACCAAAAATGATAATATATAGAACTATTTAACTTTTTCAACTAACTCGAGCAAAATTGATTGTGAAAATTGTTTACCAAAAGGTAAAACAACTCTTGGACATAAATGCATACTAAAATGTGTCAACCATTGACTCTCCACAAACTACATGGGTAAATGGATCTTCATATTTATAAGGCCCAAATATTCCACAAATTGTTTTTGTTGCACACCATTTATTTTGAAGGTTTTTTTGTAACAAAAAAATTGAAAATTGCATTGCCATACGAAAGACTATGGACCTCACAACCAAGTTATTAGCATGAGGTTAGATTTGCCCTCTTTTTCATTTGACTTGGATATTTAGTGATACAACCACCTCTTACTCTCCTATATGCTTTACATTGTTTGTAACCCAATTTCACACTATTAGTGCCTAGAGTATGAGTAACTACCTTATGTGCTACCAATTTTCACTCATTTCACATGATATCCCACAAAAAACTTGCAAAAATTAAAACCTCAAATCTGATTTTATTTTCTTTCAAAACAACTATTCAAATGCCCATAGGCTTGTATCAATAAACATGAAGGTTACTATTATCACATTGTCTACAATAGCTTGCATGAAGCTTATTACCATCACAACACCTTGGAACAAATATTAAAAATAAAAATAACTTATACCACTCCCCCTGGAAAAAAAGAATCATTTTTCATTTTTTACAATACCATCATAGTCCTTTATTTGCTATAATATCACCATAATTCCTTATTTTTTCTAGAACTCACAACCACCAATTTTCTTCCTTTGAAAATCTAACAATCAATGAACAAAAAAACCAAAACTTGGAACACTTTCCAAACATAAAACACAAAACAAAACAAAACATCAACCAAAAATTTGGAGAAATACCCATAGCATGGTCTGCCTAGTGTTCAAATTATTGTGTCCAAACTACCTTCATTTTAGATATTCCCAAAATGAATACATTGAAAACATCCACAAAAACAAAACCCAAACACCAAAAAAAATTTGAAAATCCAAATTTGAAAGATGTTTCCCTCAAAACAATATTTGAAAATCCAACTAGATTTTGAAATTTTGCATATGGGGCATGATACCCTAAAAAGCACTAAAAAATTCAACCAAAATTGGAAAATTAAATCTATGGCATGGTTGCCAAATGTAAGACCATGGACCAATAGCCAAGGTATTAACATGAAGAGGAATGTTGAATAAAAGTAAATAAAAACATGGAAATAATATTGAAAAGGGAAGGCAATCCTACCTTCAAGTCAAAGAATAAACAAAAGTTCTAGAAATCATTCCATTAGGGTTCCAAAAGAAAACATCATGTAGTTGAGTCCAATATTTTCTTGTTTTTTATCGAGGTTTTGTTGCAAGTATGCAAATGATGTAAACATGGATGTGATAGTGTCTATGTTGCATATCCAAATGAGGGGTTGAGCACATACAACTAAACATCATGAACATGGGTAATGGGAAGCTTTGTGGCATTGTGTGCACTTTCCTGTCAAAAGATGGCAACAAACCTAGTTGCGACAAGGGGATTTGATCCATGTCATCCATTTGAAGTTTAGCCTACTCCTCTTCTATTTCATATCCAAGTGCATGGCAATGGCCAAGTTGTTGTTTTCCAAGTTTTTTCCATCATGAACTCAAATCTTCATGCTTGAAGATGCACAAGGTGTAGTAGCAAAGCTTTGAAAAAAAAACCATGACCAATTCAGTTGCAACCATTTAATTATTTATTTATCTAGGTTTGTTCAAGGTTGTTACCATTGTTGTTGTCCATGATCAAATGTTGTTGCTATATATATATATATTTTTTTTTTCATGCATCATTGTGCAGTATTACTAAGACAAAAGTCATCCTTTGGAATTGGAAGCAAAATCTAAGTGGCTTACCAAGGTTTACAAAATTATTTTTGTTAATTATAATAATTTAATAGATAGAATATGGTTTTTTCTCATCAAACAAAGATCATTATCAAGTAGCAAAAATATCTAATCATCTACATAAAAAAATAAATCATGTTCCAAATGTTATGGAAGTGCATTAGATGCAAGGAACAACTTTACAGGGATGATGTCAATCTTCTAGACAACAACCCTAGAATATCTTGGTGAGAGAAAATACATAATCCTTGTAATTATAAGTTGCATTTTCAAGTGGACCCAACAAATAGTCTACAAACTAGTGGTCCATAATGATGTTTTTGATTTTGGATGGATGGGTTTTGGTTAGGTATCCTTTGCTTGTGTAAGGAAATCCCATAAGGCCTTAAGATTTCAATAACACCTTTGTCTAAAACTTTAAATGAGACTTCATATCCAAAACGCAAAAACAATCAAAAGGTAATATATCACCAGAGCCTTACAAATAGTGGGAAAACATATATGGCTCTTCAACATTTTATGCAGGCTGCAAATCGAATTTATTGTAAGTTTTTTTCAATTTCTTGCAATAGAGGTTCATAAATGGTAGGGTTCATATTTACAACCATAAAAATGTGTACAAAGGTACATTTTTTAACAATTAAACTTTTGGTGAAAGATAATTTCCTACATAGGTAATTCAAATATGTGATTTGGACTTCTTGACTGATATTTGTTACAATGCATTAATCTGTGTTATGTTTGCACTCCAGTGAAAGTGATTATAGGAGTTGGCATTCTCAAAGTTACTTGCAATGATGTGGTACTCACTAGTATGTGGGTGAGGGCATGGAGGAGGAAAAATTCATGAAGATCTTGTTGCTTTGGAGAAGGGCTATGAAGAAGCTATGGGTATAAAGCCTACAAAAGATGGTTGTGAAAATGATGGTGAGGAATTCTAAAATACCATTTGCAATTGTTTCTTTGTGCTCTTGTTATGGCCAATCAAATTATATGCAAAGAGAACACATATTGTATTTAAAGGTTTGAAAAGTTCATTTAGGGGAAAATTTGATGATGAGACCAAATTAATTTTTAAATTTAAAAAAAAAACATTTTCATCAACAATGTTAAACAATTAAAAAAATATTATCATGGGATGAGTGTTAACCCCCCCCCCCCCCCCCCCCCCCTCTTCTATCTCAAACTAAATATTTTATATTTTTTAATTAATTATATATATAAAAAAACAAA
>Ga0116227_10006405_pt1 | contig 23870 bp, 17 predicted proteins | sample S1TSphgellanicum_FD_89693 | JGI IMG/M metagenome (GOLD analysis project Ga0116227, IMG submission 89693) | Host-associated microbial communities from peat moss isolated from Minnesota, USA - S1T2_Fb - Sphagnum magellanicum MG | ecosystem: Host-associated > Plants > Peat moss > Unclassified...
GAGCGGAACGGCGCCTCGCTCAAAAAGCCGGCGCTATCGGCCGTTCCGGGGTCCAGTCGTTCTCGGTTCCGTTTCGCCTAACGCGCGGTACTTTACCCGTCGCGCGACGATCTGCGTTCACCACTCGATAAGGAAGGCCAACTCGTGCAGAAACTTCTCTTGGTGTCCATCTGCGTCGCCTGCGTTGGACCGGTCTTGGCTGCGGCTCCGTTGGCGGCGTCGGATCAGTCAAGCTCACGTGTGCCGCGTCCCGTCACTCAAGCGCCGCACGCTTACGCGAGCGCCGCGCGGCGGGCTCAGCTCAGCCGCCCGGCTGACATCCCGAGATGTACCGGTGTGGGATACAAGTCATTCGTCGGCGGCGGCAACGATAACGTTGCGAACACAAATTCGGGAGGCGTTTTGGCAGGCCAGAACAACTCGGTGTGCAGCCCTGACTTCAGCGCGGACGAAGTCATTGTCGGCGGGTTTGGCAACGGTAGCTCAGGAGTTGATAACTTCATCGGTGCCGGAGATTTGAACGGCAATACCGGCAACGAAGCGTTCATCGGCGCCGGCCTGTACAATGCCGCGCAGGCGGGTGGCGCGTTCGTGGGCGCCGGCGGTGAGGCGTACTATTTGTACTATGACAACCAGGAGCTGGTCCCGCCCGGGCCCGGAAATGTAGCCTCCGGCGAGGACTCGTTCGTAGGTGCGGGCGATCTCAACCAAGTCTCCGGTAACGGCTCCTTTATTGGGGCAGGCGGTGAATCGTATGCGGCAACCGGTGTCAGCACTCTCGGGAACGAAATCAAAGGGAACGACTCGTTCATCGGTGCGGGCGATCTCAACCTGGTGAAAGGATCCTACTCCTTCGTCGGCGGAGGCATCGAAAACAGCGTCTCGGGCCCGGGTTCGTTTATTGGGTCCGGCGGATACCTGGCTTCCAACACTACTGGTCTTACCAGCAACATCACAGGCACCGATTCGTTCGTCGGCTCGGGAGACGCAAACAGCGTTAGCGCGAACGAGGCCTTCATCGGCGGGGGACTGGGCAACAGCATCGCCGCGGCCGGCACGTATGCCGCGATCGCCGGCGGTGACGCCAATACGGCATCCGGAACGTACGGGGCCGTGGCCGGTGGCTATCGCAACACCGCGACGGCGAGCGGGGCGGCCGTTGGCGGCGGCTCGAGCGGTTCCGCCACGGGGCAATACGCGACGATTCCCGGCGGCTACCTCAACGCCGCCAACGGCGTCGGCAGCTTCGCGGCCGGCACACAGGCGAAGGCGCGTCACAACGGCGCGTTCGTGTGGAGCGATAACAACGGCACGGCGGAACTGCAATCGACTGCGGCTTATCAGTTCGTGGCTCGCGCGTCGGGCGGATTCTTTCTCTTCACCGACGCGACGGCAAAGACGGGCGTCAAGCTCAACCCGGGTTCGGGCGCGTGGGCATCGCTGAGCGACCGGTCGATGAAGACGGGCGTGGTCGCGCTCGACGACGCGGCCGTGCTCTCGAAGGTCGCGAGCCTGCCGGTGAGCGAGTGGAGCTATACATCGGAGCACGGCGTGCGCCATGTCGGCCCGATGGCACAGGACTTCTACGCCGCCTTCCGCGTCGGAGAAGACGATCGCCACATCACCAGCATCGACGAAGACGGCGTGGCGTTGGCCGCGATCAAGGCGCTCGCCATGGAAAACCACGGCTTGCAGGCCGAGACGCGAGAGCTCCATCGGGAAAACCACGGCCTCCACGCGGAAAATCGAGAAATTCATCTGGAGAATCGGGGCCTGCGCGAGCGCCTAACGCGCCAAGATGCGCGTCTTTCCGCACTCGAGCGCGCAGTCGCGGCGCTGGGCGAGCGCTAGCGCGGCGAGCCGCCCCGAATCCGAGCGCTGGCCCTCCCCTTGCCGTCTCGTCGCACACGGCTACGTAATTTTACGGATGTGCCGAACGACCGCAGCGGTTATGCTGACGTCACGTACATGGCTGGCCGCGATCGAAACGAGCACGCCGAGGATCGAGAGCCCGACTTTTCCGTCTCGACGCTCTCGAACGAGGAGTCGCGCCTCTCGCCGCGCGCTCACGACGACCGCCGGTACGTCGATGTCAACGAGAACCAAGACGCTGCAAGGCTGCTCGCGCTAGAACGAACGTGCACGGCTGGCGCGATGCGGCGCGTGGCGCGCGACGATACGCCGCGCTCATGACCACGCACGTCTGCTCGCGCTGGACCAAGGGGTGGATGCCCTTGCCACCCGATGGCGTCTCTCGGTACCGTACATCGTATGTCGAACACCGCTCGCTAAGAAGGGGAAGCTCGTGAGAAAATTACTCTTGGCGTCGATCTGCGCCTGCATCGCACCGATCTTAGCTTCGGGGCCTTTGACGGCGTCGGATCGGACGAACGCGCAGGAGCTGCGGGCAGGCACTTCCGCGCTGCGCGCTCAGGCACGTGCCACGAGGCAAGGTCGACAACGGGGCCCAGCGAGTATAAGCGTCCCAACCTGCACGGGAACCCTACCGGGTTCCTTCGTCGGTGCCGGCTTCGGTAATTCCGCCGCTGGACCCAACAGTGCCGTGCTTGGCGGCGTGCAGAACAGTGCGTGCGGGGGCGGCGACGCGATTGGAAGCGGAGTCGAAAATGGGATCTCCGCTTCGTCGGCGTTCATCGGCGGCGGATTTAACAATGGGATTTCAGGCGAAGGGGATTTTATCGGCGCAGGTGCCGCCAATGCTGCGTCATCGGCGGGAGCTTTCATCGGCGCGGGTGGGAACGTGTATCTTTTCGCTCAACGCAATAACCCGTCGGAGCCCGGAAACGTCGCTTCCGGCGAGGACTCGTTCGTCGGTGCGGGCGACCTCAACCGAGTCTCGGGACAAGGCTCCTTTATCGGCGCGGGTGGTTCGACGTATGCGGCGGCCGGCGCAAGGGGAGCGGTGAATCAAGTATCCGGGATCGACTCGTTTATCGGTGCGGGCGATAGCAACATCGTGATCGGATCGTGGTCGTTCGTAGGCGGCGGTCTCTACAACGGCGTCAGCGGTGCGGGTTCGTTCATCGGCGCAGGCGGGTACTTGAGCGCCAAAAAAGCTGGTCCTGCGAATCTTATCGAAGGCTCCGACTCGTTCATCGGTGCGGGCGATTCAAACCAGATCGAACCGAGCGACGCCTTCATCGGCGGCGGAGCCAGCAACGACATCACCGCGGGCGGCACGGACGCCGCGATCGCGGGCGGCGATCACAATACGGCGGCGGGAGAGTACGGGGTCGTGTCAGGCGGCTACCAAAATTCGGCGAGCGCGACCGCGGCCGCAGTCGGGGGCGGCTCAAGTAGCTCGGCCACGGGGCGCTTCGCGACGATTCCCGGCGGCTTTGCCAACGCCGCTAACGGCATCGGCAGCTTTGCCGCCGGAACGCAGGCGAAGGCGCGGCACAACGGCGCGTTCGTCTGGAGCGATAACAACGGTACAGCGGAAGTGCAGTCGACGGCACCCTATCAGTTCGTGGCTCGCGCCTCTGGCGGTTTTAATCTCTTCACCGACGCAGCGTCGAAGACGGGGGTGCGGCTCGGCCCAGGTTCAGGCACGTGGTCCTCGCTGAGCGATCGGACGATGAAGACCGGCGTCACAGCGCTCGACGACGCAGCGGTGCTCGCGAAAGTCGCCACCCTGCCCGTGAGCGAGTGGAGTTACACCTCCGAGCACGGCGTCCGGCACGTCGGCCCGATGGCGCAGGATTTCTATGCCGCCTTCCGTGTCGGCGAAGACGACCGGCACATTACGAGCATCGATGAAGACGGTGTGGCCCTGGCGGCGATCAAGGCGCTCGCCGTGGAAAACCATGGCCTGCAGGCCGACAATCGTGACCTGCGCGAACGCCTGGCGGGTGATGCCGCGCGCTTTGCCCACGACGAAGCGTTGCGCGCTCGCGACGAACAGCAGCGCGCCCGCGACGCCGCACGCCTACTCGCCTTAGAGCGAAAGGTGGACGCCCTCGCTGCCCGCTAACGTGCTCGTTGGCGTAGACCGTTTACATCTTCAACCAATCCTAAGGAAGGCACACTCGTGCGGAAACTTCTCCTGGCGTCCATCTGCGTCGCCTGTTTTGGGTCAATCCTGGCTTCAGGATCTCTGGCGGCGTCAGGTCAGTCCAGTGCCTATGGGCCGCGTGCGAGCACCCCAACGCTTCGCGCTCCAGTAAACGATATGCGGCAAGGGCGACAGCGGCGTCCAGCGATCGTCAACGTTCCAGCGTGTACCGGTACGGGAACAGCTTCCTTCGTCGGCGGCGGAGCGGAGAACGTTGCAGCGGGATCCTATAGCGCCGTGCTCGGCGGCGACAACAACGACGCCTGCTCGTATGATGATGCCATTGGCGGCGGAGTCGCCAACGGAATCTCCGGTGCGCAAACGTTCATCGGCGGCGGTTACCTCAACGGAAGCGCCGGCATAGACGCTTTCATCGGCGCCGGTGTAGCCAATGCTGCCAGTGGGGATGGATCTTTCGTCGGCGCGGGTGATAAGAAGTACTTTAACCTGCAAGGCGGCTATCCGCCGCAGGCCGGCAACGTTGCCTACGGCGAGGATTCGTTCGTCGGTGCGGGCGACCTCAACAAAGCCACGGGACAAGGCTCGTTTGTCGGCGCGGGCGGTTCGACGTATGCGGCCACCGGTGGAAAGTTTTCGGCGAATCAAGTAGCCGGCATAGACTCGTTTATCGGTGCGGGCGATCTAAACACCGTGAACGGTTCGGGTTCGTTCATCGGCGCCGGCGGATACCTGAATCCTTGCCACTTTACCTGTCTGTCGAATTACATTTATGGGACCGATTCGTTCATCGGTGCGGGGGATCTAAACACGGTTCTCCCAAACGACGCCTTCATCGGCGGAGGCCTCAACAACAACATCAACGCGGGAGGCACGTACGCCGCGGTCGCCGGCGGCGACCGCAATACCGCGTCGGGACCGTACGGGGCCGTAGCGGGCGGCTATCACAACTCGGCGACCGCGTCGGCGGCAGCCGTCGGCGGCGGCTCGAGCAGCTCGGCGACGGGGAAATTCGCAACGATTCCCGGCGGCTACCTCAACGCCGCGGCCGGCACCGGCAGCTTCGCCGCCGGCACGCAGGCCAAGGCACGTCACGACGGCGCGTTCGTGTGGAGCGACAACAATGGCACGGCGGAAGTGCAGTCGACCGCGCCCTATCAGTTCGTCGCTCGCGCGTCGGGCGGTTTCTATCTCTTCACCGACGCATCCTCAAAGACGGGCGTGAAGCTCAACCCGGGTTCCGGTGCGTGGGCGTCGCTAAGCGATCGCACGACGAAGACCGGCGTCACGGCACTCGACGACGCGGCGGTACTCACGAAGGTCATGGCCTTGCCGGTGAGCGAGTGGAGCTATGCCTCGGAGCACGGCGTGCGACACGTCGGCCCGATGGCTCAAGACTTCTACGCGGCCTTCCGCGTGGGAGAGGACGATCGCCACATCACGAGCATCGACGAGGACGGCGTAGCCCTCGCCGCGATCAAAGCGCTCGCCGTAGAAAATCGCGGCCTGCGAGAGCGCTTGGCTCGGGATACGACGCGCTTTGCACGCGACGAAGCTCAGCTCGCTCGCGTTAAAGTCCAGCGTGCACGCGACGCCGCGCGACTGCTCGCACTAGAAGATAAAGTGGATGCCCTCGCTGCTCGATAGCATCCGAATTTGCCCGTAGATCTTTGTCCCTTGCTACTCGATGAAGGCAGGATAACCCGTGCGGAAATTTCTCTTGGCGTGTTCCATCTGCGTTGCCTGCGTTGGGCCGAGCTTCGCTTCGGGGCCCTTGGCGGCATCAAGTGAGTTCAACGCATATGGGCCCGGCGCTGCCGCGCCGGCGCTGCGCGCTCACACGAAAGCCGCGAGGCAAGTTCGAAATCGACGTCCGAGCGTTAGCGTCCCACAATGTAACGGTACGGGAGGGGGCACATTCCTCGGCGGCTCGAGTAATATTGCAGCTGGAGCTAATAGCGCCGTTCTCGGCGGCGAGGAAAACGACGTGTGCTCATATGATTCGGCCATTGCAAGCGGAAACACAAACGGGATCGGCAGTTGGGACGATTTCATCGGCGGCGGACGAGTCAACGCTACGAACGGCTACGACGATTTCGTCGGCGCCGGCATCGCCAATGCCGCGACGGTGCCTGGAGCCTTCGTCGGCGCCGGTGGTGAAGTATACGCTCACGCGCAGGCCTACAACGAAAGTTCGGCCGGCAACGTGGCCTCCGGTGAAGACTCGTTCGTCGGCGCGGGCGATCAAAATCAAGTCTCGGGCCAAGGCGCCTTCATCGGCGCGGGTGGCTCGTCGAATGCGGCAACCGGTGCGCCACCTCCAGGGAATGAAGTATCCGGGGTCGACGCGTTTATCGGGGCTGGTGACAGCAACGTCGTGAGCGGATCGTGGTCGTTCCTGGGTGGTGGCGTCGGGAATGACCTCACGGGCCAGGGCTCGTTCATCGGCGCCGGCGGATACTTGAGCTCCTCCGAGCATGCTCTTCCGAATATTCTCGAAGGTACCGACTCGTTCATCGGTGCGGGTGATTCAAACCAAATCGACCCGAACGACGCCTTCATCGGCGGCGGAGTCAGCAACAATATCACCTCGGGCGGCACCGATGCCACGATCGCCGGCGGCGACCACAACACGGCGGGCGGAGAGTACGGAGCCGTGGCGGGCGGCTATCAGAATTCGGTGAGCGCAACGGGGGCGGCCGTTGGCGGTGGCTGGAGTAGTTCCGCGACGGGGCGATACGCGACGATTCCCGGCGGCTTCGCCAACGCCGCTAACGGCACCGGGAGCTTCGCCGCCGGCACGCAGGCCAAGGCACGTCACAACGGCGCTTTCGTGTGGAGCGATAATAACGGCACGGCCGCAGTACAGTCGACTGCCCCGTATCAGTTCGTGGCTCGCGCCTCGGGCGGCTTCTACCTCTTCACCGACGCTTCCTCAAAGACCGGCGTGAGACTGAACCCGGGATCCGGCGCGTGGGCGTCGCTCAGCGACCGGTCCATGAAGACCGCCATCGCCGCGCTCGACGACGCGGCGGTACTCGCGAAGGTTGCGGCATTGCCCGTGAGCGAGTGGAGCTACACCGCGGAGCACGGCGTTCGGCACGTGGGCCCGATGGCGCAAGATTTCTACGCGGCCTTCCACATCGGCGAAGACGATCGCCATATTACGAGCATCGACGAGGACGGTGTTGCCCTGTCCGCGATCAAAGCGCTCGCCGTGCAAAACCAGGGCCTACAGGCACAGACTCGCGGGCTGCACGCCGAGACACGAGAACTCCATCAGGAAAACCACGGCCTGCAAGCTGAGAATCGTGACCTGCGAGAGCGTCTGGCACGCGATTCGGCGCGGTTTGCGCGCGACGAAGCGCAGCGCGCCCGTGACGCTACACGTCTACTAGCCCTAGAACGAAAAGTGGATGCCCTCGCCGCCCGGTAGCGTCCTAGTACCTGAAGACGCTCTATCCCTTACGATCCAATAAGAAAGACTAAGTCGTGCAGAAACTTCTCTTGGCGTCGATTTGCGTTGCCTGCATTGGGCCCATCTTGGCATTGAGCCCCTTGGCAGCGTCGGATCAGGCGAACGCACATGCGCCGCGTGCGGGCACATCTGCACTGGAAGCTCACGCGAGTGCCACGCGACGCGTTCAGCGCCGGCATCCAGCCATTATCAGCCCAACGTGTACCGGTACGGGATTCTTATCCTTCCTCGGCGGCGGCGGCAGTAATGTTGCGGACGGAGCCGGTAGCGCCGTGCTCGGCGGCGGAGCAAACAACGCGTGTTCGGCGGACGACGTCATCGGAGGCGGACTCTATAACGGGACCACTGGTGCGGGCGAGGGGTTCATCGGTGGCGGAAATTTGAACGGAATTAACGGCCTAGGCGATTTCATCGGCGCCGGTGCGGCAAATGCGGCAAGTTCGACGGGAGCGTTCGTCGGCGCAGGTGGTGAGGTGTATCTTGCCGAGCAAAACTCTTCTCCGTCTGCGCCTGGAAACGTCGCTTCCGGTGAGGACTCGTTCGTCGGGGCGGGCGATCTCAACCGGGTCTCGGGAGAAGGCTCCTTTATCGGCGCGGGCGGCTCGTCGAGTGCGGCAAGCGGTGAGAGCCCTCCAGGGAATCACGTATCCGGTGAGGATTCGTTCATCGGTGCGGGCGATGAAAACGCCGTGACCGGATCGTTATCCGTCGTCGGCGGAGGCGTAAACAATGCCGTCGGCGGATCGGGTTCGTTTATCGGTGCCGGCGGATTTCTGCCTCCTACGTTCGGTGCGTTGAACTACATCGAGGGTGACGACTCGTTCATCGGCGCGGGCGATGCAAACCAGATCGTGCCGAACGACGCGTTCATCGGCGGGGGACTGAGTAACACTATAAACGCTGGGGGCCCGTACGCCGCGATCGGCGGCGGCGACGGCAATATGGCATCGGGAAAGTACGGGGCCGTGACCGGTGGCTATCACAACAACGCGACGGCAACCGCGGCGACCGTCGGCGGCGGCTCTAGCAGCTCGGCGACGGGTGCCTATGCGACAATTCCGGGTGGGTACCTCAACGCGGCCAACGGCACCGGCAGCTTCGCCGCTGGCACTCAAGCAAAAGCCCGTCACAACGGCGCGTTCGTGTGGAGCGACGACGACGGCACGGCGGAAGTGCAGTCGACCGCGCCCTACCAGTTCGTGGCGCGCGCCTCGGGAGGTTTCTATCTCTTCACCGACGCTGCGTCAAAGACGGGCGTTCGGCTGAACCCCGGTTCAGGGGCGTGGTCGTCGCTGAGCGATCGCACGATGAAGACGGGCGTCACGGCGCTCGACGACGCGGCGGTGCTCGCGAAGGTCGCGGCTCTGCCGGTGAGCGAGTGGAGTTACACCTCGGAGCACGGCGTCCGTCACGTCGGCCCGATGGCGCAGGACTTCTACGCGGCCTTCCACGTCGGCGAAGATGACCGCCACATCACCAGTATCGACGAAGACGGCGTGGCGCTGGCCTCGATCAAGGCGCTCGCCATCCAAAACCACGCCCTGCAAGCGGAGAACCGTGAGCTGCGCGGACGCCTAGCGCGAGACGCCGCGCGCTTTACCCGCGACGAAACTCAGCGCGCCCGCGACGACGCGCGTCTGCTCGCGCTTGAACGAAAAGTCGATGCCCTAGCAGTCCGATAGCGCCCCTTGATAGCGTAAGTCGTAGATCCGTTCCCCTCCGTTAGGAAGGTAAACTCGTGCGGAAACTTCACATAGTGTCCATCCGCGTCGCCTGCTGTGGATTGATCATAGCTGCGGCGCCCCTGACCGCATCGGATCGGTCGGCGGCTCGTGCCACGCCCGCCAACACCCGCGCGCCGCTCTTCCTCACGAATGCGACGCGGCGAGATCGGATTCGACGCCCGGTCGGCGTCCCGACGTGCACCGGCACCGGATCACATTCATTCCTCGGGGGCGGCGAAGTCAATGTCGCGGCTGGAAACGACACCGCCGTGCTCGGCGGCGCGTTCAACGCGGCGTGCGCTCCAGGAGATGCTGTCGCAGGCGGATACGGCAACGGGATCTCCGGTGTGTACGCATTTACCGGTGGAGGAGATTTTAACGCGAGTGTGGGGAGCTACGACTTCATCGGCGCCGGCTCATATAATGCCACGACTGGGGCTGGAGCTTTCATAGGGGCAGGCGGCAGGACCTACGTTGACGCGCAAGGCCCGCTCGAGCACGGAAACGTGGCCGCAGGTGAGGACTCGTTCATCGGGGCGGGCGATCTCAACTTCGTGCGGGGTTCGGGCTCCTTTATCGGCGCAGGCGGCTCGACGTTTGCGAGACGAGGCATCGACGCCGTGGCGAATGCCGTCCTAGGGCCCGACTCGTTTATCGGCGCGGGCGATTCAAATAGCCTAAACGGGTCGTTCTCCTTCATCGGAGGAGGCGAAGGCAATCTCGTCAACGGTTCGGGGTCGTTCATCGGAGCCGGCGGATACGTCGACAGCGCGACCCAAAATTCTATCTCCGGCAACGATTCGTTCATCGGTGCGGGCGACTCAAACCAGATCGAACCGAACGACGCCTTCATCGGCGGCGGAGTCAGCAACCACGTTACCGCGGGGGGCACGGACGCCGCGATCGCCGGTGGTGACCACAACACGGCGGGCGGAGAGTACGGGGCCGTGGCGGGCGGCTATCTCAATTCGGCGAGCGCGACCGCGGCTGCCGTCGGGGGCGGTTCGAGCAGTTCCGCGACGGGGCGCTACGCCACGATTCCCGGAGGCTTTGCCAACGCCGCCAACGGCATCGGCAGCTTCGCCGCCGGCACGCAGGCCAAGGCACGGCATAACGGCGCGTTCGTGTGGAGCGATAACAACGGTACGGCGCAAGTGCAGTCGACGGCGCCCTACCAGTTCGTGGCTCGCGCGTCGGGCGGATTCTATTTCTTCACGGACGCTAGCGCAAAGACGGGGGTCAAACTCAACCCCGGTTCTGGCACATGGTCCTCGCTAAGCGATCGCACGATGAAGACCGCTGTCACGATGCTCGACGACGCAGCGGTGCTCGCGAAGGTCGCGGCCCTGCCGGTGAGCGAGTGGAGCTATACCGCGGAACGCCGTGTTCGGCACGTCGGCCCGATGGCGCAGGATTTCTATGCAGCCTTCCGCGTCGGCGAAGACGACCGCCACATCACGAGTATCGATGAAGACGGCGTGGCCCTGGCGGCGATCAAGGCGCTCGTCGCGGAAAACCATGGCTTGCACGCCGAAAACCGTGACCTGCGGAAACGCGTGGCACGGGACGCGGTGCGCTTTGCCCGCGAGGATGCGCGTCTGCTCGCGCTGGAACGAAAAGTGGATGCCCTTGCCGCCCATCTTCCATAAGGAAAGCTAACTCGTGCGAAAACTTCTGTTCGCGTCCCTCTGCGTCGCCTGCGTTGGCCCGTTCTTGGCGTTGGAGCCTTTAGCGGCGCCGGACCGGTCGACCGCATTCGCGGCCCGTGCCGCCACCCGAGAGCCGCGCGCTTACGGGAGTGCAACGAGGCAGGGTCGACAGTGGAATCCGGCTAGCGTCCCATCGTGCAGCGGTACGGGATCGAATTCCTTCGTCGGCGGCGGCTTGTATAACGTTGCGGATGGACCCCAAAGCGCTGTGCTCGGCGGCGAGGTCAACAAGTCGTGCGGCGAATACGCGGTCATCGGCGGCGGATACGCCAACGGCACCGCGAATAATGACGATTTCATCGGCGCCGGATATCTCAACGGAACGACCGGCACGGAAGATTTCATTGGCGCAGGCGCGTACAATGCAGCGACGGCGCCCGGAGATTTCGTCGGTGCGGGTGATAGTGTGTATCTCGACACACAACCCTACGGTCACATCATCCCTGGAAACGTCGTCTCCGGTGAGGACTCGTTCGTCGGCGCGGGCGATCTCAACCAAGTCTCGGGCCAAGGCTCCTTTATCGGCGCGGGCGGCTCGACGTATGCGGCAACCGGCGCGACCGTTGCGGGAAATCAGGTATCCGGGGTCGACTCGTTCATCGGCGCCGGCGATCAAAATAACGTAAGAGGATTTTTTTCCTTCATCGGCGGGGGGCTCGGCAACGCCATAACCGCGGCGGCAGCGGAGGCCACGATCGCCGGCGGCGACCACAATACGGCGGCCGGAGAGTACGCGGCCATCGCGGGCGGCTATGATAACTCGGCAACCGCCTCGGCCGCGACCGTCGGCGGCGGCACGAGCAGCTCGGCGACGGGAAAATTCGCGACGATTCCCGGCGGCTATCTCAACGCCGCTAACGGTATCGGCAGCTTCGCCGCCGGCACGCTGGCCAAGGCACGTCACAACGGCGCGTTCGTCTGGAGCGACAATAACGGCACCGCGGAGGTCCAGTCGACGGCGCCCTACCAGTTCGTCGCTCGCGCCTCCGGCGGATTCTACCTCTACACCGACGCGACGGAGAAAACGGGCGTGAAAATCAACCCCGGGTCGGGCACGTGGTCGTCGCTGAGCGACCGCTCCACGAAGACCGGCGTCACGGCGCTTGACGACGCGGTGGTGCTCGCGAAGGTCACGGCCCTGCCGGTCAGCGAGTGGAGCTACACCTCCGAGCACGGGATACGGCACGTCGGCCCGATGGCGCAGGACTTCTATGCGGCCTTCCGCGTCGGCGAAGACGATCGCCACATCACGAGCATCGACGAGGATGGCGTAGCGCTAGCCGCGATCAAAGCGCTGGCCTCGGAAAACCACGGCCTGCAAACAAAAACTCTTGGCCTAGACGTCGAGAACCGCGAGCTCCATCAAGAAAGCTGCGGCCTGCACGCGGAGAATCGGGAACTCCGTCAGGAAACTGGCAACCTGCGGGCGCGACTGGCGCGCCAAGATACCCGGCTCGCGGCCCTCGAACGCGAAGTCGCGGCGCTGGCTGCCCGTTAGCGCCGCGCTTCCAGTACGCCGGCTGTCCGCGCCGGGGAAACTAGCCGGACGGGGAGGACGCGGCGGCGCGCTCGTCGAGCCAGCGGGCAATCATACGGCGCGCGATCGTGTCGGCGCCGGGCATGCGGCGGGCCAGCGTGCGTTGGAGTTCGCGGCCTTCGTCCGGCGAGAACCAGCGCACGTCCTCGAGTTCGTCCCCGCGCACGATCGCGGTGGAGTCGGCCCGCGCGAAGAACCCGAGCATCAGCGAGCGCGGAAACGGCCACGACTCCGAGCCGAAATAGGTAATGCCGGAAATGCGCACGCCGGCTTCTTCGAAGACTTCGCGGGCGACCGCGGCTTCCGCGCTCTCGCCCGCGTCGACGAATCCCGCGAGCGTCGAATACATGCCCGGCGGCCACTCCGGCTGGCGCCCCAGCAACATCCGTTCGCCGTCGTGCACGAGCATGATCGTCGCCGGATCGATGCGCGGAAAGTGGCGATGCGACTCGGTCGGATTCTCGCAGATTTTCACTAGACCCGGCGTCTCCCAGCGCAGGCCCGCGCCGCAGAGCGCGCAGAAGCGGGTCTCATCCGACCAGCGCGCGATCGCGATCGCCCGCAGCAGGCTTGCGCGGAGGGCGGGCGGCAGCCGACCCAATTCGAAGCGCGGATCGACGAACGTGCCCGGCGTTGCCGCATCGCCGAGCGAGACCAGTTGAGCATCGCCTTCGCGTGCTGGATCGAGTTCGTGGAACCCGCCGCCGCCGGCCGGCGGCTCGACGAGGATCGGCAACCCGTCCGTCCCGACGAGGACGCGGTGCCGCCAGAGGACCGGTGCGGAAGCCGTCAAGGTCATGCCGCGCTATCCCGTCCGCCGAGTCCACGGTCCTGCGCGGGCGGGGAATCGCGGCGCCATCGCATAAGCCAAGTAGCCCCACGCCTACACGATACGGAGTACCTTCGATGAGCACACAAACGATTGCCGAGCGCGGCGGTGCGATCACATTCCACGGCGGCCCGCTGACTTTGGTCGGACCCGAACTGAAGGTGGGCGATCCCGCTCCCGAGTTCGTGCTCACGACCAAGGATCTCGCGCCGTTCACCTTGGCCGACGCGACCGCGAGCGGTTCGCGCCCGGCGTTGCTGGTTGCCGTCCCGTCGCTCGACACGCAGGTCTGCTCGATCGAGACGCAAACCTTTCACCGCCGCCTCAAGGAGCTGCCCGAGGGCGCGGCCGCGTACATCGTCAGCGTCGATCTGCCGTTCGCGCAACAGCGCTGGGCCGGCGCCAACGAAGCAACGGAACTGAATTATCTTTCCGACTATCGCGAGCGCTCGTTCGGGCCCGCCTACGGGGTGTGGATCAAGGAACTCGGGCTGCTCGCGCGCGCGGTCTTCATCGCCGCGGACGGCAAGATCGCGTACGCGCAAATCGTCAAGGAAGTGACGGACGAACCCGACTACGACGCCGTCTTCAAGGCCCTCGCGGCGCTATAGTAACGATTTCTACCGCGCGCGCCTTCGCCGACGCACTTCTGGCGAACGGCGCGCGCCGCGCGTTTTGCGTTCCGGGCGAGAGTTACCTCGATCTGCTCGACGCATTGTACGACCTCGCGGACCGCTTCGACCTCGTCGTCTGCCGTAACGAGGCGGGCGCCGCGAACATGGCCGAGGCGCACGGGAAGCTGACGGGGCAGCCGGGGCTCGCGCTGGTTACGCGCGGCCCCGGCGCGACCCACGCCGCGATCGGCCTGCACACGGCGATGCAAGATGCGACGCCGCTGGTGCTCGTCGTCGGCGACGTGGAACGCGTCTCGACCGGCCGCCGCGCTTTCCAAGAGGTCGACTACGCCTCGATGTTCGCGTCGCTCTCGAAAGGCGTGCTGCGGCTCGACGACCCGGCCCGCGTGTGGGAGATCGTCGGCCACGCGTTCACGCTCGCGACCGTGGGCCGCCCGGGTCCGGTCGTCATCACGGTCCCCGAGGACGTCTTCGCGCTGCCATGCGATGCGCCGGGTGGCGACGCCGCGCCGCACATCCGCCAATCGCCGAGTGACGACGACCTGCGCGACCTCTTAGCCGAGGTCGCGCAGGCTCGGCGGCCGCTCGTGCTCGCCGGGGGCGGCGCCTGGAGCGCGGAGGCCGCCGAAGCGCTCGGACGCTTCGCCGCCGCCCACGCATTGCCGGTCGCGGTGCAGTTTCGCTGCCAGGATTACCTCGACAACGACCATCCTTCGTACGTCGGGGAACTCGGGTTAGGGCTCGATCCCGCATTCGCCGCGGACGTTCGCGAGTCGGATACGATCCTGGTTCTCGGCGCCGAACTCAACGATCCCACGACCAACGGTTACACGCTCTTCGATGTGCCGCGAGCGCGGCAACGAATCGTGCAGGTGTCGCCCGCGGCGGATGAGCTCGGCGCGATCTATCGTCCCGATTTCGCGCTGGCTGCCGATCCGCGCGACGCGACCGTGCGGTTGGCCAGACTGCCGATCCCCGGCCACGCTGACTGGACTATCCGCACCGCAACTTTGCGCGAGCGCGCGATTGGCCGTCGAACGCTCGTACCGGCCCGTCGCGGCGTGGACTTGGGGATCGTCGTCGAAACGGTGCAGCGCCGTTTACCCGACGACGCGATCCTCGTAACCGACGCGGGCAACTTCACGATTTGGGTCCGCCGCCATTTTCGTTACCGGCGATACGGCACGCAACTCTCGCCGCGCAGCGGGGCAATGGGGTACGGGCTACCCGCCGCGATCGCCGCGAAGCTCGAGCATCCTGAGCGCACCGTCGTGTGCTTTACCAGCGACGGCTGCTTGGGAATGGCGCCGACGGAACTCGCAACGGCCGTGGCGCACGAGCTCGCGATCGTGCTGATCGTGGTCGACAACGGGCAATTCGGCACGATCCGCATGCACCAAGAACGGCGTTTTCCGGGCCGCCCGATCGCAACGGCACTGAACAATCCGGATTTCGCAGCCCTCGCGCAAGCGTATGGCGCACGCGGCGAGAACCTCGAGCGAACCGAGGATTTCGAAGAAGCCTTCGAGCGCGCGTTAGCTGCGAAGGGGCCGGCGCTGCTGGCCCTCGCGACCGATCCGCAAGCTCTGACACCGACCATGTACGCGCAACCGGCTGCCGGTCAGCTCAAATAACGCGAAATCAAATAATCCGCCAGCCGCTCGACCTCGTGCCATCCAAAGGCCGGCGGTCGGCCGTTAGCCGGCGTTTCGCTCTCAGCCAGTGGGTCGCAACCCGGCAGCGGTCCGTTTACGACGTCGCCAACCAACGCGACGATCGGCGGGGCGGCCGGTGCGCGGTCGCCGGTGATTCCGGTTCGCGCGACGAGAATTTTCGCTAACGCCGAATCGGCATACCCTTCGACCAGCGCAAGATCGACGCCGCGCAGCGCAGCCAGCGCGTCTTCCAACGTCAACTCGGCGACCGCGCGGCGCTCGACGTAACCGAGCGTGCCGGTCAACAGGGTCACCGCCGCGCCGGCGGCAGCCGTGCGACCCGTATCCTTGGCCGGGTCGTCGAGTGCCTCCATATGCCCGTGGCGTTTGACCGCGCCGACCCGCACGCCACGCGCCGCGAGGGCCGGGATCAGGCGTTCGACCAAGGTGGTCTTGCCCGCGTTCCTTGGGCCGACGACGGCGACCGCCGCCCGCGGCACGTCGGGCAGGCCGTCCGCGCCCGGAAAATCGAGCAACCACGTTTCGACGGCAAGACCGGCTTCGAGGGACGTCACGGTGGGTGGTAACACGATTAGCGCGTCGGCGTCGCTCGCCGAGCGGATCGTCGCCGTGCCTTGATCGGCCAGCGGAGTCACGGTGAAGTCACCGCCGCCGCGACCCGGGCGCGCCCGCGCCCAAATGAAACGTGTGCGCCCCGGCCGTACGTCGAGCCGCTGGGTCAGGCGCGCCCACACGCGAGGGCGTTCGAGACGCGATGCACCCAACATCGCGAGCAAAGCCGGACGGACGCACGCTTCAAACGCGATCCGGCACGCGCCGGGCGTTCCCGGCAGCGCGAAAACGGGGACGCCGCGGACGAATGCGACCGTCACCGGATGGCCCGGCGCGATCGGCGCGCCCTCGAACGCGAACCGAGCACCCAACGATTGGAGACCGGCGCGCACGTAATCCCGTTCGCCGACCGATAGCCCACCACAAACAACGACCGCATCGGCGGCGACGGCCCGATCGAGCGCCGCGCGGACGGCCTGCAGATCGTCACGGACGATGCCGAAGCGGATGCCCCGCGCGCCCAACTCGTCGATCTCGGCAACCAGCATGATCGAATTCGAATCCGTGACGCGGCCGCCGCCTCGGGCGTCGCCCGGCTCGACGAGTTCGTCGCCGCACGCCAGCACGGCCACCCGAGCGCGGCGGGCGACGGCAACCTCGGCCCAGCCCAGCGCGGCAAGCGCGGCGAGTTGCGCCCCACGCAAGCGCGTCCCGGTCGCCACGACCCGCTCGCCCGCGCGCATGTCCTCGGCGCGGGGAAAGACGTTCTTACCGGGGGCAATCGGCCGAGCGACGGTGGCCGTCCCATTCGCGAAAGCCACGAGTTCTTGCGGCACGACCGTGTCCGTGCCCAGCGGCAGCGGCGCGCCGGTCGCGATGCGCACCGCGCTACGCGGCGGAGGCGCCGGCGCGATGTCGTCGCCGCAATACACGCTCCCGGCAAGCGCCAGCGCGACGGGTTGCTCGGGCCTCGCCTCCGCGACCTCGTCGGCTCGAATGGCGATGCCGTCCATCGCGGCGCGGGCGAACGGCCAATAATCGCTAACAGCGACGGCATCGTCGGCGAGGAATCGGCCGTTCGCCTCGGCCAGCGGAACCCGCTCGGACCCGGTACGCGGCACCGCTACCACGATGGCGCGCAGCCGGTCGCTCGTCACAAATCGACGCCCTTGTCGTGGGCGTAATCGCGCAAATGCTGGCTAATCGTCTGGCCCGCGCCCAGATGCCAACCCGGCAGCGGCATGGCGAGCGGCGGCCCGGTGCCGTGAACGTGCAACGTCCCCGTAAACGGGTCGGCGTTCGCGGGAAAGCGGATGGGCCACGGCACGCCTTCGCGATCGAACGTTCCGTCGTCGGCTTGCACGTTGCAGGCGACGTAGTAGTAGTTCCAGTTCCCGTCCTTCCAATTCTGAACGGGGTCGCACAGACCGTGGGAGCCCGTGCCCATCGCGAAGGTCGAAAAATCGTGGCCGTAGTGCTTCATGCTCGGCGTGGCCTCGGCCGGCGGAACTTTCAACGGATCGATGCCGGCGCGGTCTTGCCGAATCGAATCACCGAGATCGCTTTGGATCTTCGCGATCTGCGTTTCCGTCAGATGCGGTGAGCCTTTCACGACCGACGCCGGCGGCGGAAGTTGCGCTGCGGCAACGTGGGTCTGCGGCAACGTGAGCGGTGCGTGCGGCGCGATCTTCGCGAGTTCGTGAGGATGCGGTAACGCGCGGACGATCGGGTGCTCGGTGACGACCGGTTGCGGCGCGACCGTTCGCGGCGCGGCCGACCGTTTGTACACGGTCTTTGCCTTCGGCGCCGGCGGCTTCGGCTTCTCGAATTCGATCCGCTCGGTTACGACCTCCGCCGGCTTCGGCGGCTCGACCGCGAGCCGCGAGAAGAGCGGAAACAGGAGCACGAAGAGAAACGCCGCCAACAAATGGACGAGGAGCGAAGCCACGAGCGAAACGCGCGCGCGTCGCGCGACGGCGTTTTCGGGAAGGGAATCCTCGTCTTCTTTAGTCACGCGACATCGGTTATTTGGACACGGCCTCCACGTTCAAGTCGATCCTGACGTCGTTGGCGACGACTAGCGCCCCACCCGGCGTCGTGTGGCCCCAGTTGAGGCCCCATTCCCGCCGATCGATCGTCGCGCCGGCCGTGTAGCCGACGTGCGTGCGCCCGCGGCCGTCGACGATCTTGCCCTCTTCCTTGCCGGTCAACGTGACGGGTTTGGTCACGCCGTGAAACGTGAGATCGCCTTCAATCGTGAACGCCGTCGTCGTGCCGGCAATTTTCCGCGCGACGAAGGTCATCGTCGGGTACTTATCGACCTCGAACCAGTCACTGCCGCGCAAATCCCTGTCGCGATCGGCGTCCTGCGTTTCAATGTTGGCGACGTCGAGCGTCGCGCTCACCGCCGTGGGCAGATCGTCGGGCCCGATCGAGATCGTGCCGGACGCGAGCGGAACCTGTCCGCGGACCTGCGAGATTGCCAAGTGGCGCACGGTGAATTCGGCCTGCGTGTGGTCGGTGTCGAGCGCGTAGTCGGCCGCCAGCGACGGGGTCGTCCCCGCAGTGAGGAACGCCGCTGCGACCGCCACGGCGCCAGCGAGGAAGCGGAGCAAGGTCGGAATCCTTTCTGACGTATGATGGATGCGATTCGCCACGAAGCGGTTCCGTCCGTTCCGACCCAAGCGTCGGAGAGTCAGGTAAGTTCGGCCGCCAGTTGGGGAGGCCGCGCACGTGCGCGGAGAAACAGAGCGGCAATGAGGATCCGTGCCCGCATCCCCCGCTTCTTCACGTCCACCGTTGACGCTGGACCGGAACCCTCGCGTCCCGTGCTCGACGGCAGCGAGGTCGTCGTCGCCAACCGCTGGAAGGTGCCGGCCAACGCGGTTGCCTTGGTGGGCCGGCCTGCCGTCTGGGTCGGCCTCGACGTCAAGACGCCCGCCATCCCGCTCGGTTTCACGACTATTCCGGCCCGCCGCATCCGCTGGGAACAGGATTTCGGCGGACACCTCTACCTGGCGGTCGCGAGCGCCGACGCGGCGCACGTGTCGATCGTCGAAGCGGGCCCGCTGCATCCGGGCGGGACGGGCAACCTCGTCCCGTATGCGTATCCGGAGGACGACTTTGCCGAACGTGGCATCGTCGATTTCGAGCCGATCGTGCTGGACCCGCCGCACGGCCTGGCCAAGGAGTTCTTCGCTAGCCTCGTGCGCGCGACGCAGCGCGATTACGACGGCGACCAGCGCTACTTGGCAATCGAGTTGCCGTTCCTGCGGGTCGGCCGCGACTCGAATTCCTACGCGGTCGGCGTCTTGCTCGCATGTGGCGTCGATCCGCGCGCGATTCCCAAACCGCAAAAAGAAAAGCGCTGGGAATGGATCGGCTACCCGGGCGCCGAGGACCCGGTCCACCGCGCGAATTTCGGAGCCTACCTCGGCGCGCCGACCAATCTGGATGATGGCGTCAGCGATGTCGCATACCATAACGCCGACGGCAGCGTCCGGCTGGCTGTCGTGGGCGGAACGCCCGGTGGGACGGCGCGCTTGCCCGACGGGTCGTTCGTTACCCTAGACGAGCGCGGGCGAGTTGCGTTCTCGCCGGACGACGCGCGCGCCCACGGGCTGCCAAGCACCCACACGGAGCCGCCCACGCAGATTCGCGGCCGGCGTTTCTTTCCGCCCGACCCGCAGCCCCAGGGCGCGCAGATCACGCTGGTCGTCGGCGGTGCGTCCACCCCGCTGCAGCCCGGCGACGCGTACCGCGGCACGATCGTCTCGCGTCACGACGCCTTGGGTCTGGCCACGTTGCGCGAAGCGACCGGACGCGACATCGTCCTACCGCTCACGGAACTCGGCGTCGAGCTTCGCGACCCCAAGCGCGTCGACGATGTGTTCCGAGTAGGGACGGAACTGACGGTCGGGCTACACAGCGATCGCCATCCCAAGCTCGTCGTGCACGGCACGGCGGCATCGGTCCGCGACCGCTTCAAGTGGCATCGGCCACACTTGCCCCGGCCGGTCAACGTCGTGGGCGGCGTCGCGCTCGCCACCGTCGCGCTCGTCCTCGCGGCCGTCTGGTGGCGCGAGCGCGCTAGCTAGTTCGCTGCCTCAACGCGCGTCAACCGCACGTTGATCTCGCCCACGTCGCGCTGGATCTGGCCCACGTCGCGCTGGATCTGGCCCACGTCGCCTTGAAGTTGCCGGACATTGCCTTGAAGCTCCCCGACGTCGCCTTGAAGCTGCCGGACATTGCCTTGAAGCTCCCCGACGTCGCCTTGAAGCTGCCGGACATCGCCCTTGACCTGACCGACGTCGCCTTGGAGCTGCCGGACATCGCCCTTGACCTGACCGACGTCCTGCTGAATAATTCCGACGTCGCGCTTGATCTGACCGACGTCCGTTTCCAAGTGCTCAACGCGCGTTTCCATTCGGTCGAAGCGCGCTTCCATTCGGTCGAAGCGCGTGTCCACGCGGTCGAAGCGTACGTCCATTGCGTCGAAGCGTGCTTCGACGAGCCGGCTCGAGAGTTCGGTCGCGGCTTGGAGCGACTTCACCGCCTCGTAGATATCGTTCTGGTCCATGCTCTTCCATAATCGCGCAGGAGCCGCCCGTCGGCAAGGGGCACGTGCGGGACCGATGGCCACGCTCTCACCGAACCTCGACTTCGCGCCGACCCCGGCCATGCTCGCTGAAGCGCTCGACGCTTTCGAAGAGCTCGGCGACGACGGCGGGGGCGCCGTTGCTGCCGGCACACGGCATGCGGCGCTGCGCGCGTACGCTGCGTTCGCACCCGAACGCGGCCTGCCCGCGCGCTGGCGGCACGACTACGGTGCGCTGAACTTCGCAGACCTGCAGTGGTCGACCGGCCGCATGCACGTGCCGGCGCTGCCGCGCCACGCTCCGGCGCGCGCGGGACGCGACGGCAGTACCGAAGGCGACGCACCGGCACTGGCGGTGGAGAACGCGGGCGGCCTGGTCCATCTCGGCAGCACGTACCTCGAGCCGCCAAAAAGGCTGGGCGATCCCCGCGTGACGATGCGCTCGCTTGCCGATGCAATGCGGGCGCAGCCCGAGGGTCTGCGCCAAGACGGCGTGCACGCGCTGCTCGGCCGGATCGTCCCGTTCGCCGTCGACCGCTTCACCGCGCTGGCGACGGCGTTCCAGAATTGCGGCGCGTTCGTCGATGTTCCGGCGCAGCTCCAACTCGACGCGCCGCTGCAGCTGGTCTGGTCGGCACGTCCGGGTGAGCCGCAAGCCGTCTTTCCGCATACGATCGTGCGGGTCGGCGCGAACGCGCGTGCGACCCTGTTCGAACGCCACCTCGGCGCGACGGAATCGTTCGTCGACGGCATCGTCGAGATCGACCTCGCGGAGGGTGCGCGGCTGGACTACGTCGTCGTACAGGAAGCCGACGAAGGCGCGCGGCTTTTCTTCCGCAGGGCCGCGCGCTGCGCTGCGGGGGCGACTATCGGCTGGCACATCGCTGACCTCGGAGGCGCGCTCGTGCGCCAGACCACGCTCGCCGAGCTCAGCGGCGACAGCGCGGCGGTGGACCTCAACGGACTCTTCTTCGCGCGCGGTTTCGCGCACGTGGACTGGCGTGCAGCCCTTATCCATAACGCGCCGCGCACGCGCTCGCGGACGGTCGTGCGCAGTGCCGCGGCCGGTCGCGGCCAAGGCCGCTTCGACGGTGTCGTACGAATCGACGGCGGCGCGCACGAGGCCGACGCATCGATGCGCGACGATGCGCTGGTGCTCTCACGCGACGCGCATCTCGACGCGACCCCGGCCCTGGAGATCGCGGCGCACGACGTCAAGGCTTTCCACGCCGCTACCGTCGGCTCGCTCGATGAAGAGCAGCTCTTCTACGTTGCGACCCGCGGCATCGCGCGCGGCCGCGCCGAGCGCATGATCGCGCTGGCTTTCTTCGAGCCCGCTATCGCGCGCTTTCCCGGTGAAGCCCTGCGCGACGAGGTGCGCACCGCGCTCGACGGACGCCTCGACGACCTGCCCGAGCCCTTCGCGTGAAACGGCAGTTGTCGAAAGAGGCGCCGTCCCTGGACAAGCAAAACCTCCCCGGCAGCACGAACGCACGAATGGAGGAGCACCGGTGGACGTTACTCCTTATCTGCACTTTGACGGAAATTGCGAAGAAGCGATAACTTTCTATGCGTCGGCGCTCGACGGCTCGATCGAATCACTCAACCGCTACGGCGGCTCGCCGCTGGAAGCGATGGCCGGCGAAACGCATAAGGACAAGATCATGCACGCGACCGTCGTCGCCGGCGGCGTCAAGCTGATGGCATCCGACACCGTGCCGGGAAACGAACACGGCGCAGGCAACGCGAAGGTCGCGCTCGCGCTTTACAGCGCCGACGAGGCGGAAGCCGCAAAGGCGTTCGAGGCACTCGCCGCCGGTGGAGAGGTGACGATGCCGTTGCAAGATGTCTTCTGGGGCGGACGTTTCGGCATGGTCACGGATCGTTTCGGCATCCGCTGGCTGATGAGCACGCCTTAGCGCGAAACCAAGCGAAAAAGGCCGGGCGCATGCCCGACCTTCTTCTCTTCCGACATTTCCGTTGACGCTTACAAGTCTTCGGGGTTGATGCCTTTGGGCTTGTACTGCGTGCTCTTGGGTGGAGCCACGACGGCCAGATCGCCTTCGTAATCTCCCTCGTAGTGCACCGTCTGCTCGAGCGGCGGGCGACGGTCCTGGAAGCCGCTGACCAGCTTCGAACCCGGCAACGGCGCCGGTTCGTTATCGAAGTAGTCGGCCGCGTCGAGGATCGCGCCGCGTGGACGGCCATCGTCGTCGAGGTCCTGGCCTTCGGGTTCGATCGAGATGTTGCGGTAACGCGACATTCCGGTTCCGGCCGGGATCAACTTGCCGATGATCACGTTTTCCTTGAGACCGAGCAACGGATCGTGCTTGCCCTTGATCGCGGCGTCGGTCAGGACGCGCGTGGTCTCCTGGAACGACGCAGCCGAGAGGAACGACTCCGTTGCGAGCGAGGCTTTGGTCACGCCCAAAAGGACGGGCTTGCCCTCAGCCGGCTTCTTGCCGTCCTCTTTCATCCGCGCGTTCTCTTCGTCGAAAACGTTGGATTCGATCAGCTGGCCCGGCAACATGCGCGTGTCGCCGCCATCGACGATCTTGCGCTTGCGGAGCATCGAACGGACGACCGTTTCGATGTGCTTGTCGTTGATGTCGACGCCCTGCGAACGATAGACCTTCTGCACTTCTTGCACTAGGTATTGCTGCAACGCGTTCTCGCCCTTGTACTCGAGGATCTCATGCGGATCGAGACTGCCTTCGTTGAGCGGATCGCCGGGTTCGACGCGCGTGCCCTCTTGAACGAACGAACGCGTATTGTAGGGAACGTCGAACTCGTGCGCTTCGCCCACGTCGTCGGTGACGATCATGACGCGCTTGCCCTTCTCCTCAGTGATGCGGACCGTACCGCCCACCGTCGAGATCGTGGCCTTACCCTTGGGCTTGCGGGCTTCGAAGATTTCCTCGACGCGCGGTAGACCCGTGATGATGTCCTCGGTCGCGACGCCGCCCGTATGGAACGTGCGCAACGTCAGCTGCGTGCCCGGTTCGCCGATCGACTGCGCTGCGATGATGCCCACCGCCTCGCCGATGTCGACCTTCTTGCCCGTCGCCAGATTGCGGCCGTAGCACATCGCGCAGACGCC
>Ga0116227_10006406_pt1 | contig 23870 bp, 20 predicted proteins | sample S1TSphgellanicum_FD_89693 | JGI IMG/M metagenome (GOLD analysis project Ga0116227, IMG submission 89693) | Host-associated microbial communities from peat moss isolated from Minnesota, USA - S1T2_Fb - Sphagnum magellanicum MG | ecosystem: Host-associated > Plants > Peat moss > Unclassified...
AAAAAAAAAAAAAAAAAAAAAAAAAAAAAAAAAAAAAAAAAAAAAAATTTTTTTTTTTTTTTTTTTTTTTTTTTGCGCTAGATTTTGTTTTTCCAAACCTAGGTCATTTACACTTACCCCACCAAAAATATTTACACTGGACTACGTAAGTGTAAATGCCAAAAAAAATGACAATAAAAGTGTAATGCACTTACCCAATTTTACACAATAATTTGGAATTACACTTACCCTCCCAACACTAGTACACACACTTATATATACATACACATATACGTATATACAAATGTAATGTACACAGTATGTATACTAGTACATAGTATACACATCTCCATGCTTTCTACTATGTGCACATGCTCATCTTCTTGTTTTTCATCCAGAGTTTCATTCATCCAGTGTTGGAAAAAACTAGGGTTTGGTCTCCCAGACAGACGGCTTTACTGCAAGCAACGCAGAAGGGAGGCGAGAGGGAGAAGAGTCGCGTTCCTGCATGCGTGCTGTGCTTCCTTGCTTCCCGGACCGGATCTGAGCTAGGAAATCGTGCCTCGAGCTCGCATTTCTCGTGGTTTCATCACGCTCCAGCATCAGGTTCACATTCCTCTGTTTCTTGAGCTCTTCTTTGTTGTTGGATTTGGTCAAAATCTGGAACGATTTGGTTCGGGAAATCCGTAGAAACTAGAAGCAACTAGATGATGATGATTATGGATGAACAAGCTCTCTCATCACGAGTTGGAGATGTGTTAATAATAATGGCAGGAAAGAAAGAAGAAGACAGAAGGAGATGATGATGATGATGATGATGAAAGCGTATGAAAGAAGTATGGAACGAAGGACACGGGATTAGACAGACAGCGAGCGAGGAGGAGAGATGCAAAGATCGCAGCAGGAGGAGAGGAGCAGACGAGATTTGTAACATCACCTGTCTGTGTGTGCTGCGCTTGGATCGGAGATTTAGGAGCGTAGTGGATTGATTTCAGGAGAGAAGGGAGGCAGAGGCAGGATGCAGCAGGGCGTGAGGGCAGTGGAAGCTTACAGGCGAGCGGTGCTGGTAGATGGAGTCACGGCAGACAATGAAACCGTAGCGCCTGTGTATAAGCTGGAAGAGATTTGTACAATCTTGCGTTCTTCAACGCTGGATGTTGTGCGTGAGGTGCTGGAGCGGATTCTCAAGCGTCTGAATCACAAGAGCCCTCTTGTGAAGCAGAAGGCATTGAGACTGATAAAATTTGCAGTAGGAAAAGCGGGGCCGGAGTTTCGACGAGAGCTGCAGCGGCAAGCACCGGCCGTGCGTACCTTGATACATTATAGGGGACAGCCTGATGCTCTCAAAGGTGATGCACTCAACAAGGCAGTGCGAGATACAGCACAGGAAGCCATGTCTGCCATGTTTGCATCTGATGAGAAGATTTCAGCTATGGAGGAGGCAGGTAGGCGCATCCAGGGCTTTGGGAGCACCAACTATGACATGCCTCCTCCTCCAGAAGAGAAAAAGACAATCTTCAGTGGCATGGTAGGGTTTGGAAGTGCAAGTATGCGGCAAATGGGTGCAGCTACTGGGAACAGTAGTGGAGGTTTCAACACCAAATCCAGCAGCTACAGGGGACATGACTTGCGAGGATCCCTGGCTTCCTCAGATCGAGAGAACAAGTACGACTCGACAGATTCACCCTCATCTCCAGCCTTTGATCATCATGCTCACCATGTGGAGCAGAGCAATGGAAGGGGGGGAGGATCCCATGGCCTTGGGAAGAAGAACTCACAGGAAGAGCATCTAGTTGATGTGGTTACAACCCCGGGTGGTGTACGTCTTCAGCCTAGTCGGGACACTATGCAGGCATTTCTGACAGGGGCCGAGAAACTGGATGGAGAGAAACTTGGTCATGCTCTCAACGCCAAGCTTCAAGATCACTCTTGGCAGGTTCGACTGAAAGCAATATGTACAGTAGAGGCTTTGATACGGCAAAGAGGGACTGGCAAAGTGTTTGATACAGTGGGTGCAATGTTCGCAGAGGATGCTGGGGCCATTCTTGAATGTGCATGCTCACCACAAGCCTCATTGAGAGAAAAGTCCAAGAAGGTGCTGGACCTTCTTGGGCTGGGCAGCCAAGATGATGGTGAGAAGCCTCAAGGAACCTTAGGCCGCATCCCTCCTCCACCAGGTTCCACCCTTGCTCCGACTCCTACTTCACTTGCTCCTGCTATTCAAGTCCCTGACTTGATTGACACATGGGATGATCTACCTGAATCCACTGATGAATTGGTAGGGATTTCCTCATTGTCGCACCAAGAGGAAGTTTCAGGAAATGAAGCTGCAGTCCAATCTTCTGTATCAGCAGCACCAGTTGATGTATTTGCATGGTTTGAGAGTCCAGGAGAGGTGGTGAGCAATACTGATGTTGGGGATCCCTTCACCCCAAAATCTCAAGTTGCAGCCAGTGCCAGTTCAACTCCTGACTTGTTCTCAGGCCTCAATGTGGACACAAGTGAGACTCTGTATTCACATGCAGCAGCAAAAAGTTCAGACCTGGGAAGGGGAGACAGCGACAACCTCTTTTCTGGTCTCACTGTCGGCAATGGGGAGTCAGACACCTCTGCTCAGCATCATGGCTCGATGGATAGCTTGGCAGATCTCATGGGGGGGCTTTCAACAGAGATTCCCAACAGTACATCTGACCCATTTCAGAGTCTGTCAGCTTCGGGTATGAATACACAGCAGTCAATGAGGGTTCCTGCTACCAGTCTAGGTAACCAGAGTGGGCTGAGTCATGGCAGTTCCCTACCTACCCTTGGAAACCAGGTAAGGCCATTGGGCATACCATCAGCACAAGGAGGAGGTGGTGTTTCACAACCAATGATGTATATGAACCCAGCAGTTTTAATGGGAATGGCAGGTGGTGGTCTGCCCCCGAACATGCTGCTGCAGCAAGCCTTAGCGTCTGGAGCTCTTGGATATGGTGGTATTAATGCTGCATTCATGCAACAGCAGTTCACATCTGGGTTGTTGGCTAGCATGCAGAGACAAGGTGTGGGAATGGGAATGGACATTGGAGCTGGGGGTGGTTTGCAAGGTGGGAGCCTAGGACATGGGAGTGCACTTGGAAATTCTTTCAGTGATGGGTTTGATTTCTCCAACAATGCTACTGCCAATTATGTGGCCACTGAAACAAAAAAGGAAGAGACAAAGGCATTTGACTTCCTTAAGGACCATGTGACATCGACCTTGGGCTCAAAAACTGCTAAGTGAGCTATATGCAGCCAATTTCACAGGCCACATCAGCAGGTGCATCTTTGCTGGTGCATTGCACATTTATGGGTATAGTAATGACCTGCAGGGTTGACAATATAGTTCCCTTTCAAGGATGTGCAGAGTAACAGCCAAAAGATCTTTCTCTTTGCCCACTACTTGCAGGGTTGACAACCCTGTAATAAGGAAAGCACAGAGTGGCAGCCCGAGATCTTATGGCCTCTGCTGTATAATGCTAGTCCTCTTGGGCATACTTAGTGAAGAAGATCCATACTGGCTTTTTCCATATGGTGGGTTATCTTATCGAGGATGACCCAGATTTATGCCCACAATTGATGTGGTCTTCCTTGGTTTGAGTTGGACATTTTTGTTTTCCATGTGGAAAGTACAGATGTATGATCTCTTTGCCTGCAAATTGACTTTTTGTAGACTTACAGTTAAAAGAGACAGCAGTTGGCACCTTTTTACAAAAGAGAGTTGAAACAAAGGTGGGAAGCTAAACTCAGGCGAAGGTATAAAGCTGAAGCAATGCATACAGCCTAGTAGTAGTGGTGAGCATGGCAATTCATCAGTTTGATCATGGTAGATACTCCTCTTCAATGAAGAAAATTGCAGCTGTATCGAGATAATGCAAACCCCAAACCCAAGTTATTGATTTCAGGAAGGATTTTTTCAGAGAAGTAGGAAGTGCAGATCATCCTCTCGCAGTTCAATTGTGGAGTTCAGATGAAACATGTTTTCTTCTAACTTCAAAATTGGCACTGAAAGTTCTGATGATCACATGATCCTTGCTTTTGGAGTTCTGATGATTTCCTCCTTTGAAGTTCTGACAATCCCCTCTTTGGAAGTTCTGATGATCCCCTGCTGTAAAGTGCTGATGATCCTGCTTTGAAGTTCTGAGGATTCTTGCTTTGAAGTTCCAGGGATTTTTGCTTCAAAGTTCTGACGATCCCTGCTTTGAAGTTGTGATGATCCCTGGTTTGAAGTTCTGGTGATTCTGGCTTTTGAAGTTCTGACAATCCCTGCTTTGTACAACTGAATAAATTGATCTTGATCTCACTCTCCAGAAAGCTTCAAGTTTTTTCTCTATAGTGAAAGCTTGCACTCCACTGGCACCGTAGAATGATTCTCTGATTGTTGAATGATTCTTTAATTGTGTGCACAAGTGTAGTGTGATTCTCTGATTGCAGTTTGAATCTGTGGACGCTGCTCCAGGAATTGTGAAAACCAATGTGTACAAACAGCAAGCTTAGTAATGAAACACATTTCTTAGTTTGTTTACACTCTTAACTGAGTCCATGGATCAATGGTAAGTAGCAATCTTGCAAGAGGAGAGAACAAGTTGTATTATCTGGTACGAGATGCACGGATTTAAAGGAAGCTTCATTCTCGAACCTTGTGCATTAAATGCTGAGTTTCAGCATTTCATACTGAGATGTATTAAAATTTCTCTTCTTTGTGGATACCACTAAAAGAGGGGATAGGGAGTGGAAGCAGGCCAAAAGACAGGGTGACTTTCTGGATAACTCCGGTACACAAAAAACAAAAGGGGGACCAAAACTAGTTTTGTCACTTAAAGCCGTCATTGCACTTCGACCCTAAAGGACGATAACCCAGGGATATTATAGAAGTAGAATATATGTCATCATATCTAGTGCATATGATAATCATATAGATTAAAGAAGAATATGATATGATATATGAATAAAGAGATAATGTGATCATATGTGTCATCATACACCTATTGTGCATGGTGAAGGTATGCACAATGTATATGATGACTTTTCTGGTGCTTATGCTCCATTTAGGTGAACACCCTATAAAGCCTTTTCTAGTGTATGCTGCCTATCTACGTAGGCTAAGTTAGCTATCTACTTATTTTTTTACTCTTTTGCATAGCTATGCAAGTAGTGTAAAAAAAACTAAAATGTTCATATATTATACCTTAACAAAACATCACACCTTAAGTAAGTGTGGTGCAATGGTTAATGATTTGACTTCTCACCGAGAAATGAGGAGTTCAAGTCCTCATGCTCATAACCTGAGCAAAGTGAGCCTAAGCATTTAGCTAGCTTAAGCCACCTAAAGGGCTTAGACCTACCTTACTTAACCCTATGTTATGTTTGGGTTTGATAGCCTAGGTGACATGTAACTTACCTAGCTTTAAGGCTAGCTTAGGTGTCACATGGGTCACCTAGCCCTAGGCCTAGCCTAAGTGCCATGTGTATGTTGATGATTCTTTTATATAATAAAGGTAAATAGGTTTAAATAGATAGGTAAGTAAATAGCTTCAATTTGTTGTCATGTGTTTATTAAATATTCACACATGTTTTGCAAAAACGATTACCGAAATAGGTGCTCAATAGTTACAAGTGCAACCATTGTATATTGTACATCAATGTGTAAATTTGAATAATAGAATATGAAATCCATTATGTCACTTGCAATTGGTTGTTAGTTGTGACTTGTTGTTTGTTACTAATGGTTTTTTACTTGCAAATGTCATCCATAATTAAAAACTAGTTGCAAAAGCCAGTTGCACATGCCTAATTTTCTACTATTGAAATTGGCATGTTGATGTTCAAGTTTGAGTGTGTTGGATCTTTAAACTTTAAAAACGTGGGTGATTTTTTTGACATATAAAGTAACTATGCTTGAAGAGAATAACAAGTTCATTGAGGACAAAAGCCTTTTTAAAGCCCTATTGATTTTTTTTTGTTTTCACTTTGTGTTGTTTTCATTCTTTATTCATTCTATGTTTTTTTTAAAAAAAAATTTGTGTGCTAGCGTTATTGTTGGTGGGTCTCTAATAATGCAAAGGTGCATATGGGTTGTTGATGGTACAAATTCAAATTCAAGGTTAGAAATTTGTTTGTGCACTTTTTTTTTTAACAACATTTTTATGATGAAATGAACATGTTCATGAAAAACCTTGATGGTTTTTAAAGATGAATGGTTTGTTAGTTGGTTTTGTTGTGTTTTGTTTTTTCCACGTTGTTGTCCCATACCCTTTATTTTCTTTTTCTCTCCTATTCATTAAATGGGTTGCCTCCCAAGTGTTTTTAAAATAAAAAATGGGGCATTTTTATTGGCCCATCACCCAAAAATAAATAAATAATTAAAACTTGTGAAGTTCTCCAAAATAACAAATTTAATGTGACGATGGAGTGCCTTCCCTTTGGTTCACTCATAAAGGTGAGGATGGGAGAACTTTGGGTAAAAGATGTGGGATAAAGTGAGGTGCTATTAGGAATACCCTTGGGAAACACATCGGGAACCCAAAGAATTTGGGGAACACCGTTGCAAATAGAACAAGATCATATTGGAAGCGTGATGGGAAGACAATAAAAATTCCCTCCACCCCCACCTTCTTAGGTATATGTATAGTCATTTCATTGGTTGTATGCACCTTTTATTCCTAGACATGGTTGCGACAATTTTTTTGCCACAACTAATACCCCTTGTATAAAGCACAACATACCTATTGAGGTCATATGTTGTCCATTTGTTGTGTTTTTGTTCAAGTCATATGTTGGATTTGTTTTTCGTGTTTTTGTTGAAGTCATATGTTAAGATCATATGTTGTCTTCTTGAGGGTTATTCATTTTCATATGTCATCCAATAAGTTTAGTTGTCAAAAAAATAAAATTAGTGTTAGTAATTTGTTGTCCATTTAAGTTAGTTGTTAATTTTTTTGATTGTCATTTTATCATTTGTAGGTCATTTGAGGTTAGTTTTAATCCATGTTGTGGTTATGTTTGTTTCATGTTAATGTTGAATCCTAAATGTTTAGTATTTTCAAGTTTTGTGTCTTTTGAACATGGGTATGAACTTTAGTTAGTTATAAGTCTTATTGCTTTAATGTTTTCAAGTCTTCATTCTTTCAAACTATGAGTTCATGGATTAATCAAAGCCCTCTATTGTTGCCTCTATTATTGTTAATGATTTTTTAATTCTAGTAATTCAATGTGTGAAATTTGTAAGATGTTATCTAAGTCTATTGGTGTTGTGTTGTGCTCAAAAACCCCTTTTTGAAGAAAACTATGAACTGCAAAGTTGATTATGAACACAACAATTCATTTACATTTCTAGGGATGATGCAACTTAGATTTCAAGGGTATAGATTATAACATTTATTCCTTTTTGCTAGTTACAAACATGCTTGTTAGAACATATTGTGACAAAGTAAATGTGTGATTTGCTTCAAACATGTTCTTCAATTTGGTGTTTAGTTTTTGAACTTGTGTAACAATTTGTGTGTTGAATATGAAAACTAGATGCTTGTCAATTTGAATAAAATTATCACTTTAAAATTATAACCCTAGATATGGATTGCATTCAAAACCACATCCTTTTAATAAAAAATCTTAGACATTACCTTAGTTGAACAAAACAATATGACCTTTATCTACAATTTTTTTCATTTTTCAAAATTTCTTTAAACCCTCGCTTGGTTTTAACACATTTTTTAAATATAAAAGATTTGAGAACACATGCTCTTTAAAAAAAACCCAATCAACATTGGTGTGTACCTTAAATTTGTAACAATGTGTGTGATCATAACTAATTCATAATATCATCTGATTCACCTAATTGGTTGAGAGCTCACACATCAAAAGCCATAACCTATTACTTTTTTCTTTTTTTAAAATTATTGAAGGAGCAACATGGTACACATACACATTTTCAATGAATGAACTTAATTAGGAACCTCTAACCTTCGTGGATGAAATTATTCAAAACTTTACACTCTTGGATGAAAAAAAAAGTTTTTTAATACATATTTGTGCATCCCATTAAAAAAAAAAAATGTCAATTACATTTTCAAATTAAAAAGATGAAATTATGCAAAAAAAATTCAATTTCATATATTAAAATTTTCAAAAACTAGCCCCATTTATAGTGTATAGTTTGACTAGAATTTATTTAATGTGAGACATGTATCCTTGGTGTGATTCAAAAAGATTGGAACGTTTAAACTTTTATAAATTAGTTTCAAGCAAATTCATTGCTGCTAACACATGTGTACAATGTTGCAAATATGTTGACTACAAAACTTTACAAGCTTGTAATTAAACCTAATTACCATGCATTTGTCCATTAGGTTTCACTAAAGATTCACCAAAATGATAATGGAAAATTGTAATACTAATTGGTGCATGAAAGTCAATCCCAAATAAGAGAAAAGAAACATTGAAGGATAAATCAATTGTGAAATCTTGAAGGTGTGAAAGGTTTTTAAATGATAATAATCATTTTTAATGGCACTTCAAGAACAACTAATACAATTGGAGAAGTTGGAATGATATCTCAAATTATTGTTAAAGTAACAATACTAATATTTAATGTAAAAGTTGCAAAAGAAACCAATGACTCACAAAACACGTCTTATGATAATTTGAATTATAGAAATCAATTTCATAATTGCAACATTAAAGTTAATAGCAAGGACCACAACATTGTTTGCATCATTTTTTTCATTTATTGCATCCTCGTCAAAGTTTTGTGAAAATAAAACATCATTTTTGGTACACTTAGGAATATTGTGATCGGAGCATTTGCTAAGGTCTAAACCTAGAGTTCACTCTTTCTTCTTATTTACACATATAAAAGTTAAATTATGAGGGTTCACATTTTTTGTATTTGCAACAGAACCTTGCAAAACATTTTAGATAATATAACTATAATCAACATGAAGATGACTAGCATATAGTCCACTATTTTGTGGTCAAAAAAATTCATTACCATCCACACCATGAAACATTGACAATTGTTGTAATTGAACATGAAGTATAGGAAGGTGATATGGATAAATTGGCTTCAAACCATCACCGAAAAATGATTTCTATGGCATTTAAAAACCATTGCCAAAGTATGATTTTTGCAGCATCTAAAAACCATTGTTAAAAGATAATCTTTGCAACTTCCAATAACCATTACCAGAAAATGTTTTTCACGGCCATTTGAAAATCAATTCCAAGATGATTGTGACAAATGCTAATGCCATGGATTCATTCATTTGAGTGTTCATCTATGACTTGTAATAAACTTGTACATTAGTTTTAGTTTAGTTTTAGTTCATTTTTAATTATTTTTCAATTAAGTTTTAATTCACTTCTAATTAATTTTTAATTCACTTCCAGTTGATTTTAGTTCATTCTTAGTTAGATCTTAGTTTACTTTAAATTCACTTTTAGTTAATTTTTAGTTAACTCTCAGTTCATTCTGAGTTGAGTTTTAGTTCACTATAAATAGAATCTTAGTTCATTCAAATAATTGATTTTTTGTTCACTTTTAATTGAATTTTAATTCGTTCAACTAATTAAGTTCTAGTCCACTCTTAATTGAATTTTAATTTGCTCATAGTTCACACATGCGCACATATGGGCACACATGGGTGAGATGGGCCACATGTAGGTTAAAAGTTTCTGAAGAAACTTCTTTGAGCTAGTGCCCAATAGGTATAAATAAAGGTAAAATTCCCCATTATTTTTAGTCTATTTAACATTAGTTTTGAGTACGTTTTCTCGTCATAACCTTGTTTTTTTTTGTTATTTCCTTGTAATAAAATCTTGTTGGATTCTTATTTTGCACATGTGTGTGTGTGTGTGTGTGTGTTTTTTTTTTTGGCTCTTTTCATGATCTGAATTTGGAATTAAACCTGCCATTGTTCTCATCTTGGTTAGGAAATTTTATATACTTGGTGGTTTTCGTGCTCATGATGGTGATCATACATTGATAAATCTTGACCAATATTCAAATCTTGATTCACAAAATTAAAAGAGGTTTATGAAGCATCACATTATTAAAGGAATTTATGACAAGTAGAAGGGTAATGGGTTGATTGGTTGGAATGGTCAACAAATGAATTTTAATAACCAACACACAACCTCTAATGCTAGAACCCTTGTACAAAAAGCTTCTTTAACATGACATTGTCCCATTGACTTACTTAAATGTTCATCATATTACACAACACAACTTCAATATTTTTATTGTAAGGAATGTGGAAAACATTTTATGCAACACAAGCTTTCAATTCTTTTGTCTAATTGTATTTATCTAATGTCTTACGGGGTTTTTTTCCAACCTATATCTAGTAGTATCCTTTTGCTAAATTCATCATTTGTGGCCCATTATATATCACCTCTCCATGACCACAACAATTAGTACATATGTGCATTGTATGTCCGATAACGAACATTGAATGAATATATTTTTAAATACCAAAACTTGAGAAAGGTGGGGAAACACATGGATAGGGCAATGTGAGAAGCCAATGCCATGTGAAGACATAATGTTGCAATTTTAAAACAAACAAGAAATTGACAATTTTAGACAAGGAAAAAACCATGCTTGGAAAGGAACATTTTTGTTAATTTTTCAAAGGATCACATTGAGGTATACAATGAAAACACATGTTAGATCCATCATGGTGTTTTTTTCAAAACATCATCACAAATTTATAAGCTTCATGGGTTTGTTCCAAATCTATGTGAAATTTGTTATTTCATGGGTTCGTATCATTTAAACATGAATGCCATGCATTATTTAAACATGAAAATTATGTGCATGACTTTCATGTGTAAACAACACAAATAAACATACAACGTCCGTGATGAAATAATACGAACAACATATGACATTCGTGTTTAAACATTGCACACGACATTGATGTTCAAACAATACAAGTAGATGAATGATATTTATTTCTATTCCATATGAACTTATGAAAAACAAATTTTGCAGGACTATTATTGCCAAATCATGATCCATGAAATTTGTGATGATATTTTTGTAATAACAATATATATCATTGTTTTGTAATTGTTTCATGGCATAAACTTATCCTTGTTGGGTTTTTCCTATGTGCCATTATTTGTCCATGTCCAAAAAATTCACAAAATGGAAGATGTTTTTTTGGGTGAAAATTTTCATGTGGACCAATAGAAAATGTTGAAAATACCCATTTAGGGTGTTCATATGTCCTTGGATTTCAATGTTCATTCGAAGTGATTTAATCAAAAAATATAAATATAATCATATATACATGTTTTCAAAAAAAATTCAAATGATTATTTCAATTAAATGTTTTCAATTGGCCTTGTGTTCATTTATCATCCTTTCTAGTGATAACATTGCCGAAATAACCAATGTTGGGTAGTTCTCACATTTTTGTGAAAACCGTTTAGTTCCAGTTTTCACATAGTTTTGTGAGAATCAGTTTGATTCTTTTTTGTTTACTTGATGAGAACTTGGTCAAGTATCAATTGATTTCTAAAAAAATTAGTTAGTTTCCAAACATGCTAATTTTCACAAGTCATCAAAATCTTAGGACATTGGATAGATACAATCAGACAAAAGAATTGAAAGCTTGTGTTGCATGAAATGTTTTTCACATTCCTTACAATGCAAATATTGGGGGTGGTGGTGCAATATGATGAACATTTAAGCAAGACAATGGGACAATGGCATGCTAAAAAGGCTTTTTTTTAGAGGGTTATAAACATTGGAGGTTGTGTGTCGATTATTGATATGATTTTAATTGATACATTAGTTGTAGCCATTCTTGTAATATTTGTCGCATGATCAAAGTGATTGGTGATGTCTATTTGTATATCATAATTTTTAGCCATATTGTGCATTTAATGTCACATAAAAACTTCACCACAATTAATAGTCTTGTATCATATTGTATCTTGTGATCTGTGTTTGATTAATAGAAAAATATGACCATTGTTTGTTGGTGGCATATGAAAAATCAAATAGTTGAAGGTAGATACAACATCAAGATCATGAGAAATAACAATATGTCTAAAATGTTCATCTTGGAAACATTTCGCATTCACATGACAATTTTTTGAAAGTTGCTCATTGTATGTAACATAAGCAAATTACAACATGCATTAGTATTAAACAAATCAAAACATATAATCTAACGAAATAATTTATAAAACATTTACACTATAATTATAATGTAAAACACTAAAATAAATTCATAGTTTATTTGAAATGCACCTTATATCTATGAATTTTACTTTTGCAAGGGATATCATGCCCACTCCTCAAGGGTGGGAAGAAAATTATGCCTACTTATAGGTGTAAGAACCCTCCCACTATTGAGGGTAGGGTGCATAAGAACCCTCCCATTCATACACCTCATGATCTATGTAGGTTTGGTTCATGATAAATTTTGCGTCATGCTTTATGGTAGGTAAAGCCCATGGGTGGGAGATGTTCCCGAAATGTAGGGCCAGACTTGACTATTGCCTCATCTTAGGCCTTTTATTTTGAGAATGCACCCACCTTAGGGCTTTACCTTACACATAATATAGGGTAACAACTTACTTCAAAAATGACCTATGATTTTTGTCAATTCCCACTCAAAAATATGTAACTAGAAGCTTTACAATCTATAATTTAAAGTTCTCATGGATTAAAAACACAACAAAACAATAATATGCAAAACATGTTTGACAACAAAGTGGAGTGATGCATTGATGTAATTTGTGACTCAAAATCCATTGCTCCTTTTTCCAAGTTATGCCATCACTTTTGCATTTGTCTTTGTTAACCTTAGCATTTCGTGAGTGCCTTGTAATTTTAACAAGAGATCAATTCATTTGTAAGCATAATGGATGCCTCTTCATACAAAATTTAGGTTTAGACACACTTGAAAGAGCCATCCACTTCTCCTTGGCTACTTTCATTAGCCAAATAAATGTTACATACATGCACATTATGCTACCACTTGCATAACGATCATCACTACCTTTGCAAAACATAAAAAAAGATGAAACAACGTCTTTACAAATTTGTGAAGTTGTAGATATTCGATTTTAATAGATTGATCAAGATTCATAACAATTCTCCACGTGTTGAATTTGTTCATTGCTTAGGTTTAATTATTCTCATTAGGACATATAAAGTCATTCACAATCTTGTTGTAGTCATCTTCATCAATTGGTTAGAAGTTAGAATTAAGTATTGACACATAATCACACCCAATTGAACTTGTAACATTGTTAGTAAACAAGTCGCCGATAAGATTTGTTGTAGTGATAGGCATTTTGATTATATCCAATAACCAACAACCTCTCACCCATTATCGAGTCCTTAAATGAATCAAGTAGTAGGTAGTTTGGGGGGTTTAGGGTTAGGGTTTAAGGTTTAGGGTTTAAGTGCAAAAAGTTGAGAGTGGTGTTCTTATGCCTAATCTTTACTTACCACTATCAATCTTGCAACACCAATTCAGAGGGTGGAAAATTGGAAAATGAAGAGAAAAAGAAAAAGAAATTTAAAAAAAAAAAAAAAGCCTTTGTTCTGATAGTGAGGAACTTTTTAAAAAAAAATCAATTTGTTGATTTTCCAACTTGCAGGGTTAAATATTTTTTTTGGGGTCAAGTAGGTGGACTGGTGATCATCCACAAGAGCAATGAGCCAAATTTGGCTACAGGTCAGACAGTGAAATACTTTTTCTTTTAGAATCCTGTCTAGTTATGGCGATCAATAGGAACTCATTGTCTAAATATGGCGACATGTGAGTGTTTTTTTTTCCTGAAAATATTTCTTTTAAAATCCGCCCAAGCCTGGGTTCGTGCCGACACGTCCCCATGGAAAAAACACACACGCACGCACGCACGCACAAATTCTAAATTAATAGAATTTTCTTTTTTTTTAATTGGAACGTGTAGACACGAACACGACGGCAATTAAAGCGTTGAAAACGACATTACTATGTCTGAATTTTGCCCACATGGATGGATGACTAAGAGACCAGAGCTAGTCGGTGCCTAAGTCGGGATGAAGGCAGAGACGACCGGATTTATTTATAGCCACAACGTGCTCGTCGCAGCACTTTGTCTCCTACATTACTATTTGTGAACTTTGTCCAAATGGATGGATGACTAAGCGACCGGAGCTAGCGCGTGCACATGTTAGGATGAAGGTCGAGACGACCGGATATACCGAGCTCGTGGGCCACGACCGCACGCACGCACTTTTGTCTCCCACATTACTAAATGTGAACTTTGTCCACATAGATGGATGACTAATCGACCGGAGCTACCCGGTACGCATATGTCAGGATGAACATGTCAGCCTTTTTTTTTGGCTGGTTATATATAGCCAGAAAGCGAAATTAAAAAATCAAAAGTGCTAAAATCGAGTGTTTTTTTGAGATTTCAATAGCCATAATTAGAGAAAAAAATTAAGAAAAAAATCCAGATTTCTAAAAATGGTTCAAGTAGAGTTAGCCAAAAATATACAAGGATCTTTAAACATTTTTACTTTCATATTTAGCCTGTAGCTAGATTTGGCTAAATCCTCCAGTGGATGATCGCCACTTTGGCTACATCACAAATTGACAAAGAAAACGTTGGGATGAAGAATTAGACGACCGGATATAGCCCGTGGCCACGACTCGCTCGCCACACGGACTTCCCTCCTCCTTCTTCCTCCTCCTCTTCTTCTTCTCCCTTCCTCTTCCGTTGCGTGTGCGAGCTGCATTTGTGTGCTTGATCTTCCTCGATTTGGTTAGCTATGGCGTCTCGGATCGGAGGCTCGTTTTCTCTGTTTTCTGTGGTCGCAGTAGTCGTGTTACTACTGTTCTCAGCAAAGTTTTCGGTTCGGGAATGTGCGGCTGAGAGCGGGCACGCCGGTGAAGGAGCTGGAGCTTCTTCGAAACACTTGGTGGACGAGAAGGATGTGGTGGTGCTGGGAGCCGAAAACTTCACGGATTTTGTGAATACGAATCCGTACGTTTTGGTGGAGTTTTATGCCCCCTGGTGTGGGCATTGTCAGTCGTTGGCTCCCGAGTGGGCGTCAGCAGCATCAATTCTCAAGGGAGACTCGGTGCCCCTTGCCAAGGTCGATGCCACGGTACACGCAGAGCTTGCCAAGGAATTTGGAGTCCAGGGCTATCCTACCATTCTCTTCTTCATCGATGGACTTCCAAAACGCTACACGGGCGAGCGAGTGAGGTATGGCACTGAGGGAGGAGTGAGTAATACTCTGTCTCCCTTGTCCGTAAGCTTCGTTGATAGTGTCCAACACTATCACACATGTGCAGCAGCAGTGCCTTAGTAAATGGAGGGTTTGTTTGTTGATACTGAGGATCTGAACGGTTCCATGTGGCTTCATGGATTGTAGTATTTTCTGATCTCTATTTTAGTTTCATCTTTGGTGCTTCTTCTTCACTAGCTTTACTGTTGACCGTGGCGAAGAATCTCGTTCCTGAATCCTATTTGCTGGCAAGTAGATTTTCAGATGCCCTGGAAATCAAAGGCAAGGCTGTTGGATCTGTGATTTCACCACTTCTGAACGTAATACTTCCTTCTTGATGATCAGGCCATTAGGTCACAATGGGAATTCATGGCAGCAGCAGTACATAAATCAGCTTGGAATAATGTAGTGACAAAAGAATTTCGGTTTCTTGTGGTCTTTGCCATCATTTTTATTTGTTAGATAATATGTTTCTGGAAATTTTTTTCTGACCACCTATTAAGCTACAGGGTTGTCAAAACCTGATTTGAATTCTTGTTTTTATGTTTGGTGATTTCAGTGATGGTATTGTGACATGGGTGAAGAAGAAAACTGGACCTGCAATTGATTTTGTGAAATCAGAATCTGATGCTGAAGAACTGTTGCTGCAAGTTGATACACCTCTTGCTGTCGCCTTCCTGGAAAATTTTGAGGTAGATGAATCTTCAGCTCAAATGGAACATAATCATCGAAGAAGAAGAGAATTGAGATTGTTGCTGAGGTCTTTAGAAGATGACTTGAACGAAGCTAATTGAGCTTGACATTGATTCTAAACTGAAACAAATTCAAACCTAAGAATTGATCCTAGCAACAGGAAGTCAGCTATAGTAGGCATGTTGTGATGCAAGAGAAATGACTGCTCTTTTTGTTGTTAAAAGCCCTTATGCATGTGTGGGCAGCTATGAAAACCTTGTCTCTCTCATAACACCTTATCTTTGTGAACTGGCTGTAAGTCTGTCATATCACGAGGTGGACTTCCAGTTATAAAGTATGTTTTTCATACCATGAAGATTCTCTGGAACTCTGCCATTTTTTGCCCATTCCTATCACACATACATTTCAAAGTTTCTCAAGCTGTTCAGGATGTTTTGTTTGGAATGATTGTCCACTGACCTTCTCTGGTGCACAGGGTAAGGATGCAGAGGAGTTAACTGCGGTAGCAAGACAAGAGGATGGTATTTTGTTCTACATGACAAGTGATGCTGATGTTGCCAAAATCTTCAGTCTGAATAAGAAGGCGCCTGCCTTGGTGTTACGGAAGAAGGAGAATGAGAAGCTTTCAACATTCGGTATCATGAATCTCCTACAAAATCATGATATTATATTACAGCCTAATATAAGAGTGAACCATTTCTTCTCTTCGCCAAGATTGAATATTTTCTGACATCACACTGAAGTCCTGTTGTTTACATTTGTAGATGGGGCATTTGAAAGGGAGGCGATCTCTGAGTTCTTGTCTGCAAATAAGCTGCCCCTTGTGGTTATTTTCAATCATGAAACAGCATCAGCTATTTTTGAGGATGAAGCTAGCAGACAAGTAAGAACTGTGATATCCTGCCATGATCTTGTGTAGGCTGATCCAGGTTGAATCTTTGAATCTTTATTAAGCTCTTTTTGCAGTTTGTGACACTGATGAATCCTTTTGTTTCCCACTTGTTCTGTTTCTTCATATTGTGGCAGCTCCTGCTTTTTGCTCTACCTGAAGAATTTGACAAGATACGTGACAACTTTGAAGAAGCTGCGAAGTTTTTCAAGAGGAAGGTATGGAAATGCTGAATGTGGTCTGAAAGCCAGTTTATTTGACAAAGTTTCTCAAGTAAGTCAAGGGTAAGGTCCTTGAGGATCATGCAGGTATTCAGAAATCATGCCAGGGAGTAAAACCATTGATGCAAAAACATGGGAAAAAATTACAGCAATCTCATGGATTGAGATCCATTGGTGAACTAGGTTTATCAGAAATCAGATGACATTCTTGAGCCTCACCTTTACAGGGCAGGGCAAAGTAATCTGCCAATGGACCATGTCAAGTATACTTTATTCATCAGAGCAACTAGGCTTCAGCTTCAGTAGTAGGGATTAATGTGTCCATCAGAGACTCTAGTCTGAATATTCTCATGAGTATGTAAGCCAGCCAGCTTGTGACTCAGACTGATGTCACACAATGTGCAGATTATCTTTGTGCTTGTGGATCTTGCTGATAAGGAAGCATCCACTCCCGTGCTCAACTTCTTTGCTCTGACCACTGAAGAGACAAAGGTGGCCTTTCTTTTTGGACCAGTTGTTTCTCATTTATACATCAAATTCTTCTTGCCTGCTAGCTATTGCAATTAACTTGCTAAATTTTTCCATAAAGAATCCAACAGAATCTATGCACACTATCTGTTGCTGAGTTTGCTGTGTGTTGTGGCATCTGATCTTGCTTTCTGTGGTGGGGCAGATGATAGGATTTTCTATTGAAGAGAACGGTCGTAAGTTCATGTATTCGGGTGACTTTAGTGTTGAGTCTATCAAGGTTAGTGGCCAGGAATTCCTGCAGCTTCCAATCAACAATTAGGACTCCTCATGGATCTCTCTCTCAAGCTCTGCTCTGCCTTCACATGTCACAAGATTGGAAACACAAGAAGGTTACCTTTGAGACAATGCTGATTTTTCGCCTACAGACCATTATCAGAGAGTATTCCTTGTGTACCATTCAGCAATTTCAGATGCATGTGGGTATGGTTTGTGGGTGCCCAGACATTTGCAGAGAAGTTTTTGGCTGGTGATCTTCCTTACTATCTAAAATCTGAACCTATTCCTGACAAGGTTAGTTGTTCTGCCCGATTTTTGTGAATGCAGCAGCATTCTCCATTTCATATGCAATCTGGAAAGGACTTGCTACTTGTTTAAGCACATCATCTATTCACATGTTTTTTTCAGTGTGCATGTGCACACAACAATGTTCTGGCATGTTGTATAAGACCTATCCAGCATCCTTGATTGATTTCCTCACGTCAATTGCTCATCCAAAATATTCCCAGAATTTACTTGTATGTTATATCAATGCTGTTGTAATGAATTGGAACTACCCATTATGCAGTCTGCTAAAGTTGTTTGGAAGTAAGAACTTTTGTGGATGATCAATGAATTATCATAAATGGTTCAAAATATTCCTAAAATTACATAGTGATCACTAAGTACAGCATTCTAGCTAGCCAATTATATGGTCTGAAGCAGCTGAGATGGTGTATTGTGTTCTCAGGTATGTTCTACGTATTTAAGATTGTGTTGAGGATGTTTGATTTTGCATGCTTCATGTGCAGAATGATGGCAATGTCAAGATTGTAGTTGGTGACAGCTTTGATGATATTGTGCTCGATGAAACCAAAGATGTTCTTCTAGAGGTAAGGTTTTGTTTGGTGTGGTCACCACTCACATGAAGAACATTTGCTCTTAGAACTCTTAATGGAACTGTGCTGAGATAAGCTTGATAACTGCCTTAGCAATTGCAGGAGGTTCAGCAGGCATTGTCATAGGGCTGTAAATACTATGTTGTTTAGTCTAATTATGGTGTTACTTAGAAAATCAAAATACACTACCAAGTAACTGCCACCCAGTATCAACATAATATGCAGGTAGCATGTAATCCTAATTGTTGCAGTGATGAATTTTCAGGTGTATGCACCATGGTGTGGCCATTGCAGAAATCTGGAGCCTGAGTACAATCGTCTGGGAGAAATTTTGAAGAACATTCCTTCCATTGTAATTGCAAAAATGGATGGCACTACAAATGAGCATGCCTTGGTGCAGGTTGGGTTTACCCCTTGCCATTTTCCCATCCTTCATTCTTGGTTGATCAAATCCTTTTCAAACAGTCACTTCTCTGATGGTTTGAATCTCTTCTCAGTCAATTCATCCAATTCTAGGATTACATCAACAAAGCTTGAGCTCAAGGAGACAATACAGTAGATCTTCAGATCACAACACTAGATCTCTAGGCTCTAGAGATTGTTCCCTAGACTATGTATGTCTTTGTTTTGAAAACCATCCAGAAGAATCAGTCTTATCCAGATTTTTTTTTTCCTTTTGCACACTTTGCACACTTTGCACAAATCCTTTCAGCAACAGACATTGTTTGGCATCCCTCCAGAGTGAACTAGCTAAGATGTTGGGTGTTTGTATTTTTCTTTGCAGATTCAGGGATTTCCAACCATATTATTCTTCCCTGCTGGTGATAAAAGCAAGGAACCAGTAAGCAGATTGTCATCAACCTCATATACATTGCACTAATACTAAAGGACCCTACTTTAGTGTTCCAAAAGTAGAGTGGGCTGAGATTTCAGAAATTCAACAGGGCTTTTGAAAGGGCAGCTATACTGACTATGTCCTTTTCACCTTTAAGGAGTTGCTGTCTATACCTAAACTCTTTTGTTGCAAATGCTAAATCATGGAATGGGTTTCGAGGGGGGTGCAGTTGGCAGTGCAGACAGAGAGGACTGTGGAAGCCTTTGTTGATTACATCAAGAAAAATGCTGCTATTCCCTTTACAGCACCTGAGATTCCCAAATTGAAATTAAATGATCCCACTGACCTTGGTGTGGAAGAAGATGAAGGAGATGAAGATATCAAAGACCTCAGTGCAGATGACAAAGTGGATCAAGAAGAAGACATTAAAGATGAGCTATAGAAGACTGTGGTCTTCCTCGTTTTTGTGCTTTCCCTCTAGACATTTTCTTCACACACACACACACACACACACACACTTTATCAGATGCTGCATTTTGTTTCCTCTTATAGCTAGAGAATGGAAGGAGCAGTGTTTACATGATGCATCAATTGTCTGCAATGATAGTCCCTGAGTTATTCCTTACTGCAGTTGCTTCATCCAACAAGCAAGGAGTGAGCAAAAGCATTCACTTCTTGGTGAAGAGAAGAGTGTTTGTTGCAATTCATTACTGACAGTGAGCATAGTGAAAGCTCATACATCTCCCAAGTTTTTCTTTCTATATTATCAGCATTTTATGACAATCTTTCAGAGCTGCTACTGCTGTTTTGAGATATCTGTAGGAACATTTGACTGACTAGTTGAAGCTTTTTGCCAAAAAGAAAAGCAACAAAGTATTGTGAAACTTACCTACACTTCTCATGTTACAAAAGCAAAACCCCACATTTCAAAGAAACTGAATTCAAAACAGAGACTCTTTAAATGACATCCATTCAGTGCTGTATTGTAGCAATCTGTCTTCTTTTGTTGGATTTTTCAATTTCTTAATGAAGTATTTTACCACTCAATCTTCAGGCTTGGACATAACAAAGTTTTCTCTGGTGTTTTGCCTCCATCAAGGGATGACAATGTGTACAAGATGATATATTCAAGCTGCCATCAAGCTCATTGCTCATAATGTGGGCTTTGATTACAAAGAATTTACAGAAGGCGAGAATGTGCATGTTTTAAGCAATCATGAATGTCAAAATGAAAGTTCAAGAAGATTATTCAAGTGCTGACAGATAATTTGATATGAAAAAGAATGAAAAGTGTGCAGATGACAAGTGAAGTCATATTAGAGGTGTTGCAGAGAACTCCTATTTCTGTTCTCTTGGTCAGGAAGGTTGATGAGGTCCAGGCTTCTTGCTGCAGGGGATGCAGAATTTGTTCTTAGGAAACATTACAAAATGAGATTGATCAGGCAAACTTAGCATTCCACAAAGATCACAATCTGGATGGGTTTGCAGCAGCAGAAGGTGCTGAACTGTCTCTTCGAGCAAGTGCAAATCATCAGGGCTGCTGCATTCCAGGGCATCCCAATTGGTAGAGTGTGTTGTGCCAACAATGGGTTTTCAGCAGCCAGGTTTTCTTTGCTGTTGTTTGTTGCATCAATGCATCCGTCTACATGCTTCAGCTGAGCATCACAATTGGCAACTTAGCAAACCAGAGTGCAATACAACTCACACTCAGACCCAAATTCCTGAAGATTGAAAGCATTAAGGACATTTGTTTCAGCTAGCGGTTGGTAAAAGGGCAAAAGAAGAGACAAGAATGAATTGGTAGCTCAAGCAAGAGAACATTGGAAAGGGGTCTCTGCTTCCCAAACAATACTAGTCATTTCAGGTTTGAGCTTGGAAGGTGCAGCTGGTGGGGAGAATATCACAATATATATGCTTTGATACAATTCTACAGTTGGAAGGCAAGAAGTTATCAAGTTTGTGCTCCCAACTTGTGGGTTCAACATATAGCAGCCCCCTGACCCACCCAGCAACTGAACTTCCTGACAATCTGAAAATTGAATTTCCCAACTGTAAACTATTCAGAACTATGTGACAAATTGTGAAAGGCCAAAATTGGTGGGCAAGAAACAATTTTGGTGGCAGAGAAAGAGAAAAGGAAGTGGCAACAGTGTATGCTACACTCATAAGGATAAGATGATGTGGTGTTCTTTCTTTGAGGGATGTGAGGAGGCAATTCCACTTCTTCAAATGTAATTGAATCAGATACCATCTAATTCAAATCCCAACTTTCATGTCATCTTACAAACGTAAAAGATGGAGTTTTGGTCAGCGCATCTTTTATTGGCAAAATGTCACCATACTCTGGGTCTACCTTGTGGGAGGGCCATAGGGCCATATGTTGCAACACTGTTGAACTTTGCCCTTGTTACAATATCACTAGACATGCTACAAACAAAATGAACAAGAGATAGTACAGGCATCACCAATAGTCCATGAAAGAAAGAACAAACACCATTCTCAAAGTCATGAAAGCGATTGGCATCCCATGAAAGCGATTGGCATCCCTAACCATGATTGCTCTCCCCACTATTTTTGAAATGAATTTTGTGTAAGTGTGGCAATCCTCACAAACCCACAGATTCTTTCTTATTCAGAGAGGAGTTCCAGGAGCTCTGTTGATGAGCCCCAAAGCAATAGCCAGTTTCTCACTATGGTGACACAAATGTGACACCTTTTCTCCTTTTTCCACATTATGAAGAACAAGTTTTATATAAGGCACACACCCTGCATCATGCAAGAGCCCTGACAATCTCTGCAGTTCTGCATGGGTGGTATTCATTGTCTACTACATTCATTGTATGCACCTCATTACTCACTTCAATTCAAGTGTGACTCAACAGTTTCTTCACACCCCTTTGCTTCCTCTGCTGTTCAACATTCTCACAGAGATTCCTACTGCCAGCAGCAGCATAGATGCTTGATAGCAGCACATAACCTGCAGTGCTTCCAGGCTCCAATTCAAGAACCCGTTTAGCAACATGTTCTCCCATCTCCACATTACCATGATTTCTGCAAGCACCGAGAAAAACCTTCCATGAAGTCACATCTGGTTTAAAGGGCATTGCCTTGATCATATTCTCTGCCTCCTGTAGATGGCCAGCATGACCAAGCAAGTTGATCATGCAGGTGTAATGTTCCGATTTGGCAGAAATCATGTGGTCTGTAATCATTGAAGCATAACAGCACATGCCTTCATCCACCAAACCTGCATGGCTAGAAGCTGACAGAAGACAAACAAAAGTGATATTGTTCAGCTGTACACCTTCTTTGCACATCTGTTCAAAATGTTTAAGAGCTTCCCTACCATGCCCATGAATGGCAAATCCTCCAAGTATGGCAGTCCAAGTGACCACATCTTGAGACTGCATCTTGTGGAACACTTTCCTTGCATCTTCAATGATCCCACATTTTGCATACATGCCATACAAGCTATTCCCCAAAAAGACAACTGACTCCAAAGCACTTTGAATGATCTGATCATGAACACGCCTGCCCTCCTCAACTGCAACCATGCTGGCACATGCAGTCAGCACCCCCAGAAAAGTAACAGAGTCGGGCTGCACATCTTCCTGTTGCATTGTTTGAAATAGTTCCAGGGCCTTCTGTCCTAGCCCACATTTCACATGTCCAAATACCATGGCATTCCAAGTGACCATGTTTTAAGATGGCATCTTGTCGAACACTCTCCACGCATCCTCAATGCTCCCACACTTTGCATACATGTTAACCAAGCTATTCCCCACAAAAACAGCAGACTCCAGAGCACTTTGAATGATCTGATCATGAACAGAGCAATTGCAGGTGCACACAGACATGTAGCAGCAAGCTCTTCCTGGCTGACCTTCCTCTTCCTCTCCATGTGGTGGTGGAGCTGCTCCTGCTGCCACATTCATGGTCTAGAAAAGAGTTAGAGCTTGCTGCGCATGGCAGTTGCACTTGCTGCACTGATGATGAAGAAGACATTGCTGCTTTGCAGAAAAAAACCTTGGCAATTGCTCTCCCTCCCCCTCACAATCCAAGAGCATCCCAAGTAGACCCAAATGCAATTTGTCTTCTAGTACACCACCACCCATGCATTATTTCTTTGTGGGACAATGAAATCCTAAGCCCTGAACCCAGGATGGATCATTCAACCTTGCCCTGAGGATTCATCTGCTTGTAGTGGCCTTAAAACAGGAAAAACCCTGTATCTTATCTTATATATTAAAGTTACATGGTGTCTGTCCGTCTGTCTGTCCGTCCAGGTGCCGATCTTGGTTTCAGGACCTCGACGGACGGACAGGACCAGGTCTTGAAATCGAGGTCCCTAGATGGAAGAGGA
>Ga0116227_10006407_pt1 | contig 23866 bp, 25 predicted proteins | sample S1TSphgellanicum_FD_89693 | JGI IMG/M metagenome (GOLD analysis project Ga0116227, IMG submission 89693) | Host-associated microbial communities from peat moss isolated from Minnesota, USA - S1T2_Fb - Sphagnum magellanicum MG | ecosystem: Host-associated > Plants > Peat moss > Unclassified...
GACTTGATGTAGTGTTCAAGGTATCCTCTAAGATTGCAATTATGTCCTTGGTGCTTAGCTTCAAATCTTGAAAACTAAACAATGGTGTACTCACAAGCTTTTGCGCCACTTCATGCATTTAAAGTTGACATTCCATAAGCTAATTAGTGGAAAATTGTGTGTTTTCCTGATGTACATGTACTCCTGGGACACGAGAATTTGATGCCCTAACAACTTGTGGTGTAGTAGTCTCCTCCCCCTTCGCCAACAAGGTGCGTTCTTCTTCCATGTTGAGAGGACGAAAAGATTGTGGCATGACTGCTTAAGCTCCTCTAGCCCTAGTAATAGGACTTGAACCAGATGCGAGTTCATCAGTCTGAATTACTTGCCTAGTGGCAGAAACTCTGGGTGCCACACTAGCTTCTTGTGTTGTGACATAGGAAGGGCAAAAAGAAGTAGCAAATTCTGGTGTGAGACTAGAATTGTGTGGAGTGGAAAGAACATACTCCCCAACCATGGCATCGTGTGGAAGGCCATAGAATGACCTAGGGGGTCCCTCTCGTGATCCTAAACCTTGTACTGGTTGGGCATGATTAGCTAGTTGGGAGAACTTGCCTTTTAGATTAGCAAGTTGAGCCCTTAATGATTCGAGTTCATTATGTAAAGTCTATACTTGAATTGCATGGGCTTGAAGCACGTCCCTCTTGTCAGTGTTATGCTCCTTCTTCTTAACATTCTTGTTGGAATTGCCCTTGGTGGGCAAAGCGTGAGTGGAAGGTTGAGGTGCCTTGGCTTTTGGTTGAAGGACAGCGGAAGATGCTAGCAGATTTTGTCGTTGTAATCGGAGTTGCTTCTGCTTTGGGAACTTGGCAAAACAAACAGATTCCTGATGTCCCTTTTTCCCACAATAATCACAAAAGAGATCCTCGGAAGGAATGTTACACTCACTAGCTTTGTGGGCAAGATTGCCACAGTAGTTGCAAGAAGGAAAGATGGGTGTAGCCGAGTGCACCGCTTTAGTCCTTGAAGAAGAATGTGATGATCTAGTTGGCGCAGCTGGTGTAGGTTGAGGCCTTGAACATGATGGAGGCCTCATAGTACTGGCCTCATAGTGTGCATGAGCCAGTTCCAACTTTCCGGAAATGTTGTACACATCCAACAAAATGTACGAGTCTCCAAATTCTGCAAAGACCCGTTGTAAAACGTGCGCGTGGAGTGTTGGAGTACCTTCCAACGAACGAAGATACCGGTGAGGAGCTTCCAAGTCGATGATGCTCTGGGTATCCTCTTTGAGTTTGAGAAGCCTCTTGTAAAGCATCTTGAGGGTTTCATCCTTCTGCCGAGAGAAGGTGGCGAGCTACAAAATTATTTTAGAACTTTTGACTGGAAATTCCAGTTCAAGAATTCGAAAGAATTCCCCCACTGGATCGGTAAAAGTTGGCGCATCGGTGGTGGGAGGAATGTTTGTAGTAGTAGCAATGAATTGTTGAAGAGAAAGGTTTATTGAAGTAGGTACCGAGTCTGGATTATTCGGCACAGTCCCGTGATGTGCAATTGTAGCTTGCAATGCAGCTTGAGAGGCGGTGGTGATGGCTATGGCGTAAGTTGGATTGGGAATCTGGGTGACACCCAAAATCCTTGTAGAATGTTGCTCGTAGACATCCAATGCCTCATAGTTCTCATAACAAGCCAATTGTTTGAATGCAAACGCTTCGGTGTAATTAGCACCATACTTGAGCTCCAATTCACAAACCACAGTTGAGAAAGTTGCCTTGAACTCCCTCAAAGAAATAGTGCCTGGCCTTCCACTGAACTTCTCAATTCTCCCAGAGGAATTGCTGACCTCCATGGTGTAAATGGATCTTGAAGTCACAGCTTGCAATGGAGTATACGATGATGGTGTGAAAGTAGGTGCAGCAATAGGCATGCCCCACTAAACCCCTCCAAATGGACTTTGATGTACTGTTGATGTAGTGTAACTTGAACCTGAATTCTTGGTAGGAGTTGTACTAGATGATGATGGTGTTGTAGACACTTGATGGGACCGTCGTGAAGATTATGAACTTAAATAAATCAGCTCAAAGGATTGCGTGTTACTTCATAGCTGATACCTGGGCTCTGGTTAAGCAGTAGTGCTCTCATCATCCGAGGACATGATGTTGTCCCATGCCCCAAAATTTTGTGATAGTACACAGCACTAACTACAAAATTCTAACACAAAGTACAATTTGAAAAATATAGTGCGTTGTTGGGAATGACCCGTGACACACAGAGATCGCACGAAGGTCAGATGAACATCCAACGAAGGTCGAACGAAGGTCAGACGGAGGTCGGACGGAAGTCAAACAGATGTTGGATGAAAAGGCAAGACGGCAGGGCGGAGGACGATAGGTGCAGGACGTAGGACGCAATACGATAAGACGTAGGACGACATGGTGTAGGACGACAAGGTGCAGGACGAAAGTTCGACGAGAGTCCGATGAAGGTTGGTCGTTGCGACGGCGATGTCGGCGTTGTAACTTGCAATGTTGCAACGCAACGATGGCTTGCTGCTATAGCGCAGCGATGGCGTTGCAGCGCTGCGTAGCAATGGTGCTGTTGCAGCATAGTGATGGTGGAGCTGGTTGCGCGGCGATGGTGGAGCTTGCTACAGCGCTGGTGGAGTTCACTGTAACGTTGTTACAACCCGCTGTTGCAGTTCACAATGCAGCGACGTTACGACATTACTGCAGCTTGCAACGTGACGCTACCGCGCGGCTGTAGCTCACAACGCTGTGGCACTACAGCCCGACGCTACGCGGTGTACGTGATGTGGCACTGCAATTCGTGTCACGGGAACACGACAGCCATGGCAGGCGGTGCTTAGTTGCTATGCAACGATGGCGGCCGTTACCGCCACCTAAATTTTTGTTTTTTTTAAAAACTTCTTAGCTGCCATAGGAGAGAGACATAAAGAAAAAGGGAGGGGGAGCTTTGAAACCTGTTCAAAGATTTCAACTTTGTTGGTTGACATGAATGTAACACGTAAGCTCCCTCCAGTACCAACGCGAGCTCCTTCGGATAGCAGCAACACAAACATCCTTCGGCAACAGTAGCACCAACAATAGCAATAATAACTCAAGAACTTACTCAAGAACTTACAAGCAAAAGAAATTTGTGGCTTTCAACATGAAGCACAGAAAGTGTAGTTTTTCTAGAATTGAATTGCAAAGAAAGAAGGAAATGAAATGTATGTAGACGGTGGCCGTGCAATGGCCGCCATGAGCATCTAGAAATCCTAGCTTATTATGGAGGAAGCTTTTGACAAAGGAATTCTAGAAAAACTAAAAGGAGAAAGAAAGGTTTGGGCCTTTTATATCGTCGTTAACAAATTGAAACCCTAAGTATCTAATAACGTACAGTTGCCTAAGACCGTACATTAACCCTAAAAGCACACATGGGCATGCTCGTAACTGTCCATCATGTATGAGGCCATGTACGGGCATGACATTCAAGGAATCTAACAACCAGGGTTGTAATTGTTTGGTGATGCCTTGTGGAATTGGTTTTCACTTTAATAGCATGACCTAAAGTATTTATTTCAAGCGGGACTTTCATTCAACTAGAATTGGAAACTTGGAAGGAACCTTGGCTTTAATTTTGGGGGTTTATGCATTGAAATTTGCAACCCTCAAGGATGATTAATTTGATGTCTATGTTGATGTAGGCATGGGAAATGAGGTAACTACTATAACTACCTGTGGTTCAAAGCCTTTTCTTTTGAGCTCTTGACTTGGTGAGTGGCTTAAATCTCCATGTTTTTGACGATGTGGATGGAGATTAGCTGAATTCCTTGGATTTCCATGTTCTTGATAAATTAAGGAGATGAAATGAAGACCCTTGGATTTCCATGGTCTTGATGAAATGGATAGAGATTAGGAGGATGCAAACCAAAGGCATGAAAACCAATGTTATTGCTACTGCTGGAGAAGATGCAAGAATATTGATTATTTCTATACGACAATTTAAAAATCATTGTTGATGTATATTAAAAAACATGCTCAGAAAAAAAACCTATATAGTTTCTTAATTTTTTGTGTGTTGCAATAGGTGCAAACATTCCTAAGCTTGTGTGTAAACCATTTGGAGAAGGGAGATAGCCATCAAACATCTACCATGACATTATATGTTGATTAGTCTAATAAAAGGTGATTTGCAAAAGTGCATTAGCTACTTGGTAAAAAAATAGCAAATGTGGATTAAAACATGAATTAGATTTGGAATGTGTTCACAACAATTGAAACACTTGTGCAAATAGTGTGAAGTGGTATTATCAATTGTATTGAATAAATATGTGGTTTCAATTCACATTTAATTTTTTTAAAGGTTAAAAAGTTTGCTAGCAAAATAATCATGTGTCAAGAGGTATTATAATTTTGTGAAAAAAATATTTTGTGTCATAGTTGACAAACTAGTCTAAAACATTCATCATGTTTTTCCACCTTTGGCATGACACCTTGTTAAAACTATGGTGAACATTATATAGTTTTATTTTAATTTGAAAACAAGCACATGCCCATTGGTTTTTAAATGTTGCTTTGCAAGTTCCAATATTTATGAGCTTGAAATTTCATGTAAAATTGCTCAATCTTATCATTTTTGATGAGATGGGATAGGTGATGAATTAGGAGGATTTGTTGCAAGTTGAAAAATCTTGTGTTGACATGAAAAAGCAAGTTGTGTCACTTCTAGATCCTTTTTCTTTTATTTTCACTATAAAAAATGACAAAAAGAAAACTCATAACATGTTGTCATTGATGCTATATCCTTGTTTCAAAAGCCTTTAATTGGTTTATTCATCAATTGATTGGCCTTATGACCTTATATTTAAAGGTAACTTTTCATGTAGCACGACAAAATTTATGGAAGGTGAAACCAATGTAAACTAAGTCTTAAAAGAATGGTTTGACAAGTCTTTTGAATTCTCAAGTCTTTGAAACACATGATCAATTACATTTGTAAAATGATTTGATAATGATTATTTGGGGGTTTCATGCATATTATTTTTCATTTGATAGTTATAATAAAATTTTGGAAGCAATGTATGTGTTCAATTGTTATATATGAAGCAATAATTTTTTATGCAAGGAATTGATGATAATAAAATTTTTAAATATTCAAAATTGGGTGGCCTTTTTAGATAAGAAAAAGCAAAACATACAATTTTTTTATTCTCAATTTTACATAGGACTAGATTTGGCAATTTTCAAAATTGAAACTACCCAATAGTCAACACTAGTTATAGGACTTTTCAAATAATTTTGTATAATTGTTTGCACACAATGTTTAAACTTTGACTGCAAGTGCCACAAAAATTTGCATGTGAAGCTTGGAAAAATTGTTTGATTAAGGGCCAAGTTGTTTGTTAATTTAGTTCTTAACTTTATGAAAATTTGGTGTTTTTGAAACAATTTTTTAGGGACAATATTTTTCAATTGAACTTATTTCGCATTATAAATCTAAAATGAATGTTAAGATAATCAACATTGAATAGATTGCAATTTACACATTTGAATTTGGAGATGTTTTGAATTGACTAATGTCTTTGAAGAAAAGTTCCTCATGTTGTTTCTAACCTAAAGTTAGCTAATGCAACACCTATTAAGATAATTAAATTTTTTTGGAAAAAAATTAATTATATTAAAAAATTTGTCCAACAACCCCAATTTGCATATTTTAACATTTTAATCTAGTCATTTATAAAGTATACAAGGCCTTTCACATAGGTTGCATATATTGTGGTATCCAAATGGAGTGGGTTAAAAACATTTCCACTAATAAGACACATATGCCAAATTTCTGTTACACCAAGTTATTGTAAATATCAATTTGTAATAACATTTTGATCAAATTTACAATGGGTGAATGAAAATATTGGGGGGAAAAAAAACTAGTTACTTGATTCATTGCACATTGAATATTATTGATTGGCTAATCACAATGATTGGTCCACATGTGAACATGTAAATCTTTCTTCAATATATAATGTTCAATATCTACTATTTATGGGTGAGAAAAGGTGAAATTCAACATTATATTTGGATGTAATAAATATTGATATCACCCAAATATAATGCAATAGCGAAGATGCTTTAAATTACTAAAATTAATCAATAAGAATAGGTTTTCATTTCTTGCAAAATTTGGCAAGGTTAAAAATTTCAACAAGGTTAGGTCAATTTTCTTTTTGGGTCCCACTTGCTCTCATGAGAATTAATTTAACACCTAGCAATTCTCAACAAATAACATTAGTTGTTAGTTGAAGGTGCAATCATACAAAATCCATTAAGGATATATTGTAACACAATTGTGGATAAAAGGACAACTTATGGTGCATTCACACTTGATATTAAATCAATGTTAATTGAATATGTACGTGGCATCCTAAGTGGCACTCAGTGTTGAATGGGTGATAGTTTAATGTTAAGTGAATGTTAGTTTAACATAAAATCCTCATGATAAGTAAGTGACTAGTATGCTACATCACACGCGCCCTTATTTTGGTAAGACCTGTGGTGGCCTCATGCTTTTGACCTTCCACAAAATTTCATGATTTTTCAAGTTGGACAAACTAGGCTCCTCCAACTCCTTAAATCATGAAATTGTCTTAAACATTTGCTTGATGATACCCAGTATGTTCCATAGCCTATTTAGTCTGAATAGGGGCATTTGTTAAAAACCAAGGATAGCTACTCAGACTGATGCCTATCAAGGCTCCCCTTCTCCCTTATTCAAAGGCAGAATGGACAACAAGTGCAGAATCTGCTTCTTGATTCCATGGGGGAATGCTCCATCTATGATCAATTTTGTCAGGTATATCCTTGGTGGGGCTCACAGCCTAACCCTAAGAGGGCTAATTAACTGGCATAGTCAGTAGTAGTTGACCCCATTCTGTCATACCTAAAGGATGTTGAAGACAAATTCTGCCACTTTTCCAGGCATCTTAAGATTGCAGAATTCAACTTTTTGGAAGGAAATGCCAATTTTGAGGGAGGAGTCATTTTAAAAAATGAAGGTAAGACACTTGGAAAATTTCCTTAGGTGCATTTAGGGGACACATTATATCCATGGATATCGCTCTTATGGTGCATTCACACTTGACGTTAAGTCAGTGTTAAATGAAAATCTAGGCGGCATCCTAGGTGGTACCCAATGTTAAATGGCTGATAGCTTAATGTTAAGTGAATGTTAACTTAACATAAAATGTTCATGGTAAGTAGGTGTAAGTCCTAAATGACTAGCATGGTGTTAGGGGACTCAACATTAGAGTCCCTAACACCAAGTGTGAATGCACCTTTAGCAAGAGAGGATGGGATCTAACACCTAGAGAATTTATGCATACTTACCACACAAGTATGCCTCACCCTCATACACATCATGAACTACATATGTTCAAGTTCATGATAATGTTCACCTTATGCTTTACGCAATTGGTACACCCCTCACCCCGCCCCCCTTCCCCTATTATGGGAATGCCGCCACCTCGGGTTTTTACCCTTATTCTAAATTACCATTTTTTACTAGATTCTTCACTAAAAATCTTTTATGCAAAGGAAGCCACCCCAAGGGCGCATTCTTCTCCTAGTGTCCCTTTATGGCTCAACCTAAAGGTGCTTTTTTATGGTACCTATATATCACCCTGTTAATAGCTTACTAAAGTGTAGAATGCACCCAAGGGAGGTGCCTTTTCTAGTATGGAAAGCACATGGAGAAATTTCCTAAGTGTATTTGGAGGCCACCTTAGTTAGGTTCATGAATATCTCTCCAAAAAATTAATGTCCTTACACCCATCCCTTAAGGATGTGAAGAATCCTAGCCTTCAAACATGTAGGCATAAATACACATATATAGCATAAGGTCCTTCACACTTGTAAGAAGTATGTGTAAGAGCCGCTCCTGCAACTTGTGATCTATAAATGTTTAGGTTCATGAGAATGTTCACCTCATGCTTGACTATGGGTAAAAAGCCTAGGGGCAAGGGACATTTACAAAATGTGAGTCTAGACTTAGCTATGGCATTGGCCTAGGCCCTTTATTTTTGGCAAACTCCCAACCTTGGGGGCTTTACCTTGCACTCAAAAAGCTATGGAAACCAAACAATTGTGAATAAATTATAATTTGGAAAAAAAATATCATAAGGTAAAGCCCCACAATCAGGGCATTCTCAAAATAGGACGAGGTGATAACCAAGTTTAGCCCCACATTTTGGGTATGTCCCACCCATGGGCTTTATCAATTGCAACGCATGGCACAAAAGGTATCATGAACCTAAACATACCTAGATCACTAGGCATATGAAGGGAAAGGTTCTTACACCTACTCCTTGTGGGTGGGAAGGGCTTTACACCTAGAAGTAGGCATAATATCCTTGCTCTTTCCTAGGAGGGATATTGATGGATATAAGGTATCTATTAGTGTTGAAAAAACACCTAACTTTATCTATATTGTTATTACTAACTTATCTAGTGGTTATTGATATTTTTAATAACCGGGTAAACAACCTTCCTTCTTGGTAGGTAGCAACCAAAGATCCAACAAGGCCTTTATTGGTAGGTATTAAATATTCAAATTTTAATGACCTACCTAGATTATTAGAATTTCATCCAAGTAGGTTATGAATTCTAATACTTTAAATGTGTTTATGACCCAGAAAAAGAAAACAAAAGTACAAATTTTAAACCCATAAAATGTATTGCATCTAGGTAGACACTAGATACCTTTCAAGGTGGCTGTTTCGAGAGCATAACATATGATTATTATTTAACAAATTACCTACCTAGTTGGGTATGAAAAAAACTAAGAATTAGTCATCTTTTGGTACCTTGGCAAGTTTTGGAATTTTGGTAAGTCCAAGTTATAGGTTAAAACTGTTAAGTTTTAAGGTCTCTAAACCAAAGGTTCTAAGTTTTGTTAGAATTGTCATTTGAACATTGGCTTCACATTACGAACAAGTTGTTGCATTTGATTGGTTGTAAATAATTAATATTACATAATTTTTATCTTGAAATTTGTGCACTAGTTGAATAAATTATTATTAAAAAAAAAAAAAACTTGTTTAGTTATATGTAATGTAGATGGAACTAGACTCGATCTTCAACAAGATTGGCTTTAAATTCTTTGTGAAAATGATTTTTTTTTAAATTCAAAATTCAAAAAATCAGTCTTAAAATCAAACTGAAGGTTCCATTAATAATAATAATAATAAATATAAAGAGTAATTACTGGAACTGAAGCTTCCTTTTGAAACAAGGAAGTGTGCCACACTGTGTGGCCTTGCCATTTACATTTAAAAGTATCTTAAGGCAAAAGGAGAATTATGGAAACTCAAATAGTTCACTATGCAAAAATATAATCTTCAAAAAATCCTCTAAAAGAAACCAAAATCCTTCAAGATATTGTAACTCTATAACTAATCTCAAGTTTCAACACAAGCCAGAATATCATCTTTCAAAAATCCTCATATAAAAATAGACCTATTATTACCTACGGGCCAAAATCCCTTAAGCTACTATACTCTATAATGAATCTGAACACACAAATCCTTGCCTTGGTAGGCAAGGCCATTAACACAACACTGATACCTAGTACTTACCCTCCAAATACACTAGGAACTTTCTTGGAGTGTTTAACAACAAGAAGGAAAAAATATAAATAAATAAATAAATACATAAATAAAGGTCTTCGATACATGTGTTAATCCTCCAACACGACGACTCCTGGATTTGAGGTCCTCAAAGTGTTTTTGAGGTCTCTTTTCGTATCAGGACCTGAATCTCAGGACGTGTGTTCTGTCAAACACCACAGCTGTGTGTGCCACCGGAGTTCTAATCGCAGTAACAGAGATCAGCACCTGAGTTCTCAACCAGAGTTAAATTCAAACCGTGGAGATGACAGTATAAGTTAAGGCGACGTAGTGTGTCCAGAAGCAAGATCGAGCATTCCCTTTTCCCTCTTGCGTCTCTCCGCCATTTCCTCCTCCTAACCGTCTGCAGATCATGTTTCTGGTATGCCTGAGAGATGGAGACTGTAATCCTTGTTTTGGAGACCTCTGTAGTGCAGGATTTGCTCGAAAATGCAGGAAGTTGAGAGGGTTTGTAGTAGCAAATAGGTGTTGATTGTTTGAGGGCGAGGAGGAGGAGGAGGTGGTGGTGTTGTGGTGGTAATTTGTTGGGATTCTTGGTTTGTGGATTGAAAACAAGTGGGTAACTATGGTGTTGTCTTTGGTGGAGCTTTGTGTGCGGAGTGCAATAGATAATCTGTCGCATCTAGGAGATGTGGGACACACAGACATGAGCTTGTTGGAAGTGATTCTTCCGCATTGTGATGCCGATCAACTCCTCCATATCGAGTCGAGCACAGAGGTTCGTCTCTCTCTCTCTCTCTCTCTCTCTCTTTCCGGACTAGTTGTGGCCAGGTGCGGTGTCCTTGTTTTTTGTGTGGTATGGGAGCATATGTATGCCCTTTGGAAGCGAAGCCATGGGGCTCCAGATTTTGTGGTTGTGTACTGTAGCGCGATTTCATAAGCTTTACATGCGGCTTGGGATCTAGGTCACTCGTGTTCACATAGATATGTCGTCTACTGAACAACATAGCCCTGCTGTTGACATGTGCAGGGAAGGGATTTGAGTCCAATCACCGATGAGCTCTGGCTCAAGTGTTACTCCCGCAAGTTCGGAAATGATGCTGTGGAGATGGTGAAGCGGCGCATGGCGGATCGGAAGTGCAAGTTCAAATGGAAGCAGCTGTACCAGGTTCAAAGGTGGCTTGCCTCTTGGGGTAATGGGCAGATTTGTATCTTGATGAACAATCTCAGGTGTGGGAATCATGCAGTCCGAGGTCTTAGGGTTTTTCCCAGTACTCTTGAGTTTGCTCCCTTAGGGTTTTCAGGCCTGTAGTTTGCTGAGGCTGAAAACCCTAAGGGAGCAAACTCAAGAGAACTGAAGGGACGCCCTTTTTGCTCTAAGGACATCCTAAAGGGAGTGGTGCCCTGAGGGCACTCCTTCAGGGTTCTTTTTTGGTTTTGGTGTAACCCTAAGGCCCACTTTAGATGGGGGTCTAGGTCAAGATTCTTAGGAACCAATTTGGTCTCATTTGAATCAAATTGAATGTGTGAGTTGGACTCTGCCTTGGACTCTAGCTTCTGTCTTGGTTTCTGAATCGTGAGCTCTCCTTTGAGCTCTATTTCTTGTTCCAAACCAATTGATTTCCCCTCCAAAATGGTGCCATGTAGGTTTAGCCTCAATTTGCTACTTGTGGGTCTTGGAACCTCATCTTGAGGCTATGGGTCCAACCTATGGTTGTCAGCCAATAGGGTTGCTCTATTTCATTGGACCCTGGACCTTAAGTGGCCCTAAGTCTCAGAATGCATTAGGAATAAGTTAGGGTTTGGTTCTGTAAGTGGCCCAATGTTAGGGTTTGGTTTCCTTCTTTATGTTGTGTAGAATTGGCAGTAGTTTGATCTTGTTTATATTAAGTATGTAACTTGTATCAATCAACTGTTGGTCTGCAGGCTAAGATTAAAGAGCAAGAAGAAGTCCAGAGAAAAGGTGTAGACCGCTTGAAGGAGCTCTACAAGGAGGCAAAATCCTGTGAGATACCTTGTGCTTGTTCTGATCAATAGTTTCTTTGTTTGGGTTCATGGCAACTGAGTTTTTCCATGTTGCTTTCCAGAAGTTTTTTGTGCTTTGTTGGGAAACTTGTTGATTGTGAGCAAACTGAAGAATATTGTCCTTTGTAACTGCAGTGAAAGCAACTCGGCAAACACGGTCATGTGAGATTACTCCACCAGACACCAAGCGAAGTAAATGTGGTCCTGGAAGTGGCAGAGGTATTTCTGATCAACCTTGTGTGGGTGCAAATTATTGATGCAAACCCTGTTTGATGTGTTTGCAATGGTAGCTTGAGGTTTGTAGCATTTTAGGTCAGTTCTGGGCTTCAGATGCTCTTGCAGTCTGCCTGCCCAAAACAATTTCTCCAGAATCTTGTGTCTCCCTCCACACACTGAGATAAAGTGATGTCTTCTGTTTTATGTGAGGACAGGTAGTGCCCCTGTGGGTCGGTTTGCAAACTGTAAAGGCCGGTTAATGAAGAAGGCAAGGATGGAGTATGTAAACAGGTAATTTTCCAATGTGCATGTCTAGTTCTAATACAAACCTTGGATATATATAGTCTACATATAAGATTGTTGCTGCCAGTTCTTAAAACCTGTGTCCCTTGTCTGATCAATTGCCTATCCCATGCAGTAATGAAGCAAAAATGCATGCTGCAATGCGGAGGAAACCAGTGGTAGCTTCAGCAAGGCCAGTACCAAAACCAATTCTTCCTCACCAGCCTCCAAGAATAGGACACTCTTTGAAGAAGTGATGTATATGTAGGAATGTATGGTTGGAACCTTCAGGTGAATTGCAGTTCCTGTGGAAAATGGATGGTTACTCATCAATCAGTAGGTGGAAATTCTTTTGGAAGGATTGCAATGTACAAGATATTTCATTGTAAAATTGCAAAAACATTGTACTTTCCCCCTTGTTACTTCCAATGAAAAGTGACCATACAAACGCCCATTGTATACTTCATCATGATCACCATCGTATTGTAACCTTTTAGTAGAAAGAAATGATATGGACAATAATTCTTACCATACGTCAAGACTGTCGCTTAATATTTTTGGGTTTGGGGCTGTGTCTACTATTTTCATTGATAATTTTGGAATCAATGTCATATAAGCAACAACATTACAAGTTTGTCAAAATTACAAGTAGAAATGTGTTTTCTTTGGCCTATGGCTTGGTTCAATAACAACAAGATGATTCCCTTCTTTCTTTTTTTTTCCTTTGTAGATTACAGTCATGTGCTTTGTCATGTTTTTAATTTGTGATCACAAGTTATGTTTATTTTGGGCTAATGATTCATTTCAACCAAACCACATGAATTTGTTCACATTTCACAAAAATAGCATCATTTGAAAATCATTTCTCATCTTATGTTAGAAAAATAAAATGTGGCCTTCACAATACCAAAAATCAAAATCTTATCATTTACAATTTCACTCCTAACCTTTGACAAATGGATTAGGGCTTGAAACTCAAAAAGTTATATCCTTTGTATTTTGAGTTCAAAACTTATATATATAATTTTTTGTCAAGACTGAATTGTTCTAAAACAATGGCCGAAAATGACACCATTCTCCTATTTGCTATTCTTTTGGTTCTTCTTTCTAGCACTCACCCTTGAAAGCCAAAACAAGTCTTCCCTATCCTATTGGATATAGGGCAATTTTTGTTGCAACGTTTCATACCATTCTTTATTTCACTTTCTTGGAGAAACAAAGTTAGGAAAAAATGTGATGAGTTGAACCTCATCAAAGGATACATTATGATGTTGTTAAGGGTGATGTGTGACATTGTATGCCTAAAATTCTTGATAAGAAATATTTACAATCCCATAGGATGACATTTTTGACCTTTGAGTACCTATTGCAAGAATTAACTCCATACATCAATCCAACTTCAACAGAATTTGTGAAAGCACCTATACATTCCAGGAAGATTGTGATAATGGTTTTGTATCAATTAGCACACAGATTATGTCCTGTGAAGATGAGTGCATTATATGGTGTGGGGTATTAGGTAATACACCTACATAGTGTGTGATGTTTTATTTAATGTTGACAAGTTATTTTCAATTTATGTTCATACTCCTATAGGAGATTGGTTACATAACCTCTTTGAGTGGTTTGGTGACATCATAGGTTTGCCACAAATTTGTGGTGTCATTGATTGTGCCCATATATGATTAAGTGCAAAACCAAATAAACAAGTTAAGTCTTTAGCTGCAGATTTTTACAACAATAAGTGCTTTCATAACGTAGTGGTGCAAGCAGTTAATGATTATGACCATATTTTTTGGAATGTTTGTGTTGTTTAGTTAGGAGGAGTTGCAAATGGAGGATAGTTCAAAATGTCCAATTTATATCGTGCATTTCAGACCCAACAAATTTTGTAAGAACTCCTTGTTAATATTGGAGGTGTGCAAATCTGACCTTACCTTTTTGGTGATGTTGCATATCCCATTTAATAGTACATTTTCAAAGGTTTTAAACTTTGAAATTTTAATATGGTTGACCAAATTCGATTTAATTGAGCCATGAATAAAAGTGATGTGAAAATGCATTTGGGACTTTGAAGAACTAATGGAGGATTTTGAAAATTTTCAATGCTTGAGTTGATTGAGTTCTGGTGATTGCTTTGGCATGTCGCACTTTGCACATTTTTTACCAACGAATGCCAAAATCAATGGTTTGTGACATTTGAGCACAGGGAGATCCAATGGTGGGTTTTGCCAATATGCACATATCAGTGCCGCAAGAAGGTGAAGGTTCCAAGACAACTAATGAGGAGATTCGAGATCCATTATTTACATCATGTTTACTTCGTAATTCTAGGGAATAAACCTTGACTTCATTAGGCAGAAATCCATATGAAAAACATATAAAATAACAAACATGTTTTTTTGCATTACAATGCATGTCTAATACATTATTGTATGAATGTCTAATTCATAAAACACATAAAAGAAAAAAAATCTTAATGTTTAGAACATTAAGTGGACATTTAGCCCTCAGTTTTGCAACAAAAATTTGTGCCAACTACAAAGTTTGTTCTTTACTTTCTTGCTTTGATCTTTCTTCCGTTGCAATCATTGATTGAGCAATGGATTTTGTAATCTCAATTGCCTCTCTTTGCAACTCTAGCTTTAAATTTTCAATCTTCTCATAAGCATCAACAAATTTCTTCCAAGCAATTGCCATATCACCATTCGATCTACGTTTTTTCCTTCCCATGACTTTAGTAAAAACACTTACCAAATTAGCTGCACATGTGTGAGGAGTTTTAGATGTAGTAGCTTGAGTACCAAACATAGGCACTGTGGAAGGAGGAGATTATGGAATTTCACTCCCAGCTTGAGTTGGAACTCCATTGTTTAGTAAATCTTCTTCAATGGTTGGTGTTTGAAAAGATTTCACATGCGCATGCCCTTAATCAAGACCACTTGGTGTGTCATTTGCTTTAGCTGTGCCTTCAAGAATTTGATTCATCTTGTCAAACCAAACCCATGAAATGGTTGTTGCACCTATAACACCTTCCGTTGTCTTCTTTTGATTTTTTTTTCCTCCATCTTGTCCCACTTGTCATGACATTGAATTGTAATCTTAGGACTTTTAATGGGGATATGTGCCACAAGTTTTCTTCAAATTTCTTTTCAATCCTTTGTTAAAAAAAATCGACAACCAAAAACCAAATATTTTTTCTCATACAAATCTAATAAGGTTGACATTGCATCATTTGACCATGTTACAAGTCTTATATTTCTTTTATTTTGTGTTGTTAGATTGGGACGGGCTATGACAATTGCACTAGCCAACATTACAAGCAGCATATCTTAAGATGGACGCTTAGGAGAATGGAGAAAAAGACCCGTGTATGAAACTTTTTAGAAGAAGAAGATGAAGAGTTGGGAGATGATTGTACCATTTTGAAAAATGCAAACTACTATGAAAGTATGGGCCACACCATTTTCTTATAATTTACGGGAATTTAGTTCATTTAATCACAAAATTTTTTTTACAATATTTTTATTTGGGTTGTGGAGTCCCTAGCAAGAGGGTGGAGGAATGGGGTCATTTCAATTTATTTTTTTTGGTTGGGTTGTGAAGCCCCTGGGATACTGGACTGGTGAGTGGTTTTTTGCACAGTGCGACTGTGGGCTGTCGGGCTGGTATGTAATGTTTTATGCAGGTCAGTATGTTGTGGCGGGCAAAGCGAACTGTCTGGGCGGAGCGGATATGCAAGTCCGCACTCACTTCGAGGGGCGGAGAGGATGATCGGTTGTCAGACCATTTTCGCGGCCGAGCGGACGAATTCAAGCGCATGTATGCACTCCTTCTCTCTTGTGTGCGATCGGGAAATCCTCGCAATTTTGTCAAAATCTGCAGCAACTGCAACATCTGCTCTCGCTGCAGACAACGTTATAGAGCCAATTGCAATCGGGGACAGACAAACGGCTTGCGGTTCTGCAAGCAAGAATTTGACGACTCTATGACATAAATACTAGAAGCGTGCCTGGGCAAGCTGATTTGTGTGCTTGGATTTGGTCCGAGAATGATGCTCAGGGCGGTGCAGACGCGGCGGTGGGCCAAGTTGATAGCATGCCGTGTGCCATCGTGCAGTTTTGCGCCTCGGATGCGCCACAGCAGTACTGGAAACCCGCCGAGATTTGAGCAATGCTTCATCGCGGAGCACAATGCTAAAGACGGAAGATTATTCAGGTTCGCTACCTTGGTGCTGCGTGGGATGCAGGAGGGAGAATCGCCGCTAGCTGCGTGGGCTCACGGTCGGTCCCTCCTCGGCCCTCGTTCGCCCCCCACACTGGCAGTTGTTTTTATCTCGAAACCCACGCAAGCAGCCATTCTTGCAGTCCAGGAGCTTGCGTCCCACTTTTCCAGTTCATCGGAGGGTCGATCTCAACAAATCCCCCAAGCTCTCTCCGTTCCTCAATCCCTTTCTCCACCAAACCCTAATTCCTCTCCTTCCTCAAGCTCTAGCTCCTGGAATGCATCCGTCCAGAGCTCGAGCTTTGCGTTAGATGTAGGGGAGGAGAAGGCGGAGATCGTGCCCTTGATAGGGTGTGTTGTGGAGAATCTAGGGCTTGAGTACGGTGATGATATGCAACCACTAGGGTCAGGGCATGGGGAGAGAACAGAGAATGCCGGTTGCAGAGCTAGTTCGAACTTCACAGGGGACAGACCCTCGGGTACAGGAGGAAACAATTGTGGGCAAAATGGAGGTGCACGATCACAGGCAAACTCCTCAGCTGATGGTTTGGATGGGGTGAGGGGTACTCCACCTCTTGCTACAGGTAAAGGTAATGGCATGAACGAAGAAGGATTGAATCCATTGGAGATGTTTGGGAATAAGGATGAAGGATGTGACATATCCACTAGAGAATGTTTGGTGAATGAATGTGGGATTTTAGTCCATGAAGTAGAGCAAGATGGATCTGAGAAGGGGCAGGCAGAAAGGAGGGTGGCAGGTGGAATAGGGGACATAGTGAGTGATGAGGATGAGGGGACACTCATGGACTGGGAGGAACTCTGTGAAGATTATGCAAAGTTGAAAGGGAAAGACATTTGTGCTTCTGAAGCTCCCATAAGGGAAGAGGTTGAAGAGAACAGGGACTTACTTGCCTTTGAAGCAGACAACCCTAAGATGGCAGGAGAGACAACAAGCTTGCTTGGTTTTCTGAATGACTTGCCTGAACCTGTGTTATTGCATGCAGTCAATACCATGTCACAGGGCACACTCAACCAGCAAACTTCAAACCAGAATTGGGATCCAAAATTAGGCACTTCTATAGGCAAGTGTTTGTTGAGTTAGCAACTGATTGAAATTATTTCTATTGTGCTCTTTCTGTCATATAATCTATCACATGTCTGCACCTCAGTCTTCATGGTGTTGCATGCAGTGAGATACAGGCACTGTGTTTCCAAGATTTTGTCCCTTCTTTTGAACATTGCTGATAGTGCTGCCCAAGTTATGATTTCTGTGACAGGGTTGCTGATGTGCAGTTGTCAGAGAAGAGAGTCTTGGCCCCAATAAGGATGTGGAGGTCATCATCCCTCTCAAGGATGCCCTTGAAACACCTGGGACTGGTGCACACAAAGAAGATACAGATTCCAATTCAGAAAATGAGGATGACAAGTATGTTATGGTGCTTTGCATGGGCCATATGCCAGGGTCACAGGCAGCTGGTTTTGTTTCTCCTACATCAGGGCTCCCAAATCTGCCCAACCTTGAAAGGGCAGTCATGACCAACAACCCCCACATCCTCATGTTGGGTTCTCCAGGTTTGTTTCTTTCATTCTGTCTACCTTACTTTAATGGATGTAAACCACACCTGGTAGTTCTGCCTTGATCACCAGGTGTCCCGGTTTGACTTCATCAAGTTTAGATAGGTGTTTGCTGCAGATATGTTCTTCATCATACTATTGTAGGCTTTCTGACACAGTCTTCTCATTGTTGCTCTTGTCTCATCAGTTTATTTGTGGTTCTGAGCTTTGCAGGTTTCGATTTTCCAGAGTTCCATCAGAGGCTTTCAACAGTCTTCCCAGAGAGCACCAGGTGGGATCTGACTTCTTGCTGTTTCAAATAGAGGATTTCTGTCAATGTTCCAAGGGGAGATGTGTGTGCTAAGGTTGCAATTCTTGAACTTTCAATTCAAGTTACCTCTGGTGTTTCTCAGGGAAGATTTTTGTTGGTGCGTTTGGGCTTTATATGTTTTGTAGAGTAGAAGTGTAATTCATGAATTCAAACTCAGGTGATTTCACATACTAGCAGGATGTTTATCTGGGAGATGGAGACAGGTATGTTTCTTATGTTTGATGATGTTCATGTTGCAGAGCAGGTGTATTCATGGCACCTTTGTTCACCACCACACGAAATAGCAGCCAGTATGCTAAACTTGCTGAAGAGAAGGCTGGTCCACTCTTTTATGGTATCCACTGTATCACAAAGGGTGTGGTGGGCCTGGCCATTTCCTCTGAAGGTATTGCAGTAAAAATTCTACCACATCAGTGTTTCATGGTTTTCTTGCACATAGTGTCTTCTCTTTTACAATCAGTAATGGAGATTTCTGTGTTTGATCAGATTCCCAATGAAGAAGAGATGCAGTCTGTTTGTTGGCAAGCATGGCTTGGCCAAACAAGTGTGGCTCCAACAATGTTTCTTAGAACTACTGGTGGATGTTTTCTTGGACTATGTCATGTTATGGCCTTATAAACAGCTGTTGCTGCATTAACAATTGAGCACTGGGTGTTTGGATGTGTAAGAAACAGAAGGGGCAGATGAGATACCTGTAGATGCATTTGCACAATTTGTGCGTATGTCTTTGGGGATGCCACGCATGCCTGGTTACACATTACTCAAGTATAATTTCTATGAGCTTTCTTCCTGAAGGATTGTTTTATCTACTCAGGGTGACAAATCCCATAGCTTTTACAGTTGGATTCTGACTTGAAGGTTTGTTAGTTGTGCTAAAATCAATGTCTATTGCTCTGAGGACCTATTTTGTTTGAATGGTAGGGCGGATGTGAGTAAAAGCCTTTTTCTTCCAAGCAATGTGGTTCTTGATGAGGAGCAGTCACAGTCTGAAAGGAGAAATCCAACAAGTATCACAAATATTTTGGATCAATTAAGCTCCCACCTCTTACGGACAAGTCATGTGCCAGAATTGAATGATGGTTTGTTGCAGAAGGTTACTCAAGGCATGAGGGTTGACATTAAGGAATCGTCAACGGGGCCTAAAGAACATATCAATGGGGTTGTGCCACCATCTGAAAAAGTCACAGGACATTGGACAGGGGAGCCAATTAACTCTGACCAATCACAGCAGAAGGGGTGGCCAGAAGAGTTATGTGTGCCCTCATCTTTGAACAATCTTGCTGACACACTCGTTGAAAACAAGGAATTAGAGAGGTCTTCTGAACATACTGGTGGGAGGAGGGCTCTGAGGAGTAGAAAGGTCCCTTTTGTAAGTGAGGAGTTGGCAAATTCAGAAAGGATGCCACTTGCATTGTTTGATGCGGTCCTGTTTCCTGGGTGGTCCCTTCCTTTCCATATCTATGAGCCTTGCTATCGCTTCATGGTAAGTATGTCCTCTCATTTTGTCATCACTATTAGGACTAAGAAATTGAGAGGTGTCTTGGACGGAAAAGCAGCCTTACCTCCAAAGTGATGGTAATGTTGCTGAGTTGTCCATTGTATGCTGTTTTGTGGGCCCCCATGAGCCTCTTGTGTCCTATTCACAATCATGGTTGAGATTTTCTGGCCTGCATAGACTACATTCCCCTTAATGTGCCACTTACTTTCCCATCCTGCTGAATTGTGGGCAGGTACGCCAGTGTGTGGAGCAAGGGAAGCCTTTTGGATTGTCAACTATGAGTGTGACATCATGGAATCCTCCTGATGTGGATAAGGAAGATGTAATCGGTACTGTTGCGGTGCGCTTTAGACCTACTCTGCTTGTTCTGTTGCAGAGACTGCACAACTAAAGGATTGTTCTTGTGTTGATTGATGTGTCTTGCTGGGGATCCAGACATTTAGATTTAGATATTTTATCAGTCATTGTCTTTGGATCTAGGATAAGAGGTGGGCACAGAAGGATGAGGAAGCTTGTTTTGTTATTAGAGCTTTGCACAGAAGTAACAAAGATGCACTTCAGGATCCACTGGCAATTGTAGGCTGGCTAGTACAGACTTCTGGTCAGAAGTTCTTTTCAAACATTGAATCCTAGTTTTCATATTCCTAGAATCACACAAGTGGTCAGACATTCTTGTATACCAAACACAGTTTGTTCAGCTCGGTTAGGATGTGGGTGTGTCAGAACTTGAAGGTGCACATGTTTGAGAGGGATTGCCGGTCATTTATAATTGCTCATGGCATTCAGCGCTTCCGATTACTAGATGGAAGGTATGAGCTATTTTTGAAGCTTAATGTTTCTTCACACCTTAACCAATCTCCATGAGCACTACACTGGATTTTCTGTTTACATCATTAAGAACCACCTAAACTATAACTGCTGAGATTCATGTTGTTGGTTTGCAATGTTTTCTACTTGTGTTTGACATTGAGGTAAGCAAGTGAGATTGAAACCTTTGTGAAGGGTCTTCCAACTTTGGGAATTTGGTGTCTTGTTACAGTCAACTTTGCCTTCAGGATGGACCTCTGTCACTTCCCATGCAAGTCAAGGATACTCTCTGGAAGGAACCATTGCTGTCATGCTCTGTAGCTGAAGGGATCACCAAATAGGCCCAGAATTGCCCCTGCTTATTGACATCTTGGAACATTGATGTTTGAGCAGGATGTGGGTGCAACCAGGCTCCTTTGGCCTAAATATGGGAGAGGTACTTTTGTTTCCAGTTGTTATGATGCCCATCTTTCCCTCTGTGTTTTCCTTTGTGAAGGTCAGTTGCAAGGCCTTTTTCTGATTCAGGGCTGCTTATCAGAGCATCGTCTATGAATTTCCTTGATTTTGAAGTGTCTTTTGTCCTAATTCATTCCCTGCAACATTTATCAATTTTCACATACTGATCTTATGTGACAGGTGGAGTACTTTGATGATGAACCTTGTGCATCTGGAGTGGAAAGAGAGCTAGTCAAGGAGCTTGCTAAGCAGGCCATTGATATGTGCCATGTTTTGGTTCCTGAGGTAAAGTCTGTCCCTGTAACATTATATCATCTAAATGTTTTGCTACCCCAGTTTCACAGATTTGCAGCACTTCCCCTGGTTTGAGATTCTGTCATGACATAGTTGATTCTGCAGTCTGACTTCTGCTGGAAAGGTTTATGAAACCTCCTGCAAAGTTCTTTCTGGACAAGGCTGAAGGTATCCAAAATGTCCAGGGCATGAATAGAAACAAAATACTTGGTTTCATGCTCTCTTGGTCATAGATGACACCAACCTGATGAGGGTTTGGTGGATTCAGGCTCAAGCAGTGCCAGGCCTCGTCCGTTGTGTTGATGATCCAGTTCTTGCCTCTTTCACCATTGGGCATCTTCTGCAGATTCCTGTGAGCTTCATCTCTCTCCCATTTCCTACTTCCAACTAAATCATGGTCAAGTCTCTGGCAATAAGGCTTGAGCAAGTTAAGTAAAGCTGGAATCCATCCAAGGTCATTTACAACCTAGTATTGTCTGGTTTTGTTTTTCAGTCATCATGATCATGCATGTGGTACAGGCATGCCTAGGATCCCAAATGGCATCTTTGGGATAGGTGTGTTGTGATGTCTACTGTGTTGTACTTGGTTTGAAGTTGTGAGAACTGGTGCCTTGCTTCCATGTGGGTGTTCCTGCTTCTTGTCTTGACTGATTGGCAGTCATAATACACAATTAATGAGCTGGGAAGGACATTGTCTGGTGAGCAGAATCGGGTGAAGAGGCGGTGGTTGAAAATGGTGAATACAAAACAACGGCTCATGGAGCAGCTACAGTTCTTGGAGGTTCAGACTAGGTTGTGATACTAGTCCGAAAGAGGTTGTATATTTGTGTTGAGTGATTCTGTTATTGTTTTTAGATTTCTCCCAAAGACCCTTTGATGTCAGGAGGGTCCTAACTGAAGCAAGGAGCAAGTTGAATTCCCAAGGGAGATGCTAGAGCATGAAAACAGTTATTTGCATGATGTAAATCCTGTGGGTGATAGACACTTTGCAGTGGCCATCTTTGTCCATGAAGTACTTCTCCAGAAATGATTTAATTGTCAAATTTTCAGCCCCATAGTATACTTATCTACGTCCACCTTCAGGAACTGATGAAGCTGATGAAGTCAGTGGGTATTCATTGCAGCGTGGCACTGCTATCTATCTATTAAGGTAGTCTGTTTGTTTTGTTTGTTCGTCACATTTAGATCTCCCAAAACTCCAGTACCTATTGCTGCAGTCTTGGTACTGTCACAAAGTCCTTGATGAGTAGGGTTGCACCAAAGTGGTTTCACAATGTTTGGACCAATGGTGCAGGAGTCATGGAATATTGAACAATTTTGTCATTGAAAACTCAATAAAATCTGAGACCAATTGGGGTGTGCTCTTGGGATTGCTGGAAAGCCCTCAATGAGTAGGATTTTATGGAGGTGATTTAAAATTTTTAGAGCTAAGATGTTGGAGATATTGAATTTTGAGTAAATTTTGTCACTAGAAATTCAACTAAAATTACATATACTGGTTTTGGAAGGAGAAATTAGTTGGGTAACAAGTTCACACTTGGGGCGACGGTGCAGGCCACCCTAATTTGTGATGAAGTACTATCTATACCCACCGACTGGAGCTGATGAATTCAGTAGGTAGTCATGCTAGCTTGTCACTGCAGTTTGTGATGAAGGTGAAATGGTTTGTCACTTTGTGGGTCTGGAGCCAATGAAGTTAGTAGGTGGTCATGTTAGCTTGTCACTGCAGTTTGTGATGAAGGTGAAATGGTCAGACACTTTGTGGGTGACTCTTGTAAGGTTACAACTTATGACCAATGTTGTGTGACAATATCTCTAGACTCCATCACCAACTTGGTGTCAACCATGATGTCATTGTCTTTTTGTACATTACGTTTTCACTCGTAGGCATGTTTATGCGAATCAGGGATGAATAGAGCACATTCTGAATCTTGAATTTTGACATTGTATTTGACCTCTGAAATTTATTTTAAAAAATTTTCAAATGTGGAAATTTTCTTTCATTTTCAAACAGATAAATTTAAAAACTACATACCCATTTTTACCCCAATTTGCCCTGGCCTATGATAAAGGGTTAGCTGGTACTCACATTGGTTATGACCAGTGTTGTGTGGTTCTTTGAACCTCTGGTGTTCGTTTTTTAATAAATTTTAGAGATAAAATGATCTACGATTCCAGTTTTCTGAAAATTTTCAGAATTGCAGAAGTTCTGGTTCTGGATTTCAGAAAATTGACAGAATCACAGAAGCTCTGGTTCCAGTTTTTTGAAAAAAAAAATACAATCATCAGAAGAACCTCCAGTTTTGGGTTTATTTTGAGAACTGCTAGTCAAGGATCTGAACTGGTTCTTTGATTTTCTGGGAACTGCTGGTCAAGGGTCCCATGTACTCAACCCTACACACTAGTTCTTTATTTGAAAAAGGAGAGAACGCCCAACACTGGTTTAATATGGAGGACAAAAAAAACACAGATTTCAAGTGGGATCTTTTTTGTAGAACTCAAAATGGAAAAAAAAAAAAAAAAAAAAAAAAAAAAAACCCACTAAAAAAAAAAAAAAAAATAATAAAAAAACAAAAAA
>Ga0116227_10006408_pt1 | contig 23866 bp, 17 predicted proteins | sample S1TSphgellanicum_FD_89693 | JGI IMG/M metagenome (GOLD analysis project Ga0116227, IMG submission 89693) | Host-associated microbial communities from peat moss isolated from Minnesota, USA - S1T2_Fb - Sphagnum magellanicum MG | ecosystem: Host-associated > Plants > Peat moss > Unclassified...
ATTTTTTTTTCTTTTTTCATTCTTTCTTCTTTTTGTTTAAATTTTTAGATTCCTTTTTATATTTTTTTTTTTTTTTTTTCAATTGCTTTTTTTTTTTTTTTTTTTCAGTTCTTGGCATTCCTTCTATAGAGCTATCCACTCAAGCATCCTCCTCTTCTATTATCTATGGTTAACTCTAGTATTTTTGCATTCATTCGTTCTTCCATTTCCATTTTTTTCTTTTTCTAACCCCCCATTTACTTTTTATATTCTTCATAACCTTCCTACTCCTTCTACATCTATTTAAAAAATCCTTGTTTCTTTCGTTCCACTGTGGTTCAATTGCATTTCTAACCCCAAATTTCCCATCTTTAGGCTGACTATAGCCATTACTTGAAACACCTCTATAGTTTTGTTGTGCTCCAAGACCTCAATTACCATATCTTTTACAAATTTGGGGTAAGGTTTTGTGGTGTCTCCTCCCTAGATCCTTCTCTTGATAACATCACCCTATCCTTTATACGTAGTTCTTCACTCATCTCTAGAGTTGTCCCTTCTATTAACCCTAGTTTACTTTGTGGTACTAATATTGCAATTGGTCTATACTCATTGAATGATGGTTTTGTTAAAACCGTATGTGGTACTTGAGGTTGTTGTGTTGATTGTTGGTTCATCTATGGTTGTTTTGCCTAGACATCCATTATGACATCCTCATGAGCCTCCATCTATGCATGATAATCATAAAGATCATCTATTGCATCACGCTCTAACTAGTGTTATTATTCATGTATTGTTGTTGTCAATTGTGGCGATCTACTTCACTTTGGCTTCATCTACTATAGCTACTCCTTCCTCTATTGGTCCTACATTGAGTTCATATCCTTCTATGGTTTGGAAGGAATGTGACATGTAACCACTCTTAGGACTATGACTTTAGGCTATTTGGAACTCCATCACACTAATTTCTTAGGTCTAACATGCTTCCTTGACTTCCATCTTTGTTTTGATCCTCCTCAAATTTCAGCTTTGTTCTTTTTTTCCATCATTCATGGAGATCCCTTTGATGCTCCTTTTGTACTATTTGAAACCTGTTGCATTTCCTCCTTGGTTTTTAAAAATCTTCTTCTAGGTTTCTTTTGTTTTTTTTTCTACAACCTTATAATCTTCTTGAAACATGTATTTAAATAGCCTTTCTAAAACTAACGTCAAATAATAGGTTTTTTATAAAAATAAATAAATTCCCATCCACTTGCATTTATGCCTACATTTTGGTCCATTTATCCAACTCACTACATAGAGTTTGCCAATGACATACATTATACCTCTAGGGTTGTCACCACATTTGTGCGTTCATCACGATGTGATAGATGCATTTGGACATAGGCATAGCCTTGCATCACATCAGTGTAGGGTCAACTTAAGTCAAAATTAAGTCAACGAGGTTGGGTTGTCCCCAAAAAAAATTAATGGCAACCAAAAAAATATCATCTAGTCCCTTTGAATGATGTGGCGATTGAAACATTAAATTCAATTGACAACTTTCAATTGTCACAATTGATGATCGAAATTTTTTGGTTGCCCACTTTTGGTCACCGATATGGGCATTGTTTGAAAAATCCGATTACCAACTTGGGTGATTGAAAAAATTTTATCGCCAACTTAAGCAATTGAAAATTTTATGTTGCTTTTTAAACAATGACCAAAATTGTTTTAGTCATGGATCAATGGCTGTTTTTGATTGAACAACTAAAAAATTTAGGGAAACTTCCAATTTATTTATTGTTCTACCCACCTTTTTTGGGGGCAGATCGAAAAAAATTCAATCATTAATTGTGGCAACTGAAAATGGGCGATCAAAAAATTTTGGTCACCAACTATGGCGACCAAAAGTTGTGGCAATTGAATTCATTTTTGGTTGCCAATCTTGTGGTAACCAAATTTATTTTTAGTCACCATGGGGGTAGTTCGAATGTATTGAAAACTTTCCTTGCGTCAATTTTGACTGTTAATTTTAATGGATGTGATGGACACGGATGTGAAGTCCAATGCAAATTGGCCATGTCATGTCCATTTTGACAACCTTATATACCTCTCTTCCCAAAATAAATCTCAAACCCCTTAATCATAAAAGTATTCAAGAATTCTACAAGATTGTCATGGTTTAATTCCTTCAAATCAATGTCCAACAATGTGACTAAACCTGCCTTACTAACCCAAGTTTCTTCTCCCTCTCCCATCTTCTTCCACATTTTTATTCACTCCACCTGTTTGGAATAATTCTAATCTTGTCACATCTAGAATTTTAATCTTTTAATTGCACAGGACCCATCATAATTCTTGTTGTCTTACTAAAAATACCCCTCTGTAGCCTCTCCAACATAGGTAGGTACTTTGTAACAAAAACTACAAACTTTATTTTTTATATACCATAGATTTAATCTTGTTGTTTGATTTCATTTCAACAAAACATGGAATTTTTTGTTGTATTTTGATTGAAAATTTCAATAAACAAGAAAAGTACAGACTTTTGTAGTGATTTTCAAATTTAGATTATTATGTGGATTTTTTGAAGTATAAAAAATATAAGGAAATTAATTGTAATTGTATTTTTGGATTTACTACGTTATATCTTGAAGTATAAATTTTGGGTATATGAAATAACCATGAATCTGGTGTTTTAATGAACTATAAAGACATGTGTGTTTAGAATCAAGGTAGGTTTTATGAATGTGTGCATATTGTGGTGCAAATTTGTTGTTACAATAAGTGTGGAATAATTCTATAGGGATTTAATCCACATCTATTAGTACCTTGACCATTCTCAAATTGTTTCCATCTTCTTACTAACTCATATTCTTGTCCAAGTTTACATGCTATTGTAACTATATTTGGCATCACAAATCAATTTTGTTGTTCTCATGAAACAATTATTGCTATTTAAGGTATCCGACTCGTCATCCTAGGCATTCTTGATGATAGTGTTAATTTTCTATATGTGCAAGAGATGTTGTGTTATGTCATTTGCATTGTTGTTGGCAAGTGGGATCTTATTAGAATTGTTGAAAAAGAGGCTTGGAATAGGTGTGAAGAAGCAACTAGGTTGGTGCCTTATTGCAATTTGTGGTAGCTTGTTTTGTGCATTCTCTGTGCTTACATTTCACCATTCTGGTGGCCCTCTAGACTGGAGGTTGAGCCTAAGGCATCAAGAAACAATGAGAATTTAAACATTAGAGATGGGGTGGATTTGCTTGATCCTTTTCACTACACTGCAAATGCACCTAGTTGTGCATGGAAAATATAGGTTTTTCATACCTTCCATGACCAAAGTGTGGATAAATTTATGCATGTTTGATTGGTGATCTCAAAACTTAATTTGATGTAGTTGAACAGATCACAAGCACTTATTGATCAACAAAACTTCCAAGATTCAATTTGTTATTAAACATGGTCCTTTATCTACCAATGTGAAGAGCTTCAAATTAATAGCATTTCTACATGTAAACAATTTAGAAAAAGTCTTCCTTGTGCAAACCACAATTGTTTCTAATGGTAGACCCCAATAATTTCATTTCCCATAAAATGATATAATTATTAAGGTTTACCATTACCACTAACCTACAGATCTTGAAAATGGTGTGTGATGGTGGCAACAACCTTGCAACAAGGCAAGTTTGAACTGAAATGTTTGTTGTGGTGATGGCTATATAAGAATATTGGGCTTAAAAAATCAAGGAGTAATAAAAGAAACAAAACAAGAGAGCACCAAACAATAAGTGCCACAAAATTGAGAGTGGCAAATGGTGCAAAAAATCATTTAGTTGAAAAAAAGTAGACCAACCCATCAATAGTAGGACACAAACACTTTGTCAAAAGTCAGTTGTTGGGAGGGAATAGACCCAAGCCTTGGATTTTAGCAAGACAAAGAAACTTTATTCAAGAAGTCCTAAAGGTCCATCAAAAGGTGGGTTGGTCACACACCACATTGCCAATTACAATGTAGTCATAAGCTCCTCTTCTGATGGTGCATATGGACCTTTGAGCAACTCTAGATCAAATACCTTTGCTATCCATGCTACACAGTTCGGTAGATCTAAAGCACCTTCTATTGTACTAACATTCGTTGGCACTTCCTTCTAGACACCCAAGGAGTTGATGAAAAGCTTAGTATATATTTTAAACATGGAAATAGGATGAACTTGGATGTTGAACCTACACCCATCCTATCTATTGCTTCATAACTTCCTTCACACAAACCATGATAGAAAATAAAGATCAATAATAGGTGAATATAAATTAGAATACAACATTGTCCAAGTATATGCATGATTGCAAAAGATTCATTCCTTTGGACCAATGTGGTAACCCCTGTACACATAAATTATGAAAAGAAAAGAAAAACACCTAGCAAGAAAGCCAAGGCAATTCAAGACATTATGGAACCATAAAAGGATGTTCAAGTATATGCACATAACTGTTGGAATGAATCAAGGAAATAAGAAATTAGATAAATGACAAGTGTCTAAGGACTAAGACAAATCCAAATTCAACCAATTTTTCAACTAGGCAACCAATCCTTCAACCGATGATCAAATTAGACTTCCAGGGTGGCCAATCCTACAACCATGATCAAATTGGACTTCCATTAGACTTTCAAGGCAACCAACAAAAATAAGGACTGACATTGGACTATTTAGGAGTCTAATAAAACACCATTCTTGTAACCCATAATGAAATTAGAATTATGAGGCAACCATTTATGCAAACCAAAATCAAATTGGACTTCCATTGAAAATACTAACATTGGACTTCACATGCAGTTATACAACGTTGTTCTTATAAATTAAACATATGATAGACTTCTCGATTTACAAGCACCATTACCATAATTTGAATTTTCAATTGAATCATAGATAGGAATTATAAAAAACAAAAGAGGCATTGCAAAAACAAGTCTAATACAAGTAAAAAATTAATCTAGGTCAACTCTAGATTTATTTTAAAACTACAATCTTTATAAAATCAAAGGTCTCAAGCCACAATCCTTCATTCAACCATGAAACAATCAACATGTTTAACATTTGCAAGGTATGATTTCAAATTGCTCAAGGTTGATGAAGTAATTGTTGCTAATTTACAATGGACATTGCTGATCACATATCTAAAAGCGAGGAAATTTAGGGTTTAATTTCAAGCAAAAACTCACTTGAAAGATACGCCTTTTCTTTCAATCTTTGTAGCCATGACAAATGCATTGGTGATTGGGTTCTCAAGCTTGTCAAGGCATCCTCAATCAAGGGCCGAACACTGATAAATTGCAACCAAGTAAGCTAAAATTGTTCTTTATAATTAACAACCTTGCAATATTGGTGAAAACCTACATAGTATGTAATACAATACACATGATATGTGTGGTCACAACTAGCCACAATAATATCATTACTCAGAAACCATTGTGCACAAATTGGGCATTCATTGATAACAATGGTGGATTTACTTAGGCATTACAAAACACTAGGATCTAGTTTAAAATCAGAATCATGAAGCATGGTCTATGGGTAAAGCACATAACCCCACCACCTACATTTTCTCCAGCATTTCTTCAAGTAGTACCACCTCCAACTCAAGCTGACCTATCTTGGATTTATTCTTTTCAAACACAACAATAGTGGCCACTAGATTTGCCCAAACCACCTCTTATTCTTTCAATTTTGACATTTGAAACTTTTGGGTGATAAGAATCATGTCTCTAATTGTTTCAAGTGATCTCAATTCACTTTGAAAAACACTTGAAATAATTACATTTGATTCATAGCTTATTGCATTAGGTTCATAATCAACCTAAAATTTGTCAAACCTCTCACATAAGTGCTCAAAATCTTCGGGGTTTTGCTACACTAAAGAACCAACCATAGGTTGTCGAACGACCTTTGAAGCATTTTTGGCAGTAGCCAATTGTTATCAACCTACTACATGCACATTTTGAAATCTTCACAACTTCAAATCTCTTCTTCATGCCATTTAAGGCCAATTTCCAACCTTAATAGTTTGTTGCTTGTCTCCAACTTGTTCAAATTTTGAACAACATTGCCATTTTGCATTTGACCATGAGCAACAACTCCATGCTCACTTTTCACACGCTTGCCATTAGGTAGTTGTAGACCTCGTTTCACTTTGCGTATTTTGCCAGTTTCCACTTCTCGAGCCACATTGGTTGCCTTCATCTCCTTCAACTTTGAGACATATTTGTTACAATGAACTCCATACTTTGCCCAATCCAATTCAACATCATAATTGAGCCAATAGATCACACCTTGAGCAAAACTTTTATTAATCTGCCCATTTGTCACCTTGCACTTCCTAGTGACCCTTATGTACAACTCAAGAATGCTTTTCACTATTTCAATAGAAACTCTCTTGTCATACCTATAGCCATTTTTTGAAAATTTGGGCCCAAACAATTTTTTCAATCTAGGAAGTTGGCACCTCTTTCATTGTCAAATTCAGTACATCTACCCCCTTGTTTTTAAACCTCTATTCTCAACATACCAAACTATGTCAAGAGCCAGAGCTTGTGACCTCCAACAATAACCCTCCTAATGAGCTATGGGATAAATATATAAAAGGGCATAAGCACACTAAGCCCCCCAAAAATTGTAGTCACAAGTAAAATCATTCTGTGATTATCTTTTTTGGGTAATGTATGGACATCACATCTTGGATATTTTTGCTTGTTTAAAATAAATTTGATTAGCTTGAAACGTAATCTAATCAATTATTTTTAAAAATCCAATAAACAATGAAAAACTTGAATGTATGGAATATATTTGTGACAAAATAATACTTGTCATAGAGTTTGTAAAATTGTACATATACTTCAAAACTAAGGTTGTGAATGGAATTCTTGGGTGAATTTTTTTTTAATGGTTTATGATATTGGTATATATGAATTAAATCTAGGACCATTTAGAAATTTAAAAAAATTGTGTTTTTTGCATTTTTGAACAGTAAATGCATAATAATATATATTTTAGGAAAAAACCACTACCATATCAAAGAGGAGGAGATTTTATAGATATGCATTACATTATTTTTTCAATTTTCTTTTATTTAGTAATGTTTCATGAACCACAAACATGAGGCCTTATTGTTGTTGAAAAACTATAAATTATATACTATGTGTACATTAATTTTATCCAATCCTCTTCACCTAATTGTTGGATCAAGATTATTTTTGACTCAAAAGAAACTTTGAGTTCCAAAATGTTATCATGCAAATTTTAAAGTTTTTTGCTTGTGTTTAGGATAACCAAAGAATATCATCAAGATTTTAGCTTACTACATACTATAATACTCATTATACATCACCTTTTTTGGTGAAAAGTGGTTCACCCTTAATGTGCTTTCACCCAAAACAAATGAAAAAAGTTCAAACACAACTACAAAACCTTTTTTAGGTTGATTAAACTTCTAATGATCTACGCAATATAGCTGCAAAGAATCCAAAACAAAAAATACACATAATGCAAAAAGGGCCCACGTATTCATGCTTTAGGAGATGGAAGATCTAGATCATAGAGTTTTAGACTATTTGAAGAAGTCGAGGAAAATAGGTGATGTTAAGTTTAGTAGAAAGATAGGCGGGTTGACACAAAGCTCAAATGAACTATTGCACAAGCGAATGGGGAAGAAAGGGTTTAGGTTTAGGGTGATTGAGTGATGTAACACAATGTACCATTTTGAAAATCCCTCCAAAAACAAAGGACTTGTTGGACATAGGTTTGACTTTGACTAGGTAAAAAATTGATTAGGACTCTAATTTGTAATTCCTAACATTTGTTCCTAACATGTAGCTCGGATCTTGAATAAGGCCATATTTACACCTTTTGGCCTCTCTTCACAAATGGTCAACCATGGATATTGCGAAACAAAGTACCATGTTCAAGAGCACTAATTGTGCAGAACATTCATCACTCCATACCACATGGTTTTTTGGCCAACACACCTTGCTTTTCAAGTAACCTCGATGCAATATGAAAACATGCTACACAAAGAAGTTGTCATGAGTCTTGTCATCACTAATGTAGTAATGGACTTCCTGTAGGATTATAAAACTTTGAGGGTCTATGGTGCTGAACTCAGGGTTAACTCTATAGGTGATATGCACTAAAATGGAGATCTGAAAATTGTACCAATGCATATCTTGAACCTCATTTTGAGTTTTGAAAGCATAATTTTCAAAAAAATCAATACATGACAAAATGGTACCATTAGGGATGTCTTTCAGAAATGCCTTCATAAAAAAATAACTTGTTAATCCAAAGATTGAATTGTTGCCTTGATTATAATGCACATAGATTCCAACACAAATATGGGCAACAATAAAATGTACACATGGTTGCAATTGTTGTACCTTGTCCTGCCACCTTGCCACAAAGTTGTGTGTTACAAACTCTTTCAATCTTGGATGTACGTAGTTTAAGAGCTCTAATGTTGGAATATCCATGTATTGTAACTGTGTCATTTTTTAGTCATTGCCATTGTCCATTTGTCCAACAACAACCTTTACATATTGTCTCCATTGTGCATAGATGAAGCAAAAATAACTTCTTTAGTAGGGTTTACCTTTAAAGTGTTGATCCCACATGATGAACATTCACCCATCAAGCAAGATCGCTTATACTATTCATCACTTGTTGGGTTAGGACAAATAATAAAATTGCATGGTTTAATCAGGCCTGAAAATGTGATTTGACTAGCACACCATTTGGTGACATCTTGAACATCTGTTGGGCAACACAACTACACGCACAATTGGCATGAATCCCCCTAGTTTTGGAACACATATTGTTGAAATCGACTTTTAGTTCCATAAGCTTAGTGTAGTAGTGGTAGCAACCTGTTTTCCAATCTTTGATGTGCTTCACAAACCATGGTTTCAAGCAAGAGAAAGCTATCAGCTCAATGGAAACATCATGATGCATCTCCTTGAAGGCAGTGAAGAAGTCTACTTGCATATGACAAACTCTACAAGATTAATGTAATATATGAATATAGAAAAACATTCAATGAACTTGAAAAGACTCCATATTTAGTGAAACAAAGTAACTTGCAAAGTCTGATGGGCAAATAAAATTCATGAAAAGTGACTTGCATTGCAAAACAACTTGCAAATGCATGAAAGAAAGAAAATACAATTTGTTTTTTGCAATGTATAGTATTTGAATCTCAACAACATACGCAAAAGGTTACAATAACATACTAACTTGCTCCTAATTTTCTCATGTTGATTTCTGTTTTGTCATCGACTGCTGCACATTACAAATGTACTCCAAAGGACAATTGAATCATCTTCAAATACATCAATTTCACAACAATTTGATAGATTAGGATGTGGAACATCATTAATTGCACATATTCATCACTAAATCTTCAACATTTGTTTGATAACCCATTTCAAATTTTGAGTGTAGTGGAAATGTAAGATTGTGACAATTTTTTGTTTACATCGTACCATGGAAATACCATGTATGCATAGGAATTATGAGATTCTTGTGTACATGTTTTCTAGAAATGTATACTTTGTTTAACAACAAAAAAAACCAAAACCTAAAATTGAATTAAATGAGTTTTTATTTTGAATTTAATAACATTCAAATAAGTTATATATCACAACTTGGAATGATTACCATAACTTTAAAATATTGAAACACAAACATATATACTATAGTTTACAATTTTCATTATGTATCAACACCTTTTTGATTTTTATAAGCTTGTTTTGACCCAAAACCTTTTAATTCAATTAAAATATTTTAAATGCCTTTTGTTATTAATAACAAAGAAATATTTTACCAAAAACTCATAAATTTATATAAGAAATTTAAACCAAATGATTATGAGTTGTTGATGGGGCCACTTCAAATAATTTGAAGTGAATTTTGGTTGATGCAATGCAAGGTTTTCAAAATAGACATGATGCACCCAAATTGCATCCATCATCATGTTGGGGTTTGTCCGAATGCATTAGTTTTGTTTATTAAGATGGATGTTGACCATTTCTTTTGCTAACCAAATTTTTTTGGTTAATTCAATTCTTGCAACCGAAAAAAAATTATTGTCCAATTTTCCTATCATTAAATTGGGAAATCAAAAATTTTCAACTACTAACTTTCAATCATCAAATTGAAGGATTGAATTGTTTTGGTCATTGATTGAAGTTTTTAAAATCATTTCCTAGAATTTAAGTTTTTAGTTGTCCAATCAATAGTGGTTCGATCTCCACCATTGATTCAATGATTGAATTTTTTTTGATTGTTGTCGAAAAAGATTCATTTGTTCAAAAATTCCAAATAGTGCCCAAAAAATTCAATCATCAATCTTTGGTTGCTAATGTGGGTGATCAAAATTTTTTCAATCGCTAAATTGAATAATCAAAATAAAGTTTTTAGGCATTGATTGAAAATTTTCAGTTGTTTGATGAATGATGGTTTTATGTCCACCATTGATTTAAGGACAAAAACTTTTTAATTGCTACCTAAACAAAATTTGATCATTACTCAAGAAATTTTTAATCTTTAATAAATTTTTTATTCATTAATTAATTCATTTTTATCACTACCCAATTTTTTAAAAATCTTCAACAATTTTTCTAAAAATCACTATTGAAACAAATTTTGATCATTGCCCAAATTTTTAAAAATCTCCAACAAGAAAATTTTCAATCGTTGTAAAACTATGGTGATTGAAAGTTGTGTTGGTCGCCATATAGTTTAAGGAGACCAAATGATATGACTTTTAGTTGTCCCCAATTGTTCCTTAAGTAGCCCAACCTAATTTTGATTTAGGTTGGCCCTATTTTGATATGATGTTGGATAATGTTAGCATTCGAATGAACATATCACATGTCGATGAACACTTAAATGTTGTGACAACCTTGATGCCATGGTGTTCTATGATGATTTGATTAAGAAGCTAGGCATCAAAGTTTATTACAAATTTGTAGTTGATAGGGTCAATGCGTTTTAAAATATTAAAATGGGGGTGATGGTTTAACTGAAACAACAAAATCCACCATTAATGATTACTGTAGTTTGCATGAACCACAACATTAATTTGGTGGTGCAAAGTTTTTTGAATTTGTGCAAGTCGCAAGTTAAGTGGTTCATTTTTTATGTCATAATACAAATTTTGTGATATGCGTGTAAATGTAATCGTTAATTTGTTATTTGCATGTCAGAATAATTCAATATGGACCTAGTTTAAGATTATGAACTTGAGGTGCCTCCATGTGAACCACTCTTGCCAATTTAGGTGATTGCCTTCCCATATATTCTTAGAATATTTTAATAATATTTCATTTGAAAGTCGAAAAAAATGAAATCTAACTTAATAAGATGTTGCAATATATATTATGTAAATATTTGTTTAAAGAACCTCCCTCAAAATATGTCTTGTTTATTTAGAATCTTCCTAAAAATAAGAATGTTTACTAAACACTAGTTACATAGTGCTTAATGAGTGCTTTTGATTTTATTTTCATTAATTTCATTTCAAATTATAACACATGTTTCCATAGTAGATTAGAAAAAGTTTCATGTAAGGAAATTAAAAACTTGCAACATTAGTAGAATTTTTGAAACAAAAACATGAAAAATTAAGCATTAATTACATGTCTTGTGGCTCCTATTATTGTGAACACACCTTGTGAATAGGCATATATATATCGCAATGCACATATTTGTTATGCATAACTTACAAAATAAAAAAAATATGGACTTATAAAGTGAATTAAATGGATTGTGCACCTTTTATACATTGAATTTCAAAATGGTTCAAATGATTGCTAAGACTCCATTTTAATTAAACAATCAATATATTAATAAAACCAAGTTTTAATTATTTTACAACATGTGAAAGACTTTTTTATTATTTAATATTAGTGTTAAAAACATGGGTCTTTTCAAAAGTTCATATCATTAAGGAAATATATATCTTTATGTTGGGTTTGTGCACAAATGTATAAACCAACTATTTCCAGGGTGGCATAAATGAATTTTTTTTCTTAGAATTGATGTAAATTGTTGTTGATGATTTATTTTGTCCTTTTGAGCCTAAATGTTTTATAAAGGAAATGGATTTTGGGTGATGTTTTCAAATGTTGATTTTTGAAACATTGTAATTCACATTCAAGCAAGATTGTGGCAAAGGTCGAGATGCATTGTAAAGAATGTATGCCTACTTTTCTATAATCCTAGGTAAAAGAACTTTGGAATATGTTGAAATGGTTAACATATATTGTGGAAACAAAAGGTTGAGCATTCTTAGGAACATTAAAACTTGGTGGATTTTTATGATGTTGCTAGCAAAGATAGTGTTGAGCGAGTACATTTAAAGCCCTAGTTTTGAAGATGCATTGAGATGTTGCCATATTTCAACAAGTTGCTCACAACCTTGAACTTCTTTGCGACTTAAAGGTGACATTGGGATTGTCTTGTTTGGTCATGTTGTCATGCATATGCTTGCAAAGGGTTGAATGAGTTGATTAAATTTTTGCAATCTTGGCCTGTTTTGTTTACGTTTAATTTTTTTGAAACTCTACTAGACCAATCTATACTTTTGGTACATTGACATGGGACCCAAAATGGCATACATGAGTGACAACTTTAGTGAATATTAATTAAAATTTCTTGAATAGGACTTCAAATATGTTGGTGCATGACAAGTGGGCCCTTGATTTGAACATGAAACTATTTCAAAAACTTGAGTTTTAACATTGCTAGGATTTCCATTAAAATGCATTAAACACTATTACCTTTCAATTGTGTTGTATGTTCCTATCACTTAAATTTTCTTCTAGTAAATAGTTAATGATGTGTAAAAATAGTGTTCTTAGGTACCAACAAAGGTTAATGATGAGATTTAAAAACATTTTCTTGCTCAAGATATGATGGATGCTTTAGTCTACTCATAGTATTGGTTGAGATCTTCATGTGAAAAAACCTTCCTTATTCATCTAGTTATGTTGAAAGAATTTTACTACTAGCCCAAGAAATTGCTTTTAACACAAACCTGGATCTTGGGGTGAAAGCACAGTGTGATGGACTTTTTTGGATTTCACAATTTTGGTTTTCTTGGGTTAGTCAAGTCTTGTTTTAATACAACTCAAATTCATTTGAAAAATATAGCAAAAGGGAAATGAGAAATTGAAGATGATAATATAACCTTCCCAACTTTGCAAATTTTACTCAAAAATGATCAATACTCAATCTAGGGTGAACTTTGCTATGTAGGGTACATCCAAAATCATAATCCAAGTAACCATCCATATGGACTTTTTATTTTTAATGGAGTTGAAAAACATGTAGGATAATTTTGGACCACCACACATTGAAGTATTATAACACTTAAGATGAAAAAAATGAAAAAAGGAAGATTTATCCTTTTTTCTTTCAAGATTTAAAATGGAGACCTAATAATGATTTAATTGTATAAAGTCCATTTTAATAACTAAATCAATTTTTTAAAGACCAATATTGTGGATATGTGTTAAAACATGTTTTTAATTAAGGTGGTATGAATTTGGATATGGAAAAAAAATTTAACTTTAACACCATTTTATTTATTTATATTTGGGCTATAGTTTCGCTGCACTTAAAATTCACTACATTTGGACTTTCATATGTACTTTCAACTACTATTTATCGTCCATTGTAAAGTGCTTTCACCCCTTTGCTATATTTGATGTGTTCATAAAATTGGATTTGCAATGTTTTTAAAAAAGATCATGACATGATATCTAATGCACAAAGGGTTATGGACGAGCCCATGGATTTATAAATTTGTTGTCTTGACTTTGCACTTGAAGTTGTCCTCCAATGTGTTATTGTGTGCTTGTATTAATGAGTTCATGAAGTTAATAAAATTATATTGGTTGTGGGGTGAAGGCATATTAAAATGGAACAAAATCGACAAATCAAAGTCCATTTTGAAAGTGTATTTGAAATTGGCTTAAAATTGACCATGTAACTTTCATTCCAAAAATTCAAAAATTTCCAATTTTTTTTGGGGCCACCATGTTAAAAGCCATTAAAAAGGTCTTCCTTAAAACAAAATCAAGAAAATTAACATTTTTTATGCCTTTATGGACTTTGCGAAATATTTCAAGGGTTGCATCTTTGATGTTATGGAACACAAAAGTTAAGACAATGTTTTATTCTCTAAATGAACCTTTGATGTCCTGAACTTCAAATACTTTATATCCCAAAGTTTCGCATACATTGCATAAAGACATTATGAGATAAAAGTCCATATCCAAGATTTTATAGTTTGTCACACTTTGCTTTGCCAAGTTTATAAAATCCATTACTAATTGAGCATTTATGATTTTGATATTTTTTTTTCAATGTTTATACACTTCATGTGTTAACTTCACATAAGGGAGTCCCTTTTTGTTATATTCAATAAGAATTAAGAATTGTATGCAAAAACATTTTTCAAATCCAAGAAAAATTACCATTGTGACTTCCATAATGGTCCGTTGTAGTATGCAACCACCTTGTGGTTTAAATTATGGGATCTATGGAAGACAAAAGGACTATTTCCACCTTGATGTTCACAAAGACACAACTTGAAAATAGTCTTTGTGAGCATTTGCATTTGGCAACTCATATGCATGCACAACCTTTTTACACTACGGGTACTTTTTCATATGATAATGCCATCGTAGCTAGGATTGAGGAGACACAAAAAGGTTTTGGCTTGAGAGTTGGTACATATTTTGGATACTATTCGCTAGCTCAATGGTTCTCTAGTTTGTAGTTATTATATAGCTACCCATTTAGTTTTATGAAACATTAGGATTTATGGCAACATGGACCATGTGTACCTTTACAAGTTATGTTAGCAACAACTAGAATCCACATACCATGGTTTTTCCAACATTCTAAATGTTGGGCATTGGGTAATGGGCATGTTGCTTCATCTTCTAATATCTACCATGTAGATGTTAATGGATTAATATGATTGTCTCATTTTCCTCTTTGCCTTTGCTCAAATGTTGAACTCTTTGATTTGCAAGTTGTTAGGAGTGGAACTTATTACTCTAGAGTTGTGTGGGTATTAGGTGAGATGATCTAGTCTAGGTTGATTCCTTCAACAACATAGAAGGATTTTGGATCCTCAAACAAACCTGGTCCCCCATCCCTCGCCCCCCCCCCCAACGCCCGCATGATGTTGACCATTTTGACATTCGGACTAGAGTAAAGTTTTTGCTCTTTCTGGCATTTGATGTTTTTTTGATCTCTAGAGCTAATGTGTGGATTGTAAGTCAGGATCATGTGTTATCGTTCCGTGCAACATCCTTTAGGGAAAGAATGAACAACTCCCTTGCTTAATTACTGTTGTTTCAGATTTTAATTCTAATTATAAAATGCTTGTCACTGCATTTGCCACTGCAATTTTCTCAAACCTTACCAAGAGGCTAGACCAAAAGTTTTACAATAACCTAAATAGACACTTGAAGTAGCCACTGTTCACATATAACGTGCAGACTACAGTAGTCGAAAACACATCCCTTCAGAGGAGAAAATTATCCATAAGCTGTAAAAAAAACCTTCGACTTATTTAAGTCATGGACCCTGAACCAACTTTCGTCAATTCACACACGATCGCTATCCTAGTGGTATCCAAGAGATGTTACTTTTCTTTCAGTTTTCCAGTGGCGGAAACTTCAAATACAGTAAATAGGCTCTACCAGATCAATACCTACAGTCTGAGATTCAGAAATTATAGGCGTCTGACAAATCATGTTCAGAAAAACTTGCGCAGCCATTGTCCAAGAGGGTCCGGCACTCTAGAAACACCTGCCTAGTTTTCAAACAGAACCCAATGTTGCAGGTGAGGTATGGAATAGAATAGATCCTAAATATGCAACACAGCAATCTGACACAACTAGACAAGAAACTCGAACTGGCGTCATTAATTCAATTCAACTAGGGTTAAAGTTGACTAATTCGGTGCACTCGCACCTTCATTGGCCAACATGACAACATGAGAATCGTCTAAAGACAATTCACAATCTGGGTTCCACATCTGCCCTGTTAAGCTCTAATGTCTTCTAAGAGCTCTATATGAAGCAAGGTAGTTTGTTTTGTCACGCTGCGATCTCCCAAACCAAGGTGCTTCGTGCTGCCCTCTTGGTATCTTCAGAAAGCTCTAGATGAGTAAGGGTGCACCAACTTGGCTTGAAACTGTTTGGAGCTCCGGAGTGGAAGCTATTGATTATTGAATCATTTTTTCAATGAAAGCTAAATAAAATCGAAACTGAAAACTATATTGAGATTTGGGGGCGTTCTTGGTGTTGATGGAAATCCTGGCCGAGTCGGATTTAATAAACTTTATTTCACAATTTTCAGAGATAAGGTGTGGAAGGTATTGCTTTCTGAGTGGATTTTGTTGCTGGAAATTTGATCAAATTGCAATGAAATTCATAATAAATTTATTATGTTGTCATTTGAATGATTTAAGATAAGATAATTTTTTACTATTTTATTCATTGAATTTCAACTTCAAGACTAAAATAGTAAGAAGGACTCTACCACAAGGTAGAGCTCGTCAGGTGCAACATTAAAGAAAAAGGACTCTCCCACAATGTAGAGCTGCTCAGGTGCAAAACTAAAGATCTACCAATTTCCTAAGTTGTATTGACAACTCGCCTACACTTCCGAATAAACTGGAAAGATCATGGCCAGCTCTGGAACAAAAATCCTATTGAGAATTCATCAGATCTAACAATTGGAATGCCAACTAGCAGTAAAACAGGCTGCCGGAGCGTCCAGTTGTAAAGACCGGAGAAAGCTCAAAACCAAACCAAAAAAAGAAAACAGAGATACTCTTGAGCAGCGGTAGTAGGATGTTTGAGCAACAGCGTCGACGGACATGATGTATTTCATAGGCATTTTTAGAGTCGAGCTTCAGCAACATACAAAGTGGGCTTCATCACTTTCTGCAGAAAATACTATATTTCGCGTCTAGACATTAAGCTGATAGAAAAATGGTACCTTCTCGCTCATGCTCATGCTGATGATGATCAACATTTGCTGCATACCGCACATAGTGGTCCCGAGAACCTTTTCTAGTCTACCTCTCAACAAGCTTGATCTGCACACAAGGCCGCCAACACCGGCAAAATTCAAGGCCAACAGTTTCCCGAAGCCGGACATTCCTTCCTCAGAGATCACACTAGGAATTCTTACAGGGCTAGAAACCGAGCGATGTACATTTGCTCGACTGATGAATGACCAGACCTGTTGTTGCAGTAAAACGCATTGTAGTGACCTACCCAGTTACTGACCCATTCCACGACCCTTCGCGTGTGTGCCAAGTAGTGAAATCTAGTAGGGCGACTCGGCTCAAGCTAGCGGGAGATTTTTGCAACCCCGATTTGAGGTGATTCTCCTAGCCTGCAGCGTTCCGAGCTTTAGACAAAGCGACGGATCCACTTAGACTCATGATCTTCTTCTCTAGCTAGCTAGATTTTCAGTAGAACATCTAGAAATATCCATGGCAGTGCTGCAATCAGCACATGATCTTTGAAGATTTCGTCGACATCTGACTGCCGGGCGTCCGCTCGCAGCTGATATTCCTTGAAGCATTAACTAGTTGAGAGCCGACCAGTAACTATTGCGCTCGGCCTTCAAATCTAGAGTTGCAACGAACTAGTGTTGGCGGCAGGATTCACTGTGTAGATCACCTCAGCAGCGGCTGCCGTCTGCTGCGTGGAGACGAGAGTGTTAGCAACGACAGCAGCTCCAGCTCGATTGTGAAGATTATGAGCTTGGTGGTTGTATTCCGCTCCGGCGGCGCTGACCATCTGCATCGCTGCAGTAACAGCTGTCGTTGCATCCGCGAGTAACGCACTATTGTCGTGACGTCCGTATCGCTTAATCTCCTGTCTAACAGCGTTGAGCTCAGCTTGAAGCGACTGCGCCTGCTGCTGTAGGGCGGAGATGGCACCGATGCACCCATATACGGGGTCGCGTATACGAGCGTTGGCCTCGTACACCAAGCTGCTTGCGGCGTCGGCGCGCTGGCTCTCAGGTACGTCCATCAGCATCTTGGAGATGTTACTGGCACCAAAGATCTTGTGCACGCACGCGAACTTTTGGGGCTCGTGCGGCGAGAAATAGGGTGAGAAAGGGCACTCCTGTGCGCATCGCCTGCGCAGGAGTTTGCAAGCGGCACAAGGCGTGGATGAATTGACGACGGTCTGCCCAGCTTCTCTGCTGCCTTGCAGCGTGGCTCGTCGATCCAATGGGCTGCTTGACATTTCTGTGATCAGCTGGTAGCCCTTTCGCAGACTTGCTCAAAATATCGTCCTCTAGTTTACAAGTTCAGCTACACAATCGCGACAACAAATGCCTTCTTCTTCAAGCTGCTTCTAGCACCTGGCCACCTCTCTCCACGGACAAGACTTGGCACTCTTCCACTCTTGACAGTCGAAAAACTCCTCCAGATCTCGTGTAGTGGATCATGAAGTATCCTCTGGACACAGTTCTAATGCTTCAAAGCTGAAGCTGTTTCTTAGCTAGATCGTGATATAACCAGAGCTGTACCTGCTCAAGCACTTGCACCAGCTATTACATGCTGCAGATGGTCGCAATCCAATTAGTTCAAGCTCCAGCTGCAGATCCCTTCGTCTGCATCCTGTTGACAGATGCAATGTAATGTCCTGTTCTCCTGAGATCGAACAAATTCACAAAAGGAGGGAGGTTGTCAAGTTCAAATAAAACTGTAGAAATATGCGACTTCAGGTTAACAAAAAGGCCTTCAAGAATATAATTGTGACCACTGGGGCCAAGACGGGAAACTATATTGGGCCAGTCACAGACATCCACATATATGGGCAACCTCCTAGCTACGGACCACACATGGTTGCAACAAGGTCGAATTCCTAATGGGTTAACAACCCTTCCACAAAGAGCCAAATTTAGATCGCAATCTGGATGATCGACAGCAGAATCTAGATGGAAGCTTCGAGCTCAATGTTATTAAGCAATACAGACATCATCAATGATCCAAGAGATCGATCGATCTAGAGCTGCAGCTTCTTATAATAGCCAGAGAAACCGAGAAGACAGTAATTAAACTGAGTAGTTTTGTATGCCGGACTCAACAAGCTGATGATTAACTAGCGGCCTCTACTTGATAAAGTCTAAATCTTATGGGATGATGATTCTGAAAACCCTAGGGAACTTGGAACTCTCATAGTTTTCTGGGCCGAAGCTCCTATCCTAAGTTCAAATTATAGTGGCAAAGGAAGAAGAAGAAATAAAAATAAAAATAAAAATCCTTTCTAGAATTGAAGTACCTGCAGAAACAGTAAAACTAGTGAACCTTGAGATGAAACCGAAAGCGGCAGAGGGTTGCAGAACCAGAAGAGCTAGCTAGTCGCATTAAAACGAGGAACGCAGATGCCAGCGATGGTCACAGAGATGACTAATGGATTACTAGAATAAAAGGGAAGAACGGGAAGCTGGCGGTGCAAGGTCGAGAGCCTAGAGTTGCTGCTCCAGGGGTAGCAGAAGAGAGACCATGCAAGCAAGGAGCCTGGCAACCAGTTGACTCTGACGGCAGGAAGGGGATGCTCTCCGTCCGGTACATTAGCAAAAGCCGGGAACAGATTTGACCCTTGAGCTGCGTGTTGGGAGGCGCGATGTTTGGTGGTATTATGAGTCGTCTGGTCGACTTCGTGGGCCCTGCCGCACGTCCTTAGATTCCGTTTCAGGAGCCGCCAAGGCTAGGTCCCCTCACTTTGTTCTTTTAAGTACCCAATTTGTTAAAAGTTTCTACTTGAGCCATTTTTTCTTCTTTCTTTTTATTGCAGAAGTAGCCACCTTGATTGGTCCATCATACAAAAAAGTAATTGAGACATTAGACATTATTAAACAATGTTAGACGAGTTCTAGTCAATAGTAAAGCAGTCGGGGAAAAAAAAAATAGTATACACAAAGTGGAGGCAATTTAACAAATTATTGAAACATGAAAAGTTCAGTTACTCAATCAAAATTTCAAAGAGTTCTAGTCAATTACTCTGGTAATGCGTTCAATCCTAGGGCCTTACCTATATGAAAAAAATCAATCAAAAAAACAAACCTCATTCCTTACAATGGTTAGAGCATCTCCAACACACCTTGTGGAGGGCAAACACGGGGCATCACAACCAGCTTGATCACAAGCTTCTCCAAAAATTGACCTCACTGTCATTGCTTCCCAATAATCAGTGCAACTAGTGCCATTAGAAAACATGTTGAGCCCTACATCACAGTGCACAACATCAAGCTCCTTTACGAACATCAAGCTCCTGTAGGAAACAGGCAAACTCTTATTATGTTCCAACATTTGCAATGCAAGGTTCGTGATGGCACATTATTGGAGAATCGATATAGGTCCTTCACTCACCTCAATAATCCGATACAGCTTGATTCTCATGGATTGGGTGGCAGCATCATGGGTAGAGATTCAATATTTTGTGAGGCCATTATGAGAGTTGATAGATACTAGCTCCCTACCAATTACACCCTAAGCCTTTAAAGCCAAAACCCTAAAACCTTAAACCCGTATTTATTCAAGGAATTTCAAACCTGGAAACAAGTCTTTCAATATAAAACTTTATGGCAGACCCAAGTACTGCGGTGGACTATTGGCAAGTTCATGATTTGGAGTCCAAACCAGTGCTGCAGTTGCAGTATGGTAAAAAGTCCAAAATACTTATGAATTCCATAAAAGGACTTTTCTGATGATGAAACCCTGCCAACCACGTTTCTTGTTCACACAAATTCAAATCCCACATGATCATATTTTTCATCCTCCGATCAGATGTCTTTAGGGTCACTTTCATTGTCCAGCAACTGCATGATCCTGGCTGACCTGATTCCTTCAAATCCTGGAGCCTAGCTCAACAAGTTGAAATGGGCTATGTTTTGGAGAGATGTGAAACAAAATTCTATCCCTGATGTTTGAAGCAGGAGATAGCAGTTTTTGGCAGTTACCTGGTTTGGCTGGTTAGAATTGCTGGATTCAGTTAGTAGAAATCAAATTGGAATGGGTCTGATTTTTGGAACCAAAACTGGAACTAAAACCATACTCAAAATTTTTTAAATCAATTTTTTTTTTTAGAAACAAAGTCTGAAGCCAGGTGGCTAATCAGCAGTTAACCACCAGTTGCAGACCAACTTACTTGAAACCAGAACTGGGTCTGATTTCCAGAACCAGAACCTGAATTGACTTTTTTCAAGAACCAAACCCAAACCAGACCTGAGGTTCCATTTTTGTGTGGAACCAGAACCTAAACCATTCTAAAAATTTTAAACTCAAACAGAAGGTTCTTCATAAAAGTCAAGAATTGCCCAACATTTGTAAGCACCAAGTGAAAATTAGCACATAATGTATGAATAATTTGGTAATCAAAATAATTTGGTTACATTGTAATTTTGTCTAGGTTGGTTTTATCCAGACATCTTTTAATCAGAAAAGTCTAACTTTCCATGAATGCACTTGAGAAAATCCAAAGATAATTTGGAGGTCAAATTATGGCCCACTGACTGTCTTTAAAAACAATTAACAATCTACACCTCCCAACATTGAATATGACCAAATCCACATCAATGTAAACTGTAACGTGGACCATCAATTTAGGCTGAAGTTTTAGAATCAATGCTTTGTTCTCAGGCAAAGGATCCAAGAACACCCACCACCTGACTGAGAACGATTTAACTTACTGTCTTTAAATGAAACTCTCTCAGTCCCATAATCCAAACGTGGCAATAATTACAAAAGTTCCGTAGTAGACTGTACTACTACTACTAAAGTCTATAGTATGTAAACATATTTTATTATAATGCAAATGTTAACATGTTTAAGTACAGCAGTCACGGAAACCCTGTACTATACTAATAGGTATCACGATTCAGATCTGAGTATTCCCATGAAAACAATATCTGCCTTTCCACCAAGATGATGAATCTGCCATTGCTTGTTGAAAATGCTTCCAGTTTTCAGAGAACATGATTTGATTCTTTTATGAAAAGCTATTACTTTAAAGTATGCAATTGAGACGAGGGCACTTTTCAATGGTGTCTCACCTTCAAAGATTTGAGCAAGCTCAATACCTTAGTTGAATAGCAGGTTTGTGGGGTTACTGCCAAATAATCATTTCATTTTGAAAATAAAATATTCTCAAATATTTTGGGAAAGATGCTTCATTTTCTCTCACAATTTTTTTCTTTGATAGAAATATGTTTTAAAATTTTCAGCATGTCTAAAAATAATATATTTTTGTCAAACCCTATTCTGCTAGGTAGTCATAACTTCATAAGCTTGGATCACTATTTTAAATGACAATTTTAAATTTGTAAAAGAGGTACTTAAAATTAAAACTGTAGTCTTTTGCAACACAGGTTATCTCCAGTGTTGGGTGGTTATTAGAAATGTCAGCTGATAACCAAAGGTTCTCAGGAAAGTTTGTAAAGATATATATATATAACCACGATTCTCAACATAATCAAAGAACAGGTTCTGATATACAACCCAACTTCTTCAAAATCTAAGAACCAGTTAAATCCTTCTATTTAGTGAAACCCACCAGTTATTTGAGGGTTTATGAAAATGGGAACAGGAGGTTCTCTGATTCTGAAATTTTTCAGAAAAACTGGAACTGGAGGTTCAGTGATTTCCAAATCTTCAAGAAAACTGGAACTGTCTCTTCCCTCTTCACAATGAATTCTTTCATTTGTGCCACACACAAAAAAGAAAACCAGAACCAGTTGTTATTAAAGAAATTGAATATCCATCCAAAATATTGTTTATCTGCGGTGTTGGACAGATATGTGGTTTGGTGGGTTAGAGCTGTGCATTCCAGTTCCAGTTAGTTAAATCAAAACTGGAACTGCGTCTGATTTTCAGAACCAGAACTGAACTTTTAAGATCTGGACCCAAAACTGAGTTCTTTATGTTTGGAACCAGAAGCAGAACCAAGATATATGTTTTGGAATAAAAAAAAGGTGACTAGAACCAGGGATTAACTGAAGGTTAACTGCCAGTTAGGGTCTGGGTTAGGAAAAACCAGACTGGAACCAGCTCTGATTTTCAAAACTGAAAATGGAACTGGGAATCACAATTTATCTTGAACAACTGGATCCAGAACTGGATTTGCAGTTACAATTGATGTGTGAAATTGGAACCGAAACCAGAGGTTCCAATTTATTTTTTAAAATTGGAACTGGTGGTTCTTCATAATAGTAAAGAACCGCCCAACACTGCTTATGTCATCTGGTGGCTCCTGATGAGTTTCTCTTGTCTCAGAAAAGTTTGCCCATGGCCAGTCCCTCTTTTCTCCAAACAACATATTTTGTTGGCTCATTCCTATAAAGGAGCTGCACTGGTTGCATCTTGCTATTCAGAGGGTTTGGCTGATTGCGGCATCATGTTTCATTGAAGCTCTCATTGAAGCAACACTTGCCATGATCAGAAATATTCAAAACCCCATCACTGCAATTGTATTAAATTTGGTTCACAGGTTTTATGAGCAATGACAACGTCAACAATCAAGTTTGGTCTGGCCCTTTAAAATGGGTTCTGGTATCTCTAGTAATGGGCGTCTGGTTTCTCCCTTAATTGAGTGTTTTCATTGAGTCTGGTAGGTGCATGAATTGCAAATATAGATCAATAACTGCTGTCTATCTCTGCAGGGCTGGTCTTTGGAAAGAAATTCGCTCTTTCCATGTCTAGAATTTTCATGTGTGTGGGGGGGGGGGGGGGGGGTTGTCTTTTTTTTTTGAAAAAAAAGGGGGGGATCTTTTTTTTTTTTCTTCTTTTTTTTTGGCGCCTTTTC
>Ga0116227_10006409_pt1 | contig 23866 bp, 13 predicted proteins | sample S1TSphgellanicum_FD_89693 | JGI IMG/M metagenome (GOLD analysis project Ga0116227, IMG submission 89693) | Host-associated microbial communities from peat moss isolated from Minnesota, USA - S1T2_Fb - Sphagnum magellanicum MG | ecosystem: Host-associated > Plants > Peat moss > Unclassified...
TAAATAACATCCTATCGCAAAAAACAGCAAACCGGTAATAATGCCTGTTTTATACCCAAACTTTTTCATGATATAACCTGCCGGTAATGCCATTAAAAAATAAGCCGCATATACCGAGGTATCAATCAAAGTAGCCTGAACATTAGTTAGCGTAAACGACCGTTTTAAATGCGGGATCAGTATCGGATCAAGATTATGAGCAAAGCCCCACAAAAAAAACAAGGATGTAACTAAGATAACCGGGAATAACTGGCTGGTTTTGTTAGCGGTTTGTTGTACCGGCTGAGGTGCAATGGTTTGCATAGGTTTTTGAATGAAATTATAATTGGTTTTACAAAGAAAGTAGGATTTGTGATATATCACCCTCTAAAAATTGCTTAATTAATAAGCTATATTGGCATATCTGTAAATATGTTATGCGCTAGTTTTTTTTGTGATTTGCTTGGTTTGATAGTTGCAAGATTGCTTATAAAGAACGTTTAGTAAATTTTAGCAGGTATTTACCCTTGTGAAAAGGTAATGTTTGACTTTAAACCTACGCCAAGATTGTTTAATACTATACTCATTTAGGTAATAATGTAAACGCGTTTTTTTGCACTTTGCGTTACCAAATTATAGATTAATAAACGTGTTATTTGTATTGACCGATTGATGCATTAAACCGCCTTAATATTTACTGTTTATGAAAAAACAAACTTGTCTGTTTTACTTATTCGCCCTAGTCCTATTGGCTTTATCAAGTATGAATGGTTGGGCTCAGGGCACCGCTCAAAGGCCTAATGTGGTTTACATATTGGCCGACGATTTGGGTTACGGCGATATCAAAAAACTGAACCCCGATGCGCAGGTTACTACACCTAATGTTGACAGGCTGATAAACGAAGGTGTGGTTTTTACCAACGCTCACTCTGGTTCGGCGGTATGTACGCCTACACGTTATGGAATATTGACAGGGAGGTATGCTTTCAGGTCAAGTTTGAAAAAGGGTGTTTTGAATGGTTTTTCACCTGCGCTTATCGAAGATAGCCGTTTTACCATTGCCGATCTGGCTAAGCAAGCCGGGTACACTACAGCCGCTATTGGCAAATGGCACCTGGGTATGGATTGGGCACCTGTTGATCCCGCCCAAAAAGCGGTTGAGGCCGGTGGCGAAAGCAACAGCCCTAACATTACTAACGTAAACTTTAATGTTGCGGTTACAACCGGGCCAAACCAGGTTGGGTTTGATTATAGTTATATCATTGCCGCATCGTTGGATATGCCGCCTTATACTTATATCGAGAATGGTAAATCAACGGATTTTCCGCTGATCCCGTTTAAGGGGAACTCTACGCCGCGTGGTGTATTTTGGAGGGCTGGTCCGGCATCTAAAAGTTTTGTGATAGAAAAAACTCTGGATACGTTCATCGGCAAAGCACAGCAGTATATTACTGATAAGAGTAAAGATAAAAAGCCATTCTTTTTGTACCTGGCATTAACCGCTCCGCATACACCGTGGTTACCTGCCGATAAATTCAAAAGTAAATCGAACGCCGGGATCTATGGCGATTTTGTTGAGCATACCGATGATGCCGTTGGCCGGATCTTAAGAACGCTGGATAGCCTAGGTATCTCGAAAAATACTATCGTTGTTTTTACATCGGATAATGGGGCCGACTGGAAAGCTGGTGATAAAGAGAAGTTCCCGCAGCATAATGCTAATTATATTTTCCGTGGGGAGAAATCGGATATCTGGGAAGGTGGTCATCATATTCCGTTGGTTGTACGCTGGCCTGCAAGTTTAAAGGCTAACCAAAGGGTAGAACAGGTTGCCTGCCTTACCGATTTTATGGCAACGTTCGCGGCTATAACCGGGCAGAAACTTCCGGCAGAAGCTGGCCCCGATAGTTTTAATTTACAGCCGCTTTTGGTTGGCGGTAAAGCAGAGGCAAGGCCGAGCATCATTCACCACTCTATTGATGGGATGTTTGCTATCCGTAAAGGTAAATGGAAGTTTGTTGATGGTAAGGGTAGCGGCGGCTGGTCGGACAAAACAGGTAAACCTGAAGATCCGGCCGGACAGCTTTATGATATGGAAAAGGACGTACGCGAAACCACCAATTTGTACACTAAATATCCGGAAGTTGTTAAGGAATTAAAAGCCCTTTTGGAGCAGCAAAAAGCACAGGGTTATAGCAATAAGTAATAGTTGTAATAATTTGATATTGCAGAGATCGTAATGAAGAGAATATTTTGTTTGATAGCTTTTGTTTCGATCACATTTGCTGGTATTGCGAAGGATATTTATGTTGCTGCAAACGGGAGTGATGCCAATGCAGGAATGTTGTTAAAACCCTTTGCAACAATTCAAAAGGCTGTAGTTGAGGCAAGGCGATATCCAGAAAAGGTAACGATCTATGTACGCTCGGGCAATTATAATCTGAGTGAACCTTTAAGTTTTACAATGGCCGATAGTCGGGCCACAGATAAGCAACTAATTATTAAAGCTTACGCGAATGAGTATCCTGTTTTAAACAGCGATAAAATTCTTAAACTCAAATGGCAGCCGTTTAGGGACGGGATCTGGTATGCGGACGTGAAAGACACCAATACAAAATTTGATCAGCTTTTTGTGGATGGTAAACCGATGGTAATGGCCCGGTATCCTAATTACAAAGAAGGTGTGTTGCCTTACAACGGCACCGCTGCCGATGCGATCAGCGATAGGCGTGTAGCCAAATGGAAAAACCCGGAAGGCGCTTTTGTTCATGCTATGCATAATAGTTTATGGGGCGATCTGGCTTTTCGGGTTACGGGTAAATATGCGTCGGGTAAATTGCAAATGGAAGGTGGTTGGCAAAACAACAGGCCGTCGGCTATGCATAATAAGTACCGCTTTGTTGAAAATGTGTTTGAAGAACTGGATACGTTGAACGAATGGTATTATGATAAAATTGCACAACGCTTGTATTTAAAACCAGCTCCAAATGTTAATCTTATTACTGCTACCATAGCTTCACCGCAGTTAGAAAGCCTGATTACTTTTAAGGGTGAAGCGGGGAAACCTGTTCAGAACATCAGCATTGAGGGCTTGAAGCTTACCCACACCTTGCGCACTTTTATGAAAACGCGTGAGCCTTTATTACGCAGCGATTGGTGTATTTACAGGGGAGCAGCTATTCTTGCCGAAAATGCTGCACATATCAATATAATTGATTGTGATTTGGAGCAACTGGGCGGTAATGCTATCCTGTTCAATAAATTTAATCAGTACAATACGGTATCGGGTTGTTTGATCAGGAACGTTGGCGCGAGTGCTGTTGTTTTTGTTGGCGACCCGAAAGCGGTACGATCAGCAAGTTATAATTACCAAACCGGCGAATCCAAAGATGTGGATATGACGCCCGGGCCTGTTGGCGATAATTACCCGCGCTACTGCAAAGTTTCGGATAACCTGATCCATAATATTGGGGAGGTTGAAAAGCAGACTACCGGCGTACAATTATCGATGTGCCGGGATATTGAGATAAGCCATAATACCATTTATGATGTACCCCGCGCAGGGATCAATTGTAACGAAGGTACTTGGGGCGGACATTACATCGCTTTTAATGATGTATTTAATACCGTGCTGGAAACCGGCGATCATGGCGCGTTTAACTCCTGGGGACGCGACAGGTACTGGTTACCAAAACGCACGGCCATGGATAGTCTGGTTAAGGTGCATCCGGAAATGCCCTTGCTGGATGTTGTGGAACCGATTCGGCTTTATAACAACCGTTTTAGGTGCGATAATGGCTGGGATATCGATCTGGATGATGGATCGTCAAATTACATTATCGAGAACAATGTTTGTCTGAGCGGCGGCATTAAACTGCGCGAAGGTTTTAAACGGGTGGTGGAAAACAACATCATGATCAATAACAGCTTTCACCCGCATGTGTGGTTTAAAAACAGTAATGATAAGTTTGAGCATAACATCGTGAGCGCGGCTTATCAGCCTATACGGGTTATCGATTGGGGTAATCATATTGATCATAATTTTTTCCCGGATGAGGCTTCGCTGAAAAAAGCGCAAAGTATGCATACGGATGCCAATTCTTCTTTTGGCGATCCATTGTTTGCGAATGCCGCTATTGGCGATTATACGATGAAACCTGCGTCGCCAGCCTTAGTGGCCGGATTCAAAAACATTAAAATGGATTTTGGCGTAACGTCAAAACGTTTAAAAGTATTGGCTAAAAAGGCACCTATCCCACAGATGATGAATGTTGTTTTGGGGGATGATCAAGAAATTGATTTCTTTAAATTGAAGGTAAAGGATCTGAAAACTTTAGCCGAGCAATCGGCAACAGGTATGGCCGAAAAGCGTGGTGTTTTAGTGGTAAGCAGTACTGTGGCCAGTATTCTTTATCCGGAGATCAAACCGAATGATGTTATACTGGCTTTTGCTGATGATAAGGTGGATAATATTAAAGATCTGTTTAACGCCAGGCTCAAAATACAATCGAAAAAAAGTACGACGGTAACTATATTTCGCGACCAGAAGGAACAGGTAGTTACGGTTAATATTAAATAACAATACATGAGATATTCATTACTTACCCTGCTGATATCAATTTGTACATTGCTTATTTTGGCTCAGCAAACCAAACAGCCGCCGCTCAAATTGTGGTACAATAAACCGGCACGTGTTTGGGAAGAAGCTTTGCCATTGGGTAATGCTAAAACCGGCGCTATGGTTTTTGGCCGGGTAAATATAGAGCGATACCAGTTGAATGATAATACATTATGGTCTGGATTTCCGGATGCGGGTAATAACGCTAATGGGCCCGAAGTGTTGCCGCAGGTACGGAAAGCGGTTTTCGATGGTGATTATGATAAAGCCGCTGAGCTTTGGAAAAAGATGCAGGGCCCGTACTCAGCCCGTTACCTAACCATGGCCGATCTGTTTTTGAACTTTGGTTTGGCTGATTCTACAGTAACCAATTACTATCGTGATCTTGATATCAGCAACAGCACAACTACGCTTAAATATACTATTGCCGGTGTTAATTATACCCGCAAAACCTTTATTAGTCATCTCGATAAGGTAATGATCATTCAGTTGACTGCTGACAAGGCAAACGCGATCAGTTTTAATACAAGCTTAACCAGCAAGCTGCACTATACCACCAATACGATAAGCGATGATTACCTAATATTGAGAGGTAAAGCGCCAAAGTTTGTGGCCAACCGCCCTACCGAACCACAGCAGGTGGTTTATGATGATAATGGTGAAGGAATGACTTTTCAGGTTCATGTTCACATTAAGAATAATGGTGGAACAGTCAAGGCCAATAAGAATGAATTGGAGGTTAAAGGAGCTACTAGCGTAACTATTTACTTAACCGAAGCTACCAGTTTTAATGGTTTTGATCAATCCGCGGCAACGGCTGGAAAAAATCCGGCTATTGAAGCTAAAGCGAATTTGAATACGGCATGGTCGAAAAACTATCCTGAATTGGAGAGCAGGCATATAGCCGATTATCAGGCTTTATTTAACAGGGTTCATTTTAATTTGGTTGCTAATTCGGAAGCTGATCAACTGCCCATTGACCAAAGGATGCTGCGTTTAAAGACCGGGAAGAGTGATTTGGGATTACAGGCTTTATATTATCAATATGGCAGATATTTATTAATTGCCAGTTCGAGGCCAAATGGCAGGGCCAATAATTTGCAGGGTTTATGGAATGATTTGGTGCAACCGCCATGGGGCAGCAATTATACTACTAACATCAATACTGAAATGAATTATTGGCTGGCCGAGAATACCAATTTATCAGAATGCCATGAGCCTTTATTCGATTTTATTAAAGATCTATCGGTAAACGGAAAGGTGACGGCTAAGGTAAATTATAATATTAACGAAGGCTGGGTAGTGCATCATAACTCGGATATCTGGGCAAAAACATCAACTCCGGGCGGGTATGATAAAGACCCGAAAGGAATGCCGCGCTGGTCGTGCTGGCCAATGGCGGGCGCTTGGTTGAGTACGCATTTGTATGAGCATTATTTGTTTACCCATGACGCCAAATTCTTAAAAGCGGAAGGTTATCCGCTGATGAAAGGCGCGGCTCAGTTTATGCTGAATTGGCTGATCACTGATCCGAAGAGCGGGTATCTGGTTACCAATCCATCAACCTCTCCGGAAAATACGATCAAGATCAACGGGAAGGAATATCAGCTAACTATGGCTTCTACAATGGATATGAGTATCATCCGAGAGTTGTTTGAAGATTGTATTCAGGCGGCAACCAAGTTAAATACAGACCAGGAATTTGTTGTTAGACTGAAAGCTGCTAAGGGTAAACTGTATCCATATCATATTGGTCAATACGGACAATTGCAGGAATGGTTTAATGATTGGGATGACCCGAAAGATACACACCGTCATATTTCGCAATTGTTTGGTTTGTATCCGGGAAGCCAGATCAATGTGTATCGTGATGCGGAACTGGCCTCGGCGGCTAAACAATCGCTGATCCATAGGGGAGATGTGAGCACGGGCTGGTCGATGGCCTGGAAAACCAATTGGTGGGCGCGTTTGCAGGATGGAAACCATGCTTACAAAGTTTTAAGCGCGGCTTTGAATTATATTGATCCATTAGAAACAAAAGAGCAGATGAGTGGGGGCGGTGCATATCCAAACTTATTTGATGCTCACCCGCCATTCCAGATCGATGGCAACTTTGGCGCTACGGCGGGTATTACCGAAATGCTTTTGCAAAGCCATTATGGCGAGCTGGTTTTATTACCCGCTTTACCGGATGCCTGGCCCGAAGGCAATATACAAGGCATTAAGGCACGTGGCAATTTTACTGTAAGTGAATCCTGGAAAAATGGGCGTTTGAGTATTGCTCAAATTACATCGGCATTGGGTGGTAAGTGCGTATTAAGAACTTTCAGTCCTGTAAAAGTAAATGGCGTAAAAGCTGTTGTTGATACTGGAAACGGGAAATTTACTAATGCTGCTGTATATCAAAAAAATGGCAACGCAACTCTGCAAACCTTAAATTTGAAAAAGAGTTATATTACCGTTTTTGAAACTCAAAAAGGTAAAACTTACACCGTTACAGCACTATAAATTATAGTGATACACCACGTTTCCAGGGGATAAAATCATCCTGACCTAAGGTGACTGCTTTGGGCGTGATGTGGCCACTGGCTACAGCTATGGTATGTTCCAAAATCCTGTCGGCAACCTGGGCGAGTGTTTCTGTACCTTCAATAATATTACCGCAATCAATATCAATAATATCGGGCATGCGTTTGGCAAGCGGGGTGTTGGTGGCAAGCTTAACAACCGGTGCAACCGGGTTACCAGTTGGTGTACCCAAGCCTGTTGTAAATAAAACTACGTTAGCACCGGCGGCAACTTCGGCGGTGGTGCTTTCAACATCGTTACCGGGAGTGCATAACAGGTTTAAACCAGGGCTGCTTACCTTTTCGGGATAATCAAGCACGGCAACAACGGGTGAGCTTCCTGCTTTTTTTGCTGCTCCGGCAGATTTTATGGCATCGGTAATTAAACCATCGCGGATGTTACCCGGTGATGGGTTGGCGTAAAAACCAGAACCTGTTTCTTCGGCGCGCTGGTTGTAAACACGCATCAGATCATTAAATTTAAGGGCTGTTGGCTCGTCTATGCACCGGTCGCTTAGCTCTTGCTCTACTCCGCAAAGCTCGGGGAATTCGGCTAAGATTACTGATCCGCCCAAAGCCACAACAATATCGGCAACCAAACCAATGGCCGGGTTTGCCGATATGCCCGAAAAACCATCTGATCCGCCACACTCCAAACCGATACATAGTTTTGATAATGGGGCAGGTTGTCTTTCAATTTTATTAACTTCGATAAGTGCTGCAAAGGTTTGTTTAAGCGCTTTTTGCATTAGCTTGCTTTCGGTACCTTCTTTTTGTTGTTCCAGAATGATGAGTGGCTTGCTGAAATTGCCATCTCGTTTATTGATCTGTTCAACCAAAATAGAAGCCTGCGCGTGCTGGCAACCTAAACTTAAAATAGTGGCGCCGGCTACGTTGGGATGGGTAATGTATCCGGCCAGTAAACCACATAAAGCATCCGAATCACTTCGGGTACCGCCGCAGCCCAAATCGTGCGTTAAAAATTTGATGCCATCTAAGTTTGGGAACAATTTATTACCCTTGTTTTGATCGGGCGCTATTTGCAGATCGGCATTCAGAATGTCGTCAACAGGTTTACCTGCTTTGTATAAGGCTACCAGATCGTCAACGTTCTTTTCGTACAGATCTGGCTTTTTGTAGCCTAATTTATCCAATAGGGCATCTTTTAAAACCATTACGTTACGGTTTTCGCAAAATACCAGTGGGATAACCAGCCAATAGTTAGCGGTACCTACTGAACCATCGGCACGGTGGTAACCATTAAAAGTTCTGTGTTGCCACGGGGTGATATCGGGTTTGGCCCAGCTTAATTTGCGCTGGCCAAGGCTAAAATCTTCGGAAGCGTGTTTGATGTTTTGTAAGGTAATGGCGGTGCCTTTTGCAAGCGGCTCAAGGGCAACGCCAACTACTACGCCATACATGGTGATGGAATTGTTTAGATCAACGGCTTCGAGCGTGAATTTGTGTTTTGCTTTAACATCGGTAAGCAGCGGAAATACATCACCATTGTGCTCTATCACGGTACCGGCCTTTAAATCTTTAAGCGCAACTAATACGTTATCATCGGGATGGATGATCAAATAAGTTGATACTTTTTGTGTAATAACATTTTCCATAAACATAAATTAGCGATTGCCTGACCTACAGATTATAACACGAGCTATACTTACAAACTTCAGGCTTAAATAATGGTGCAAGTAACAATAATTGTATGCTTTTTTATTGGCATATCTTATCATAATATTCACAGTTATTGGCATAATGTTGTATTTTAGATGCTGATATATAAACACTGTTTAACCAATTATCATAGCTTAGTTTTTTAGGTTTGAAAACTTATCAAAGGCCACTAACCAAGGTTGTTTGAATGGGTTATCATTAGCCGGATTTTCCAATTTATTAATTTTATGAAACCACAACTGTTAAAAGTAGCCACCGGGCTTGCGCAATCTTTTAGTGTGAGGCACGATTTGATTCCGTTTTTTAATAACAAATGGCATTACCATACCGAAGTAGAACTTATATTTTTAGAAAAAGGTACCGGGACGCAGTTTGTTGGTGATAATATCCGGTCGTTTAGTGATGGGGATGTGGTATTAATTGGTGCCAACCTGCCGCACTATTGGCGCTTTGATGACCACTATTTTGTTGAAGATTCCAAGAGCTCGGCAGATGTTACGGTGGCTCACTTTAACGAACATTTTTGGGGAGCGCAATTTTTGCAGTTGCCAGAAAATAAGATGATCAAAAATATACTGGATAAGGCTAAACGCGGAATCCAGATCATCGGGAACACCCGTGCCCAGGTAGCTAAAATGATGAAAGAGATGCTACAGGCAGAATCGTTTAAGCGGATGATCATACTGCTGGAAATACTGGAGCTGGTAGCAGAAAGCGGGGAGGTTAGATTTTTATCATCGAGCAGTTTTTTACCCAATCTGGAGGATGCCGAGAACGAGCGCATTAATGCTATTTATGAATACTCGCTATCAAACTTTACCAATAAAATTAGTTTGGAAGAGATAGCTACGGTAGCTTGTATTAGTCCGAACTCGTTTTGCAGATACTTTAAAACACATACCGGTAAAACTTATTCGGGCTTTTTGTTAGAGTGTAAAATTGGCCTGTCGTGTAAATTATTAATCCAGGATAAATTATCCATTCAGCAAATTTGTTATGAGAGTGGTTTTAATAATTTTGCCAGTTTCCACAAGTATTTTAAAAAGCTGACCGGCAAAACGCCACTTGCTTATCAGAAGGAATTTACCAATAAAAAGAAGTAAATATCCATTATAAACACTCAATTATTGATGCTAAAATTGGGTCGTTTTTTTTAGTAAAGACAACTATTTAATTCCTGCAAAAAATGGTGTTCGTTGTGCCCTTTTTGTAGGTATTAAAAATTAATTAAAATTGGTAATACGATTATGTCAAGTTGATATATTTCTTATCATACTTGTAATTATCTACCTTTTTTTATGTTAAAAATTGATTATTTCCTTTCAATTTTTGACAAGTTTTATATTGATGAATTTGAAAAGTCGCTAAAATTAGCAACAATAGACTGTTTTGTGACTTTTTGATGCCAAGATTGTTGAATCATTCGCCAATTCGATTAAATGGTAAGTTTTGGTTTATGGGTTACTTGCATTACCAATTAAACTACTAATAGTATAACCCTAAATTAAAATGTATGAAACCAAAAAACCAACCAAGCTCAGTAAAATTACATTGTTGTAACTAAATCACTTTTGCTTTTAGTTCTGGAGGTATAACCTGCCTGGCAGAACCAGTTCACTTATTTTATAAACCAATATCTAAACAGATATGAGAAAAAAATTTACTCAAAATTTTTCAGGGATTTCTATTGCCCTAAAAGTCCTGGTAATTGTAGTGCTACTTAGCTGTATCAATAGCTTTAAAGTGAGCGCTCAAACTGCCGGAAAAGTTACCGGTACAGTTAAAGACGCCAGTGGCCTGGGCCTGCCAGGTGTAAGCGTAAAAGTTAAAGGTGAGGCAACAGCTGCCGTTACCGATGGAAATGGTAAGTACAGCATCAGCGCTAAAGTGGGTGCAACACTTACCTTTAGTTTTATAGGTTTTAGCCCAACCGAAAAGGCTGTGCCAGCCAATAACGTACTTGATGTAGTGATGGCCGAAACGGCCAATTCATTAAGTGAGGTAGTAGTTACCGGTTTTGGTGGTAAGGTAAAACGGAGCGATCTGACATCGGCGGTATCGTCAGTATCTGCCAAAGATATTCAGGATAGGCAGCCGGTTAACCTGCTCGAAGCATTACAAGGTAAGGCATCTGGAGTATTAGTAGTTAATGATGGTGGCCCAGGTGCCGAAGGTACAATTCAAATACGTGGTGTTACCACTTTAAATGGTGGTGCCGGCCCTTTGTATGTAATTGATGGTGTAATTAGCGATAATGGCCGCAACATTAATCCGCTTGATATTGCCAGCATTGAGGTATTGAAAGATGCTGCATCTGCATCTATTTATGGTGTGCAGGCCGCCAATGGTGTAATTTTAATTACAACTAAAAAAGGTGTTGAGGGCGTACCACAAGTAGGTGTGCAATACACGCATTTGTTTGGTTGGCTGGCTCACAAATTGCCGCAAAGTAATGCTCAAGAAGTACGCGCCTTTAGGCGGATGCAAAACGGAGTTTTAACTGCGGGGTCAAGTACAGATTCACTTAATCCAAGTTTTAACTCAGATAACGATTTGCAAAAGCTATTATTAGGTAATTTGGGTAACCGTGATCAGGTTAACTTAAACCTGAGCGGCGCATCTAAAACGTTGAATTATTATACCAGCATCAACTATATGGATGATAAATCCATCGTAATCAATAGTTATGCAAAAACTTTACAAACCCGGCTAAACATATCGTATCAGCCAACTACTTTTCTAAAGTACACAACCAACCTAACGTTATATTATCAAAAGAAAAATGAGATACCTATCGCACGGACTATTTTTGTAGTATTTGACAGGCCTGCCAACTCATTGATCTATTATCCTGATGGTTCGTTAACCAGTTACATAGCTTCAAAACGTAACCCGGTTGCAAATGCGCTATACGAAGACAATTTAACAGAAACTTATTCTGCACAGGTAAACAATCAGTTAGATCTAAATCTGGGTAAAAACCTGAGATGGACCAACCTGTTCAATTTTTCTTACGAAAACCCGCAATACACGTTTTTTTCTCCCAGATATTTGAGCAACGGGCGTACTACCAATAATGGTATTGATGAAATGAAAAAGAATTTTAATTATGAAATTCAATCATATTTAAACTATAACCAAACTTTTGCTAAATATCACCATTTTTCGGCTACGCTGGGTGTAGATGCTCAAAAGCGTAGCTCTGATGTTTTCCACTTAGAATATTCTAACACAACAAGTGAAGAAATTACGGCAGCGTTACCTGCTTATCTTACTGTAGCAAATACATCTACAGGTGGTAGCGGAAGTACGCAACAGAGCTTTTTTGCAAGGGCAAATTATGATTATAAAAGCAAATACATTTTACAAGGCGTTTTAAGAAACGATGGCTCATCTAAATTTGGTCCCGATGATCAACGCGGTTTCTTCTATTCAGGATCAGCTGCATGGCGTTTTTCTGCCGAAAAATTCATGGATTTTTCTAAAAACTATTTGGATGATGCAAAACTGCGTATCGGATATGGCCGTGTAGGTAATGATCAGATAACCAATTACGCCTATTTAACCAAGGTTAATTTTTTGGGTAGTTATAACAGTGTTGGTGCTGCATCTTATGACCCTGTTTTTGGGAATAATACAATCCACTACGAAACCAACATTCAAACCAATATTGGTTTAGATTTGAGCTTTTTTAAAGGCCGCTTAACTGTAACTACCGAAGTTTATAAAAAGGGATCGCAAGAGTTACTATATCCTCAAGAATTAGCTAAGGAAACTGGTTTTTCAACTGTTACTGTTAATCTTGGATCAATTAATACTAAAGGTTTAGAGTTTACGGTTAGTGGTGTACCCATTACCAAAAAGAATTTTAACTGGAATATTGATGCTAATATAGCTTTTGAAAGAGGTACTGTGGGTGAGTTAGCTAATCATATCCCCTTTGTGGCAGGTAACAAATGGTATGTACAAGAAGGTGGACGTATAGGCGATTTTTATGGCTGGACAAATCTTGGAGTTTACCAATGGAATGAATCAAATGCTTATAACGATAGTTGGAAAAAATTGACTGTTGTATTAGGTAGTGATGGCAAACCATTATATGTTGGTGGTAAACCGCAATACACTTATAATGGTCAGCCATACACCGGTACGGTACACAATTTATACGACCCGGCTGGTAAATTAAAAGGAGGAGACTCTGAATGGCAAAATATGAATGCCGATAGTTTAATAGATGATAATGACAGGCATGTAATTGGTAATGCTCAGCCAAGATTTTATTTGGGTGTAAGCAATACATTTACTTACAAAGGTTTTTCACTATTCTTCTTATTTAATTCGTCCATAGGTGGGCAGGTTTACAATTCATTGTTGCAAAGTGCTAACAACCCATCAGCTACAGGACCCGGTAACCCAGATATACTTTATAACTCATGGCAAAAGCTGGGTGATATAGCCAAGTATCCTTACTATCCTGAGCGCACCAACAGGGGTAATCAAAAAATTAACGGCAATAGTTTGTATCTGGAAGATGCCAGTTTTATTCGCCTGGCAAGTGTAAGGCTTAATTATAATTTAGATAGTAAACTAGCTGGTAAATTGTTTATGAAGGGGTTAAGTGCCTTTGTGTATGGAACTAACCTATTAACCTGGACTAACTATCGTGGTTACGATCCTGAATTCAGTACAAATAACCCGCTAACACCTGGCGATGATACCGGAAAGTATCCGAAAAGAAGAGAAGTTGGTTTAGGTATAAATATCAAATTGTAATAAATACAATCATGAAAAAAATTAAATATAGCTTAATTGCAATGCTGGCATTGTCTTTAACAACCAGTTGTAAAAAGTTTTTAGAGCAAACCCCCGTTTCACAAGTTGCCGATTTTCAGTTTTACAAATCAAAGTATGATGTTGATGCGGCAATGTCTGGCATGTATTATGGATTTCAGCAAATGATGGTAGGCGAATCACAATTTAATGATCGTTATCATTATTGGGGCGATTTTAGATCGGATAATTTCGACAGGGCTATCACTTATGCATCTGTTTATCAAAACGAGATCGCGTTCAACGCGATTAGTCCGGATAACCCATATGCCGATTGGTCTAAGTTTTACACAGTAATAAGTCGCGCAAATAACAATATCAAGTATATACCAACTGTAACGGCTATAGATAACTCTGTAACACCGGATATTGTAAATGCAGATCTGGCGCAATCATACGCCATGCGCGCTATGTGTTATTTTTATATCTTACGTATATGGGGCGACGCACCTGTTTGGCTTGAGCCATACGAAGATATAAGCCAGGATCCACAGCGTGCAAAAACAACTGCGGCTTCTATTTTGAACGATGTGGTTATTAAAGATCTTACAACAGCTTATAACCTTACAGTTAAGGGACAAACGGCATCGATATTTTACATTAACGAAGCATCAATTTGTGCCAACCTTGCTGATGCATACATGTGGAAGAAAGATTATCCGAATGCTATACTTTGGATAAATAATTTATTCAAAGCTAAAAATGCAAAGGGAGCTTTGTATGCCGGAACATCGGATGCTAACCTGGAGCCAACTGCTACCTGGAAAAGCATTTTTACCGCGCCTACAGGAAGTGCCGAAAGTATTTGGTCTATCAACTGGAACTATACAGCTAATGGTTGCTCATGTATGGTGCTTGGCCCATCCACCAGTAATAAAGGACATGTACTTGATCCGTTATTTTACGCCAGCTATTTTTTACCACAAACCACAGCGGTACATACAAACGATATAAGGCCAAAACAAACTTTGGATGTATACTCGGTGGCTGTGCCCGCAAACAACGCTCGTGATAGGTTTGTTAAATTTATACAAAGCCCGGCTAACCCAACAGCGGCATCAACAACTGCCGATTTGGCGATATACAATGCGGTAAGCATTAATCCTTATTTGCCAATGTACCGCTTAGGCGATATGTATTTGCTGTATGCAGAGGCATTGAACGGAAATAACGATTTACCAAATGCACTTAAATACCTAAATTTTATTCGTAAAAGGGCAAGTGTTGTTGAGTATTTAGCTACCGATCCGGCTGTTAACACTAAAGCCGCTATGGAAAATACAATTTTACAAGAGCGCCAATATGAATTAGTTGGCGAAGGTAAACGTTGGTTTGACCTGGTGCGCACTGATCATGTTAAAGTGATTATGGACCCGGTGTTGAAAGATAGACAAGCAAGAGCGGGTAGTGCCGACCTGATAGGCTTTGCTGATATTCGTCGTGTGTTATGGCCAATAAGCCGGACCGTGTTAAACTCAAATAAAAAATTAACACAAAACCCTGGCTATTCAGATTAATGTTCACCTTTTAAAAGATATAACATGAAAAGTTTAATAAATAAATATTTACTCATTTTGCTTTTAGCAGTGGTCGCTGTAGGGCAAACTGGTTGCGTAAAGATATTTGGCCTCGAGCCACAAAAAGATTATGATTATCACGGACAAATACTTGATAATAATATTAACGTTACTGCCCGTAAGTTTTTAGAAGACAGGGCAAGCGGTACTGGTATTGCCACCAGCGCTACCGACACCATATTTAAGGTAATGAAAGCAGGCTTGGATTATGCCGGTATCGACCTGACTGAGTTTGAAAAGGCTGATCGTACCTATTTGTTTTTAACTAACGATGCTATACGTGTAATCACATCAAAAACTACAGCTGGCGTAACTACTTATACTATTACGGCAGGTTTATGGTTCGATTTTCCGATAGTAACGAGTGTTAACCCCACAACCGGCGTGCCTGTAACAAGGCCTGCAACTAAATGGACCGATTATCCTAAAGATGATGTTAAAAACTATTTCTTGTATTTGATAGGACAAGGGCGATATAATTTTTATGATCTGGATGCCAATAATAAGGCTATTCAGTCTTTATTACCTGCCGGCACTGTGTTATCTAAAACCAGCATGTTAGGATATTTTGGTAATGGGAGAGGTTTTGATCAGGAGGGTAAATTTTACTTGAAGTTGTTGAATAATAGCGATCAAACACCGGTAGTACATAACAACCGGACTAACGACAGAAGCGGTGGCTATGTTGCAACTAACGGTATTATTCACGTTTTTGGCGCAAGTTTAGCACCGGGTTTGCCAGTTTTGTAAGTACCTATAATTAACGCCGGTAACGGCTTTGTTTTAAACTAAAACCGGCCAGATGCTCCACAGTAATTTATTGTAAGCACCTGGCTTTTACTTATGCAGATCATCAAAATATTAAAACCGATTTCTTTAAGCCTGTTAGTGCTGGCGGCAAGTGCTATGCAAAACCTTTATGCACAGCAAAAAGGTGATGAAGAAGGGATGCAGAATCAAGCGCAAGCACGCGATAAAAAAGAGATCGATAAAGCGATGAATGGCTGGTGGACAGCATCGATGAAAACGCACGATGCCCGCGTGGAGTGGTGGCGAGAGGCACGGTTTGGGATGTTTATCCATTGGGGTATCTATTCGTTGCCCGGAGGAGAATGGAAAGGAAAAAAGGTAAGCGGCTATGCCGAGCACCTGATGCGTAAAGAAATGATACCACGTGCCGAATACCTTGAGCTGGCACATCAGTTTAACCCGGTTAAGTTTAATGCCGAAGAATGGGCCAGTATAGCCCAGCAAGCCGGGATGAAATACCTGATCATTACGGCTAAACACCATGATGGTTTCGCGATGTTCAATTCGGGTGTATCGGACTTTAATGTGGTTAAGCAAACCGCCTGGAAGCATGACCCGATGCTGGATCTGGCAGCGGCCTGTAAAAAACATGGTATTAAGTTTGGCTTTTATTATTCGCACGCGTTTGACTGGGAACACCCGGATGCTCCGGGGAATGACTGGGAGTACAATAACCCGGGCGGCGATAAGTTGCTGTTTGGTGGTGCCAACTGGTTTGATGTTCACCCTGAATTGCTGCCAAAGGCGGTTAATTATGTGAATCAAAAAGCGATACCACAAATCAAAGAACTGATTAAAAAATATCATCCGGATATATTGTGGTTTGATACGCCGGGTAAATTGCCCTTATCAGAAAATATCAGGATATTGGAAGCTATCCGCGAAACAGATCCGAATGTGGTTGTTAACGGTAGATTAGCCCGTGGCGGCGGTAATTTGAATATGGGTGATTACCAGAATACAGCAGACAGGCCAGCAGAGTTTATCCCGGTAACGGGAGATTGGGAGGCGATACCAACTACTAATGAATCGTACGGATATTCAAAGTTTGATAAGAGCCATAAATCAGCAAAGTTCTTTGTTCAGTTGCTGGCTAAGTCGGCATCGCGGGGCGGGAACTTGCTGATGAATATTGGCCCTAAGGGTGATGGTGAGTTTGATGCTGCCGATAAACGCATATTGGATAGTATTGGTAACTGGATGAAGGTTAACGGTGCCAGTATTTATGGAACCACTAAAACACCGCTTACGATTCAAAACTGGGGAGTATCAACCCAAAAGGGAAACAAATTGTATCTGCAGGTTTTTGAATGGCCACGCAATAATAAACTGATTGTTGGCGGTTTAAAAAGCGATATCGCGAAAGCTTATTTATTGGCTGATCCGGCTAAAAAACCTTTATCGTTTAAACGTTTAAGTGGTTTAGATGTTGAGTTGACTATTCCCACTAAGGCTCCTAATGATGCAAGCGGTGTAATTGTATTGGAAAGTGAAAAAGCTTTTGTGACGGATTCTGTGCGTTTGCTTACATCGGCTACAACCAATAACCGTTTGCTGGCTTTTGATGCTTTGCTTACCGGTAAAGGCTTCAAATTTGGTGATGGTAAACCTGCCCGCTACTATGTTGACGGATGGAAAAATAAACAGCAAACCATTAGCTGGAAGTTTAGGTTATTGGAATCCGGTCAGTTTAATTTATTGTTGAAATACAGTGCCGATAATGCAAATGCCGGTGATTATGAATTGGTGATTGACGATGCGGTTAAAACCGGGAGTGCAGAAACATCGGCCAAGGCTGATGTTGTGAATGAAACTAACCTGGGTAATGTTGATTTGAAGGCCGGAGTTCATACCATTACAATTAAAGCAAAAGATATTAAAGCAGCAGGTTTAATGAGGTTATTAGAAGTAGACTTGAAACCCGCTAAGTAATAAAAATACAAACTATAGATTGAGGGCTAAACGTGTAAATATGTTTGGCCTTTTTTGTGAAAATAAATTTAAATGTTTGTATAACAGTTTATTATGCCAATAATGTTTACTGTTAAGCTAAGTGGTGTTAGTTATAGGGTTAAGGGTTTTGGTAAATTAGTATAGATTAAAAATCGCCCCAATTAACTAACCATATATCTGAATTTATGAACAAAAAATTAATCCTTTTAGGAGGGCTGGCTATGCTTTGCACCCAGACTTTTACATCGTGCAAAAAATCAGCTTCCGATGCTACCGAAACAACAACGACTACCACTCCAACCGGTGGCGGTACAACTACTCCTGTAACCAATAAGGGGATGATAATTGAAAGCTTAACCGGCGGCATAACCGTTAGCGAAATACTGGCCTTTAAAACTTATATGCAAACTGTTGCAGCACCTGCCACTAACGATGAGAATATTTGGGTTTTTGGAAATTCGGGCAAGGCTATTGAAGCTTGCGGCTTGATGTATGAAGCAACCGGGGATATAGCTATACTTGACCGGATGATCTATTATTGTGATGCAGCTTTATCGGGAAGAAACGATTTGGCGAGCGCGGTTAATGGCGGTCAGCGTAAATTGTGGACGGGTGCTGTTGAGCCTGTCTGGCCATCATCGGATGCGGCCACTGTACCTGCGGGAGCTGGTGTGGAGCAGGGGGATGTATTATCGCACATGGTTTATTGCTCGAAGCTGATCTTACAAAAACCAGCTATCTGGAATACATCGGTTGGTATTGGAGATGCCAAGGGTTATGGTGCGACTTATAAGGCAAGAGCGTTGAAATATATTGAACAGGCAGATTATGTAAATGATGTTTGGATTTTGGCACGGTTTGTTCGGGCAAGTGACAATAAGCTATACTTTCCGGGAGCACCTAATACTTACAAACCTAACGAGGCCGCGCCATGGAACCAGTTGTTTATGGTGACCAATAGCATGATCCGTTTGGTGCAGTGCCATTTGTTATTGAACGATGCGCCGGCACGTGTTACCAAATATGATGCGATTGTAAAGGCTAATGTGGATTGGTTTAAGGCTAACTTAACGGCTGTAACATCCAAATCGGGTAGTGCCTGTTATAACTGGAAATACGCTATTGGTGGTAGTGTTGAGGATACTAACCATTTTGCGTATGATGCCGAAGGGTTTTGGTTAGCTTATGATAGCGGCCGTTATGGAGTTACTTTGGATGATATTAAGCCGATGGCCAATACTTATTTTGATATTGTACTTACCACGGTAACCAATGGCATTTACGCGGGTAAGGTAGATGGTACCACAGGTACAGGAAACGCCGATGGCGATAATTATGTGCGTGATGAATATTATTACCTGGCCGATATCCGGAAGGATAAATACACTTTTGCGGCCAATATTAATATTAACGGTAAAAAAATAGCAGCTTCGCCACCGGTTACGGGCAGGATACTTTGGTTAAAGAATAAGAGATTTTTGGCTGGGGATCATGATTAAAGTTAATCAGTATTTAAATAATAAAAGCCGCATAAAGCGGCTTTTATTGTTTTTAGTGGGTTATAGTAAAGGTTATTTAACCGGTTCTATAACGATGGTTTTTAGTTTAAATATTTCGGTTGCGGAGGTATATGGTTTGATACTTATTGAATAGATACCTGGCTTTTTAATGCTTGCGATAGCGATAGTGTGTTTGATAAATAAACCGGGTTTGTGCGAATCATAATCGGCAGAGGAACGGAGGGTTAGAAAATTATAATCTTTACCTAAAACGGTGAGCGTACCTTCCTGACCTTTGCTTTTTTCGTCGCAGGCATATTCAAGGCTTATTTTGTAATCACCGGGTTCGGTTACACGGATCTTAAAGCTGGCACTATCGGCAGGCATTGCCATTCCGATGATGCAGGTGTTATGTTTCCAATCGCCATGGTAATTGCTGGACACGATGGGCATCGATACAGCTTTGCCAAAAGTTTTGGTGTATGCTGCTTCGATATTGTATTGTGGGTATTGCGATGAAACTATGGTGGGCGCGTTTGGCCCTTCGTCTTTAACAACACCCTTATAGTTTACTACAATTACGGCATCCGCATTCGCGGGCATTGTTGCAGCGTTGATCAAAATATCAGTACCTTTTTTTACGAAGGTTAGGGGTTGATGATTATCTAAACGGTAAGCCGAGGTGATATGATCGCTGATATTGGGTACTACAATTTGACCGTTAGCGGGTTTATTGAATACATGCAAAAAGAGTTTGCCTGGCTTGGCGGTACTCACTCCCCAAGGCTGCGGTGCAATTAAACCGTAAGTGCTGCCGTAAATGGATGCGCCATTTATTTTAAGCCAGTTGCCAACTTCGGTTAGGTATCTGACAGAAAACTCCGGGAACTCACCATTACCATCCGGGCCAACATTGAGGATGAGATTGCCTCCTTTCGAGGCTACGGTTGCCAGCAGATGAATCACCTCGGCAGAGGTTTTAAAGTTGTGATCGAACTTGGTGTAACCCCAGGAATCGTTGTGGGTGAACAGGGCTTCCCAGGCGCCTTTAACCGGGAGGGCAGGTACTTCGCCATCGCCAAAATCTTTAAAATCGCCCAGCCCGTTGCCAATACGGCTGCTGAGTAGCGTGCTGGGTTGGAGTTTTCTTGCCGAATCAATTAGCGCCTGAGTTTGCTGCGGTGTCATCCCCCCGGGTTGGTCAAACCAGATGAGATCAAGCGGGCCATAGTTTTTGAGCAGCTCTTTTAATTGCGGAATGGCTTTGGTGCGATAATAAGCCTGGTAATCTTTTTTGCTTTCGTCAAAATCCCAATTGTTGCGACCGCCGTTGGGTTCGTGCCAGTCAACAAACTGGGAGTAATAAAAGCCGAATCGCAAACCTGCCTTTTGGGCCTCGGTTGACAGGGCTTTCATTGGATCTTTATGGTAAGGTGAGCCATCAACGATGTTAAAATCAGACACGTTGGATTTGAACATGGCAAAACCCTCGTGGTGCTTGGCGGTAACTACCATATATTTTACGCCAAAGCCCTGCGCCTGTTTTACCCATTGCGCGGCGTTAAAGCCTACCGGGTTAAAATTATTGGCGAGTGTTGCGTAATCCTTAGCGGGGATGCGGGCGGTGTTCATGAGCCATTCGCTGATGCCGTAATAATTTTTGCCCTGCCACTCACCTGCGGCGGCAGAGTATAAACCCCAGTGGATAAACAAGCCGAATTTGGCATCTTTAAACCATTGGATGTTGGGATGCTCTTTACCCGATGTGTTTTTATCCCAGCTTTCGCCTTCGGGAACCTGGGCTTTTACGCCGATGGCTAAAAACAGAACTATCAACAATGCTGTTATGTATCGCATGTTTGATGCTGCGCGATTAATCAAGTTCACCGCTTTTTATTTTACCATTCTTTGCCGAACCTTTTTCGAGTAAACCTTTCAGGGTTATTTTAATTACTGACGCGATTTGATCGGGAGCCTGGGCCGGTAATTGCAGTTCTAAAACATCGCCGGTTTGTTTGGTTTTAACCGTTGCCTTGCCTGCCAGTAATGTGGCCGAATTAACGGTTGCTTTTACACCCGGGATAGTTAATTTACCATCTTTAGGCCAATCGAATACTGATACATATAAGGTAGTGTTACCTGCAACATCTTTTTTAGTACAACGGCCCCAGCTTAAGGCATCAAGCGGACTGGCTTTGGTGCCGTAAATAGATTCACTGTTAACCTTCATCCACTGGCCTATGGCTTGTAAGCTTTTAATAGCTTCATCGGGGAAAGCGCCATCGGATTGCGGGCCAACGTTTAATAAATAGTTACCACCTTTTGATGCGATATCAACCAAGTTGCGAATCAGCTTTTCGTTGCTTTTCCAGTTATGATCGAAGCTTTTGAAACCCCATGAGCCGTTCATGGTCATACAGGTTTCCCAGTCTTTGCCATCCAGTTCGCTTTGGTCTGGTATTTTTTGCTCGGGGGTTTTGTAATCTCCAAAGTAATTGGGGCGTTTTAGCCTGTCGTTAGTGATGATGTTGGGTTGCAGTTTTAATACCGCGTTTAGTTTGGCGGCAAACTCATCAGTCATGTTGGTTGGGGTATCCCACCATAAAACGGCTACATCCCCATAATTGGTTAACAGCTCTTTTACCTGTGGTACGCTTACCTGGTCAATATAATCGGCCATGCTGCGGGTAGTTTGCGCTGGGTCCCAATGGCCGGTGTGGGCTTCGGTGTAAGCGTCGATCTTAGCAGAATCGGGATTAGGCCAGCCTTCGGTAGCCACCTTGCGTGCCGCGCTTCCGCCGGGGTTGTTCCAATCCTGCGCGTGGGAGTAATAGAAACCTAATTTGATGCCGTACTTTTTACAGGCGGCGGCCAATGGTTTTAAAACATCTTTCCCGTAAGGAGTAGCATCGGCCATGTTCCATTTGCTGGCGTTTGATTTAAACAGGGCAAAGCCATCGTGGTGTTTGGCTGTGATGACGATGTATTTCATGCCGGCATCTTTGGCCATTTTAACCCATGCATCGGCATCGTACTTAATGGGATTAAATTCTTTGGCGTATTGCTGGTACTCGACAACCGGAATTTTTGAACGGTTCATGATCCATTCGGCACCGCCTTTAGTCATGGGGTGGCCTTTATATACACCACCGGGAACAGAGTACACTCCCCAATGGATGAACATGCCGAAGCGGGCATCGCGCCACCATTGCATGCGTTTATCGGTTTCGGCCTTTTGGGCGAATAAGCTGTTGCTTAACATCGCGAAAATTAGCGCGATTAATAATGCTGATTTTTTCATATCTGGATAGTAATAATTGGCAGGTACAAATTGCTGATTCTAAATAAGCCAATCAGGGCTTTTTTTAGCAAATTAATAAGTCATTTTAGCATCAAAAACCTGCTTATTTGTATGTTGTGCATACTCATATTTGTGATTGATTTGCTTAGATAATTGAATACATTTCATTATAAATTTAGGTAATTGCATTATACTTTTTCAGATTGATCAATCCCAGGGTTATTTTGAAAAGGTAATTAAAACCAATTTAAATGAAGCGTACCGTTTTTATATTGCTGATAGTTTTATGCAGCACCATCGCGCAAGCTGTAACCCCAATTAAAGTTGCCTGTATTGGTAACAGTATTACTTATGGTGCCCGGATAGTTGACCGGGAGCACGACTCGTATCCAGCGCAGTTGCAGCGGATGTTAGGTGATAATTATGTAGTGAGCAATTTTGGTGTGAACAGCAGTACCTTATTACATAAAGGTAATAAGCCGTACATCAATCAGCCCCAATATCAGCAGGCATTGCAAAGCAACCCCGATGTGGTTTTTATTAAACTTGGTACTAACGATAGCAAGCTGATTAACCGCGTACACCTGGATGAGTATGAGCACGATTATAAGGAGATGATAGATGCTTTTGAGGCGCTGCCATCGCACCCGAGGATCGTTTTGTTGTTGCCTATTAAATCTTTCCATCCCGATAGTAATTCAATTAATGATAAGGTAATTGTGGGGCAGATCATTCCGCATATACAGCATCTGGCTTATATGGAGCATTTGGAAGTGATTGACTTGCACAGTTTGTTTGCCGATAAGGAAAGTTTGCTGGCAGATAAGATCCACCCGAATGCGGAGGGCGCGGGGATCATCGCCAAAAGGCTGGCTGATCTGCTACAGCAAAAACGTGATCTGAAATTTGATATCAGTAAAGGGATTAAAGATTCGGTAAAGCAAAGTTCGTTTTATGGTTATGTGTGTAATGATTTTAAGCTAAGTAACCGGGAGTGTAAAGTTGTGCAGCCTAAATGGAGCGCCACGGGCCACCCCTGGGTATGGCGGGCA
>Ga0116227_10006410_pt1 | contig 23862 bp, 15 predicted proteins | sample S1TSphgellanicum_FD_89693 | JGI IMG/M metagenome (GOLD analysis project Ga0116227, IMG submission 89693) | Host-associated microbial communities from peat moss isolated from Minnesota, USA - S1T2_Fb - Sphagnum magellanicum MG | ecosystem: Host-associated > Plants > Peat moss > Unclassified...
AGAGGAATAAGATTGTTCAGTGGTGTTGTTGCGGTTTTTGTTATTTCTTTTGTTGCGTGTGTGTAGGGTTTTTGTGGGGGGGATTGTGGGGATGGGGGGAGGGGGTTGTCTGTCTGTCTGCGACTCTGCCGATCATCAACACTACGAATTCTTCAATGGAAAAATTCGACCAAATCAGGCGACATCTTTGGTTGCAGAAATTCCGCTGCTAGGAGTGGTAGTGGCAGGAGTTTTGCTGCGCACCTCCTGCGAGTGCAACCGCAGAGGAGAGGGAAACCCACATAAACGAAGATATTTAAACCATATTGTTTGGAGAGTAGAATTTGGAGTCTATATAAACACTAGAGTTCACTTTCTCTCTGTGTTCGTTGAGCCGAGAGAAGGTTAGCATCTCCCTTGACAAGGACGGGAAAAGCCTTCGGGCTTTCACACATGAGGTTAAGGCTTCCCACTTCGGTGGATCTCAACCCAATTTTTTTGTGGAGACTCCCAAACTTCAAGTTCTTTTCTTTTGTGATGGGCATCTTTGATTGATCAATCACAAAAACAGATTAATCAAGCTTTGGATAGTCCCAAAATAGATACCTGGTAATTTGCTCTTTAGGCTGGTTATATAGGTTAGAAGAGTAAAACTTAGGGCAAAGCATATTGGTTAAAGTGAGAAGGTATTGGGAACATTTTGGGGAACACATGGGGAACCCAAAAAATAAAATTCAACATTCCCCTTTATAAACTGGTGGTACTTATTATTAATTAGTGAGGGGATGCACCCACTGTTAGTTAGTTTTTTTTCCCAGACACAGCCATTTGATTGGCCCATCACCAATATTTTTGGAACATGAGGCACTCCCCAACCTAAAAGCCTAAATATGGTTCCCTCCTCAGAACAGAAGCATGATTTGTCGTGCTTCCCTTTGCTCCCCTATGGGATAAAAAATGAGGTGCTATTGGGAACACCTTAGGGAACACATTGAAAACAAACAGAAAACCAAAAATCCCGCACCCCCAAACCCAGAAGAAAAAAACTATGGCCAGCTGAGCCTTCTCATTGGCTGCATGTAATTTCTATTTCCAAAACAGTTCATCACCGTTTCAACCTGGAGTAATACCCCCATTATAAACTGGGGGTACTTATCTGAGTGTGACCTCTGAGTTCATTTTGTGGTAAATTGATGGAATGTGTATTTATTTAAACCACTACTGGTTTGAACTTGTCATAAGGGGCATAAGCCATTAAGCTAAAGATGGATTTAATGAAGCACATGTTGTCAAGAGGAGAAAGTTAAGTGATCTCTAACATGATGTTTTTGTGTTCTGGAAGTAGAGAGAGCTCAGTATTCTCTGGACATGATATTTTAGCATTTTGAAGTCTGGAAATAGTAGTTGTTCTTGTGCGGGCTGTTGGGAAGAATGCCCATAGTCATTAACTTGGTTGAAGTAGTCTTTGAATTCTCATTATTTCCCCTGTGAACAGAAGTTTAAGGATTTGGAGACTGAACCAGAATCGTGAATACAGTAATAGGAAATTGTGGATGTGATGAAAAATCATAGGGGCTTGTTGAGCTTGTCTAAGTTGGCATTGTGATCAGTGTTACATGCTTATCAAGCAAGAATTTGGGATGATGGGAGATTGGTTTCAGTAGAGGGAAGTGAGACCCAAGTTTTTGGGAACTCCAAGTGAGAAACTATTATTCCATAACTGTGGTGGACTATATGCAACTTTGGGATCAATGGCTCCAGATGGGTGACAGTAGTGCCTATTGTCAAAACTTTTGGGAAAGGAAAAAAATATCTTTTGGGCTGGTGCTTTTTTGGGGTGATCCTGGTATGTTTCTAGGGATATGTAGCAATGGGGTTGAACTGGACTTATAATCTTATGATGCCACAATAACATGTGATAGCTCAAGAGAGAGTTTGAAGTGATCTGATTGATCAGATTCTGTAAAATAGAAGTGGTGGTCCAATTTCAGTTTAGGAGTGTAAAATGCTAATGTTAGAAATGGAAGGAGACATTCACTCTATATGTGCAAAAAATTGATTGATGAATTGTGCCTGAGAAATTAGTCATGGAATCCATAAGCACTCAGACAAATATCTGAGTTTTCTCCTCATGTCTTTTTTGACTGCACCTTCATGCTTTTGTGAATCAAAATCCAGTCAATTAATGCTGCGTTATAAATATATATCTTTTCAATGCTTCAAAGGTTAGCACAATTTTCATCAATTTTAGAGCGTAGATAGGTATCTCTTCAATTCTTTGAAATTTAGCACAATTCTCATCAATTTCAGAGCATAAATAGGTATCTCGTCAATTCTTCAAAAGTTAGCACAATTTTCATTAATTTTAATAACATGTACAGGGACATAAACGATCCTGAAAATTTTAGACAAAAAGACAAACTGGGGGCACAAATCATACCATGATCCACTAAACTTGTAGAAATCATAAGTTGTCAAGAACTCAACACACTTATTTCTCTGATGACCCCTTCTCAGTTGAAGAAGGTTAAATTGCAATCTAACAATGGCATGTTACAGCCAATAGGTGATATTCACATTAAACAACCTTTTGTGAATTAAAGCTCCACCCACCACATTTCTGTTGTAGGATTATGAAAGTATTGCTTGCCACCATAACCACCTGAGATGATAATTATCCTCCTTCAACTGCTTGTAGAGGATAGCTAAAAGAATATCCCCAAGCCATCTACCATGTTAAAATCATTAGAATTCATGAACAAAATGGATCGATTAAACTAGTGGAGATTGAAACCCATGAGATATAAGCCAGTTGCATTTTAATTTCCAACCCAGGGTATACCCTATACTTCACACCACAAACAGAGCCAGCAATAATACCAACTTTCCTGCAAAGCAACAACACTAGAAACAAGTCTTGATAACAAATTGCAAGATGCTCACATTCAGGAGATGGTCAATCATTCCATCTTCTCTGCTTTTTACTCTTGATTTGTCCCTCATTTTCCATGTCTCTCTTCATATTACAGAATTAGGGTGTAGTGCCCTACTCTCTCTGTCACGGTCTCTCATAATTTGTTTGTTGCTCTGTTTCTCTTGTTTTCTGCTCCTTTCTTCAACTACCATCTCCTTCCTTTCACTGCTACTGCTTGATCTTCATGTACTCTGGTTTTTGCTCTTGCTTTCTACAACCTTTTCCAAGTTCCTCTTCTTATCACAGAATTCCTACTGCTTGATCTTAATGTACCCTGCATTTTTCCTATAGTTTTCTTTCTCATTGTCCAAGTGAACCTTATCACTAAATTCCTACTGCTTCTTCATCCAGTGGGTTCATTGGTCCTCTTCTTTTCTCTCCCTTTTCTGAATTGTCTTGTATCATCACCAGAATTTTCCTTTTAACTGGAAAGTATTGCATGATCTTCATCCTCTCCTCCCACAACTGTGATAGGTTTTTCCTTCAGTCCTCCGTGCTCAGTTTTCAGCCAGTTCCTCACCAATCTCGCCTCTTCCCACACTTCTCCATTGTGTCCCATTGTATTTTCTCTTCAGTAGTCATTTTGTGCTTGCTAAAAAGTTTAACATGACCACTAAACCATTCATGAGTGCTGATGGCAACAGAACACACCACTGAATGAATTGAGCCCCTTTTCACATTTGTGTTTCAGTTAAATGCTTCAATCTCAGAAAACATCTGAAATTGCAGCAATGCAGTTCCAGTGCACAACTCCTTGTCACTTTGAATGAGCAATTTATCTGATTCCTGCCAATTTTGACAAGATGGATATACTGTAACAAAGCTTATGAGAACTGCATAACCTTTAGGCTATGAAACAGTTGGTGATGCTTTCTCTGATGCTTTCTTGCCCTGTGTATGTCTAACCCATTCTACTATGTTCCTGCATGCTTGACTGTCTGAGTATATCCTGTTTGAATGAAACAGAAGTCAGCCCCAGCTCAACTGATAATCAGATAGCAATGAAAGTCAGAAAGCAATGATCTCTTTCCCTCCTTCATCTTGAGACAATGCATAGTGTTTCTTCAAATGCTTTCATGACAAAAAAATGTCAATCCTTTGGCAAAGAAACAGGTGAAGCAAGGGAACCAGCCAGCAGGTGCTACAGTTTGTGCATCATATGCTTCAAGGGGTTTCCTACAACTTCAAAGCAGATTTCAAAGCTGAAAAGTGAAGAGCACCTGTTTGAGGTCCGGTATGTCTTCAGGATTTTGCCATCTTTGTAACTGGCTTCCTTATGAATGGCTCCACCATCTCTGCAACTAGGAACTCCAGCAGGTCTCAAATATTCCTTTGCCATACCCTCCACAATGTCATCCTGCAAATAGAAAGGTACAACTTCAAGAGCACATTTAGATGTACATTTCACAATCAAGATTATCAATCTAGCAAAACAAGAACAAAAAACACACAAAGGAACCATAATCTCAGCCATCTGAAGGCTTTAGCTCCCAGACAACAGTTTATAACTACACTATCACAGTACCACCTCTGGAAGGAGCCCAAGCTCAGTACAGCTCCTAGGGAAGGACCACAAGGGCTAAAGAGACATTGAAAGGTTCTCATTCATGATATCAAATGAAAGAAAAGCATCCTAGCTAAGGCATAGGACCAGGCACTAACCAGTGGCTGCGTCACATCAACCCAAGTAAAGAGCTGTACATCATTTTCTGAATTGTTCCGAAACCATGTCAATTGACGTCTTACCAAATTCCTGCATGGATTTGAATTGGAGGGGTTATAGTGAGAAATGAAAGTTTACAACACCATACACTGAATAGCACACTCAATACAAACTAACCAAGCTGCCCCAATCAAGACCATAATAGGTTCTGCGGATGCACTCCACAGTTCCCCATACTGGGGAAACATGGACATGGTTACTGCAGAGTTGTCAGCAATTTGGTTGATGCCATGCATCTGGATCTACATCTGACAATTATCTAAAAAATGGGCACAAATTTCAATCAATCTAAGGTCAAGCAGCAAAACAGTGTCCAGGAGTGCAACATAACTGTGTCACTCAGCACCCCAAAGCAATCAGGGTGCACTTGTGGCTGTGATGACCCTGTAACCAACTGTTAATTAACACAACAGAAAAGAAAAGCATGAGCAATGGACCTTGAAGCTTGTTGAAAGGCTGAAAGGAACATCAGAAAATCCTCTTCTGTGCTTATGCCTTCAGCTGCCCGACACTCCAACAAAAATTTCATTGCCTGCCATCAACAATTTCAGCTCTTAAACAAAACCTTCAAAACTGATGGTCATGGATGCTCTCATGCCAAGATCCCATTTCTAAACAAACTTGATGTGGAAGTTAGAGTGAGGATTTCTATACATTATCAACACCATGTGTTCACTAGTCATCACACTGCAGTCACCTGACCATTCAAATCTTGAAAGCTCAACCAAAGAACTAGGTCATGAAGCTTTTTGGGTGGATGACTAAGCCACTAGGCTCTACTGGCAAGATGGTATTCATGTAGCCTTCCAAGGAGGGCTCTGAACACATGTTTGACCAGCCACAAGCAATCACACACTCCATATATGTATAAATTAGGATATGTCACACATCACCTACACAGTCAAGGTAATTTGTCATAGCTAACCATCCAGTGTAAATTCTAGTGATCATTCCCAACAAAATACTTCAGCTGATAAATCTTTTACCTCTTGATACCCAATAGCACGAGACGCCGAATTGCTGTTCGGTTGTACCCCTAAATCCAGAAGCCATGACACTTCATCCAAGAGGCCCTCTGAAAGCACAAACATTTCCAATGTACTAATTCAGTATTGCAAAAGAACACATAAAGCATGTGCAGTTTATCACTACCATACAATGCAGCTGTCATGTGACATGGCCAAGCACACTCAGGAGCATCCTCCTAACAACAAGCTATGGAAAACAGGGCATATAGACTCCAGGTTTCCAGCTCATGCTATTGGTCAGATTCTGTACCTGCCACCATCTGCTCGCACCGGAAATCAATTGCTTGGTACAAAGCCACACGAGACTGATACAAAAAATAACACTGGAAGTCGTAATCAAACCCCACATCCCCATCTACATTGTCAACACCGCCACCTTTTGGTTTTGGAAATGCTCCCCGTGGTTGACCTGACATCTGCATCAGAGAAGATGTGAAGAACCATGTTATTTCCAATCTGCACTATGTTTTATTGCATTCTAACCTTATTACTGTGATTGATTTTATGGCAGCATGCCCTACCTTAACAATCTCAAGGGCACGGCGCAGCCTATACCAGTCATTACAAGTTAGGCTGTGAGCAGTATGAGGGTCACCAGCCTCAACTAGCATGGATATGGCAGCTTCCCAGCCTCCTCCATCCTGTACCAATTGTGCTATCTCCGCCTCCACCACAGCACTGACCTCCTGTGTAGCTTTGGGTGCCCCAACTTTGCCATTCATGTACCTGAGCAGTCATACTCCAAGACTTCAAAAATGTCAATGCCCTGTCATCATCCACACAATGCAGAGCACTTCTGTGGGGCAAAAAGTAGTACAAATCGACTGTGAACATCATGGTGATTGCCAATGCTTAAATTCAATGCCAACTCTAATTTGGGAAATTTAAATCACATAACAGAGGTCAGGCATTCTAGCTGTTGGCATACCACAAGAACATCTTCATAACCCATACACCTGCATTAAAAATGACTCTGCGAATTTCTAAAGATCAACACTTTCTGATAACTAATTTGATTCTGCAGCATGCCATCCTTCTCTGGCATGGTTTCCATTTCCAGCAGATTAGGTTGGTGAGCCAAGATGGATTTTAGTCAGTCAACTGTATGTTGCAGATGATGGCGGTGTGGCCTAGATAGGTTGGGAACACCAGATTCCCTCAGAACTCTGAAATCAAGAATGCCAGGTAGAAAATAGTCTTGGGTGAGGTGAACTCCTGAGATAATAGCACTGTGAACAAACACAGACCCCACCTACAAAAGGAGGCAGTACCCGCAGCAGCACCAGGGAAAGAGATTCACAGTCCCACTTGCACTGGGGAGCACAGCATAAATTTCCTTTAGATAAAATGGCTGTTTAGCATAGCATTTCCTGGTCAGAAATCCAGATGTTCAACTAGAGGTTTTCCAGGATGGACAGTTGTAGGGGTCTGAAAGGTATTATACTGAAGATAGAGACAAAACTTCAATTGTCACTTTAAAGGGTGGGTGATAGAACATAACATACCAGCGGAGATACATCCCTGTTCCACCGACAACAATAGGAACACTTCCTCTAGCCAGCACATCCTCAGTAGCAGCCCTTGCATCATCAAAAAAGCATCCTGCTGTGTAATCTGAATCACACAAGATGTTCTGAATCAAATGAGTGTTTGGGATGGGGGGATGTACTGGAAATGGATCAAACTAAAATCTGCCTAAAGAACATAACAAAGGTCTCAAGCTAACTACCCAAAACTTTGGATCTATGTTCATATCAAGTAGTCTAAGAAAATTGCTTATTTGTACTCGATTTGTGGCAAGGCATAATGCACTACTTCCTTCTGCCCCTAGAAAAGTTGCATACCTTCTGTAGGCAGGACAATGTCAAGCAAGTGATGTGGAACACCCTGCACAAATGTATTATATTCAATGACCAAGATATTCATATTTTTTACATTGCTTCTAAAATCCTCTATGAATCATTTGATGGCAAACTTATACACTGTTCAATCAGCATCCATCTGTATCGTTCAAAGTAAATAGACATGACCCAATAACCGATAAACTCACAATGTTGATACAAAAGCATGTAAGTGCCCTGCAGGGTTTGTCATATCAGTTCTGGGCTTTGGCAAAGGTTGTGATCAGTTTTTGCACAAGATTAGGGCAATGCTTGCAACATAGCATAAGAACTGTACTATGGTGCAGGTGGCAAACCCTGTTCGAAAAATTCAACATTTCAACTTTCTTAACCAGCTCCTGATCTTTTTGCCAGAACAAAGAGCAAACATTGCCGCATTGCAGTGCAGTTATTTAGACTTCCCAAACAAAGTCTCAGTGGTCATCAATTTTTACACAAGATTAGGGCAACACTTGCAACATAGCATAAGAATTGTACAATAAGATATAGTGCAGATGGCAAACTCTATTCTGAAAATCCAACCATTCAACTTTGTAACCAGCTGGTGATCTTTCCAGAAAAAAGGACAACACTGTTGCATCGCAGTCATTAAGACTCTCTGAGCAAAGACTTCATGAGAAATCCTCAACAAAAGTTTTGACTGTTTTGAACCTAACCTCACGCTCATGTGCTGGTGTTTTTGCACTTCCAATGTTGAGCCCTACATACACCTGCAGAGTTGGACAATGGATCTTTTGAGCAAAAGCATGCTTTGTGAAACTGAAAAAGGAAATCATCATCATGCAACCTATTCACAGATCCATCAGGATGCAACCTGTCAACATATCATGCCATGGATTATCAGGATTTCCAAGAAAACCATGGCACAATCTACTTCAAATCTGACTAGCAAGGGGACCATTACCCATTGCTGACCTTACCAATCTTCAAATCTACACTATAAGTCTTCGCGCATAAACAGAAAACATGCTGAAGATGTGAACACTGCAGATGCAGAGGAAAAATGTTGAGCAAATGCACAATCAACACATACAAAGTGTATTCAGATCAAGGAGGACAACGAGAGAAGATCAAGCAACTTGGAATGACATTTAGGGTTTAGCACACTAAGAAGAAAAACAAAAACAGAAGAGCAGAGCTCTATAGGATTCATGGCAGTGTCAATAAGAAAGGGGGGAAGATGTAGATGAATCCACAATTGAAAAGAGGTAGAAACAAAATGAAGCACATCTGGGGACACGTCAAAGAGCAAACAGGAAGAGACACAGGTTTGAAGAAATTCCAGTAACCTGAACAGAATCAGCGCTCACAATCTCTCCTCCAAGCCTCTTAGCAAGAGCCAAAGCTACTCTTGTCTTTCCGACTGCTGTAGGCCCTGCGATCACCACCACTCTCCCCTTATCTCTGGCTCCTGCGACTGCTTCCTTCAATTGATCCGTCGTCGTCGATATGTTTTTCCCGCTATCAACTCGATCTCTTAAACGAGGATTGTCGATTCTTCGATTCTTCTCGACATGAATTTCCTCCTCAAGTTGCTTCGAGCATTCACCAGCCTCCTCCTCGTCTGCAGGTTCTTGAGCTCTACGGGATATGTCTGGAGCTTGAATAGCCATGATCTGAGAACTTGCTCTAGAAGAAGAAACTCCTTGAGAACTTCTTAAGTACGACGCAATTGGAGCTCTTGCTCTTGCAGATTTCAATGGCGCTCTGGTAGATCGGCTGGACGACGGCCATCTCTTAGGGCAGAATTGATCGGAGAAGGAAAAAAGCTTCACACATGCGGAGAAGGAATGACCACAACTGTTGAGAAGCTTACTGCAAGAGTAGGAGCCGATAGAAGAGATGGCCGCAGCTGCAGAGCTGGTAATCATCGACGCTACTACTGTGGCCGAAGGAGCCTCTCCTCCTCTATCGCTGCAAAACTCTTCAGCTCTAGGGTTTAGGGTTTAGTGGGCGTCGTCTAACAAGCAGCTCATCGCGTAACGAGTCGAAGGCTCCATTCTGTTTTCCTTTCGACAAATTTTGTCGTTTTCGGTTCCAAAATTTGGAAATTTTGAATTTGTGTGCAAATTCGACTACCTTTGATCAATTTTTTTATAACAAAAGAATTGGGGGAATGCGGAACCCTGGTAACGACTAACGACCTAGTACGACTTTGTTAGCGTATGGCCCTGTTATCTGACACACGGAGCATTCTTAAGCATTCTTCACACCTGGAGTTAACACAATGTTATCTCAATGTTAAGCAATCAAAAGAAAAAGATTGTTCATATATGTGACTAGTGTGAACCCGGTGCATAATGCACCCGTCGAGCTTCCCCCCGCCCGGTCCTTCCTCGCCCGTGCCCCTCCCCTTGGCCCGTGCTGGCCCCCCCCCGCTGGCCCCACCCGCCCTATGCTTCACCGGGCTCTCCCTTCCCTCACCCCCCAAAACACTCCACAGGGAACGGGAGCCAATGGGATTACGCCAGAGAGATAATGAAAGCGAAATGATGTCAAAGAAAAAGAAAAACTGTGAAAAAGAAGAAAAAAGAGGGTACCAAAAAGAAAGGGGCCAAGAATCGAAAGGTTTGTAAAAGATAAGTAAAAGACAGACAGACAGACGCACACAACAAGCGAAATTATATATAAGATGTAACACAACAAAAAAATTGAGGTGGATCCTCACTAGCACACCATGCTAGCATGGTGTTAATGACAATGCTATGAGAGAATGAATTTTCATGAAATGAATTTTTTTTTAAAAATGATCTATCTTATGTAAGAGGTTCAAAACTGCATCTTTAACTCAATGCTACAAATCAAGAAACACCTCCTTCTCTTTCTTGTCATGAAACTTTTTCCTTGCCATCTCCATTCCTCAACCGCTCCAATAGTCATTGCTCTCATAGTCCTTGCCATTGGTAACATCCTTCCTTTGCCATTAGCACAATTGCATGGTTTAAAGAATGGACATGTTTGACATGTCATTCTTGAACTTCAACAACTATGGTGAACAAGTAAATGAAGAAGGTGAGGACTTCCCAATCTTCATTTCTATCTACAAAATTAAGCAATATTTTACAACTTCAATTTCCAATGTGGTCTTATGCCTTGCCTTTCACCAATCAATGAAAACACAAATGCAATGACGAATTAGTATTTATTTTAATGCAGAAGTTACAAATAGAACTGATGAAAATGTTACAATGAAAAAATCAAACAAAGGAAAGAATGAGACCAACACAAACTCAAATTCCATTAAAGTTCACACAAGGAAGCCAATACAATCAAATTGGAAGCACACAAAAGTATTGGTTCTCATCAAAGTCAAGAGGGATGAATGCATAGTTTTGTTGGACTCACACAATCAATTTGAAATAGTTATGATGAAATTAAAGAAAATTTTCAAAGTGTAGACTTCTCATACTAATTTGAGGAATAATTATGCATGCAAGGACAAGTATAGTTTTTTTTTGGGGGGGGGGGAACCAAAGAAGTTTTTTTATTATATGTCCAACATTCTACACAACAAGGAATACTAATTGTTGAACCCACCAAAAAAAAACAACATTAAATTTACCTTGATTCTTCAATAGGAATGTGTATGATATAATTGTGAGATTCATAGGAAATAGACCAATTTTCAATCCACCTCACCTTCTTAACCACATGCATGATTCACAAAACACACAAGACTAACATGCATCAATATAAAAAAGGTAGTTCATTTAATAAGGGTGGGAATAGTGGACGATTGTGAATTTGAGAACAACTTTGTACTTGTTGATGAAGTAGAATGTGTTTTTTATGATCAAACATTTACAACAACCCCTTTCTCATGATTATGTTCCTTCACAAAAGTTATGAATAAATTTGCGAATACATTAGCACATACACAAACTCTTTTTGCAACCCCATCCATGATTTTCCACAAACCAAACAAACAAACCAAATACACCACAGTTAATATTTATATCAAATGTGAACATGTAAAAGGATCCATGAATCTAACCAACATTAGTGTTAAAGGTAACTATTATTTTGTACACAAATTAATGATCAATTGATTGAATTCATCATAAGTTGACCTTGGTTATAAAGGAAAAACATTCAATCACTAGAAGAAATATGCGGTTTTATAACCACTCTATTTGTAATCACATGTGAATAAATGTTGTTTGCAACTAGTTTTTATCATTTTTGTAATTATTTATTATGTTTGATCATACTTGCAATTACATTACAATTAGTTTGTGACTATTTTTTTTCCATCTTTCTAAAAGAACAACTTTTAGTTTGGGTTTCATTTTTAAAAGGCCATATATGTCCCAACAATTGTAAATGTGATCAAAATTAATTACAACCTTATGGGTATATTGGGATCCATTCAAAATATACTATAAAATTTTTTAAACATATTAATATGAACAAATGTATGCTACAAGTGTGTATAATGAATGAATTAAAATCTTATATATCTTATAACATATTAAAACATATCAATCACAAATAAAAGGTATATATGTACATTTAAATATATTCAAAATTTATTTCAAATATATATATAATTCAAAGGATATATTGCAAGTGCATTCAAGGTTTATAATATCATTGAATTTATTTTAATTGATAATAAATATATCAAGTGAAAGAATGATAATAATTTTAAAAAAAGATATTTTCCAATAATAATAATAATAATAATTATTATTATTATTATTATTTATTATAGTAAAATCACGCATATATATAATATTGCTACTAATATCCACTACAAGAAATCACATCTCTTCAAAATGTTTAACTTGACTAAAGTGTTGGCATTGACCAAAAGGATGTTTACTTTGATTAAAAACATAAGACATGAAAGACACATGACTTTTTTGGTTGATTATTTTGATTAAAATGACCATTTTGACCAAGTTTTAAATCATGCATTTAATCAAGAGGGACAAATTTTTTATATGGTCCATCAAAATGTCCAGTGCTTATTCAACATACTAAATGGCCATATTTAATCAAATTGGGCATCTTAATTTGATTAACTAACCTACTTGTTATGCATGTTAAGCTACCTACCTACCTCCTATTTACTTACCTATTTATCTATTTACATACTTATATATTTAGTTATTTATCTACTTAAATATCTATTTACATTATACTTACCTATATTTTACATAAATATGGACATTTATAAACATAAGTAGGTAAGCATGTATACCTATTTATCTACCTAGTTAGATACATACATATTTACTTATTGAAATTGAAATGTTATTATACACATTGACAAAAAAATTTGTTGAAATTCAAATAAATATGTTAAATGCATTTATTATCATATTGTTTTATAAAATGGTGCGATAGTTTGATGGCCAAGACATTGGTTTGAAGCCAAGAAAACCAAGGTTTAATCTCCTTTATCAACATATATTATGTGGAGTTTATATATTTGTATATATACCTTGTACATGTGTGTAAATGTATAATACATAAGTGGGTTGTGAATAGGTAGGTAAAAGGCCATGGTGTAGATAGGTCATGGGTGGGTGGGCAAGTAGGTACTTATTATTTATTTATTTATTATATTTTTATTATTAAAAATTTGGCCCCTTTTTCTAAATTTTTGGTTGCACAATTTTTTGTCTAACTTAACTAGTCCAAAAAATCATTAATCAAGTTGGACATGTTTCAAAATTGACTTGATTAGTATAACTTAATGATCAAATTGACCGAATGTTAAGATGATTGGGTTTTGGTCTAGTTTTTCAATCAAATAAAGTATGATTTTTAATAGTGGTTATTATTAAATAAACATAATAATAATAATATTATTATTATCTTTAACTATTATTACCTACAATAATATATATAATTAGTAAGTAAATTAGGCTAATATAAAATATATATTATAAATTACTTATAAATTTGCAACTAAATTGATCACATTTGTAATTTTTTATCACCATGTGGCGAATTTTCACCCCCAAAAAAATTCATTGATTACAATATTTCTTGAATTTTTTTTCATTCATTCAATTTCATGAACCAAGTCTATTTCACATAAATATCACGGTCTATCATTGGAATCTTTAGAAACAATTAAAAATATGTAGAACATAACCAAATTTACTAAAATCTTGACTACCACACATGTATAAGTCTCTACATTAGTTATGGTTGTTAAGGGCATTAAAATTGCTCCACCTATTATTCCTTTTGAACCATTATTTATCACATTCAACATATTATGTTGTTTTTTTTGAATCCCTAGCCATAAACATGAAAAATGATATAATATAAGGTGAAAATTTGATAAATTGAAATAGCTCAAGCCAATAAAAAACAATCGTTTCGATGTTCAATGAGTTTTACAAGCATTGAACCGTATCCAAATTTAACATCATTATGCACATTCAATCTTTTTTTTGCCATAAACCAAATGTATACCTTTTACCAATATATCATGTAAGCTAGTGTTAATGGAATTGCTTTGATAATCATTATATTTAAATATGGCATCCATGATTTGGACACTATAAAACTTTGTCTTAAATTTAATAATTTAGTCATGAATGTCATAATTTTGATTATGCCCAATTTTGCCATCATTGAGACTATATGACTAAAATCATTTACCTTTAATCATTGTTGGAACCACATGATTAGGGCATTTTGAAAGTTTTTCATATTGACACCATTTGATTAAAAACAAAACCAAAAAGTGAACAAAAATTCATTTCAAAAAATGAAAAAATAATGAAAAATCCAAATTTAATCAAATATGGAGTGACAAGTTTTCCAATTGTAGCATTTGTTGTAATGATCACCTATAATTGATTATTGAATAAAAAAATTGTTTCAAAAAAATCATGGAAAACATATTCAAAAATTATTAACAAACTCAAAATTAAAATCCAAGTGGATGGTGGATTATCATTTACAAAAGATCAACATGTGAATTAGAGTTTTAAAAAATTAAATTTTGAGTGAAATAACAATAAAAGAGTTTGGATTCACAAATGTTGGTCAACCTTGGGTTGTTTGTTTTGTATCAAGGCTATGTATTTAATAAAAAAATGATATTTTTCAATCATAAATTTTAGTTATTAAATTCATTTTTTTGAAAAAAAAATCAGATTTCATTTTGTGATAATACTTATTAGAAATCATGTCCTAATTTTCTTAGGGTGTTTTTTCATTGAATTTCACTTGTTCCCCATAAAATGCACTTACAAAAATTTTACATGATAGAATTTTTTCTTCAATCATTTAAACATGTAAGCTTGATAAATTTGATTAATGTACCATTTTTTTTTGAAATTTTAATCTTCAAAAAAATATTCATTCACATTATTTGAACAATATATGAAAAAGAAAAGATGTTTCAAAATTTAAATGTATAAGAAAATTTGGAATGGAAACAAATTTATAACTTTGTGTTGACAGTGTTGTTGCAAATCCAAATTGTGTTGGGTAAGTTAAGGATTTTGTGGAAATGAAAGATTCAAATACCATTGTGACATTTTTCTAGCCTAGGTGGGATGCCTAGATGGCTTTTAAAAACATTATTGCTTAAGGAACTTGCATTCTTAGGCAACCTACATTTTACATGCCTAATTGGCTTTACATGCTTCAATGATCTATTTTTATTATTTAAAAATTATTACTTTGAAAATAATCATCTCCCAAAAAATTCCATGTGTGTCATGAAAATTATGACTAAGATATGGCTAGTTGTATTACCATTATCAAAGTGATAAATTCAAATCTACTATGCAATCATGTATAGTCATGGGGAGTCACATACAATTACAAACATAGTCATATATGTAGGAGCATGGATGCCATATTTTAGCTTAATGAATATTAATAAGAACTTTTATTGTATTACATCATTTGATAATATTCACTTTAAATGACTTGTTGTTTATGCCTTCGCCATTTAGTTCAACATTTAGAACCATCATTTTCATAATTATTATTTGAAGCCTAAGCAAAACACAAGACATCATTGGGAAATTACTAAAATATATAATTATAAGACTAAGGGAATGTTAAATCTCCATTACCAACTATATGAAACATATATACCTTTCATTACTCCAAATTGTTGAAAATCACCAAATTGGGAGGATAAAAGAATAATAATGGGTGTCAAACCTTTGCTTACATCTTTGAAATCATCACATATTATGATCAACACTAATTTAAAAGGAACTAATGAAAGGAGACCATCATTCATTTAATTTTGATACCTTTTTACACATTAACCATTTATTTTATTGCTTATGTCAAAAGTAGTGAAAAAACATGTGAAAGTTGAAAACCCAAACAAAATGTGAGGTGAAGTGCAAGGAAATGCTCTAAAACATCTATTTCAATCTAGAAAACAACCTTGTAGATCTATCAAGAGCAAGATCTCCAACTTAAGGCTTAATTTTCAATTTTCATAGTGATAATTATGAGGATATAATCCCAATTTGGAGGCAAGATGATGTTAAATGGTTTTTTTTAAATAATTTTTTTTTTCTCTAAATGATAGTGAATGGATTATTCAATTAAAAATTTAAAAAAGTGTTTATGTATGTTGACAAAAATAAATTCTAAATAGTGACCCCTTGAAAAGTCATTGAATATTTGGCAAATGTATCAATTAGCTCTCTAGTTGACACTACCTCTATTGAAACCTCTTCAATAGCTCTTAAGATGGATGACATCACAATTTGATAGGGTATTTAACCCAACTTTTGAAACTAAGAGGATTTTTTTTCCATTATATTTTAGGTGCCTTAAAGGTAGGATCATTAGAAAGAACCCAATCTTGATAGTTTGTTTTGTGTTTCTTCTTATTTTGGAGTGTAAAATCTTTCTATTAAAGTACATTTCAGCTTTGGTAGATTGTTCATGTGTTGTTTTGAATTGTGTGTGAAGATTCATCAATGAAAACTATCAATATTTTTTCATGAATCTCAATGAAAGATTGAGGATACAATTTGTCTAGAGTCATAGAGCTTGTGAATATTTTTCATTTTTTGTTGAACTTTTTTTGATAGAAGCCAATTGAACCTTTGCATTGTCTTTAACACAACAGAACTAGTACCTATTTGGAGCTCTTAAATTGTTAATTCTTGATCATTTCATTCTACTTTGAGTTATTTGGTAGTAAAATTAAAAATAGATTTCTATGTCTCACTTCTTCATTTCACTGAATGGCCTTACCACCAATGTTTGAAAACATAATTTCAGCAATGAAATTAATGTTTAGAAAAAAGAAACAAGCCAATCCAACTTGCCACATTAGCTTGCCAAGAATCACTCATGATTAAAAATTCAACAGAAAAAAGTTTCCCATGGGTCAATTTATCCCATTTTGATCTAAATTTTCACCAAATTTCAACCACATGGTCAAAATTAAGGATTTGGAGACGAAGGGATCACATGAGTTTTGGCAATTGCAAGTGCATCTATCTTGGGGTTGGGTTCTTAAATTGTTCTTTGTAATTAAAAAATGACGATACCTTTTTCTAGGGGGTTCTTTAATTGTATTATATAGGTGAATTGCAATTTTATAGTAAAATAATCTCTTTTTAACTAGAAGCAGATATTCACTTTTTTTGCCTTTCTAGGTGGCAAACACAAATAAATGGTCTCTTTTTAAAAAAAATTAATTGTGGCGACATAAGGGAAAAAAGTTTAATTAATTCAAAAACATTTGGGGATGTGCCTAAGACTGTTTTATCATTAAAATATTAAAATTTCAAAATTTAGACATCTTGAGATTTTGCCAAATACAACTACCAAGTATGAGTGTTTAGTTTTATTTTCATCCTCAATTTTGTGATGTTGCTCAAGTGGTGATAGTCCATAACTATATTTAGCCAAATTTGGTGATATTCAAAATACGAAAGTATAAAATCTTAAGTGCACTTTCATATTGTAGGCAATTGTAGCAACTTTTAAAAAATAATTTGTGACAAAATATTCATTATTTGAAAAATATTTTCACAAAATGGCGATTAGCCAAAAAATCACTGCCGAGAATGGCACAAATCTTATGTATGGCTTTACTTAAGTAAGAAGTTAAATAACTATTCAACATCCTTAATGCCCTTGAGTATTTTTTTCCTTTCATATTATTGTAGTAATAGGTTTAAAAACCAAGGTTTCCAACTAAAGCTAAACTAGGTAATTTACAAAAATAAAATTAAAAATAAAATGTAGTTTTGGAACTTTGCATTGAGTGTTTAAATTAAATGTTTGGGCAAAGACAACTCAATGGATCCCAATTGTTTGTGAGCACATTTTGAATGGCAACCTTGCAGAAGACGGTAAATAGTATAAGCAAAGGGTCCTTATTGCCGGCAATACAAAAATATTGCCTATTAATTCTTTTTTTCTTTGACTGCCCATTTGCCCATCCCAGATGTGTCCAGAGATGCACATCGGAGATGCCCCTTTAAAGTCTTTGGGTCCATGCATCTCTGGACCACAAAAAGTTGTGGTCTCCCTTCTTTTCATGGAAAAAAATCATCTGGTCCATTTTTTTGTAACATGTGACTAGTTACAATTGTTGGACAATGAATGGAAACTTAACCACATTCAAAAGAGGTGAAAAAAAAGCCATTCAATTGTGTGTTGGGTTGGCAAAATAACATCTCCACTTAGATGACTTTTCAATGATGTAAGCAAATGAATTTGAAGATCTAATATACGTACTTTCTATTTTTGTCTTTCACATATATTTTTTTGTAAATGACTCATTCATTTAGGTATTGTAATACCTTGGTGGCTACGACACTTAATTGTTGAATAATTAATTAATTAATTAAATTAAAATTTCTTGGTTTGATGCTTGGGTTTTTAATTCTAAAATTTTTAACAATAAAGATGAAACTTATTGTAAGGTACTATTTCAAACAACCTGAAACTATATGTTTTAGTGGTTGGGTGGATCTGCATGTAGTACCCCTCCCTTCAAAATGACTAGAGTTCAAAATTTCAACAGATTAAAAAATAATTTAATTCATGCCAAAGCGGTCGAGGTACTATGATAATAGGATTTGTGAGTTCCATATCAAATTGTGAACGGCCTTTAAATCCTAATTCACAATCTGGCAAGGTTATTGACAATATCTTTATTCCAAAGTTGAATGTAATCAACTAAGTTGACCATATTGAGTAGTTTGCTTTATAATAGATTGTATAAAACATCATCACTATTTATTGTGTCCAATTACAAGCATTATTCATTGAAATTTTATTAGTAATTGTATTGAAATTTTCTAGAAACTTGAAAAAAGAATTTGTAAATTTTAATTTTGATATAAGTCTCAGTTTAAAATTTTGAAAGAAAATGGGTTGTTTTAAACATAGCCTTGTTTCAAGCCTTCCCCAAATCCATGGGTTTAGGGTTCCAGGTTTAGGGTTTCATGGGAATATTTTAAATAGATTCATGTTACATTAACATTTAGTTAAAGTCTCATTTTTGGGATCGATAGCTTACCATTGAGCTTCTCATACAAAATTTATGTTTTTTTTTTTTGAAAATTTGATGTTAAGTTAACATTCATTTAATGTTAAACAATCGTCAATTTAACATTGGGTGCCACCTAAGATGTCACCTAGATTTTTACATAACACTGACTTAACATTAGGTGTGAATGCACCTTTATATGCACAAACAAGGATGCATGTCATTCATGCATCATTGCTAAGCTGACAAATTGTCTTGAACAATTTGGAACCAAACTAGAAAAGGAAATTAAAGATAAAATCCTTCTTATCCACTGGAGAGCTCAATCCTAATTACCAAAGGGGGAATGCTCATTGGTAGGAGTTTAAGGTAGTGTTGTGAGTAGAACCAGAGCTAGGTTTGCACTTTGAACTTTGTACCACTATTGGTGTGGTATAAAGGCTTGTGCATGGTATGTAATCTGCTCTAGACTCTATGGATTCATAGAGAAGGACCCTACTAGGCTAATATGGCTTGGAGTAATACCAACCTTGTGCTAGTAGGTACTACCCTAGAGGGCTAGCCTTGTACCAGTTTCATATCAATTTCAATATTAGGTCTATAAAGTTGCCTCATACCAACAAAAAATCAGTCTTTGACTCGATTTTAGGACTAACCTTAGGTATGATATTTTTAAAAAGCACCCAATACAGAGTTTATTATTTGTACTGATTTTTGGCATTCTAGGAAACTTTTTTTCAAAAAATTAATAAATTTAAGAACAATTTAATTAATGGTGAATCCCTTTAGGGAGTATTGTAGGTAGATATAGTTCCCTAGTTAAAGATAATTTGTACATGCATAATATTCTTGTTTAAATTATTTTTTGGATTATTTTCCCCAAAAATAATAATTTAAAGAGACATGCATTAAGTAATTTCATCTGTCAATTACCTTGATATACTTTTAACAAGTAGTGTTCCATTTAATCATCTATTTGAACTACGTAATTTAACCTCAAAACAATTGGATTTAAATGTTGTTGATGCATGGTATGGACTCACAAATCCATGAGTATAATAACCAATTATGGAAATGTCATCTAATTGGGCTTAACATTAGTTTCTAAGAAGAAATCATGAACATAAGTTAATCATTTGGGTTTAATTCATTGAACCCTAACAAGGTGCATAAGGTTTGACTCTAAAAGTCCTTGATGGATTTCCAAACTAATGGACCTTTGAATCCATTGTCCACATATGCACAATGCTAGTCACATTAATAAGCTAGTAGAAGACATTGGAAAACTATGAAACATGGTAGAGCTTCTAGAGAACTAAGCAAATGATTGGGAGTACATGTATTACAAATTATTTCTCTAGACTGATTTTTACATATACAATACACTTATTTAGATTTGAACATCCAAATTAAATGAATAAAAGACTCCTTATGAATTAAACCTCATCTTTGTATAAGGTTCGATATTCAAGCCATGCTAGAGTCATTGTTTAGAAAAATGATGGTATTAAACCAAATATTATGTCTATTTGTTTCTTTATATGATGGGTACTATCTATCGACCTACAAATTTACCCTTCTCTCCTTACAACCTACTTACATGATTGCAAAACATCTTCTACCTTGGAATGGATGAAAAGTTAGTTATTTCTCCTTTACAACATGGGTGGAATTGTGTTGTTTTGTTTTTTCCTTCCACCTCTTTCTCCTTGAAAACGGGTAGACAATTTTCTTCTTTTCCTCCACACACAAAACCCTTTTTCACCTTTCCTTTTGAAAAGGTGAACATTTTTTTTTCCCTCATGCAACTACCCTTTCCTTTCAAATGGGTGCACAATTTGTATTTTACTCCTAATGAGCATCTCTTTTGAAATTGCATGATATCTTTTTTTTTGGCCTCCTTTAATTTCTTTCCTTTACAAGATCGTTGAACGTTTCCTTTGCCCCCACATCTTCACTCCCATAAACCTTTCCATGAAAAGTGAGATAAAGTGTGTTAATTTATGTGTACTAAAAATGTTCTCATCTAATTTTCATGACTTTTTTTCAAGTGTGTCTTCACCATCTTACACTAGCAAAATTCATAAGTGACATTTTTCTTTTGGTTGAAAAAATATGTTTTTCCAAGTTTTTTTTTTCTCATGCGCAAAAAAATGAAAATTTGCCACAAAAGAAATCACATCATACAATTGCAATTGTCCCATGCGATCATTCAAGCCCTTTGCATTGGTCTGTCTTAGAATGTCAAGTTCCAACTTCTTTAACCCATCCTTGCGGTGACATATAATTTTCAAAACATGTGTCCGAAGGGGGAAAAAAATGACACAACTACAAGCATATGCACACATGTTTATCTCAAATCCCTTTGACATTAACAAAAAGAACATCTACATATGTACGATAAAGAAACTCAGTGAGATTGATACAAACATTGAGATGTAATATCACGAGTAGTTTTGAGATTTTAAAACTATGGAAAATTGTAGAGGGTTGAGTAATACAAACGTAATGAGAAGTATGGAAATAAGCCATGTTGTTGTTGGGACTAATGTTGTGCATGTATATGATAAAGAAACTCAACCAGATTGATAATAACATCAAGATGTAATATAATGAGTAGTTTTGGGATTGTAAAAGAATGGAATCGTTGAGGGTTGAGTAGTACGAACGTAATGGGAAGTATGCTAATAAGTCATGTTGTCGTTTGGACCAATGCTGTGTGAGTATTTGATTTCATTGCCTTAGTGAGTAAGCCATTGCCTCACCAACTAGCTAATCAAATGTAAAGCCTGTCCATTGATGGATTTTCACTTTTTCTCCTGAGAGCCTATAAGCTGGTAGCAACCTTTTCCACATGTTGTCCTCTTGCGAAGGCCACCTTGGTTCTAACTTTTTCTGTGTTATTCACCCATCCGACACCTCAATAGGTAGAGGTAGACTCAATTTTCCCAAAATATAGTTAAAAATTGAGTTTCCAAGATTGGAAAGAGAGATGCCCATAAATTGTTAATAACCTCATGTTGTGGTTGTTTTTTGAATTTTTAAAATAAAAAACCATGGGATCTATAGCCTAGATTTTTATGCAAAAATTTTAAGTTTTTGAGAAAGAACTGTTGGTTACACAGTAATTTCATAAACTCAAAGAAATGATGAGTCTATGAAAGAACCAGCAGAGAACGGTTATGGGCAACTAATTATACATAATATATGGGCAATTTATTATACATAATACCTGGTTATATGATTTTCTGGAAACAAGGGTTACAAGGTGAAAGAACCACCCTGATAGCCAAGGAGGCCGGTTTAGTGCCCTTTCGAGACCCTGGAGGAACTCATACACAAATCCTACTATGAGAGAGTTAGGCCTATGGGGATGAAGAGCTGATCATTCATTCTTGCATAGTTGAAAATTTATTTAAGAATTCCATTTTTAGTCCAAAAAAATTAACAAAATTGAGATTGTGCAAAAATTTGACAATTATTGAAAAGAATTCAACATCCACCTTTTCACACTTATTTATAGGTAGCTAGTCTATATGGATTGGTATCAAATTTTTTGAATGATAGGTAGGTGGGTAGTCTATTTGGATTGCTATCATCAAATAGGTACTTGGAATTTTTTGAAATATATATTTTTTGACACACATGGAATGGTTGTTACCCAGACCCATGTGACATGTTGACAAACTTGTCCAAACAAGTTCCACATAACTTGGTAAACTCAATTCTTTGGATTTATAAAGCCAAAAGAAACCTTTTTCCTTGTACTTCCTTGTTGGTGGAGAAGAATCAAATTTTTGGGAGGATTTGTCAAGAACAAGATCCAGTTCTTTATACCAACCTTGAGGTCCGGATGGCACGTTGTGGAGGAAACCCAATAAAATTTTGCTTTTTGAGATCTTACACACCCAGTCAAAGAAAGACAAATGCCTACACAATGGGCGACCGATGTAATATAGCCTTTACATTCACTTAGGTGGGGTTCTCTCACCTCCCCATCCCCCATCCTCGCCCTTTGCACATAGGAACCCGTCAAGCTTGGTAGAGTATAATTCTATGGAATGTGTCCATCCGGGTACAGAAGAGTACTATGGAATGTGTTGAGCCTGCTAGAGCACAGTACTGTGGAACGCATCAAGTGTTGTAAAGTTGAGTAATATGCAACGGTACAGCAAAGAGGCCATTGGCATTACATGATAATGGGGTTCACCACAGCTAATTCCAAAGCTTAACTGTTGTTCTGGATCCTTGATGCATAATATCACGCTTGTTGTTCATTCACATCACAAGCAGAACTGACAGAACCGAAAGTGGAACCAGATGATGACCACCAGTCTCCCCTCAGAAAAAGCCTAAAGAAGTACCCCAATGGCAGTTCTGGTAAAACATTTTATTTTCAAAGATGCCAGGGAACAATGCCCTAATTCAAGGTTATTAGTGACTAGCTATACCATAGCAACCTGCCAAATTGAAGGTTATTAGTCTTGAAGGTTCGGTGATGACAACTTTGTGAAAGTGTTGGTAAATTAGTTTAGCACGATCTGAATTCGGGGCCCTAGCGTGTAAGCTCATTCATTCATCGGTTATGTTGCTTTTGGTTCAAAACCTTTAAAGAAGAATTGACCCAAACAAAATATTGGTTTCTCTCCAATTTTTTCATATGCAGTTTCCAAGGTACTTTATCTTTGGACATTTTTTGATCCCCCCCCCCCCCCCCCCCCCACACCAAAAAAAAGAAAGAAATAATGACGCTCCATGTAATGAAAAATGGGAGGAAGAAATAACAAAAAACACAC
>Ga0116227_10006412_pt1 | contig 23860 bp, 18 predicted proteins | sample S1TSphgellanicum_FD_89693 | JGI IMG/M metagenome (GOLD analysis project Ga0116227, IMG submission 89693) | Host-associated microbial communities from peat moss isolated from Minnesota, USA - S1T2_Fb - Sphagnum magellanicum MG | ecosystem: Host-associated > Plants > Peat moss > Unclassified...
ACGTGGCCGGTGACACGACGTGCGGACTCGACGACCTGCTTAACGGAGAAGCCGCTGCCGTTGCCGAGGTTGAAGAGCAGCTTGTCGTGTAGAGCGAGGGCTTCGACGGCGAGGATGTGGGCGTCGGCGAGGTCCTGCACGTGGATGTAGTCGCGGATGCAGGTGCCGTCGGGTGTGTCGTAGTCCTCACCGAAGATGGAGATGCTGGCGCGTCGACCGATGGCGACGTCGAGGATCAAGGGAATAATGTGGGACTCGGGCTCGTGCAGCTCACCGCGTCCGGGCAGCGCGCCTGCGACGTTGAAGTAGCGCAGCGTGGCGTAGCGCAGGCCGTGGACAAGGTGGAACCACTTGAGCTGCTGCTCGACGAGGAGTTTCGATTCGCCATAGGCGTTGGTCGGAGCGAGGTCGGCGGTTTCGGGAATGGGCGTGGACTTCGGCTCTCCGTAAACGGCGGCGGTGGAGGAGAAGACAAGCTTCTTAACGCCGGTGCGCTGCATGGACTCCAGTAGCGCGAGGGTCTTGGAGGTGTTGGCGCGGAAGTAGAGGCCCGGGTCTTTCATGCTTTCGCCGGCTTCGATGAGTGCGGCGAAGTGCATGACGGCGTCGGGCTTGAGCTTGGTGAGCAGAGCGTCGACGAGAGCGCTGTCGGCGATATCGGCTTCGACGAGTTCTGCGCCGACGGGTAGCTGGCTGCGCTGACTGTGGCAGAAGTTGTCGAGCACCGTGACCTGGTGGCCTGCGCGCAGGAGCATGGTGGCGACAGTGCCGCCGATGTAGCCTGCGCCGCCTGTAACGAGAATGTTCATCGTGTCTCCTGCATGGCCGCGCGCAGTGTGGCTGCGGCGGACTCCGGGGTGATATCGCGTTGCGGTGAGCCGAGGAGCTCGAAGCCGACCATGAACTTTTTAATCGTCGCTGAGCGGAGCAGCGGTGGGAAGAAATGCGCATGCAGCGTCCACTCGGGGTGCGTTGCGCCGTCGCTGGGCGCAGGGTGGAAGCCCATGGAGTAAGGAAAGGGTGTGTCGAAGACGCGGTTGTAGCCGCGGGTGGTGATTTGGAGGATTTCAGCGAGGCCGTCGCGTTCGGCTTCGCTGAGTTCGGAGAGGGAGGCGACGCTGCGTTTGGGCAGAAGCATGACTTCGAACGGCCATACTGCCCAGAAGGGGACGACGACGGCCCAGGTGTCGTTCTGCGCGACGATGCGCTCGTTCTGCGCGAGCTCCATTGCGAGATACGCGGCGAGCAGCGGCTTGTGGTGCTGGGCAAAGTACTCTTGCTGGCTGGCGAGTTCGGCGGCCGGTTCATTGGGGACGTGCTCGGTGGCCCAAATTTGTCCGTGAGGATGCGGGTTGCTGGCGCCCATCATGGCCCCGCGGTTTTCGAACACCTGCACATATTGGATGTCAGGACGTGCGCCGAGTTCGGCAGCTTGCTGCTCCCACATGTCGACGACGCGGCGGATCGCGGCGAGTTCCATGGTCGCGAGCGTGAGGTCGTGACGCGGGTCGAAGCAGAGAACGCTGCAGAGCCCGCGCTCGGTTTCGGCTCTGAGCAGGCCGGAACCGTCGGCGTCCAGGGCATCAGTAGGAAGGTCAATCTTGAGAGCGGCGAAGTCGTTTTCAAAGACGAAGGTGCCGGTGTATTGCGGCGTGACGTGACCGCCGGCGCGGGTATTGCCGGGGCACAGGTAGCAGGCGGGGTCGTACTGCGGCGCGGGTGGGGGAGCGGCCTCTTCGGTCTGACCTTGCCAGGGGCGCTGCGTGCGATGCGGCGAGACGAGCACCCACTCGCGCTTGAGCGGGTTCCAGCGGCGGTGTGTCGACTTCAAAAACTCGTGCTGCATTTACGCGTGCCTTTCCATGGCTGCGGCACGCGCGACTGCGCCGTCAACCGCTTCACAAACATACGTCTCCACGTCGATGCCGAGGGACTCGCGATAGACGCGCTTCAGTTCCCTGGCAAAGGCTTCAGCTTTGTCTTCGGCAACGAGATTGACGGTGCAGCCACCAAAGCCGCCGCCGGTCAGGCGTGCGCCGAAGCAGCCGTCGATCTTGAGCGCGGCATCGACGAGGAAGTCGACCTCGGTGCAACTGCACTCGAAGTCGTCGCGCTGGCTGATATGCGAGCCGACCATGAGTTTGCCGAACGCGGTCGCATTTCCTGCGCGCATGGCGACTGTGGCGGCGCGAGTGCGGTCGTTTTCGGAGATGACGTGGCGGCAGCGGCGGTGCGAGTTTTCTGACATCTGCGCAGCGCAGGCAGCGAGCTGATCGAGTGTGGCATCGCCCAGATCGCGCAGTTGCGGGAAAGTCTTCACAAGCAGCGCCTGGCCCTCCTCCAACTGGATGCGTCGCGAGCCGTAATCGCCTGCTGCGATGGAGTGCTTGACCATGGAGTTGCAAATGACGATGCGTGTATGGGCGAGTTCGCCGCCGTTGATGGGAATGTGCTCGTACTTGAGATCGCGTGTGTGGAGGAGCAGAGCGTGGCCGGCTTTGGCCATGGTGATGACGAACTGGTCCATGATGCCGCAAGGCGAATTGACGTACTTGTTTTCGGCTCGCTGACAGAGCAGGGCGATCTCTTCGCCGCGCATGGTGGCGCTTGCGGAGTGCAGCATGGCGCTGGCGCTGGCAACTTCTACCGAGGCAGAAGAGCTGAGGCCGGAGCCGAGTGGGACATTGCCGCTGAGCTTGAGTGTGAACGGCTGCGGGTTGACGCCGAGCTTTTGAAACTCGCGCAGCACGCCGACAGGGTAGTCGCTCCAGTTACTGACGGCAGCGCTGCGGTCATCCGGTGTAAGCGTGCGTACTTCAGGGAAGCCTTCGGCGCAGAAGGTGTACCCGGTCTCGGCGGAGACGATGGTGGCCTGCGTCGTGAAGGAGATGGCCATCGGAAGCACGAGGCCACCGGTGTAGTCGGTGTGTTCGCCGATGAGATTGACTCGTGCCGGGGCGACGAAAGTCGTGGCAATTTCTGACAAGGCTGTCGAGAAGGTCGAAAGGGGTGAGGATGCGAAGCTCATGGGACGTCCGAGTGACAGGTGGAATACAGCGCCAATTGTAAACGCTTGCATAGGGCTTTGTGCAAGTTATCTGCAGAGTATGCGGAGAAAAGGCTTTACGACGACACACAACTCTGCGGCATCGGCTTCCATCTCATCAAGCGAGGCAAATGGAAACTATGGCTGACCAGCAGAGTGTCATGACTCATACAAAGGGCAACACAGGCCCGGCGCGTACGAAGGATCGCTTCGGGGCATTCGCGTCTGCGGCATCGGGCTATCTTGGGTCGCGGTGGGCATTTCTTGGGGCCATCGCAATCATCCTGATTTGGGCTGGTACGGGACCCATCTTTAAGTATTCGGACACATGGCAACTCATCATCAACACCGGCACGACGATTGTGACGTTTCTGATGGTGTTCCTGATTCAAAACACGCAGAACCGTGATGCGAAGGCGATCAACCTGAAGCTGGACGAGTTAATTTGCGCGGTCAGCGACGCGAAGAACCAGATGATCGACATCGAGCACTTGCCCGAGGCGGACCTTGACGCGCTCGGCAAGACCTACGAAAAGAAAAAGGACGAGCCGCAGCAGAGTACACCGCAGCGGCTCGATGAGTTGGAGTTGCAGGCGCAGGAAGCTGCGGCTGTAGGCAATTTCGAAGACAACGAAAGGCGTTAGCCGACTTCAAGCCCGCCGGTAGCGCCGTAGACTTCGCCAGTGACGTAGCTGGACTCCTGCGAAGCAAGCAAGACATAGAGCGGCGCCATCTCTACAGGTTGGCCGGGGCGCTTCATGGGAGTCTCGGAGCCGAATGCGGGAATTTTCTTTGAAGGCTGGCCGCCGCTTGATTGCAGGGGCGTCCACACTGGGCCCGGAGCGACACAATTCACGCGTATGCCGTCCTCCGCGACTTGCCGTGCCAGTGCGCGGGTGAAGGCGAGGATGGCGGCCTTGGTTGGGGCGTAGTCGAGCAGCGATGGGCTGGGATGTGTCGCCTGAATGGAAGCTGTGGTGATGATGCTGCCGCCTTTAGGCATGATCGCGAGCGCTTCCTGGCACATCCAGAAGAGTGCGAATACGTTGACCTCGTAGGTTTCGACGACCTGCCTTGTGGTGACGTCGGCAATTTTCTCCACGGCATGCTGCTTGCCGGCGACGCAAGCGAGGATGTCGAGGCCGCCCAGCTTTTTCGCAGCGTCCTTCACGAGCTTGCGGGCGAACTTTTCGTTCTTGAGGTCGCCGGGAAGAGCGAAGGCTTTGCGGCCTTCAGCTTCGATGAGCGCAATCACTTCCTTCGCGTCGGCTTCCTCACTGGGAAGATAGTTGATGGCCACGTCTGCACCTTCGCGCGCAAATGCGATGGCGGCGGCGCGACCGATGCCGGAGTCACCGCCGGTGACGAGAGCTTTGCGATGGGGAAGACGCCCACTGCCGCGGTAGCTGGTTTCGCCGCAGTCAGGTCGCGGCACCATCTTTTTGTTGAGTCCCGGGACGGACTGCTTTTGGCTACGGAACTTGGGTTGGGGATATTGTTTGGTGGGGTCTTGCAGGGTGTACAGATCGGCCATGAGATGACTCTCCTGCACGCTCTGATGCACAGTGGCAGGGCTTTCGTTAGCCGGTGCGTTCTTCTGAGTTTCATGCTACTGGACGAACCTCACCTCGCAGGCTCATGCTAGTGAACATGAACAAGATTTACCCCACTGCGGAGGCTGCGCTGGAAGGACTCACGAGGGATGGCATGCTGCTTGCGATTGGTGGCTTCGGCCTTTGCGGCATTCCGGAAGCGCTGATCGCGGCGCTTCGTGACTCCGGCGCGCGCGACCTTACGATTGCGTCGAACAATGCGGGGGTTGATGGATGGGGGCTTGGCTTGTTGCTTGAGACCAAGCAGATCCGCAAGATGATTTCCAGCTACGTCGGTGAGAATGGGGAGTTCGAACGGCAGTTTCTGCACCAGGAACTTGAGGTGGAGTTCGCGCCGCAGGGAACACTCGCCGAGCGAATGCGCGCAGGTGGTGCAGGCATTCCGGGCTTTTACACGCGAACCGGCGTGGGCACGGTGGTGGCTGAAGGCAAAGAACACAAGGAGTTCGACGGGCATACCTACATCCTGGAGCGCGGCATTCGCGCAGACCTTGCGCTGGTGAAGGCGTGGAAGGCCGATGCCGCAGGCAATCTTATTTATCGGCGCACGGCGCGAAACTTCAATCCCAACGCCGCAACGTGCGGCAAGGTGACGGTGGCGGAAGCGGAGATCCTTGTGCCAATCGGCGAGCTCGATCCGGATGAGATTCACACACCGGGAATCTTTGTGCAGCGCGTGGTACACAATCCCAACCCCGAACGCCGCATCGAGCGCAGGACTGTGACCAGGGAGGTGGCTTAGTGCCCTGGACCCGAAATGAAATGGCTGCGCGTGCGGCGAAGGAGCTTCGCGACGGGTTCTATGTGAACCTCGGCATCGGCATGCCGACGCTGGTGGCGAACTACATTCCCGAAGGCATGACCGTCACATTGCAGAGCGAGAATGGGCTGCTGGGGATGGGACCGTTTCCCGTTGAGGCGGAGGTAGATGCTGACCTCATCAACGCCGGCAAGGAGACAGTGACGTTTCTGCCGGGGGCTTCGATTTTCTCCTCCGCGGATTCGTTCGCGATGATTCGCGGTGGCCACATTGACCTTGCGATTCTCGGGGCGATGCAGGTGTCTGAGAAAGGCGATCTTGCAAACTGGATGATTCCGGGCAAGCGTGTGAAGGGCATGGGCGGCGCGATGGACCTGGTGGCAGGGGTGCGCAACGTCATTGTGCTGATGGAGCACTCGGCGAACGATGGTTCCGCAAAGCTGCGTAAGCAATGCGCGCTGCCGCTCACGGGCGCAGGCGTGGTGAATCGCGTGATTACCGATCTCTGCGTGCTCGATGTGAGGGATGAGGGCTTCGTCTGCATTGAGCTAGCGCCGGGAGTGACGCGCGAAGAGGTGGCTGCGCGGACAGAAGCCGAGGTGAGATTCGTTTAGCAATGCAGAACGCTTCTGAAATCGCGATTCTGATACCGGCATGGCAGCCGGACTCGGTGCTTGTGGAGCTCGTGGCGGAGTTGTCGCAACATCACGCTGTCGTAGTGTTGGATGACGGTTCCGATGAGGTTTCGCGAAGGGTTTTTGAGGAGTTGCCCGAGGACAATGTCCGGTTGCTGCGCCACGCTGTGAACCTTGGGAAAGGTCGCGCGCTGAAGAGTTGTTTCAACTGCATCCTCACGGAGTATCCGCACATGAAGGGCGTCGTGACAGCCGACGCTGATGGACAGCATACGGTTGCAGACATTCTGCGTGTGGCGCAAACACTGACGGAAGCTGGCGTGCCTGTGCTGGGATCGCGCGGGTTCCAGAAGAGCGTGCCGTTTCGCAACCGTTTTGGCAATGCGCTCACGCGTTGTGTCTTCCGCTGGCTGACGGGCGCAAAGCTGCACGATACGCAGAGCGGGCTGAGAGGATTTCCTGTATCGCTGCTGGCAGAGTTGATGACGCTGGAAGGCGAGTGGTATGAATACGAAATGAATGTGCTGGCGCACCTTTGCCGCAGCGGACGCAGGCCGCTCGAGGTTCCTATCGAGACGGTCTACCTCGAGAGCAATCGCTCGTCACACTTTCATCCGGTGTGGGATTCCATGCGAATTTACTTTGTGTTGGCTCGGCTCTGTTTTTAGCGGCTAATTCGCGGCTGCTTTCTGTGAAAGTGACCATGACAGGTTATTTTTCGCTAATTGGAAATCAGGTTTGAGCGCGATGGCTTTGCGCGCGGCGGCGATCGCGGCATCCCAACGATGCAGGCCTTCGTTGGCTGCGGCGATGTTGTTCCAGGCTTCGGCAGAGTTTTGATCCAGTTGCGATGCCGTGGAGGCCGCGGCCAGGCATTCGTTGAACTTCTTTTGCTGGCAGAGAGCGAGCGATTGATTAACGTAGTCCGCTGCTGTTCGGGGCGTAACTGAGGCGGCCGACGGTTCGGAATGCGAGAGCGCCTCTCTTAGCGCGTCCTGCTGCATCTGTCGCGAAGGGTTCAGGGTTACAGCGGTGCGCAGCTCTGCGATGGCCTCGTTGCTGCGGTGGTTTTCGTTCAGCCACTGGCCGTAGAACGCGTGCGTGGTGTCGTCCTGCGGCGCGAGTGAGATGGCCCGCTTGAAGTGGGCTTCCGCAATGTCCTTGCGATTCATGACGCCGTTCACGATACCGAGGTTGATCTGCAGCGTCGGATAGTTGGGGGTGAACTCTAATGCGCGCGTGAAATATTCCAGTGCGTCGGGGTAATCGCCGCGCTCCATCAATGCGAGGCCGTAGTTCATCAGGCCGCGGCCGTTGTGCGGAGATTTCAGTACGTCGTCATGCCACACGGACTCGGGGCTGTGCCATACGGCGTTGCGTGCGCAAGTGCCCCAGGCGTAGCCAGTGAGCATCAGCACTGCACAGGCGGTCAACGCAGGACGTAGAGGCCGACGCAGCTCAACGGCGATAGCTCGCTCATAGAGCAACCGCCCAGCCCAAACGACAGCAAGTATCAGGCCGATGAAGGAGAAAAACATGCGGTGGTCGTTCTCCACTTCGGATAACGGATAGAGCGACGTAGGAAGTTGCGTGAAGACGAACCAAAGCAAGCCGTAGGCGATGGGATAGGAGCGTTTGTGTTGGGCGCTCCAGCCAATAGCTGCGAACAGCAGCACGACAAAGAGGATGCCCGCCAGGCCGAGAGCGGTGAGGGACGTCATCGGTCCAAGGTCGGAGTCGATGTTCAGATGCAAAGGCAGAAACAGCGCGCCAAAGTAGCGCAGCCATACGAGCGGCTGCACGAGGCGGTAGGCTGCAGCGTCGAGGATCGACGGGGCAAAGCTTTTGGGTGTCATTGTGGACTGCAGTGTCAGAAGCGCAGCCGTAACTATGAGGGTTGGCACGCACGCGAATAACGCTTTACGCCAGCGTGCGGCGACGCTGAGGCCGTCTGTTTCGAAAAAGAAGACATAGGACAACAGGAGCGCAGGGAAGACTGCAGCCGGCGGCTTGGAGAGTAAAGCCGCCACGAGTGGCAGAAGATACACGCCGAACTTGCGCAGCCGTGGCGCGCGCACGTAGATGACTAATGTGGCAACGCAACCCAGAGCGCAGTAAAGGTCACCTCGCTGGATCATATAGTTCACGGTTTCGGCCATCGCAGGATGCAGACCAAACCAAGTAGCGGCGAAGAGTGCGAGCCAGATGTTTGCGGGCGAGGGCTCGGTCGCGTTCATCGTGTGCGCATAAAGCATCCAGAGCAGATAGAGCAGCAGCAGAAACCAGACGAGCGTGTCGAGGTGAAACCAGAAAGGGTTATAGCCGTGGCCAAGTGCGTAGTCGAGTGCGAGCGACGTCGACACTATGGGGCGGTACGTACGGTTGGCGGGTAAGACACTGAACGTCGAAGCATCAGTAAAGAAGCGAGGAACGTTGCGCAGGCTGCGGATGGCGGGATTGTCGACGATGGTGTGAAAGTCGTCGAATTCGAAAGGGTTCCGGAACGAGTTGGCATAGGTTGCGCAGACAGCGAGCGCCGCAGCCAGTCCCCAGAGTCTTCGCCATATTGCGCGGTTTTGTTGCAAGGTTTTTTCCTCAACGGTCTTCTCAGAGTGTGGCTCCGAGTCTACGGAAGAACAGCCTATTTTTCTATGGTGTCTGTTTCACAGTAGCGAGGAACGTTGAGGTCTTGGTTGTTGCGACTGGCTCGAACAAGGTCAGCTATGACCAGCTCAAAGCGTGGAAAGCAGCGATGGCGGCGCAGAAGTAGAATGTGGTGCAAAGCAGAAGGCCCGCATATGTCTGCGGGCCTTCTGCTTTTTAGTGGCTGGGTACGGGCGTAGGCGGTGGGAGTGTTTTCTTCGTCGTGAAGCGCGCGAGGAGCGTCTTCAGCAGCACGTACAGTACGGGAATGAAGAAGAGGTTCAGGATTGTCGAGAGCAACATGCCGCCGACGACCGCTGTGCCTACGGAGTGTCGTCCCAACGCGCCCGCGCCCTTCGCCACATACAGCGGCATGACGCCGAGGATGAAGGCGAAGCTGGTCATCAGGATCGGACGCAGACGCAGTTCGGAGGCGATGATGGCAGCGTCGATGATCGACTTGCCGTGCTCCAGCATCTGCTGCTCGGCGAACTCGACGATCAGAATCGAGTTCTTTGCAGAGAGGCCGATCAGCATGACGAGTCCTATCTGTACGTAGACGTCGTCGTTGATGCCTCGCGCTGCTACCAGCGAGAGAGCGCCGAGGATAGCCATCGGGACAGCGAGCAGGATGATGAACGGCAGCGCGAAGCTTTCATACTGCGCGGAGAGCGTGAGATACACCACCAGCAGGCCGAGACCGAAGATGATGATCGCTTTACCGGCGGACTCCTTCTCTTCGAGCGAGAGACCTGTCCAGGAGAACGTCATGCCCGGCATCTTCACCTTGTTGAAGAGTTTTTCCATGTTGTCGAGACCCTGACCGGAGCTGAGGCCTTCCGCCGGGGAGCCGTCGATTTCTGCTGAGCGGAACAGGTTGTAGTGGTTGATGACCTGCGGGCCGGAGGTTTCACTGGTCATCACGAGGTTTTCAAGCGGGATCATCTCTCCGGCGTCCGAGCGCACGTAGTAGGAGCGCAGATCGTTGACGTTGCGGCGGAATTGCTGGTCGGCCTGCACGTAGACGCGGTACGAGCGGTTGTTGAAGTCGAAATCGTTGATGTAGCTCGAACCCATGAAGGTGCCGATGGCCGCGGTGATTTGCGACAAGGGAACACCGACGGCCTTGGCTTTCTCGCGGTCGATCGTGACGAGGAGTTGCGGGTCGTTGGCGGTGAACTGCGTGTTGAGGTTCACGAGGCCGGAGTTCGGAGCACGCGCCGCGCCGACGATGGTGTGGGCCACGCGGTCGATGTCTGAGAAAGTATTGCGACCGGAGTCCTGCAATATGAACTGGAAGCCGCCGACAGTACCGATGCCGGCGATGGCGGGCGGTTCCACTGCGAACGCAACGCCGCCAGGAACTGCGAAGAGTTGGGGTGCGATGCGCGCAACGATGGAGTGAGCGTCGTGGCCTTTGCCAAGCTTGGTGCGGTCGTCGACAGGCTGTAGCGGAGCGAAGATGAGGCCGGAGTTGGGGCTAGAACCGCCGGCGAGTGAAAAGCCCATGACGGAGAAGGTGCCGAAGATGTCCTTCTCGTTGCCGTCGCGCACCTTTGCGGAGACACGGTCAGCGAACTCCGACGTGTAGCTGAGCGAAGCGCCCGGGGGCGTCTGCACGAGGATGAGGAAGTAGCCCTGGTCTTCCTGCGGAACGAAGGCCGTAGGCACATGCAGGTACATGTACGCTGTGGCGCCGAGACCTGCGAGAAAGAGTACAAGGAACGCGTAGCGCACCTTCACGACCCACGTAACGGCGACGGCGTACCAGGCGATGATCTTCTTGATGGCCTTCTCGACAGGGTTGAGGAAGAAGCCCTGGACGCCGGTCTTGTGCTGCTCCTTGCGCAGCAGCAGCGCGGAGAGCGCTGGCGAAAGCGTCAGCGCGTTGAAAGCGGAGATCGCGATGGAGAAGGCAATCGTCAGCGAGAACTGCTTGTAGAGAATGCCGGTGGTGCCGGGAAAGAAGCTGACCGGAACGAACACGGAGATGAGCACGAGCGAGGTCGCAATGACGGCGCTGGTGACCTCGCGCATGGCAATGGAGGTCGCTTCGTGCGCGTCGGCGACGCCTTCTTCGATGTGGCGCTGCACGTTTTCGATGACGACGATGGCGTCATCGACCACGAGACCGGTCGCCAGCGTAATGCCGAAGAGCGTGAGCGAGTTAATGGAGAAGCCGAAAATTTTGATGAACGCAAAGGTGCCGATCAGCGAGACGGGAATCGTTACGGCAGGGATGATGGTCGCGCGCCAGTCCTGCAGGAAGAGGAAGATGACGACGATCACGATGAAGATGGCTTCGGCGATGGTGATCTCGACTTCGTGGATGGAGTCGGAGATGACGGTCGTGGTGTCGACGGCGATGATGCCCTTCATTCCGGGAGGGAAGGACTTCTGTAGTTCGAGCAGAACTTCGCGGCACTTCTTGTCGACGTCGAGCGCATTGGCGTTGGAGAGCTGTTGCACGCCGACGCCGATGGCGTCGCCGCCGGAGAACTTGAGGCTGGTGTTGTAGTTTTCTGCGCCCAGTTCAACGCGGCCAATGTCCTTGAAGAGGACGAGGTTTGCGCCCGCAGCGCTTGCGGCCGAGGTGGACGTGGCGGCGGAAGACTTGATGACGATGTTGTTGAACTGCGCGGGATCGTTGAAGCGGCCCGTCACGCGCACGGCCATCTGGTACTGCTGTTTGGGATCGTTGGGCTGCTGGCCTAGCTGACCGGCAGCGACTTCGACGTTCTGCTCAGAGAGCGCGTTGGTGACGTCCAGCGCGGTGAGGCCGCGGGCTGCGAGCTTGGTGGGGTCGATCCAGAGGCGTGCGGCGTACTTGCGCTCGCCGAAGATGATGACGTTGCCCACGCCGGGGACGCGCTTGAGAGCGTCGGAAACGTAAACGTCAAGGTAGTTCGAGATGAAGGACTGCGAAAGCGAGTGGTCGGGCGAGATGAAGCCAGCGGCGAAGACGAAGTTCGAGTTTGCCTTGGTAATCGAGATGCCGGTCGAGTTCACGACTGCGGGCAGGCGGCCCTGCGCGGTGGCGACGCGGTTCTGCACGTCGACGGCGGCAATGTCGAGGTTGTAGCCGGTGTCGAAGGTGATGGTGATGGACGAGGTGCCGTCGTTGGAGCTGGTCGACGACATGTAGCGCATGCCTTCGACGCCGTTGATGGCCTGCTCGAGGATCGTCGTGACGGCGGACTCTACGTCTTTGGAGTTCGCGCCGACATAATTGCAGGAAACGACGACCTGCGGCGGAGCCAGCTCAGGATAGAGCGAGACCGGAATCGACGGCATGGACACAGCGCCGGCGAGCACAATCAGCAGCGCGCAGACCGTGGCGAAGATAGGACGGCGGATAAAGAATTCGACCAAGGGAACCTCTGAGGTTTCGGTAATGCAGAATGCGGTGAAGCTGTTAGCTCTTGGCCTCCAGCTCTTATCTAACGGCTAGTAGCTGCGAGCTAGAAGCTTTCGTTAGCTCTGCGGCGGTCCAGGCGGCGGAGAAAGCGGCTGAACGGGTACGCCTTCCTGCAGGAACTGAATGCCGGAGAGGATGACCTTGTCGCCGGGATTGAGGCCGGAGAGCACAGGGTAGCTATTGCCCAGCACGTCGCCGAGGCCCACCGCGGTCTGGTGCGCGACGAAGCCGTTGCCCTTGGGCTGTGCGACGTAGAGGAAGCTCTGGCCGCCGACGCGAGTCACGGCGAGCACAGGGACGGTGGGCATCTGCTTGGTGCTGTAGATGACACGCGCGTTGACGATCTGCCCGGTGCGGATGTGTGTGCTTGCCGGGATGGGCGCCTTGGCGAGCACCGATTGCAGGCCGTTGTCCACCTGTGGCGAAACGAAATCGATGGTGGAGTGCGTGATCAGGTTGCCGGCGGTGTCGAGGATGTCCACGGGGAGGCCGTTGCGGATGTCCCGGGAGCGTTCGGTCGGAACGTAGATATAGGCTTCGAGGTCGGTGGGCTCGTCCACTGTGGTGAGCAGCGTGGTCGGCGAGACATAGTCGCCCTGGTGGACGGGAATGTCGCCGACGATGCCGGCGAACGGCGCGCGAATCTGGTAGTAAGCGAGCTGTTGCTGCTGGGTTTTGGTGCCCTGCACAGCAGCGTTGTAGGCGCCGGAGGTGTTGCCGAGGCTCTGCACGGCCTGGTCGTAGGCGTCGCGGGAGATGACGCCGGCTTCGAAGAGCTGCCTCTGGCGGTTTTCTTCGATCTTGGCGTAGTCGGCGGCGGCCTTGGCCTGGAATTCGCTCCCGCGCTGCTGCTCGACCGTGGCTATCTGCTTGAGCGGGTCGATGGTCATGAGCAACTGGCCAGCCTTGACGGCATCGCCGGACTTGACCAGGATGCGCGTAAGGTTGCCGTCCACCTGAGGCTGCATGGTGGCGGAGCGACGGCTCTTTACGGTGGAAACATACGTCTCGCCCGTAGGCACGGCGGAGTTGGAGACCGTGGCAGTCATGACGGGCATGGCCTGCATCTGCGACGCAGGCGGAGCAGCCTTCTGACAGCCGGCGAGCACGACGGTGGAGGCGACAAGGCTGAGGACAAGGGTGGCGAGACGCGGCTCGCGGAGGGTCAGGGACTTCATCACCAAGAAAAACTCCTGCGGAACGTTAACTTCCAGTGTGGCAGATTTTCGCGACTGAGTGTTTTCAGTTGTTTACGAACATCGGTTTTCGGTTTCCCTGTCTTGGATGAGACAGCAATCGCCTTGGGTGCAAAGGATTTACCGAGGAACCGGCGTCAGCCGGGCAAGCTACCGCAGGTCGAGCTTAATCCCTACACTTCTCCCTACACAGCAAAACGGCCTCCCCTTGGGGAAGCCGCGCTTGTGCCACAATCCTGGCGTATTTCTTGGAATGTTTTGGAGCACCGGGAGGGGATCGAACCCTCGAATACTGGTTTTGCAGACCAGCGCGTTAGCCACTTCGCCACCGGTGCTCAGTGCAGAGTTCAGGTTACAGGGTTTCGAGGCCAGAAAGCGATTTCCGTCTGGAACCTGAGCCCCTGCACCTGTCCCTTTCAATTACTGCGGCTGCGCCGTCGTGCGCAGATACGGCTTCACTGTCTTGTAGCCGGGGAAAATCTTGTCCGCGTCCTCGTTGGACACTGCCGCCGTGATGATCACGTCGTCGCCTTGCTTCCAGTTCGCGGGTGTCGCGACTTTGTGCTTCGCCGTGAGCTGCATGGAGTCAATCACGCGGAGGATCTCGTCGAAGTTGCGGCCCGTGGTCATCGGATAGGTCAGGTTCAGCTTGATGCGTTTGTCCGGCCCGATGACGAACACGGTGCGTACGGGCGCGTTGTTCGCTGGTGTACGGCCTTCGCAGCTGTCGCCTTCATCGCCGGCGAGCATGTTGTACAGCTTGGCGATCTTCAGTTCGGGGTCGCCGATCAGAGGGTAGTTCACGGTGTTGCCGCTGACGTCTTCGATGTCCTGCTTCCACTTGTCATGGCTGCCGACCGGGTCGACCGAAAGGCCGAGAATCTTGACGCCGCGCTTGGCGAACTCGTCCTGCAGACCGGCCATTGCGCCCAGCTCCGTGGTGCAGACCGGGGTAAAGTCCTTGGGGTGCGAGAACAGAACAGCCCAGCCGTCGCCGATCCACTCGTGAAAGTGGATGGTGCCCTGCGTGGTGTCCGCGGTGAAGTCAGGAGCGATGTCGTTGATGCGAAGTGCCATGTGTTTTCCAGCTTTCTATAAAGAAAATCGAAGATTTGGGTTTCGGATTCTGCGTTTGCCGGGGGTCAAGCAAAAGACCCACCCGGCGTTGGCCTTGGGTGGGTCTTGATGTTCGTTTCGTGACGCTTACTGATTACCGTCTCGACTCGTTCACCCGCTCACCCGCACAGGGCCACAGCAACAGCAGCGGCAACCACAGCAGGGGAAGGTCGAGTTGGAGAGGTTGAGGATCATGGCGTCTTTCAATCTTGTACCGCCGCCAGCATGTGGCGGGGGGCTCGTTGTGCCCCTACTGCGGTTTTTCTAAGGTACGGCGGCGGGGGAAACGTGTCAACCCTTGGGGCCGAGGGGCCAGAGTTTAGGTTTCAGGGTCCAGAAGGCGCGGGCTTTCTGAACCCTGAGCCCTGGAACCTGATCCCTAGCCTGCCAAAGCCACCTGATGCTGCCTCTGGTTGTCGATGTCCGCGGCCGTGACCGACTGCACCTGCTTCTTGGGGCCTCGCTTGCGGGCCACGAGAATGCGGATACGGTCCAGCATCTCCGCCGGCGTGCACGCGCCCTTGGGCAGAAAGGCGTCCGCAGAAGCAGCTCGGTCGAAGCTGCTCACCGTGCCCGACACCAGAAGCGTGGGGAGCGCAGGATGCAACTGCTTGGCGCGGCGGATAAGTTCGTTGCCGTCCATCTGCGGCATGATCAGGTCTGAGAGCAGCAGGTCCACCGAACCCGGCAGAGCGCCCTGAAGGTATTCGAGCGCCTCGGCGCTGGCCGTCATGGCGAGCACGCGATAGCCGCGGGTTTCCAGCAGGAACTTCCGTACCGAGAGAATTTGTTCGTTGTCTTCTACACAGAGAATGGTTTTACGAGGGCGCATCGGCGTTCTTTTCTCCGCGAGCTTTCCCGGGTGAGGGAGGCGCGGTGTTGCCAGGCCTGTGGATGGGTGTGGAAAGTGAGCAAAACTTTCCCGCCCCGCTCCAAAAGCCTTTTGGAAGAAGGTGTCCTGGCGTGTGAAAGCAGGCAACAAGGTGCCTGCGTGGCACATGAAAGGATTGTGAAACTCGAACGCCGTACTTGGCGGAAACAGGTTTCGAGGACGAAGATTGCGTCGTCCTACGAGCCCGTCAAGCTTTGCAGCGAAGTTCGAATACCACGGCAAATTGTGGGTAAATCAAAGAAACTTTGCGTCGGTGCAGAACAACTGCGATTGACGATTTGCTGAGCGTACAGATGTGAACCTAGTGTGACAACAGCGAAAGTTCAGCGAAAATACAGGAAATTCGCAGTAGCGTATCCACTGCCTTCGCGAGACTCCGCATTGCTATTGGCGATTGTGGTTCCATCCCTGTGGGAAACTACAGGTCGTCAGGCAGGAAATAACAGCCGGATGCTACAGGAATGGTGCGCCCTCCGACCCGCACATGGTGAATGCGCTCGCCGTCTCTCGAGGCCTGTACGGTGAGGCGGCTGGAGCGCAGAATTTCGACGCCCTGGTGGAGGTCGGTTGGGGAGTCAGGCGCGACAAGGCCTTCCTTTACCAGCCACGCAATGCACGGGCCTGCAGCGGAGCCTGTCGCGGGGTCTTCTGTGCCATTGAATTGCATGCGAGCACGCCAGGCGCCGTCGCCTGCGGGCGCGATGCAGTAGAACCAGCGCGTCTTGTTCGCGGCGAGCCAGGCGGAGGATTCGCGTTGCGGGATGGCGAGCTTTTCCAGAGCTTCGATGGAGCGCAAAGCGACCACGCAGAACGGATTGCCGGTGGAGACTGTTTGCGGGCGATGGTTGGGGAGGAAATCTGCTTCGGGAACGCGGACGATGGATGCGATTTCTGCGATGTCGTACTGCGCGCCGAAGGTGGGATCGTTTTGCGTCATGGTGCCGAGCACGCCCGTTGCGGTGCTGTGCTTATCAAAGTGCACGCTGATGGGTCCAACGTTGAGCGCGAGCTTGATCTCCTGCGAGCCGCGCAGTGCAGGATGATGCAGGTAGAGCCAGCTCGCAGTGCCGAGCGTGGGATGGCCAGCGAACGGGAGTTCTTCCTGCGTGGTGAAGATGCGCACTCGAACGCCGTTGATTCTCTCGTGGTCGGGGTCATCACTGGGGAGGACGAAGGTGGTCTCGGAGAGATTCGTTTCGCGCGCGAGAGACTGCATCTGTTCTGTGCTGAGGCCGCGAGCGTCGTGGAAGACGGCGAGGGCATTGCCTTCGAGCGCGCGCTCGGCGAAGACGTCGAGCACGGTGTAGTCGAGCTTTCTCATGAGGCTTAGTGTAGACAACTACGCTTCGACGAGGCCGTAGCGGCGCTGCCACTGTTGCTTGAGGCGCGACCAGATGGCCTCGCGCTCGGCCTTCGTTGTTGCGGGGTCGGGGGCTTCGACGAAGACTGCGGCTTCCTTCTTCGCGAGTTCGAGAAGGTCGCGGTCGCGGACGAGGTTGGCAACGCGGAACTCGGGCAGACCTGCCTGGCGCGTGCCGAAGAATTCGCCCGGCCCGCGCTGGGCGAGGTCGCGTTCTGCGAGTTCGAAGCCGTTCTGCGTTTCGACCATCGCGGTAAGGCGCAGTTCGGCTTCGGGCGAGACTTTGCTGCCGGTGAGCAGAACGCAGAAGCTCTTGGCGGCGCCGCGACCCACGCGTCCACGAAGCTGGTGCATCTGCGCGAGGCCGAAGCGTTCGGCGTGTTCGATGACCATCACCGTGGCGTTGGGCACGTCGACGCCGACTTCGATGACGGTGGTGGAAACCAGGACGTCGATCTCGCCGCGTTTGAAGCGGGCCATGGTAATTTCCTTGTCGTCGGAAGACATGCGACCGTGCAGGAGGCTGAGCTTGAGTCCGGCGAGCGCGCCGTGCTGTAGCTCTTCGAACATTTCAGTGGCCGAGCGGAGTTTTTGCTGCGTGGGTTTCTTGCGCGGTGCTTTGAGAGGAGCGGCGCTGGACGGTTTATGGGTCGCGCTTACAGCGCTTGAATTTTTACGGGCTGATTTCGAGGGGCTTCGCCCCTCGCTGGTATGGAGTCGCGCCTCCGGCGCTTGGTTCTGTGCGGCTTCTAAGAAGGTTGCCTCAGGTGAATCCTGTGCGAAGTCGAGTTCGGGCTGTTCGTCGGTTGCGCCTTCGATGACGGGGTAGACGATGTAGGCCTGCCGCCCTGCGGTGACTTGCTTGCGCACGAAGTCCCAGACTTCGCCGGCGCGTTCTTCGGCGATGCGGCGCGTGGCAATGGGCGTGCGGCCTGGCGGAAGTTCATCAAGCACGCTGGCTTCGAGGTCGCCGTACATGGTGAGCGCGAGCGTGCGCGGTATGGGCGTCGCGGTCATGACGAGGACGTCGGGCTCGGTGGCGCGGCCGTCGGCGCCGGGTTTACGCATGAGCTGGAAGCGCTGCTGCACGCCGAAGCGATGTTGCTCGTCGACAATGACGAGGCCGAGGTTGGCGAAGTCAACTTTTTCTTCTACGAGCGCGTGGGTGCCGATGGCGAGGTCGGCTTCGCCGCGGAAGATGCGGGCGCGCGCGTCTTTTTTTGCGCGGGTGTCGAGCGAGCCGGTGAGCAGCGTGATGCGGTAGGGCTTGCCGGTTGTCGGCGAGATGGCGTCGGCGAGCAGCTTCTTCGCGGAGAGGTAATGCTGCGTGGCGAGAATTTCTGTGGGCGCCATCATCGCGGCCTGGTAACCGTTTTCGATGGCGACCAGCGCGGCCTCGAGCGCGACGATGGTCTTGCCGGAGCCGACATCGCCTTGCAGCAAGCGGCGCATCGGGTGCGGCGCGCGCATGTCGGCGACGATCTCCCCGAGCACGCGCTTCTGTGCGCCGGTAGGCTTGAAGGGAAGCACTTGTTTCAACGCTTCGCGAACTTTGTCGTTGGTGACGAACGCTGTGCCTTCGCGCTCGCGCATGCGGCGGCGTTTGAGTTCGAGGCCGAGTTCGAGGTACCAGAGCTCTTCAAAGATGAGACGGCGATGCGCGGGCGTTCGCGCGGACATGAGGTCGGTCATCGGAGTACCGAACGCGGGGAAGTGCAGCTCGCGCAGCGCGGCCATGCGCGAAGGAAAGCCAAGGCGGTCGCGTAAAGCGTGCGGCAGTGTCTCGACAGCTTCGACGCCGGACTCTTCGAGGTCGTGAAAGACCGTCCAAAGCACGCGGCGCAGCCAGCGCGAGGTGAGCTTTGCGCCCCACGGCGTTTTGCCGCCGAGCGATTCGTAGACCGGCACGATACGGCCCATCTCCAGCATGGTGAACTCGGCGTCTTCGCCGGTTGCGGCCATGTCCGGCAGGATTTCGAACGTCGGTTGCACCATCTTGAACTTCGTTGCGCCGGGGATGGCGCCGAGCGCGTTGCCGGAGCGCGAGCCTTCGAGCTTGCCGTAGAGGGCGATCTTCTGGCCGGGCTTGAACTTGTCCTTCAGGTAGGTGCCGTGGAACCACAGGCACTTGATCGTTTCCAGCACCGCGGGCGGCGGTTGCAGCAAGCCATCCATCGCACCCGCAGAGTCCGCAGTGGGTGGCGTGATGCCGACAGTCATCTCAAAGATGGGCATGGACCGCGTTCGCAGCAGAATCGTGCCGCGCACCTCGCCAATCACGGAGGCCATCTCGCCGACCTGGTAGGCGCTGAGCGGCTTGGGATGCAGACGGTCTTCGTAGCGGAAGGGCAGGTGGTAGAGCAGGTCTTCCACGGTGACGATGCCGCGCTCAGCGAGCCCCGCGCCCACACGCTCGCCGACGCGTTTGAGGAACTTGACCGGCGTAGAAAGCTCGAGGGGCACAGGTTAGAGTGTAGAGCGCGACGGGCTGATGAAATAATGGTGTTCGCGCCGCTTGCTGGTTGCGCGTTTGTTTGTCTCTCCATGGATTCTTTCTTCACCCGCTTCCGCAACCCGCTCACCCTCATCGCCATCGTGCTGGTGCAGGTGCTAGCGCTTGCCATCCAGGTGCAGAAGCCCGTCACCACCGCTACGCCCAATGGCGAAAGCCACAAGGTGACGCTGCTGCGGCACTGGATGCTCGCAGTCGTAACACCGTTCGAAAAGCTGGCGCATGGCGTCAGTTCAGGCGTGCGGCATGGCTGGAACAACTACATTGACCTTCGCCATGAGCGCGAGCAGGACGAGCAACTCCGCGACGAGATTGCGCGGCTGCGCACGGAGCAGGCGCAGTTTGCCGAAGACGCGCGCGAAGGCCGACGCCTGCAGGCGTTGCTCGCGTTCAAACAGCAGTATGTTGCCACGACGGTCGCGGCGCAGGTCATTGGCACCAGCGGCACGGACCGCTCTCGCATCCTCACGCTGGACAAAGGCTACGACGACGGCTTGCGCCCGGAGCAGGCTGTGATGACGCCGGACGGTGTTGTCGGCAAGCTGCGCGACGTCTCCGCGCATACTGCGCAACTGCTGCTGCTGAACGACGTCAGTTTCGGCGCAGGCGTCGTGCTCGCTTCCACGCGCATTCGCGGCATCCTGCGCGGCGCATCCAACGGCACCATCCAGATCAACAACCTTACCGCGGACTCGCGCATCAAGCCCGGCGAGCAGGTCCTCACTTCCGGCGGCGACATGGTCTTCCCGCGCGGCCTCACGGTCGGCGTGATCGAGTCCATCGCGCCCGACCCGCAGCACCAGCCCTACACGGCCATCGTCGTCAAACCGGCAGCGAATCTCTCGCGGCTGGAAGAAGTGCTGGTCATCACCGGCACGCAAACCACGCTTCCCGACGCCGCCCAGGGCGATGCCGCGCAAGCCGAAGCCACAGCCGAAACCAACAAGCGCGCCGCGGACCTGGTTGCGGAAAAACTCCCGGGCCTGAAGCCGGACGAGAAGAAGGATGACACTGTGCCTGCCACGGAAGCCGATCCCAAGGCCACGCTGCCCAAGCCCAAGCCGGTGGTGCATCAGGACAAATACTCGCCCGGAGCTGCGCCTCCTGCCACGTCATTGCAACCCGGCGCGCAGGCTGCCAGCCCGGAGGCGAAACCTTAATGGCCGAACATAGTTACACGTCGCGCCGCGAGCTCGACCAGTATGCGTTCCACCCGGCCGTCACGGTGCTGGCGCCGCTGCTTTGCATTCTGCTGCAGGTGGTGCTGCCCAAAGTCTTCCCGCGGCTCGCGATTTTTGATCTTCCACTGATTGCGGTGATTTTCTTCGCGGTCGCGCGGCGCAGCCCTATTGCCGGCACGATAACGGGCACGCTGATTGGGCTCTTTCAGGATGGACTTACGAACCATCCGTTCGGCGTCTTCGGTATTGCGAAGGGCATCATCGGCTACATCGCGGCGAGCATTGGTTTCGCGGTGGATGTCGAGAATCCCATCAATCGCGCGGTGCTGAACTTCGCGTTCTCGCTGGTGCAGAGCGTACTGCTCTTCCTGATCACGCGCTATCTTCTGGCAGATGCGACGGTCAAACTGCTGCCGGTGCACGAGTTGCTGCGCGCTGCGATCAATACGGCCGTCGCCCTGCCGCTCTTCTTCCTTCTCGACCGCTTCAAGCTCCGCGAATAGCGCGTAAAATCTAGGTTGCAGGGCCAACATGGACATCGATAGCGTCAGCCGCAGCGAAAAACTCTCCACCGAAAAGCTTCACCTAGCGCAATATCTTGTCGCGCTGGTGCTACTGGCGTTAGGCGTGGGTTTATGGCGTTTGCAGGTGCTGGGCGCGGACAACTACCGCGTGCTCGCCGAACAGAACCGCGTGCGCAAGGTCCCGGTGCTGGCGCCGCGCGGCAAGATATTCGATCGCGAAGGCCGCATTATTGTCGACAACTATCCTTCGGTGAGTTGCTACCTGCTGCGCGAGCAGGTGAAGAACCTCGACGCGGATCTCCCATTGATTGCTGCAGGTTTGCACATTCCGCTGGAACAGATTCAGGCGATTCTCAAGCGTTACTCCTATGCTCCGAAGTATCAGCCGCTGCCGTTGAAGCAGGACATCACGCCGGACGAGCAGGCGTTTGTCGAAGCCCACCGCGCTGAGCTGCCCGAGCTGGAAACGCTGGATGAGCAGCGACGTTTGTATCCGCGCGACGGCTTTATGGCCCATGCGATCGGGTATGTGGGCGAGATCAGCGAGAACGATCTGAACCAATCGAAGTTTGCGTACTACTCGCCGGGGGATGTGGTCGGCAAGTCGGGCGTGGAAGAGACATACGACTCGGTGCTGCGCGGCACCGACGGCTCCCGCGATGTCATCGTGAACTCGCATGGCAAGGAAGTTGGCATTATGGGCCAGGAACTTGCCATTCCGGGCAAGGACCTGCGTCTGACGATTGACCTCGACATTCAGCGCGCAGCGGAGCAGGCGCTCGACGGCAAGATTGGCGCCATTGTTGCCATGGACCCGCACACGGGCGAGATTCTTGCGATGGTCTCGCGGCCGACGTTCGATCCCAACCAGTTTGCGGTGCGGCTGACGAAAGCGTACTGGCAGTCGATTCTCGATAACCCGGACCATCCGCTGCTGAACAAGACAATCCAGGCGCAGCTTGCGCCGGGTTCTACATTCAAGGTCATCATGACGATGGCAGGGCTGCAGGAGAATGTTGCGCAGGACATGCACGTGCAGTGCAACGGCGGCGCGACGTTCTACGGTCATTTCTTTGCGTGCGACAAACACCATGGCGGCGTGGACATTCACAACGCGCTGCCGTATTCGTGCGACACGTTCTATTACACGCTGGCGAACCGGCTGGGCATCGACACGATGGCGCGTTATGCGAACTCGGTGGGCATCGGCGTGAAGACCGGCGTGGATCTTCCGGAAGAGGCCGCGGGCGTGATGCCTTCGGAAGCGTGGAAGATGAAGACGCAGCATGACAAGTGGTATGCGGGCGAGACGATCTCCGTGGGCATCGGACAAGGCGCAATCGAGGCCACGCCGTTGCAACTGGCGCGCGCATTGGGCGGGATTGCGAGCGGCGGTGTGCTGCGTCGGCCGCATCTGGTATTTGACGACGAGCTCACTGCAGAGCAGCTGCAGGCGATTCATGCGACGTATCCGGGGTCGGGCGACAAGACGGTGCCAATCACGCCGGAGAACTGGCAGATCATCACCGACGACATGGCGAACGTCACCGGCCCCAGCGGCACGGCAGCGGAAGCGCACCTTGAAGGCGTCGACTTTGCGGGCAAGACAGGCACCGCGCAGGTGATGAGCCACGAAGCGCTCGGCAAAACAGCGAAGGGCCACAATACAGTGCCGAATGCCTGGTTCGTGGGCGTCGCGCCGCGGCGGAATCCGGACATCGTGGTGGCGGTGCTGTGGGAGCACGGCAACTGGGGCAACAACTCCGCGAAGCTCGCCGCGCAGGTCATTACGGCGTTCGTGAACAAGCAGCGCGAGCGTGCGGGCAACCTACAGAAGATCGCGGCCAAGCCTGAAGAGCCTCTAGCCGGAACGGGCGGCACTGCGCCTCCCACAGCAACCTCTTCGCCTGCCGGACAGTGACACCGCGTCGTTTCGCGGCGGCTCGGGTTTCAACGAACATGCGAAGAGTTCTGGCCGCCTCACTTTTCCTCACAGCAACATTGCATGCGCAGACGCCCGCACAGCAAAAGCGCGCTGATGGCGCTCTTACGCCGCTCATGGCTTACGGCTCTGCGATGACCGGCAATGCCTGCGCTCCACTCGCACTCATATCGCACGGAGCGGGCGGCAGCGAGCGTGGTTATGCGTACCTCGCCCAGGGCCTCGCCAAGCGCGGATGGTTTGCCGTGGTGATGGGGCACAAGGAAAGCGGGCGCGCGGTTATTGAGCAGGACATCAACAACGCGCCGACGATTCATGCAGGCATCCAGCAACTCGTCACCACACCTGCCGCCAACGAGGCGCGACTCATGGATGTTGGTGCGGGCCTCGCATGGGCGAACGCACAGTGCAAGGCAGCGAGCGGTGTTCCGTTTCGCGCGTTGCTGGGGCACTCGATGGGCGGCGAGACGGTGATGCTGGAAGCGGGCGCGAAGAGCAAGCTTGGCATCGCTTCAGGCAAGGACCGTTTCGACGCCTATGTGGCGATGTCGTCCGAAGGCCCCGGCCCTGTCTTCGACGAGGGCGCATGGCAGCGCATCCACAAGCCGATGTTTGTGCTCACCGGCACGCTGGACGGCGCGCTCAACGGCGGGCCCGAAACGCGTACCGCACCGTACTTCGGTTTGCCCGGCGATCAGGGATGCGACTGGCTTGGCGTCATCACTGGCGCCACGCATAGCAGCTTCGGCGGACGTGGACCGAACGCAGCGATGGTGAACCAGGAGATCGTCTACGCGGTCGACAGCTTCCTGCAAGGTGCGCGAACGGGCAAGTGCGTGTTGCCGCCGAAGGTTGCAGGCTTCCGGCTGGAAAGCAAGTAGCTCGCCACAGCCGATAGACTGGAACGATGGCGCGCACGCGATTTCGTGACTTTGACTGGACACTGTTGGGCTTCGTGCTCCTGATGTCGGTCATCAGCGTGCTGGAGATTCGCTCGGCGACCGCGATGACGAAGTTCCACG
>Ga0116227_10006414_pt1 | contig 23856 bp, 16 predicted proteins | sample S1TSphgellanicum_FD_89693 | JGI IMG/M metagenome (GOLD analysis project Ga0116227, IMG submission 89693) | Host-associated microbial communities from peat moss isolated from Minnesota, USA - S1T2_Fb - Sphagnum magellanicum MG | ecosystem: Host-associated > Plants > Peat moss > Unclassified...
AATTTATAGATCAACCAGTGTAATTTGGTAAACATTCGCGGGTAAAGAATGTTATGACAAGGTGCTAAATGAAGAATTTTAAAGAATTTTAATGTGCAAAATGAAGAATGTCATAACTATGGAAAAATACTTATTGAAAAATACAAGTTTTTTATTCTTGACTTTTGACCACTCCCACTTCCTATAAGAAGGAATGTAAGGGGGTAATACAAGATTCTTCAACGAATAACAACACACCAATAGTAGCAACAGTGCGAAGAGGAGAACAGCAGCATGAAGAACCTTATACCTAAAATAAAATAAAAGTTGAAGAGGAGAACAATAGGGCAAAAAGGAGAATAGTAGTGCGAAAAGGAAAGTAGCAATGTGCGAAGAGGACAACAACAACGTGACATGAGGAGGAGAGTAATAACATGACGTGAAAAGGAAAACAACAACGCGGTAGGAAAAGGAAAGCAATAGTGTAATGCGAAGAGGAAAGTAACAACGTGATGCAAAGAAGAGAACATCACTACGACACAAAGAGGAAAACAACAAGGTGAAGAAGAGAGTAACAACGCAACACGAAGTGGAAAACAACAAGGTGAAGAGGAGAGCAATAATGTGAGAAGAAGAGGAAAGTAGCAATGTAGGGCGAAAAGGAGAGCAACAACATGATGCGAAGAGGAGATTAGCAACATGAATAGGAAAGCAACATGGCAAAAAGGAGAGCAGCAATGAAACGTGAAGAAAAAAACAATAATGCGAAGAGGAGAACAACAACACGACGCAAAAAGGAAAGCAACAACTAGAAGAGGAGAATAGTAAGGCGAAGAGGAAAGTAGCAAGGTGAAGAGGAGAGCAGAACACGAGGAGAGGAAAACAAAGCGCAAAGAGAAGGAGAAAGTAGAAAGTGGGGCTCGAGCTTAGCATTTTAAACTAGATTTAGGGTTTTTTTTTTAGGTTTAATGGCAATGCCCATAATAATTTTTTCCCTTGTAACGGCTTACACTGGCACCCACAACCCTTTTTTTCATTGTAATGGCCTACATTAACACCCACAGTTTTGTTTTGAGCCCCCTAACAACCTACATCCTAAACCTAAATCCCTTTCATATCCATATCTGGGCATGGATTTAATATCCACCTTAGATATCATATTTTCAAAAAATATATATTATGTCCGAATATTATATGATCGGATATCATTATTTTGATATCCAGAGATAAGGATATCATTTTGGATATCAAGAATTTTGATATCCAAAGGATTTCAAAAGTGATATCCTGAGTGATATTCAATCAAGATATCTAGATTTTTAGGATATTTGCCTAACATTAGTCCAAAATCAACATTTATCTTGTTTCCAAGAAAAAGCTAATTCACTCTATGAACATCTTCCACCTCTAATTAACCCATGATTGTCACTGGCATAATTTTTAGTTATGAGCAAGTTGATTTGCATGTTGAGATGTAAAGAAGTTTTTTTTAAATGAGCTCAAATGAGGTGACAACCATGGACAACCAACAATGGATTCATGTACATCATTGTAGAACCTTATGTCATGAAGGATTGACACTACTTTTACTAACACTTGCATGTGTTGAGGTGGGTGTAACTATGAATAGCATAACTATGATCAACTTGAAATGCATGGTTACAATGGAGTCTCTAATCAATAGCAATTTGGCTCAATGTATGTTTGTTGTAACTATGATGGAGATTGGTGTTTTAAGGGCATTTAACTATGATATTCACCCATTTGAACAACATTACATGTCTCCTTTCTTACTCGGTGTGCCACCAATTCAGTCAAAGCTATGGAGTTCCAATGCTCCAACCAAGTGGCACCTTTAACACCCATGGCCACTACTCCTATGAAATTGGCAATAGCCAACCTTACACATGTTAGAGTGTTATCTCAAGACTACAAAAGACCACCATACATTTTTGGAGAAGGATCAAATAATGACTAAGAGACTCGACTTTAGATTCACAACAAGGGATTTGTAAAAAAACTTTCATGGGATCCTAGCAAATGGCAATGGAGTGAAGGCAATGGATTAGGTTGAACCTCCTTCTTTGGATACAAACATGGGACATTGATTGAGCTTTCAAGGCCATTATAATTCCACAATGTTATTGCAACAATTACACAACCTTGACTTAAACTCAAAACATTGCTTCAAATTATTTTGTTGTTTATGGTATAACTCAAAACCTAAAAAAGTTGCAACACTTCTATGACTAACACTCAACCATGGACTCCTAGTTGGTTCTTGGTTTTTTAAAAATGAAACTTGACACTGACTACATGTTGTGTAACATTCAAGTGTTCATACTCTCTCACATTGTCTACTCACATCTTAGGAAGTTTCCCCATTTTCTTTCTATGGATTGAAAGATGTGCATTATAATTCAAAGGTCACTATTCACATAGTCATGTGCTTAGGAGTGCTTGAACCTCTACCATTCAAGTTAGCATTGATACTTGATGGCATTTCGCAAGGGTGGAAAATATAGACTCCCTAATATCCAAGCTCACCTTGAGGAATTGTTGAAAATGCTTTTTATATTTCAAACTAAAACCATGCAACAATCCATTTATTTATTTATTTTCTCACAATCCAAAATAGTTCTAAAATTACTAAGTTTGAAAAACGAAAAAAAATTGAAATCCAAAGGATAAAAATTGTTGAGGAATGTCAAAACTCATTGCATCTCCACGCTCACGAATCCACTAAATAATGTCATGGTGAAAAGGTTCAATCATGGTTGGGGTATCATTATTTTTACAAGAAGCCTTGGATGGACTCAAAGTCATTGAAACATTGATTTTTTTTTAAATGACATATTTTTGGAAATTTTTAATACATAAACCTTAACATAATAACATCAACAAATATTTGAGGATTTTAAAAAGAAAATTAAATGATGTATTGAAAAGATCCCAAAATATTGTTGAAAAAAACATTGAAAAAAAAACACAAGGGGGCAAGTACAACTGGGTGGTACCACTAAGAAAATTTTCAAGAATCATTAGGAAGTCTATTTATTTATAAATCATGAAGTATTTGTAAATTCCTTATTTTCCTATTGGTTGAAGTTAATGTATCACAAGGCATTTCCACACCCTTAATATTTCATGTTTCTTATTAGAAGTTATTTGTTTTAGTTCACAAGCACTCTAAAGCTTGCAACTTTAGGTGCTTGGGCAACCTAATTCCTATTATGTTGAAGCACAAAAAAGTTCTTGACAATTCAAAATCGAACATTGGCACCACTTGCATTTTGCCTCCTTTCATGCGCTAAGCCTAATCATTGGTATATGCTTCTATTAGTATTACTCAAAGTCTTTAATGTGCAAGGAGTTCCAAGATTAATTGGCAAACTACATGCAAGCCAACATGTTCAAGTTCACAATGTCAATCTCAATCCAAGCAAAATCCAAACTAACTATGGATGGTAGTTTGGAGATCACGCATGTATGTGGTGTCAAATAGCTACATCTACCCACTTACGATTGTGCTTGTCAAAATATATATGAAAGTTCATTAAAAAAAAAACTATCATTTGCAATCAATGAATGGTATGTCTTTGCAATAGTAAAAATTGTTCAAAGGATAATAAATAACTAAAAGTCTTTGGACAAATGAACTTATTGGCGGGAACCTGGGTTCCCAAACGGGACCCGGGTCTCTCAAAAGATCTATATCTCTGCAACTAGTCATCAGAACCATCTCGTAATAGGCTCAATCATCTTCTCTTATTCAATGAAGTCATCTCGTGATCAGTCCAATTTGTATTTTCACTGTTTATGCCTTCCGCAAAAACGATAGGAGTGACGACTATCCTGGCACAATGCCAGAGGCATTCTTCCGCGGGCACCTGACCTTTGGCTTCTCCACCCCAACCACCTTCTTAGAAGGCGCTACGTGCGCGCTCTTGCTCCTAGATCGTGTGGCTGCCACGTCCTCATCTTCCGAAAAATTGGACAAACCCTCAGGAACAGAGGGGTAGTAGGAAAGTACTTTGGGAGGGATAGAAAAGTACTTCTTAGACAACGATTTGAACTTCTTGTTGGTCAACTGCTCCTTAAGCTCCACACGAGGGAGCTTGACCATGTCAACCGACGTGACGTCATCAATGGACTTGACGCCACTTCCAAACAAATCGAAAAGAATCGCTTGATGAACAGAATCAATATTCTCGAGAAGAAGCATCGGAAACTGGACGGCCTCGTTATCGGGCGTACTTACGAGATGGCGCATGCTGACAATGCCCTGGTCGATCTCAAAAAAGTAGTAGCCAGTGTAGTTCGGTGGCATAGACTTGAAGTACTTCTTTAGAAGAGAGGTCCAATCGCCAAAGAAGGGTCACCGCGATGACTGATGATCCAGGAATTCGGCAGAGACAGACTTAATGGCGTTGAGCTCATATACAATCGCGTTGGGGGTGTAGAGGTTCTGGGCACGCATCTTGTTTCGACACCAGGCAACGACACGATCGACCTGGTTGTGAGAGTGGCCAGGGATAAGGAAAAGAAGAGCGACCTTGTCATAAAACAGGAGAGATAACAGCGCATAGAACATGAAGACCACCTTCGACTTATTTTGACCAACGCAGTTGTCGAGGATTAGCAGGAGCATCTTAGGCGAACGGTCGGCACGTTCTTAACGAAGTCGAAGATGAAAGAGTAAACAAAGACTGCACAGGGCGTCAACGCCTTTGCCCTGACCATGCTCATCGTAGATCAGAACATTATTGCGATTAGCTGTGATGTCAAAGATGATGAAGTTCTACATCATGAGATTGGAGTTGAAGTAGTCAGCAAAAGGATGTTGATGGCCATAAAAAGGAAGCGGGAAGCTGCCGCCAAAATCTTCAATTTGAATCTGGATTTCAGGGAAGGCATCGTCGATAGGATCAGGAGGCACATCATCAATGGTATCGGGAATAATCACATTCGAGACAAGTTGCTGGGGTGCATTAGCTGCAATGTACTACTTAACGAACCCCGACATGAACCGACGCTGATCAATAGCAGCCTGAAGGTGCATCCCCTTCTCCAGAACCAGATATTCCCGCTCTTTAGGTGGGAGATCGTCACGAGCGAATTAAATATCAATGCAAACACAAGAATCACAAACATCTTCTGCCGTCCTCGTCAGGCGAACACCAGGTTGGTGCAACTTGATGTACTGGGTCCATCGGGAGAAGCTCATCACTCGTTGCTCGAGAGACACCATTTTCTTTTCGTACTGCTTCCAAAGCTCCATCCAGGTTAGCTTAGCCTCCACAAAATATTGGTGAGGTCGTCGATGCGAACAGGGAAATCCATCCTCCAGCTCCCACGTCTTGCAGTCTTCAATGAATGCAGTTAGATCATTTAATGATAGAGCGTGATGTGGAACTTTCATAGGACGGCGAGTATGGCTTCCGTCCCACGTCCCATCCTTATGAATCTTTCTCAACCGTGACACATGAGAACCACCAACACCAAGGAGGGCCTTAATCTCTCGATCCGAATAACCTTGCGCCATCAATCCCAGAATGACTCCTTCGCCCTGCTCCCATTTCGCCTCGCCGTATCCCGTCTTCATCGCGTTCCACATCTCTTTTAATGCGTTGAGACTCTCTTCTCCCATCTTCTTCACCACTCTTTCCAATGCGTTCGTCTTCCGATCCGTCTTCTTGTTGATCTGCTGCACACACTGATACGATCCACTGATGCCGCCATGTTTGCGCTTCTAGAGTAAGGATTCACCGGCGGTCAAACTCGAGGTTGTTGTATCAGACAACGTGGGCAGCTTCTCGACTAGTGACGAAAATGCGAGTAGTTGATCACACCATCGGCCAATTATACTACAGTTCTCCCAGATCTCAAGATAATCCAAGATTGCTGCCACGGCCTCCTAAATGTTGCCCTTGTTCTTCTCAATTGAGCTCAGGTCATTATTGTCAAATCCCCAACGGTGTATTTTCATTTTCAATTCAATCAAACATTCCTCCTGGCTCCGCTTAGACATTGCTTCTGCTGCTCCAGCGAGGTCTAGAGCTCCTACCAGGCCAGTAAAAGCCCCGTACGGCATCCACCACGGGGCCCGGGCGCTATTTTAGGTACCCTCCAAAAAAAATATTTAATTGTCTTCTGACGTTGAGTTTTTTGCGAGACCCTGGGTTCCCGCCAATAGGTTCAAATGATATGTGTTTATTTCTAACATGGACGCATTTTTTATGCAATGTAATGTTTTTATTAAAGTTCTTTGGTGATGACTAATCAATTTATAGTTTCCATAGACCTTGTAATATGGTCACTTGTAATCATCAATTACTAATCAAAGTGAACCAACACCCATACTATTCCCTTCACCAATTCGAGTGAAGCCTATTAATGGCCATGTTAAGCTTAGAAATTGTTATATTAGGATTCATAGATATTGTTTTAGTCTAATTATGAGATATTTATAATATTTAGAAACAAATTTAAAATATTTTGGGATGTTTAACATTGTACCAATGTGGGTGTTGGCTTACCCAAGGCATCAATCACTCATGCAATGTGTAGACTTGCCATGCATTTGAGCTAATGGTGTGTCTAGCCTTTTGTTGTAAGGGGTATCACTAATTATGTTTATGTGTTTGATGTGAAATATAAAGGAAATTAACTTGAGGCATTGATTGGGTGTAGTCATAAATTATGATGCATGATGTTGTTTGTTACAAATATTTAGATCTAGTGTGCACATAATATTATATACAACATTCTACATTGTGAAGCTAGGTGAAACAAGGATGTTGGAAACCATTAATAGAAGTTAATTCCATAAAGGTGTGTCACTATGTGCATGATAGTTCATTTGATGTTAGTAATAAAATAGTAATATTTAATCCCTCCATTAGCCAATTGGACCTCAATAATCTGAAATAGTAGCTACTTCTATGGCCAAATATTTCTTTAGAATTCTCAATTGTATCATCATATGTTTATGATATATTTTGTCATCGTGGCCATGTACATTCACATTACATTTACAAATATAACCAACTAAAAGCTTTATTTAATTTTGATTAATGTATCCATTCAATTTTCATTTTACAAAAACAATTGATGGCCAATGTAATACTTTAGTGTTATTCCAACCAATGCATTTGTTTTTTTGCAAAATTTTGCCACAAGTGAAAAAAATTGTGGTTATGACCCTTACAAAGGCTTCTTTGAAAAAAATTGAATTGTTTCACCAAAAAAATAAGGTTTTTGGATTGGGTTTGCCACATTTGGAACATTTGTTTTTACAAATTACCAAATAAAATAAAAAATATTTTATTTAAATTATTATCCTACCTATCCTACTTGTCTTATAGCTAAATTTGTGAATCATTGCAATTACATTTTTAAAAAACAAGTAAGTTTTTATGTTTAGGTTCATGATAAAGAAAAAAAACCATGTATATAAAAAAATAGGGATGAAAACCCATCCACAAGAAGTACAAGGCAAATAAAAACATGAAAACACAAGCCATAAAAGAACGTAATAATCAAAACACCACTAATACACAAATAAAATAGACAACTTTAAACTAAAAAGACATTGTTTGTCATAAATTGGTTAGTGAAAAAAATGCATTAACTTTTATGTGTGGAAGAGATGAGGAATACTTCCAAAGCATAGCAAAATGCTAGAAAATCACAATGGCTTACACATGCTAGAAGGCAATGGACACACATTGTCAATAATAAAAAATAAACATCATAGGAAGTAAAAAGGATTATTGAGTGTCAACTATAGTGGCCTAAGCACAAGTAGTAAAAAAGGAGTTGAAACAAAAATGAAAGCAACCATAAGTATTTATGGCAAGGGGAAGGAAGACACCTCTTGATGTGTGCTTTGCATATGAGTGTGTTTTCTCTTGAGCGACAATTATTGCTACATGCACTATCGTGGATGATGCACATTGTATCATATCCAAGTAGGTCAGATCAACTATGATAATGTTTTCTAAAGTTCGAAAGCCATCTCTAATGTTTATAAATTTTTTGATTCTCCACCAAGTGTGGTAGGAGAAAAGGTGGGAAACCTCTTTTTGAATGTGTGTTCCATTTTCCAAAGTAATAGTTGTGACAATATCCCAAAAAATATCATGTGTTGCAGTGTGTACATTTTTGCATAAACACCAAAACAAGTGGATACCCAAATCATCAATGGTACATTCACATTGACAACATGAGAATGTGCAATTGTAGGATGTGTCAAACCAAGGTAAGTATGTAATTGTTGCAACCCTAGCCTTGGGCTCGCGACCAAGGCAAGGGCTTGTGAGGGTGTGGGCCAAGAGTGACCTTGGGAGTCACATTTCATGCTCTTGGGAGTGCAAAAAAATGTGAGGGAATGAACCCTCACACTCTTAAATGAACTCCCATTTTGGGAGTTCGAGTCCCAATGGATTCCCAAATTCTCAGAGGGAAATTGCAGGGGTATAAACTCATTGGATTGAAACATTTTTTATATCATTGAAAAGCTCCTAGAACGTAAAGGTCTAAAATGGGCTCGCATCACCCATTTGGATACCTGAAACACAAGTTATGGCCAAAAGAAGGGCTAGGAGTCAAATTGACAATTTGACTCTCAACCACTAAAAGTCAAGAATCGCCTCGATGTCCTTGCGTGAAGTTGACGTGCGACATATCGTTGAAAAGCTCTTGACAAGGGCTACAACTGTGTTTTAAACCTCATCTCGATTAGAGGTCTGCATACAAAGTTATGGGCCCCCAAAGTCGCAAGAGTCCCAAGTTTGGGAATTTCAGGACTCCCAAGTGGGAGTCCCGAGACAAAATGCCATTTGGATGTGGGCCTCGTGGAAAGGCACATAGTATATTATAAGGGGGAAGGTCATGGCTTCCCCCAAGTCCGGGCCATGGTGAATCTTATGAATCTTATGAATCCGAGTTTCCCCATGGCTCGTCCTAGCACCAAAAGTGCTCTAGTTATGCACTAACCAAATGGTTACTTGGTTTGTGTAGGTCTGTATGAATGATTGAAGTGCTTGTCAATCTTCCTAGTCCCATCCCGAAACTCTAGCACGCCCTTCTACCCTTGAAGTGTTACGAGCCAGGGAACATGCCCCAACTTCCTACTCTTCTGTTATTTTCATCTTAGACTCACATTTGAGTCCCTTGAAGAGGTTGGGAGTGCGTTAGTAATCTTGTGAAGAAGTGAACATAGGGCAAATGGAATTCAAGCATGGTAAAACAAGCTAATAACCAAAAGCATGCGGCTAAACTTGCATAAGATTAAAAATGTCTTTATGTGGCATCTAAAAAAACTTCTATTAAAAGTGTGGCAAAGTCCTACTTGCCTAGGTGGTCCATCAACAAAGCTTATAAGTGAGAATAAGGGGGGACTTGATAATAGACAACCTAGGGTAGTAAAGTTTGAATATCCTACAGTGTTAAGTGGAAAGGAAAAATGTCGGTTTCGACATGTGCTATTGCCCAAAGAATGGGATGGTTATCCCATTGGAAATGAGTGACAAATGCATAAGCATTAGAGCCCAACATCCCAAGAAAATAGGGGCAACAAATTAAACTGCTGAAAAAAGGCTAAACCCCCCTAAAGAAACAAGTAAAACGATTTGATGATGAGCCAAATGACCCACCATAATGTCGATTAAAATCCCATGTGCCTCAATAACTTTTCCAATGTAACCATGGTACACAAATCAAACTTGGCGTAATGTTGCAAAATACTTGGAGACAAAAATATAGTACACAATAAATAACCTAAGTGTTAGGCATAACAAAATGAAAACATTTTAGTGGTTGCGTGTGGATATGTAAAAATAGGGAAGCTAACTATGATGTCAATATATTTTTGAAGTGCCTCTTCGACAAAAGATTCCACAAATGGCATAGAACCCATTAGTGCACCTAGAATATGGAAACATGTGTTGACTATAAAATAACCTGGAAAAAGTGATATATGGATGGGTTTAATCCATGAGGAGACCAAACTACACATTTTGTTGGTTGAATGAAAAGTCCTAATGTCACAAACTTCGCATGTAATCATAAAAAAACGAATACCACATTTGAGACAAGACCAACAATATGTGTATCATCAATGAGTGAAGGAAAAACACTAGGGTGGGTTATTACAATAAGGTGGAGAACATGAAAATGTGTTAAAGCGAACAACACTCCACTTAAAAAATCTCTATGTCATGTACCAAATTCGAACAAAATGACTTTGAAATCCCCATGCTAAGAAACCTATGAAAAATATAATGAGGATTAACATGTATAAAATTGTTCAACAAATGGGAAGAACTGATCCAAAATATCAATAAAAAGTCGCAACTCTTAAAAAATGGTTATCCATAGTATGGAATTGAAGGCATTATGGACGTCCACTTGTAATACCACCCAATTTAGATGCAAATCCAATGTAACGCAAACCTTCATGCGGATTGTCTCACATCCACTTTATGTTGCCACACCAAATTAATGAAAACAAAAATGTTCCACAAATGTATTTTTAAATTGAATGGCAAGTGTGTGGGTGACCAATTAACAAAGTGACCTTTCCAATTGTAATGGATCAAATGCCACCGATTTGTTTCTCCAAAGTCAGTAGTCGTGATGTCACAAGCAAATTCGATACAAATGGGGGAACTTGACCATGAACAATGTGTCCACATATTTAAAAAAATAAATTCAAAGCCATTTGTAGAATATTTTGGGATGAAATAATATCATAAAAGTTCATACACCATACCTGAAGGATTGTTAGATGAAAGATGTGGTGAACATGCCAAAGAAAAAATAAACACTTTCCAATTTATAATAAATTTTGTCTTTGGATGGAAATCATTGACAAAATGGGGTAGGTCAACCTTTGCCAATGGGTGAAGAAGGCAAAAGGCCACCATGGTGTCATCAAATGGGACCATCAAAATGTTCATAACTAATGCACACATTGTTTGAACATATTTTTCTACATGTGCAAATGCGTGTGCACAACACAATTGTGTTGATGGAGGTGGAAAAAGATTTACAACTATTTCCTAAGATTTTCAAGAAGTTAAAGCCTTCGCCTAAATCATGTGCTCCTCTTGTAATGTCTCCCAATCACCTGTTATGTATTAATGGAAGTAGGCACAAGTCTTTCGGTGCCCTTTTTCACCATTTTGTGAAGGAAAAGACAAACAATAAGAAAGGAAAAATAGAAATGCATGTAAAACAAAAATGCATGTCGAATGGGTCAGTGGCCATATGAACTAAAAAAATACACAAAACATTCTAAACATTGACACAAAAAGCATATGGAATATGGTGGTATGATTAGGGGCATGGTAAACCCAAATGGAAAACATCATTGATATTTGCAAATGCAATCCATGCCCAAGTAGTAAAAGGGGGGAATTTGATAATGCCAAAGACATTGCAACCCCTATAATTGACAATTACCTATGAGTGGAGCATGTTAATCATGCCCTTGCTACATAAAAACAACACATGTGAAACATAAAACATAGGGATGCAAAGGCGGGGGGGGACCATTGTGGACACTAATGGGTGGGGAAGAACTTGTGGCTAATGCAACAAACAAGGGGTAGAATGTGCTCACGTTCCATGTGATGGTGAAATGATTGGTTGAGGCAAAATAAAAAGTTAAATCACAATGGTTCATGGGATCATCTCAACATCAAACTTTGGATGTGATGCCAATCATTGTTTTGAGGTTAGTGAAAATGTAAGGTATGTCATTTTTAACAATGTCCAAGCCATTCCAATTGGCCTAAACCCTAATTCCTCAACTCACCTTGCGAACCTTGCGGTGCCACAACCTTAAACTTTAAGGCTAGCATAAGAAACTAGACCAAAAATTGGAGCGAACTGCAAGCCAACACTAACCAAGACTAGTTCTAACCTACCCAACTAAATAACTAGCTACAAACCAACACTAACCAACATTGGTTCAAACCTACCCAACTAAGTAACTAACCACAAACCAACATTGGTGTTAACATGCCCAACTAGATAACCAACCAACAAAGTGGTGTCACCAAAAAGGGGGGCAATGTTAATTCAACAACCATTGCTCACAAGTAGTCACAGTTATTTCAAACATCTAAATAAGTTTAGAACTAAATTGCACCAACAATTAATGACCGAACAACAATTATAGAATTCACACTATGGACCATGAAGAATCAACTTGTTCCAATCTCTCTCTTTTGAATCCACTAAACAAGTTATGGCATTTTTCTTCCCTTGTCTTACAACATCAAACATTATATATTCCCATTTCTAGCCTTTGAAAAGTTGTACAAAGAGATAATAACAACCTTAGTCACCCTCTGCGAGTATGCCCAAGACCCCAAGGTTCATCAAGGTGCTTAATAATTCCCTTTAGAACTCCCACCTTAGTGGGTATTCCTTATCATCCCTTACAATATTTTTGTCCCCAAATTTTCAACAACATTTTCCTCCCATCCCAATTGCCATAACAAATTCACTCTCAAAACCCCTTTTTTGTTCATCATTTTTCCCAACAATTCTCATCTCTACTACGATAGAAGGCTATGGAGCAACAAAAGAACAAAACCCTTTATCATGTAATTAGGGCATTTCCCTCACATTCCTTCTTGCTGAGAGTCATTACAAGTCAAGATATACAAACCACACACGTTACTAACATTCAAAAACCAAAAAAAAAAATTAAAAAATGATTGTTTGCACTCCTCACACTACTTAGACGTAAAAACTTAGCTTTTCTTCTATAAAAGCTCCCTTCAAATATTGGAGTGCTCACACTCCATAACCCACAAGCTCCAAAACAATCATAAGATACTTCTTTGATCAACACCAAGTGCCATCGCAACCATGAAGAAAGAAAAACAACACCCTTCACATGCGAACAACCAAACATCACAAAAATAGAATATATAACAAATGCAAATTCGCAAGACCCTCAACACCTCATGATGATCAATTGTCTATTGTTCTAGCGTTTTCCATCATTCCAAAATGCAATAGCCTTTCATCCATTAGGTCACATCTTCATCCAAGCTCTTACTTAGGCCTTGCTCACATTGAGAAGAGCTGACACATTTTTAGGTTACCATGGTAGGTAATGCAAATCTTATTTGAAGTCAAGCTCAGATTTGTTTTGACCTATTGGTAGGCCTCACAACCAAGGTAGAAACCCCCTTACTTCCTTTTCCTTTGTGACATCATCTTCTTCTATGGAATTTTGTACTATGTGTTGTTGTTGAGCTCCTAAAATGCATAGGTCTAGATGTCCCCCTTACTCTACAAGTCTTTCTCCACAAGTGTCACTATTGTTGTGCCATCACCACCACCACTTCTATTGTTGTGAGACTATGACTCCCACAATGAAGCTCCCACGATGGCAATTCTATTGTGGTGGCGTGATGAAAACCTACTTACCTAGTGTGGACTGTGGACCTCAAGAACGTCCCCCTGCCTGACACATGACCCTAGCTTTCTCACGCCATTATCACCTTAGCTCATGTTTTTTGATGGGTAAAGCCCACAAGTGGATGAGGGACATTCTCAAAATGTAGGACCAGTCTGGGGTACCACCTTGTGCTAGAGCCCAAGGTTTTCTATGATTTTCTATCAAAAATCTCAGGTCATATTCGGGAGGAAATTGCCTAGCAGCCACCAAGGGATTTTTAAAAAGCCTAGGGGGAGAAAATGGCTGCCAAGAAATTCTTACAAAAGGTTTTTAATAAGAAATCACTTGGAGGGTGCCAGGAGTGATTTCCACCCAAAAAACTCCTTTGGTAGGAAATCACCTAGCTGGGCTGATCTCAACCAAAAATCCTTTGGTAGGAAATCGGATGGCAAAAGTAGTTGGGTGGAGCTTTCCCCTGCACTTGACTTCTCCAGGCACATAGAGTCAGGTGGGCTGTTTGCTCCAGTCACATATTTCTTTCATTCCTTTCCGTTGTTACATGTCTCAGGCAGCTGGTGATGAAGATTTTGGCAGTTAGCAGTTGGGTATCTATCTTTAGACAACAGCAGCAGGCGATGAAATTTATTTTCTTTTGCTGACAAGGAAACACAGTTTGGCATCTGCAGACAACAGCAGGTTCAGATCTGAAGAAACCAAGTTTGGCATCTCAAGACAGCAGCAGGTTTAGATCTGAAGATTTTCTGCAACCAGGTTTGACTTCTTATGACTACAGCAGATCATGGTGAAGATTTTTGCAAGCAGCAGGTTTGGCATCTAAAGACAGCAGCAGGACCTGCTGAAGATTTTGTGCAAGCAGCAGAAAATTGGCAGGTGTCTTAAGACAGGATCAAGCATGTGAAAAAAGATTTTTTGTGATGAAGATCCTCTCTAAGGATCATGCCCTCAAAATGGATTTCTGTTCCTCTTTCTTGGGTCTTCTTCTCCTTCTCTTTTTATGTTTTTATTTCTAGCCAGCATCATTGCTGAGTCAGTCTTCCCCATTACTTCTTGTGTTTGGCTTGATGCAAATGGGGGATGGTGCAGATCCATTTTTCTCATGGAGCTGGAGGAGATCAAGGTGGATGTGGGGCAAAGTCCTCATGTGACAAGTGAACAGACAGACAGTTTCTATTCTGTTGCGTCAATGATGGACAAGCCTGAGGAGACAAAGGGACCTGGCTATATCAGGAACAACAACAACAATCAGTTTGCAGTTGATCAACAGGAAATCAACCGCCTCAAGATAGAACCATCCACAATTGAACTTCGAGAAGTTATTGGAGAAGGTGCATTTGGAGAGGTGCGAGAGGCCTACTGGTTGGGTACCAAGATTGCAGTCAAACTCATCAAGACAAAAAATCCTCATGTCTTACAGCAGGAGGTGAACATACTTTCACAGCTTCAACATCCAAACATTGTGCAATTGCTTGGTGTTTCTTTGACTGGTGAGGTGAGCATGATCCTGATGGAGCTGATGGACAGTGACTTACGTCATCTCATGGATACTCGGATCCAGAGGCCGCCCCTCACATACAAAGAAGCCATTGACATTATCAGTCAGATTGCAGCAGGCATGGCGTATCTGCACTACCGACAAGTCTTTCATGGTGATCTGAAGGCCGCAAATGTGCTTGTGTCTTCCACTGGCAATCATCGCATTCAGGTTAAGATTGCGGATTTCGGTGTTTCACAACAAGTGAAGCTAGACAAATCAGATACTCAGAACTTTGCTGGCAAAAAGATATTTGCTGGAATTCGGGGCACTCGTGGATGGCAGGCACCTGAAGTGTCTTCTTCTGAATATTATGAGTACGTTGCAAGTACGTCTAATTATCGAGATCCTTATAGGGCTCTAGAGCATGTATTTAGATCAACCCATCAAGCTCCTGAGGGTTTCAAATCAAGGGGTTTAGTCAACAACAATGAATTAAACTATTCAGCCAAGGCAGACGTGTACAGCTTTGCTGTGACTTGTGCTGAGATCCTGACAGGAGAAGTTCCTTTTTCTCATATGAAGAAACGTGACATCCCATTAGCTGTGATAAAAGGAGCTAGGCCACACTTGCCTTCTGACATAGACAGTCAGTTAGCAGCTCTCATACACCATTGTTGGCACCACAAACCCAGTAATAGGCCAGAGTTTGTTGATATCTGCTCAACTCTTCGAACCTTGGACTTGACCCAAGACAGAAAGAGATGCTGCACCATCCTCTAGCTTTTACCAACTGTGAAAGAAGCAAGTAAATATATATGTATGTATGTATGTGTATCCCATAGATTACTAGTGTCCAGCAAAGAGAAAGATGTTGATCATGTGAGGAATTTGCTCATGCCTCTTGCATCAAATTATTTACAGACAGTTTTTCAGTCATCCACCCATGTTGTAGAAATTTCTTGGTTTGCTCTCCATTGGCATTTTCCTTTCGGAAAGTAGGTCATTTTACAAGGGTACCCAATTTCCCAGATACTCTCAGAATGTCTAGATATCCACCCACATGTACTGCTCAGTGTCATTGTTATTCCACTCTCTAGTACTCAAGGATTCACGTGATGTTATGACATTGTATCATTGAAGTAGGGTTCATTATCCACATTCATGTCATGTTCCCTGCAACAATCCAAGAATCTTCATGACATCAAATATTCTTCGTGGGGTAATTTGACATCCTCATCAAAGCTCTGTTGCTTTGCAGAGTACTGATATTTCTACTCACAATTTTAGGCCCAGGTATGTGTGTCTTTCCCAGACTGGTAGGAAGAGATGAACTCAGTGAGCTGTTTCAATCCTTAAGAAAGAGTGGCATTTTTCAGCCTAAGGGGTGTGTGGTAGCTCATGATATTCGCATTGCTTCAGCACTTGGCAATGGTGGCTTCTGATGATGGGTTGTTTGCAGTAATAGTGATATATGTTTGGGTAGTTTCACATCAGGTTGCCATGGTAGTGAAAAATCACACGTTCCCACCTGCAACCCATCAGATTCCATGAATAGAAACAAGTCAAAAATCAAACCAAGAAACAGTGGATTCAAAGCTCAAGTTTCAACCAAGTGTGGAAACCCAAGGGTTCTCCAGCATGTTGAACAATAGGCCATAACAATGCCGACCTGAGAATATGAAGACAGTAAAAGTTTTCAAGCATGGTTTCAAACCGCAATCACCATTGACACATTCTAAGACCATTGAGTTTATTGCGCTCTCAACAAAAGGATCAGCAACACTTCATATTCTGCATCCCATACCAACTTCACCAAATTTCAATTTTGACAATTGTAGATTCACCATTAATATACCTGTTTCCTTCCAGCCAGAAACTCCAGAGATCCAAAATGAGTGCCAAAATGCAGGACTGTGCCAGCACCAAATTTTGCATGAAATTTTTCTCAAGGAAAGTGTAATCCACAGGAAATCCATGATGAGGGCTAGCTGCCAATCAGGAAAACACCAGACACAAGATCACTTTCCTTAACCCAAATTGGGCTGTATACCGATGAACACATCGCCAAACTGCATCCCATACACCAGTAGGTTTTGGCCATTAGAGCTCAAAATCCCCAGGTGTTCTTAAACACTGTGCCAGCAACTCTGCAGTCACCACCATGTCACATTCCTTGAATTTGGACAGGAGTAATCACCACAGCCCCACTTTGTCATCTTCACCTCTGGCTTTACAAACCACATCATCTGCAGGTTCTGATAGACCATGGTGATCTGCTTGTTCCATTTAAAGCAAACTGAGCTGGAAAAAAACGAGGACAACTTTGGCATCTTGAGCTTGAAACTCCATAACCACTGCTGCAAAGTGACCATCAGTACCCATGACAATGTGGCTGCACTGAAGAATGAAACCTGGAACCCATAGAGATCAAAAACCCTATGCTCTCAGAATTGCTTTTATGGAGTTTGAACTCTGCAATTGAACAGGCAATGCTTCAAGTCTCAGGCTTGTTGAAGTCTTCCTTTGAAGCAACAACAAAAAAAATTCCAACTCTGATGATCATGCATCAGAACACAAGATCCATAATAATATGCATGATTCTTGCAAAACAACAGCAGCAGCTGCAGAACAAAACAATTCCTCTCATCAATTTTGCACTGCTGCTCTCCCTGCCTTCTTTGATCTGCGAGACACTACTGATGCAATCTTCCCCCACCCTGCATAGAGGAATTGATGAGAGAGAGACATGGAGTTGAACCTCTTCCTTTGCGAGGAGGAGGAGGCTCATTGTGAATCAACCAACCTCTTTGCACCTTCATCTGATCTACTACCAGGAGGAGGTCACCAACTTAGCAATTTGCAAATTGCTTATGCAGATCTTCAGTTTTTCTGCAGCTTGATCCTCATCAGATCTCTTCTACAAAAGAGGTAAAGCTTATTTGTGCATCAGAGAATCCAAGAGAAAATTCTGCAATGGGTTCTCTTGCTCTCACTTTTTTTCTTTGAGGTTTTTTGAATCCCCAAATTGGCATTCAGTGTGTCCAGAGCTTGTTTATGGATTCATGAGGATTACACCCCTGGGTTCAGCTCATGTTGTTGTCTATGTGGGTTTAAGTGGGGTTGAGGATTCCACAGTAATCTAGTTTTGGATCCTTGTTGAGATCAGATTCTTCTTGTGTCCACATGCATGTGAGGGTGTTTGGCCAATTCTTGTCAAGCTTTTTGGTGTGTACAGTTTGTTTTTTGTACATGTGGAGTGATTTCTGCAGAAGGATTTTATCTGCCACCAATTGTGAGCTCTTTTTCTCTCCCTCTCTGATACACAGGCAATGTATGTGATTGTGTGCACCTGAATTTGAGACAAAATACAGAACTGTGGTACTTGTTGAAATGGCTCATGCGACAAATATGAAATTGGGACACTTGTTGAAATGGGTCATGCGACAAATACAAAATTGGGACACTTGCTGAAATGGGTCACACCTATCTATTGTCCCGTGATGTGTAAATTCATCCTCTATGTCAATTTGCAATAGGACTGAGCTGTAGGAATTCATGCAGGATTGTGCATGAGTATGAATTTAGTTGCAGAAAAAATTGCTTCCAAATTTTCAGGAGCACAAGGCCATTGCCTTCAAGTGTTCAGAAGCTTTATACAGATTTGTGATGCTGTTATTTCACAGTACAGCAGAGAACTGGATCTGCATCAATCTAATTCCTGACTCAAAAAATCAGATGTAGTTAGACCAGTGAATGTCTTACGGCTTGCTCTCAAGATTGCTTTGATCTGTTCAGCATCTGTACGAGCTGATCCACCAAAATTTGTCTCTTTAGGGGGGGGCATCCTCGAAGAATTGCTACGCCGAATCCTAGATCTGCTCTCTTTGGCTTTGGATGCTAATAAGCTTCTTGGGTAAGAAAATAGTCTTCCAGAGAATGATGAGAAAATGTTTTGCATTACCCCAGTAGACTTCTTTTTTGAGGAGAAAGAGTTGTCTGAAGAATCAGTTGATTTTGTTTTACTGGTGGTTCTATGGTTGTGGGATTGAGGGACAGAAGTTTCATGGAATTTTTTGGGTGGTGGTTTCTCTGCTTCTGATTGTTGCTTACAGTGTTTCGAGGAGATGGGAAGTTGGGGCCTGGGTTCCTCATCATCAATCTCCCAGCTCTTGAGACTCGGAAAGAATCTATCCTCCTCATCTTCATCACATGTGTCTGTCTGTGTTTCATCAGCAAAGGTCACAGTTCTTTTCGATCTTGAGAAATCCGGAACTCCTGCAATCTTCTTCAACCCACCTTTTGAAGCTCTGAAGCTTAAAGAGGGCTCCACTAATTCTTGTGAGTTGCATTCTGCCTTGGGATATGAGGTTGGAGTCTCCAGTGCTTCTACACTGTGGGTAAGGACCGACTCTTTCTTGTCATCCTCCTCAGATGAAACAGAAACTTTCTGCTTGAAGTGGGCAGGGAAAAGGAACTCCAAGTCTGTTTGATCAAGTGCTCCTACACCATCTGCCTCCACCAATGGCTTCCAGAGATCCACTTGCTGGAAGTTTGGGAGCTCTGAGAAAACCACATCACAGTACTGCTCCTGGGGATCTTTGCTTGTCGAAAGCTCCAATATTTGGATCTTGGATGCTGGCTCCAAGTCTGCAAGAGGCTCATGAACAGATTCTGAATGATCCAAAGACCCACCAAGCAACTCTGCAGAAGTTTCCAATTGGGAGATTGACTTCGTGCTGTCAGGATCCAATGTCAGAACCTTCAAGGACTTCAAATCCCAATCAGTCACCACCCTTGAAGACATCCACTGAGGTTGCGTAAACAGCACATCAGAGTCTGTTGAGTCATGATCATCAGGCATTTCAAGATATGTGTACACAGGACTTGACTCCTTGCTCTCTGATTCTGGAGCTTGAATCCTCAGTTGCTGCTGTGAGTCCAGAGCAATAATAGCACTCTTCAAGCTGGCCTGATGTTGTGAAACAAGCTCTTCAAGAGTCTCTGTATCTGAAGAATTCATCCTCGGCAACAAGGGAGCAGCACATGAGTACACAGATTTTGACAGAGTCAAAGGTTTGTGAGTTGTTGTATTCTCAGTGACATTTGACATAATCAGTTGATGATCTTCAGAAAGCTCAGATGGAGGTGAGTTTTCATTGGTCGAAGAAGATGCCAAAGATGGGTACTCTGCAAATGAGTCCACAAGCAGCTCCTCCTCAGATGGTTTGAAGTCAGCCTCTAGGATCTTTTGCCTTGTGAAGCATATGTCGTGAACCTCAAGCTCCTTCAAGCTCTCTTGTGTGTAGTACTCCTTCAATGCTTTCCTGACTTCCTCCACTAATGAAAGCTGTGTGCAAACCTTCCCTGACAACTGCAATCCTGTGAAGAAGCCTACACCATCATCAACCTCAAGATCCTTCAGACTTGCAAGTGCATTGTGTTTAAGTTCAGGTGTCGACTCTTCTGTTGAAGCTCTCAACTCCCCCAAGTTTGTCAAACTCTCTAACCCGCTGCAGCCCATGTCATGAAACTGAATCTCTTTCCAACACTCCAAACCTTCAAAGATTGCAGTTCCAAAATCCGCCTGTAAACTCCAAGGATCGGTAGACTTCGGGATGAGGCCAAGCTCAGGATTGGACTCCTCCACTGCTTCCAATGAGTCCAATGATTGACACCAGTTTGGTTTCCTTGACAGTTCGAGCTCCCATTTCAAAGCTTGTTGGTCCCTTGAGATTATTCCATCACTGCGGAGATTCTCCTCAAAGAGATCTGACAGGCAAGGCAATTCTGTTTCTTCGACTGAAAGGTCAGACTCCTCCACCTCTCTTGAAAGCTGGTCCTGAAACAAGGCAATTGACTTCTCCGGCTCTTGCAACAAAATTTCTGATGGTGACCAGAATTCACACTCCAAAGCTTCATGATCCAGCTCTGCTGCTGCAGCAGCCTCCATTTTTGAGGAATTGATCTTGCAGATCTGCAACTGTGTCAAAGATTGAGGTGAGCATTGGACTCCATCTAGGTATTCTATGTTCTCCAACGAGGCTTCTTGATCAATTTGTCCTGAATGTTGCAGATTTAAGACATCTGTCTCCTGAGACCCATGCTCTCTGGAGCTGGATTCGGACTCTCCTGAAGCTTTGTCATCTGCATTTTGGGTGAACTGAATATCAAAGAGTGAATCCTCCAACTGCAACTCAGCTTCCTTGAACTCTTCATCAGATTGTGACTCCTCTGTTGAAGAAGCCTCATAATCCAACTCATTGCCAGACAACTCTTCTTCAAGTGCTTCAACACATGGGTACCAATATTCTGGCTCAGAGAGGTACTGATTTTCTTTGTCCACTGGCACAGATCCATTATGATTTACATTTTCCATGTACTGTTGGTGGATCACCACCTGCCTTGGGTCTTTGAAGCTCGCAATAAGGGAGTGATCATCACCAGATGTCATAGAGTTGAGAGAATTACATGTTGCAAGATCTTTGTGTAAATAGAATGATGGTTCAATATGAAGCTGCATTTGTTGATTTTGCCGAGCTGGATAATCCAATGACCTCCTACAATCTGATTGATAGACAAAGGAATTCAAAGCTTTACGGCACTGTTTAGCCATTGCAATGATCTTGTCAAGAGCATGCACTGAGCGCTTGACTTCCAGATCTTCGTCAACACTTTGTGGGTCACTCTGTGTGCTCTCTGGTGCAAATGCCAGTGGACCGATCATGTTCAATGTATTGCAAAGATTTGATGACAGACGAGTTAACTCTTCCAGGATCATGACTGCTCCCTTTCTGCCAGTTTGCAACACAGCAGTTCTGTTGTGATTCTGATTCTGCAAGGATGGAGGAGGGCAGCCTTTTCCAGTATTTGAGTCCTCTACAGGACTCTGCTGATCATTCTTCATCCTTGAGGCTTCATCAGTAGACTCTTCTTTGCAACCAACAGGTGTTGGTGATGGACTTGCGATTATCAACACCAAGTTGCCGGTGTTCCACATGATCACATTGAACCTCAAAATGAAAAGCTCGTGCCAAATCAAAGAACTTCTTCAAAGTTCTTTCTTTCCCACTGTCCAACACACCTGCAGGAAGGACAATGCAAAAAGAAAAAAGTCTTCAAAGGCCTGACAAGCATCGAGCAGATCATCTCATATTCTGATCAGAATACACAAGGACTTTGCAAGGTATAAATTATCTTTATCAAATCAGCTGCAACAACTTCAACTCCAGACTTGGTAATCACAAAAATGCAATCTCTTTTTTATGTACTCCGAAGAGAACACAACCTTCTCACAAATGGGAAACATTGATGATGCACAAAGATGCACATCCTTTAAACTTCAGTCATTGAGGGAGCAGAAACTTTCAGGATGAAGACAACATTACCAACTGCAGCAAAACAAAAGAAAGTGATTTTGACAAATTTTCAGCTACCAGATTCATTACTAAGACCCCCCTGGATCTTGATGGTATTGCTAGTAGTTAAAGACTTATATGTGCACTTGATGAATGAGACACTAAAGCTCAAAGCTTGAGTGTCTGCAGGTTGCAGTCAAAGTAGGTTGAGGTCAAGTTGCAGAAGCAGACACAAACAAAACTCACGTACAAAAGACACTAGAGAACAGAAAGGAGAAAGGATTGAATCAAACTCAGTCCCTTCTTTCTCTCATAGTCTAAAGTCTGAGATTCACAAAGTTCTACCTACCACTCCCAAACTGCAGTCATCCTTACAGATTCTCTTCTTCTTTCTTTCTCCCTTTCTTTCTTTCTTGTACAGATGGATCTCAAACTTTCAATGAAGAACAGGAGGAACCCAAGAATCAAGTAACGGTTTGCCGAGAATATTTCAACAAAGATAGTCACAAATTCTGAAATGATTAAATATGTCATCATCAGTGAGAGAGAGATGGAGAAATGGCTCAAGCAAACGAAGAGCTCAAGACACAAATAGAGAGAGAGAGAGAGAGAGATTCATTTATTGTTCTGCAACTACCTCTCAAAAAAAGCACTAGACTTGGAGAGAACACATACCTGCTGATGTGCTTCGGAGCCATGGACATATACATGCCCATTATCTCACATCCGCCTGCATCCTTGCAATCCAATTTCAAGTCCTCCTCAATGACTTGGACCCATTTCTCCACATTCCATGTATGTACAAAACTGCCTTCCAAATTGTGTGTGTGTGTGTGTGTGGGTGTCTGTCAATATCTCTGTCCTCGACAAACAATGGAAATGGAAATACCATCAATTGCAGAGTTGAGACTGCATCAATCCTCTGATCTCTCAGACTCTTCACTCATCAACTCTCCAAAAAAACCCATCACCCCCGGATTACAAATCTGCTCAGATCATGATCAGAAGAAGCACACATCTCTCTCAGCTTGTTTCTTCTCCATCTTTCCACACACCCATCCTTCCAAGCTGCTGCTGCAAAACTCTGCTTCCAAGAGCGAAGCTACAAAAGTACTCGTAATACTTCTTACTAGTACTAGAGCTTCTTTAGAGCTTCTTCCCTTTTGCCCAATCCCTCCAAACAACAACACACTCGAACCCCGCAACCATGCACACTTTGTTTCAAATCCTCAGCACCACCATCACTTTTCTTCTTCTTCTCCTTCTCCTCCTCCTTCTTCTTCTTCTTCTGCTTTTTTTGATCTAGAATTAGTAGATTTAGTCTTTTTCAATGTCTCTCTCACTTTTGCTTCCTCAAAGCTCTTGTGTGCTTCTTGGGTTTGTGTAGTATTAATACTACTATGGGTAAGCATGTGTGTTTTGCCATCTCCTTCACAAATCACAACCATAACAACAAGGGGGAGGGAAAAAAAAAAAAAAAAACACCAAAACCAACAAAAAAAACAAAAAAAAAAAAAAAAAAAAAAAAAAAAAAAAAAAAAAAAAAAAAAAAAAAAAAAAAAAAAAAAAAAAAAAAAAAAAAAAAAAAAAAATAAAAAAAA
>Ga0116227_10006415_pt1 | contig 23855 bp, 22 predicted proteins | sample S1TSphgellanicum_FD_89693 | JGI IMG/M metagenome (GOLD analysis project Ga0116227, IMG submission 89693) | Host-associated microbial communities from peat moss isolated from Minnesota, USA - S1T2_Fb - Sphagnum magellanicum MG | ecosystem: Host-associated > Plants > Peat moss > Unclassified...
AAAAAATTGGGGGTTGGGAGCACCGGGGTTTTCAGGGCCACCCGAGGTGGAAAAAAAGGGGGGGGGGAAGGCCCGGAAGAGCGAAAAATTGAAAAATTTTTTTTTTTTTTTTTTTTTGGCAATGGGGGTGAAGCAAGTAGTGGTAGCGCTATTCGTGTGCACATCATTTGTAATCTGGACGTTGCTGTTGTGGGCAGTGTGCGTCTTTAAAAATATGTGGATCCGCAACAAGATGCCCTACGGAAGCTCTCGAGCTGGACAATTCGCAAACAGCATTGTTCGGTCCGGCAAATACGTGCCCTTCGGAAGCTCTCATGCTGTGACGAGCGGCTTGCTAGCCGTTCTGACTGTAAACCTGATCTTAGCCGGATACATCTTTCTGGCATTGAGAGCGAAAGCTGCACCAAATTCTTCCCTCGATCCTCCTTTTCTTCTTCTCTCCAGGCCCGCCGAGGTGAGCAGCAGCATCAAGCCACCCGGAAACTCGGCAAAGGCTCCAATCGAGAGCTTCTCCACGAACTTTCCAGAGCCATGACGACACATCCACCCGGAAAGAAAGAAATTCACTCGACGAAGGCTCTTGACAGTCGGGAGCTTCTCAACCAAGAAACGCCCGAGAGCAGTGACATTTATCCGCCCGGAAACTCGACAAGAGCATGAGAACTCCGACTAGTTTTTGTCGCAATAATTAGGGTCAGCGCAACAGCGCGCTGCTGGACACCGATTTAGAACCCTCGAGGCACCTAAACTAGCAACTATAATGTGATTTTTCCGTTTGAGGGAGCCACGATGGGCCTTCCGATGTAGAAGTGGCCTCGGATGTCTCTGTGTGCTAGATACTTCTCTCCTGGTCAGCCAGCCGGTTGTTGCTTCTCTCCACCTTGGATAGGTAAGATCTTCTTGAATGGACTCTTTTGGTATTTTTTTCTGCAAAAATGCCAATTAGGTGCACACTTGTGATTCCATAACTTAATGTCATTTCCAAATCCTTTGTCGATGCTCAGAAAAGATATCAGCCGCATTTCAGAAATCTCACTGAATCTATACCCTACAGAATGATGGTTTGGTTGCACACTGGGACTTTGATTGCTGTTCAAGGGAAGAGATGCAAAGGAGAGATATCATTAGTAGTAAGCAGTTCACTGAAGGACTGCAGTAGAATTAGAAAGAGCTTGAATGCAAGTAGATTGTATCAAATGAACAGGCATTCAACTGTGACCATTTGAGCTGTGTACATGATGGTGCTCCACATACAATGGAGAAATTCATCTGTGCAATATGATGGTGCTCCACATGATTCAATAGAGAAATTATTGTCTGCAGCACATGATCATGGGGCTCCACATACATTGGAGAAAATCCATCTGTAGTACAATATGATGGTGATCCGCATTCAATAGAGGAATTCTTCTGCGCACAGGATCATGGGTTTCCACATACAACGGAGAAATTCATCTGTACAGCTGATTTGGGTTGCACATCCACCACCCATTCTTCATTGAACAAATTATGTTGTGCTCAGAAACAACCACCACTGTTGTGCCTCAACCACATCATTCTCAAAGATTTGGTGTTCTCGTCAGCATTGAAATCCAGCTTTGTTTCCTGCTTGAGGTCCCCCAGGATCAATCCTGACAACTTGCTACAGATTACTGCTTCCCAGGTGCTGCTATCTTGTATGCACCAAATCCATAGCTTTTGACTATGAGCTCTAAGGAGGTTTTCTTTCTAGCAACAAGGTTGCAAACCTTGGAAGCAACCACGACCAAAAGTGGAAGCATAGTGTGCGAATTGAGGAAGAACAAAGAAACAAACAGCACAAGTAAGATGCCAGAACCCTGCCTGATAATATGAGGGGCACCCCAATTTTTTTATATTCTCTTTGCCAGGTGGTGACCATGGAAAATTCATGCCACTTTTACTAAGGATTTTTGTGAAAAAATGCACAAGATCACAAGATTTTGAGAGAAAATTCTGAAATCACTATATTTAGATGATAGGCTCTAGCAGGTTGCCAAAATTCCAACATCATTCTTTAAGAAAATCTACTTCCTCTATGATCTGACTAATTCCTCTGGTGGATGATCACTAATGTGGCTACATTACAAAATCAGAGGGAAAAAACAAGAAAACTTAGAGGACCATGAGCAACATCTCTACGAATAATCAGAGAATCATGAGTAAAAACTACAAATCTTGTTAACAGCTCTTCGCAATTTGCATATCAATTGCATGCAAAGTGACATGCAAGATGTACAGACTAGTTCAGTAATGCAACTCTTAAAACACAATTCAAGGCACATATTTGAAGAATCTCATTGGTCACAATTTTTTTTCTTTGCACCTAATGACAAGCCTATGACGCTTATTGCAACATTTAAGCGCCAGTTTATGAAGTTAACTCCTCAAAACAATTCAATGCTCCCATTTAAAGAATCTGATTGACCATATAAGCTTTTTTTTTGTGCCTAATCGCAAGCCTATTCAGTAGCCCCCACATATTTGTGTATGTTTTCTTCAATAATTTTATAACCATAACCCCTGTCTCTATACAGACATGGTTGAAAACATGGCTCAGAAGGTGAGAACTGAGAACCGAGCTTACAAGGTTGAGACCTTTATGAGAAAATAAGTTGGGACAGCTGTAGGGATGAATCACATAAGAGCTATGAAACATTAGTTACAACACATATATCACCTGGAAAAGCATTAATAGAATTTTTGACAAGGAATTGATATGTGCATGAATGATCAAGTAGTTGTGACAAACATTTTCAAACCTATTAAGGCAACTTACAGGAAGAAACGTTTCCTTCACGTTACTATTTGAACTTGCAAATATGATAAATGAAACTTGTTGGAGTTTATATTACAATTAATTTACCTAAAGTTTGAAGTTCTTAATTGTTTCACAAGAGAAAACCCATTTCCATGATGCTCACAATATGTTAATATTTCAACTGTTCACTTTAATTTCATAACTTGTAGCACTGATCAGATGTTAAATATAACCTATTAAATTAGACCTTTGTTCATATTGATGTTGTGTATATTTGGAATTTAATGTTGTTTTCCATTCAATGGCAATTTACTCCATGAATACCATCTCATACACCATTTGATTCTTGTTCCAAAAGCAAGGTCTTAAACGAATGGTTATGTGACCAACAAGCTTGAAAAGTTGATTCTAACACTCACCATCAATTTACTTCCATTGTTGGGATAGGCATTCCCCATGCTAGAAGGGCAGCAATACGCCTATGTCAAATATAATTATATCAATCCATTATCAAATTGTGCTCAACTTTGACACTTTTTTTGGACATGTTGTGAATACTTCAAAATAGCTCCTTATGGCAATGCATTTCTTACCTTGTAAGAAATGCTAATTCCAATGTTATGAACTCTGAAAGGGGGAGAAAGTTGAATGTTATGAATATCCATTACCCACTCAACTACTTTTGTACTTGCACATCCTACTTTCATGTCCTGAGGTACTACAATTGTTTGTGCTTCAAGCTTCGGTGCTTCTCCACTAGGTCCTATTCGTTGCTCCTTCAAGTTTGGGTTGTTTGCTTTGTACTACAATCTAATATGCAAAGTTTGGATAAGCCTACGTGTATGCTCTAATCTTTTTCAAGTACAACTTTTCATCTATATAGTGCTTGGCAAAAATGTTCTCCAAGTATTTTGCAACCATGTATTGTACTAAATTCCACCATTTATTCATTTTAATTTCTTACAACTTCATTGCCTTTTGTTTCATCTAGAATATGGTATAATTCAATTTTAAATTCATCATACTCTTGTAATCTATTTCTTGAATAGTATGGTTCCAATGTTTTCATTTTTTCCATAGTCACCTATAATCTACGTGTATCATTATGGACTATAACCTTTCATAGGTTGCATGTATTTAATTGGTCCTCAATTGGGCTTCATTCTTGTCTTGTACTACTTACTCCAATTCCAACTTTAGATATTGGATTTGTTTTTGTCACTACTACAAAAATATTGCTTTTATGCCCTTAACAATGTGATCATAATGATTATATTGTCAACCATAGACACTCCATGATGAGTGACTTCAACTAATATTTTAATCACATCAAACATCCCCAACTACACATGGAAATTTGTTTGATTACATGACTTTGTTTGATTAATTAATAAGATCATCAACTTTTTAATGTGGAGTAGTAGGACATGTTAGAAATGAATAATTTAGGTCAAATTTGATACTAACATGTTTTTTACATGAATTCTAACATGTCATTTGTGACTGAAATAAGTCATCAATGATACTTTTGCCACATGAAATTAATAGACATCTAATATTCTAGAAATGATTTTAGAAACATTTTAAAAAAAACCTTGTGAGTTTATGACAATTTACAGTGTAGTGGTTGGTCACATCTTTACCAATTTATAAAGTGAAAATTGTTGAAGTGTTAATTGTGATTATAACAATGAACACATTATTAGTTTTGGAAAAATCAATTCAAAGAAAAAAAAAATGAAAAAACACATAAAATTAAGTTCAATCCCCATGGGCCTTTAGAAACCTAACAAAATAACCTTATAACTTTATTGGGCCATATACTTACAACATGTAAACCATGCTTCTAATTTTTATAAAAGCATTCAATTATAACATAGTTAATTGAAAACAAATAAGGTAAAAAAAATTCAATCTTCATAAATTATAGAAAAATTGGACATGAATCAAAATGTCCCATAATTTTGTTGTTGGCATGAATAGTTTTATAATCCAACAATCCAATTGAACAAATCAAAGTTCTATTTTATTTTTTTCTACAAAATGCATACCATTTTTCAAAATAGACACAAAAAGATTCAATTACAAAATAATTATTCAAGAAAACAAACAAGGTACAAAGGATTTGATCTTTATGACTAGGAAAATTGGATATGATCCAAAATTGTCCCATAAATCTACTATTGGCTTGAATAGTTATGTAATTCTTGTAGTTCTTAATCGCATAACATCTAATTCATGCCCATATTAAAGCCCACCAAAACAATGCAAAGTTTTCTCATGCCAATTTTTAACTATAAGCCCAATTTAGATTATATTAACTAAATTTGGCATTTGGGCAAATGGAGATACTAACCATCATTACTAGTAGTTGTTGCATAGTCCTCTACATGATCTATTTCAATATTTTGATCCCCTCCATTGAGCACATTAACAAATAAATCATTTGCAACAAATTAATGTCAAACTTACAACAATCATTATAGGTTGAATTGAATCGTCAATAAAGATTAGAGCTTGTAGACCTACATATGCATCATCATTTTTAACATGAACATGTGAAATTGTGTAGGGTCACTCTGAATTTTGTTAGTTATTTATCTCCCATGGGGTTCCTTCCGATGTTGGGTGGATATCCAAAAATTCTTGATATCTTCCCCGAATATCAACTCAAATATCACTTGGGATATTAATGGGCTAGTATCAAATCAAATATCACCTCGGTTAATATTCGATTCCTTAATATCCAAGGGACATGCTAGATATTTAGATTTTGATATCTAGGCCAAATATTAGATCTAAGCTTTGATTAGGATATCAAGTTAGTGACTAGGTTAGATTAATAATTAAGTTGGGTTGTTAGGTTAATAAGTGATTAGGTTAAGAAAAGAAAAAGGTTGCAGCTGCCACAACCTAACATTTTTACTAAAGGAAGATAAGGAGGCCACAATTGGCCTCTTTAATCCTCTTTCATTCACTTTTTCTTTCTATTTTTTTCCTCCTTTTTCCTAATTTTTTTCTTCTTCTTTCATATTTTCTTTCTTTTCCTTGCTCTATTTTCAAACTCTACTCACCCCTTCCATGCCCTTTTGCAAGTTGTTGCAACATTTGAAATAAGTTTTTTTTTCGTTTCATTTATTTCCTCATTTTATTTCTATTTTATTGTTTATATATTTCTTGAAGTAAAGTGTTTCTTTTTTTACTTTTGTATTTTTGTTTCCTTGGATGTAGGTTTAAAGTTTGAAGAAAGAAGACAAATCTCATTCTCCTTCAAATATATATATATTCCATTACTATAAGTTTTTTTTCCCTCTTTTTTAAATATTTTTTCTTCATTTAATTATTTAAAAAATGTGTTTTATGGTATTTCCCTTTTTTTCAAAATTTTCCATTCCTTTTTAATTATTTTTCTTTTTTTCATTTCTTTTTTGCTTATGATTGTTTCTTGATTTTTTTCTGTTTTTTTCATTTTTCTATTTTTATGTGTTTTCTGTTTTTTTAAATCTGGGTTTTTTATTTCTAACATTAATTTTTAATTTTTAATTTTTGTTTGTTTTGATGTAAGTTTGAAGGGAAAAAAAAAGGACAAACTTCATTCTTTTTCAAGTTGTTTTTTCCCAATATCATAAATTTTTCCCCTCTTTTGCTTGCTTTCTATAATTTTTTTTGTGATATTATTTTCTTTATAAAATGATTTTACTATATTTTCCTTTGTTTGTTTCATTTGTTTCCATTCCTTTGTTATTATTATTATTTAAAAAAAAATTTAGTGTTTGTTTCAAGTTTTAACTTTTTTTTTTAAATCATTTTATTTTTTATTCTTTTTTAATTTTGGTTTTTTTCATGTTTCTCAAGTTTTTTTTACATCTATTTGTTTTTTTTTTAAATTCTATTTTTTGTACATTGCAAAATTACAAGAACTTTATGAGTTTTTCACCTTTCAGATTGTAGAAGATCATTTATATTTTTTAACTTTGGTTTATCATAGTTAGTTTTTGATATGAGATGAATGAAAGTGAGTGCTCACACTTTTTGTAAAAGTTTAAATGCACACGCTTTAATTTAAATTGTAGGAAAAAAATTCAAGCCTTTTGTAAATTTTCCTTTTGCTTAGGTTTCTCTCTTTATCTCTATAGAACACTATGAAAAAAGAAAGTGGAATGGAAAATGTACCATGTGAATATTCATGAATGAAACAAAAATTGAAACAAACTTAATTGAAGGAAGAAAAATTCAACTTACAACTCCAAGAAAGTGAATTGTCCTAGAAGATGAATTTTTAAAAAAAATTACAATAAATTTTTTTTAATTAATCAAAGGAAGAAATTGAGAGGCACAACAAAAATGTTGGTTTTTTTGTGTGTGAATGATAATAAAGAGATTGATAACAAATGCTAACAAATGATGAGATGTTTTCTTTGCTATCATGAACCTATTGAATCTATAATAAAAGAACAAAATCAAGGAAAGGTTTAATATCTTATTACAAGACAAATGGAATAACTTCCTTGGAAAAATATGCAAATGCAAGTCATGTTATTTTATACAAAACATTTGAGGAAAAGATTAATAGCTCTTGGAAAGGAAGTGTAGAAAAACAACTAGCTAAAACACATCCAAAGATATCTAGGTCATTAATCTTTGATTTCTTTGCTGTCAAAAACCTTTATAAACAAGGCAATGTTGAAACAATAATAGTTTTTGGAAGATCCTAATCTATTTGTTATAAAAAATAACAATTGTCAAAAGTGTTTAGCTAAAGAAATTTTATATGCATTTATGTATTTGAGTGTAATTTCCATCTTGAAAAAACTTTTCTAACAATGTTCTGTTAAATTTGGTGGAGAAAACTAAATGAAAGAATGTGTTACCTTTACTATATGACCATACAATTGAGTTTTGATCTCTAGATGTTCCAAGGGGCACATGACATTTTTGCTTTGGTAATTAAATTTTTAGGAAATAATTAACAACCCAAACATGTCACTATCAAACTCTTTGAATCTAGTGAGACAACTAGGCAAACTCTTATTAAAAATTTGATGAACTCCTTGATATACATGGTTCTAGAGAAAATATTTTGTCTTGTTAAGGATGAGTGATTTAATTTCAATAGTTTGATTGTTGTTTTGAAATTAGTTGTGAATTGTCAAGCATTAGGACTTAAGGAAAGTTACCATGAATTTGCTTTGGACATGCATATTGGTGTATATTTATATCCTTAATGTCTAAGATTGACAAAATGGTCTATGCAAAACCAAAATGAGTGAAGACAAAGTTTAAATTTTTTATATTTGAAAACACATTTGAAGAAGCCCCCAATGGTAAAGAACAATCATTGTTTAGAAAATTAATCATACTTCAAATTGCTACCATAAACCTATAATTATCAAATGTAAAACAATAATTTTAAATTTGAAGAAACATTTGAAGAGGCGCCCAATGGTCAAAAACATACATTGTTTAAAAAATTAATCATACCTCACATGGCTACCATAGACCTATAACTACCAAATGCATTAAAAAAAAATTAGAATTAAAGAGATTTTTGAAAAGTCCCCAATGGTCAAGAACAAAAAACATTAAGAAAATTAATCACACTTCATATGGCTATAATAGGCCTATATACAACAAAATGTAACAAAAATAAATCCACTTGTGACATAATGCAAATGAATTATAAGCATAATATCAATTGGAAAGGTGAATAATGTAAAATTTGCTTTGCTTTTACTTCATTCACCTCCACCTCTAATTACCTCTTGTAATTTTTTTCCCTTCAACTTCTTTTTAAATTTCATCTAATGTATGTGGTTTGCTTAACTATGTTTCCTAAATCACATACAAACAAAACACAAATCTAATTATTATAGTTTAATATTAAATGAACAAAGTGGAAATTGAAAAGTTGTTTATGCACTCATGATGAAGAGGTGAATAAAAATTTGGAAATGTTTATTTTTAACATGAAAATACCAACTTTATAGCAAATTATGGCATTTACCATTCATTCCTCCAAATCAAATTCATTTGATTGTTCAACTCAACTTGTAATCTTTTGAAATATTTGGTTTATTACTATTTATGCATCCTTTTGAACATTCTCCTCTACACCAACATTTGTTTTAATTGGTCCCAATGCATTTTCAAGTAATTCTATGGTCTTCTTTTAGATTTTTCAATTTTTTTCTTAAACCACCCCCACCTCCCTTTCAACACAATTGTCACTAAATCTCTCACATGCTTGAAGGCAAGGGGATGATTTACGTATTCAAAGCCCATTTCTAAGGCTTCTTTAATTTTTTCTAACTTTTCAATCGGTTGCTTTTGAATTTCATCAATTATTGGATTAAGTTTCAATGTATAGCATTTAAGGGTTGTTAGTCAATTGTTCCTACCACCACCCATAGGCTTGCCATGTAGATTGCAATGGACAATGGGCCTTACATCCTTACCATGAAGGGAAGCCACTTTGATCCCCAACCTTTGCATCACCCTGTCCATTGTTTGATGTCTTGCCTATTCTTATGCTTGCTTAGAATGTTCACTTGAAGAAAGTATTTAGTTGTCTAATTAGGGAGAAACATAAATAGCTAAAACAATAATGTGAAAATTTGACCTTTAATTGTGGTTTTTTGTGTGTTTACAACACATGTTGCTATAGTTGAATTACTTCTTGCTATTCCTTCTAGTGGCACTTGTGACAACAAGAGTGTTAATGTTGGAGATGTATATCATGGTAGTTGTTGATATTGAATGCATTCCATCAACATATGTGAATTGGGTGACATTGCCATTTAAGCATACACTAGAAGAAATTTGAAAATATGCAACCAACGTATCTACAATTACATACAATTATGTGTCATTTTTGATTACTTTTGCAAATTCTTACCAACTTAACCAAATTTGGGGAAGTGTTATGACTATATTATGATTAATGTGCATGTACTATCTTCTTCATCCTCCTATATGTATTTCTAAAATTATATTCATCCATGAATTAGCCCCCATGGCCCATTAGTTGCATGTGTAACCAAAATTTAATCACACAACTTGAAAATGTAACCTTAAAAATGTACAATGTGTATTGTGAGCATGATAAGAATACATATTTGGAGTTGTACAATTAAAAGACTACTTAAATTATACATATTTTGACTATTTGTACAACTTTGATTTGCAAATTAGTGTTTTTCTCGCACAAATTTCAACACTCAAATCAATTAGCACAACAATGCTTACTTGAGTGCAATTGGAACAAAAAAAATTGGATTGCGAGGTTCTTTCACAACTGCGAGCACTGAAAAATTGTCAATGCACAAACATGAAGTTTGACTAGAGCTTTTCTCACACACTTAGGTTCAAAATCTGAGATTTAACATACAAATTGAAAATAGACATACTTGATAAATGCACAACATAAAAAATTTATGAACATTATAATCAAGAAAACTTCAAAGGAATATGTAGTGTGCACCTTGAATCGAACAACCCTGTCAACCTCATATTTGTCCATTGTGCAAGCGACATTCCCAAATCTTGACATTCAAGACATGACCCCCCCCCCACCCCTTTCAGAACGAAGTACTAGGTCGCACACACCAAAGAAATATAAAAACTCATTGTAGGCTACAAGAGATCAAATGTAAAAAGTTGATCATGTTCTCTCATGTTTGTGAGTCTGCACTTGAATCATTCCGTTTCCTGGTTTGATTTTCTCTTTCCTACATTAATTTACAAGTACAGCCTGTGAATACAACCAAAAGATCTTCAAAGTTGTGGGTACGATCAAAAGATTTCATGTGCGTTCTTGAGGCAATTTGGAAATCCCAGCTCTCAATGTTGGCAGCAATGGCATCGTCTTGCAACGGAGTGGAGACGGCGATAAACTTGTTGAATTCTTCTCCCTTGCAGTTATTTTCGTGTGGAGACAGGTCTTCGTTCGGAAACCGGTTCTGTCTCGCAAGGTCTCGAGTTTCCACTCTTGTGGCTATGGCGGAGACGACACATGCACGGCCGCACCAGCAGTATGGCTCTGGCAGCTTCTTCTTCTTCCTTCTCTGTCGTCTCGTATCAGCAGCATCTTGCGAGTCGTGGACTCAACCAACGCTTACGAAATGGTTGTGGCGATGTTCGCAACTGCGTCTCTTTTATATGCAGCGAAAAAGGTGAGTTGAAGGCCTCGTCGTATGATTCTGGAGCATCATGTTTTTTGAGAAGCAGAAGAAGACGAGACCGAAGAAGAAGAAGATGGCGAATTGTGAGGGGGAGTGCGACGATGGGCGAGGAAAGCGAGACACAACATCAAGAAGGCGGCTTTGGAAACTGGATTCAGTTTCCAAAGTTGTCAACTGCGGGGCGGACGCTGATGGAAGACGTTGCGCGTAGCATGGACCGTGAGCTTGAACCTCTGATTCATCCCAGTTTTACAGCTCCTGATGTCAGGCATTTCACAGGCGACACTGGAGAAGGCTCTGTCACTCTGAGGGCAGGGAAGGAAGGATCTAAGGTATGTTTGTTTTGCTACAATCTCTGAAGCTCTCTAACTAGATAGGTAACTGTCTGGTAGTGGATGCCTGCAGGATGTCAGCTCTCAAGATTACATGCTCAGCGCGAAATTTTTCTCTTCCAGATCAATGAAGGTAAGATGTTGGCTAGATTCAATTGAATTATCTCAGGTTCCAGAGGAGTTCTTTTATCTTTGTTCTTGATAGTTGGATTCTTCTCTCTCAGTTTCTCAATTTCTTCTTCTGGAAACATGTAGCTCTTCATTCTGTCTCTAGTTTGTATGTGAGAACTCATGAGTTTTTTCAGTGACTACATCTCATGCACCTCCTCATCTGCCGGACAGAATTGGGATTTTTTTCCCCCAATCATCTCACTCATTTGGTGTGCATGCCGCAGTTCTGTCTGGATCTGCATTGAGTTTGTTATGTTCTGACTCTCTGTTGTAAGCTTGAGCACTCATTGTAGAAAGAACTCTTTTGTTGTGTAGATTGACTTTCTGTTGGGGTCGTGGCTGCATTGCAATCTTCCCTTTGGAACTTTGAACATTGCAACTCTGATTGCCATGCTCAATGCGGAAGCAGATAGTCCACATCTGTTATTTGAGTTTATTCAGAGCGGTCCGAGCAATCTGGTTCTTGTGCTTGATCTTTTGCCACGCAAGGATCTTGTATTAGAGCCAGAATATCTACAACGATTCTATGAGAGCACTGGACTTGAAAACATAAAGCAGGAGTTTGAGAAATCTCCGCAAGCGCAACCCTATCTTTCCACAGCCCTCTACATCAGGAGCGTGGTGTCACCAACTGCACTATTGTACAAACTCAGTGGGGAAGGCGCTGAAGGGGGTTTGGATGCAGTCATTACACAGCTTGTGCATCCAGCTGCTAAAAATGTTTTCAACACCTGGTTGAATGCCTTCCGACATCTGGGGCACAAACTCAATGACAATGAGAAGCTCCATGTGATGAAGAGAGACAAACAGATCAAGACAAAGGGAGTGGAAGTTGATCTGAGTGGCAACATGCCTCAGCTATTCGGCCAGGAGGTTACAGACCGTGTTCTCAAGGCTTTTCAGAAGGGAGAATAGCAGGGTTGAGTATGTTGCTATCAAGTAGTGAGAGAGAGAGATCATCCTCCATATATGTCTATGGATTTGGCTGACATACATGATGGTCTGACAGTTGCACCACAGCTGGTGAATACCCAAGGGGGATTTCAAGAAATCATGAGGTTTGTAGAGGAGGTTCGTAGTTCGGCTCCATCAGATTTCTGTGTCCTGATTTCTTTAGTGATGTGATACTACTACTGCCTACTGGCTAATTTTAGAAAGAGGTTGAGTCAATTGAGTTTGTTTATCATATCCATCACTGGCTGAAATTACAGCTATCTGTTTTGGTGGTGCCTTCTCTGCATCTTCAAGTGGTTTTAGTCTCTTGTCAATCCTCACAGAGTGCACTCCAGTCCTGATTGAGAACTGGGTGATGTTTTGGTAGCTGGGTATGTTTTTGGTTAGAATAGGTGCTAGCCACTTGGCATGCCAGTGTGCTTGAATCAAGGTCACCATTATCTAGGGTTGATGCATCGGGGGCTTGGTGATTGCTCCCCACCCAGGATGCACTTCCTGCAAGAACACATTATCCTGCTGACAGGTCCACTTCTGTATAGCTCATGATTAAGAATCATGGATTGCTGATCAAGTGATACAATTGGATATGTGTGCATTACCTATTCAGAGCTTGAGAGTGTGATGATCATCAACTTGAGAGAGGTTTTCTTCTTGGGTTTTGTACTCATGCAGCATGGATCTGTATTGCAGTCCAATGTGACTTAATTGATCTCAACCTCTCCTGGCTGGTAGAAAAAAATATATAATGAGAGTGTGAATGGCAAGGACCTTGCTGCCTTGAAAATCCTTAACTTCCAATTCAGTGCTTCTGGAAACAAATTCTATGCAGGTATTATCAAACAGAAGAAACTGTTTCTAGACGGTTCAAGCAAAGAATTCAAGGGGAGATTGTGTGTTCAGAAATTCAAGGAACACTGTAAACCCTCATCTTGGAAATAGTGTGATGTATTCAGTCTACAGTTTGCCATTTGTGCTGTACACAGCAGAAGAACTTTAATCTTATCAGGTCCGACTTTGACCTCTTTTGCTTGCTGCTAAATGCAGATAACTTCTCAGTTCATGATCTGAAGAATTGCAAGAATTCATGCTTACAATTCAGGCTTTGCATTGTTGTTGGAAATCGTACGCAAATGTCAAAGTTGATGCCCTGTGTGATGGATTTAGGATTTTAGGGTTTAGACCTAACCCTAAACCCTGTGGACAGGTACATAGAAGGTTAGAGGAGGAAAGACTGATCCCGATCTGTGTCAGTTTTTGTGGAATTGCACTGCCCTGTTCAAAGCAGAGAGGGTAGGGAGTTTATCAGGTCTGAAAATTTATAGCTCAGCATGAAACACATCAAGTACAAATCTATTGAAGCAGCTGATCACAACCTGCAGCACACCCAAGCTGAACCCATTGAGGGCACACATTGTGGACAGACTCAGTCCTGGTGATGAGCACAGAACATGTGGATGTTGAGAGCATCATAATTCTAACCTCCACCTGCATTGTCATCATCATCATCATTGGATCATCTATCTTGCAGAGAATCCTCAAGACTCAAATAGACCTTCATCACCACCCTTCTATTGGGCAAATTAGTAGTGGGATAAATCCTTCTTTGTTGTTGTTTTTGGTTGTTGGATATTGTTGGTGCTATGCACACTCACAATCAATGCAGCAGCACTCTAAAGCTCGGTACAAACTTAAAGGCAGAGGACAGGAAATGCAAGACTCATATGGAGTTGTAAACAAACTTTTCAGTCCAGAATGCTCAAGAAGAAGAGGAAGAAGAAGCAGCAGCAGCAGCAAGAGAAGAAGTAAAAACAGCAGGAGCAGCAGTAGCAGCAGAAGAAGCAAGAAGGAGAACAAGTACAAGATGGTCTTTGTGGGGGTGCTCACTCATGCAGGCTGGATGCCAGAGATGAACGAGGAGTTGTTAGGGCATTCCTTCTTTACAGTTCAACAGGTGATGGTAGATCCTGGTTGCATGATCAGTTGCTCAGATTGTGTTGCTTCCAGCTCTGTGTGCAATTCATTGATGTGTGGCAACAGCACCTTCAGATGCTCAATTGCATCACTCAGTATTGGCACCCAGTCCATCTGTGTTGCCCATCATCTCACCTCCAACCATTGCATCTCAGAGTAGATAAATTACAATGAATTTATATGAGATCCTCATTTTGAACTCCTTTTTGACAGTAGATTGCAAGTCTGGAGGGAAGTTGAATACAACAGGAGACCAGGAGGGATCAGGGAATGATGAAGAGGGATATCAGAAAACAAGTTTCTACCATAAAGATGGAGGAGGAGGATCAGAGAACAAATTCCAACTGTGAAGCAGTTGCCGCTATTGTATACCTTTGTGAGTTTTGGCACCATGGATTGTCACATGTAAAGGCAATCATTGAGCTTCTCTTGGTGACTCTGTCCTGCCATGAGATTTTTGACAGGTGGACCTTTCTTTCTCTTGCACTTTTCACCAAATACATTGTCATGGTCAGCTCCCTCCATGCCCAAGGTTTCATTTGTCTCATAGACTGCACCTGAACCATTTTCATCGAGGTGGTCCTTGTCTTTTGCATTGTCTTGATCTCCATCTAATCCATGAATTCTGGCTTGCACATTTCCCTACAACTGTGATTTCTTTGGACCTGAAAGTTGGCAGTTGCATCTGTTTGGCTTTGAAGTTGGGGCTGTCTTCACCCAGCATGTCTAGGAAAGAATCATTTGAGGTTGATGTGAGTACATGTGGAGGGAATTTGATTTTGGGCAAGTCTTCCTACTGCACTTCTGTGTCTTGATCTAGGTGGTGGGAGCCAAGATGGAAATACACAGCTAGCTTAGGATCCAATTCAGTACCTTGCTCTGTGTTCAGAAGAACAACAAGTTGTTCCCCTCTTTTCCTGAAAGGATTCTGCTCAAGGAAGTGTTGGCAAAGCCATCCAAGAACCTGCCAAAGGAGGTGAGTATTCCCAAAATTGTTGGTGAAGGAATTGTTGAGACTACTGATGCTCACAATGTTGCTGAAAGTAGCATTTGTACTTGGGCTCATTTTTCCATTGCTTGTGAGGGCTGTGTTGAAGGCATTGCTGGTAATCCCCACCAAATGACAGTTTCTGGGACCTAGCACTGTGCCATGAAACACTGCTCCTTGACCACCTGCAGTTATGACAACATTAGTAGCCATGGTCTTCATAAGGCTTGAGAGCTCTCTACAAGCAGCTATTGAAAGCTAGGAAAATCCATGTGAAAGCTGTTGAGAAGAGTTTTGGTGTTATTGAAGGCAACAAGGGAGGGGGGATCTAGCAATGCACTACCTCACAGTCTCACTCTTTTGAAAGATGTTTTTTATGTTTTTATGTTCTGGATGATATAACCCAAATTGAAACTCAATGGGTTGTAGTAGTAGATGGATTACCCAAGAGTGAGATTGTTAGTGACAATCAAGGACGAAACTAGTGTAGTTTGATTGTCACTAAGAATCTCAGACTTTGAGAGCTGGTTGCACATTTAAATGTTTCCAAGATGTTCTTAATTGATTCAACCCAAAACTACAAATTGACTTGGGTTGAGTTGGAGTTTGGTTGCTTATTGTGAGCAACATCAACCATGATTTCCCAGTAGAAAAGCTTAATGAATCAGCAACAACTTGGCTTGTGCCATCAATGCTAGGTACTTCTTGGTCTTGATGCAGCTTTGGGGCTTTATACCCTGTATTTTATTACCCCCTATTCTAGGCTAGTTATTGTTTTCCAGCGTATGATGGTTGATGTTTACTGCAGCTTCTTCTGATTTAAAATTCTGAAACAACGGTCTAATTATAATTCCCACTTGATATAGTATCTGTGTCTGAGCTCATTACATGTATGCTATTGGGTTGCTTAAAGGAGCTTGGGTTGGAATATCATTTTGGAGAAACAGCTGCAAACATATACATGAGACTGTGCATAACTAGTTATACCCTGCACCAACATCTATTGAATCTAGGATAGAACCACCCATCACCAAACACCCTTGAGTGAGTGAACACCCAAACAGTTTAGAAGATGACATGTTAGCAAACACTTCTCAACTGGTAACCATTTAGTGATACCCCATAACCAAACAACTGATTCTTTAAATTTGTGGTTCGGGTTTTTAAACCTTCCATTTAGAAATGGTGTTTTTGTGTTCATCAATGGCCTTCAAAACTCACCTATTCCAAAACATTCCATCTGTTCATTTTTTTCATTGTGTTTGGCATTTGATAATCACACATCAGGAAAAAAAATATTAACTATTGGGCATTTCCACACCTATTTTTCAATTTTTGAAGGGCAAATCAAGCTTGTGCATCTGTGTTTGTTCTTGGAAATGAAGTTGTTTGGAATAAAGTTCATATTGTTTAGTAATAGAAGGCATATTATTTACGTATGAAGTTTGGCATGTCTAATTATAGGATTCAATCAGTCAATTACACATGGAAGGATATGTATTCATAAGAGGTTGGACTATTCTCCCCCCTCCCCTCCCCTAAAAGAAATGTTATCTTGCATGTTTCAAACCCAAATGGAGGCTTGTAAATGGTGAAAGGGGTGACCTTATAAACCTCAAGGAAGGAAAGTGATGGGAGAACAAACGTTAGCTCTCTAACAACTTAAGAGCTCACTCATTGGCCTATCTACCTTGAGGATTCCATGAAATTGAGGATTAACTTTTGAAGAACCCATTTGGAAATTGATGAATATAGCTCTGTACATTCATATGTTAAATGATGATGTCTAGAGCTTACCAAGAAGTTCTTTCAATTTGTGTGTTAATGTCACAAAGCCACAATTCCATCTTGAAAGAGAGTAGTAAATTGACATTATCTTGATGAAGATTTGTGTAATTGTTGGGAAGGCATTTTCACGAGGCCGTATTTGAAGGAAAAAGTTAACACTTGAATCAAGTGGGGTTCTTTCCCTAAACAATGCATATATAGGGTATGAAAGTTTGATATATTAAAAACAAGTGAATGGCTACAAGGATAAGCAACCAATTTGAAGAGAGATCAACAATCCAATCTGGGAAGAATGATCCACTAATCTTATCTAATCCTATATGTAAGGAGAAATTAGTTAATCTTTTTTATAAACTATTGGGCTACACGATAGTACTCAAAGAAAATTAAATGAAATAATTAAACAAATGGTGAAATTAACAATGACCATAATTACCATTGATGACCAAAAGATAATAAAAATAATGTAGGAGACTAAGGTGGGTGTGCATTATCAACACATCCTCTCACACCCATGTATTTTTGTCATGATATAGAATTCATTGTTCTAACCAACTTTGATCCTAACATGATTACTAATAGATGTAACGCCTAACTTGTTTTTGAGATCTTGAAATTTGACCTTAACCAAGAGGTTTAATTAAGATATATGTTATTTGTTCATTTAGCAAAATGTGAGCCAAGTCAATTTCTCTTTTAAGAACCTTTTCCTTAATAAAAGGATAATGAGTCTTTATGTGCTTGGTGCTAGCACGGAAGATTGGATTTTTTACAATCTTGAATGCATTCATATTATCACACAAGATTTGTGTTGGTTCATCATTTGAAAATCCCAATTCACTTGATAAAGTTTTAAGCCAAGTGGCTTCTTTTGCACCTTCAACTAATGTGTGATATTCTACTTTTGTTGAAGAAAGAACTATAATCTAAATTGTCATTTTGAACACCACATAATTGGAATTTCTCCAAACTTGAAAACGTATCCAAAAGTTGATCATCAACTTTCAACATCACCTACCCAATCTACATATGTGAAGTTAATTATTTCATTCCTTATTTCAATTGTGAAATGAACACCATATTTAATCGTTCCCCATGAGTATTTTAACATTTGTTTGACAACAACTATGTGAGGTGTTTGAGGTCAATTCATGAATTGACTTACCACTCCAACATAATATGAAATATCAAGTCTAATTGTGGGTGTAATCACAATCCAATGAGCCAAAAAGGGCGTCGAATTGCAAAGATAAACAATCAAAATTGGATAAAATTGTTATTTAAAGTCATGGCAATCATGGGTTGATTTTTCATTCATATGAATGTCAAAAAATTCAAACCAAAAATCCATTTGATAAAATTTTAAATTTAAGTTCTGATTTAGGACCTTTAAAAGTGAACACCTATGGCATCAAACAATAGTTAATTTTGCAAAGGACTATCTAAAGGACTCATATAATAAAAATACATTTGATGGGGAAAAAAATTAAGAGAATAAAGACCTATTACTCACATTGAAAAAACACTCATACCCTAAAATATGTGGAATTTTAAAACTTGAAAAGTTAAAAGAACTTTCCAAAATTGATCCAAAATTTTAGAACTTTGAAAGTTCTTTACCACATATAAATGAGGTATAATCTACATGATATGTTAAAAAAAGTTGTAACTTATTATTTAAAAAAACCTAAAGATGTAAAAAATGAATTTTTGGTTATGAAATGAAATTGTATCATTTTTTTAAACATAACATTAAATTTAAAAGAAAGTAAAACACTTTCAAAAACTCATATTTTTTCAAAAATGATAAACAAAAAAACATGTCATGTACTGGGACAACTATAAACATCTATTATAACAAATTGTAAAAAAAACTGTTCCAAAAAATTCATTCACATGAAAAAAAAAAAAAATTGGAAAAAAGACATGCAATCCTTTTATAAAGTAATCATGTTGGCTCATTGTATCTTGTTTACACCTTTATGGTAAAATGAAATGAGTTTCCCACATTTTTTTTATAGAACGTAAGATTTACCTGTTTTGAATTCATGTTTGCTACAAGTTTCACATTTTCACACATGGGGACTACACATGGATTACATTTATCCATGTTGAATTTTGTTAAAATTTTGATAATTTATCTTCTTAGGTCATAAAAAGTTTTTTATAATGCACAAACTCTATGCATAAGTAATATTTCATTTGTCATAGATCATACATATCAAACTTCATATGAAGTTGTTTGATCCATTCTATTTTTTTAACATGGTTGCCAAGTATCAAAAGATCATCTACGTATAACACTAGGATTATAATTATGTTATCCTCTATTATCTAATAGATATTTTGATCAACATTATTTTTGTTAAATCTTTGATCTTTTAGATAAGAGTATATATTTTCATACCAAGCCCTAGGGGCTTGTTTGAGACCATAAAGAGATTTGTTCATCGCTTACAAACCTTAGATTCATTTTATGGTAATATGAAAGCTTTAGGTTGATACATGAAGACTTCTTCATTGAGATCATTATTTTTAAAAGTTGTTTTCACATCCAAATGATATAACTTCCAGTCATTGGAAGTTGCAAGAACAATCAAGGTTTTAAAGGTTGACCATTTTACTATTAGACAAAATGTTTCTTTGTAGTCAATTCCAACCTTTTGTTCAAATCTCATGCAACAAGCCTTGCCTTCAAGGTGTTAATTTCTCCTTTTGGACCTTTCTTAACTTTGAAAACCCATTTGGCTAAAATGAGAGCTTTTCCTTTTGGCAAGTCTATAAGTGTTCAAGTGTCATATTTTTCAATCAAATTCATCTCTTTCTCCATAACAACTCTCCATCTTGGATCTTGAACAACTTTGCCAAAATTCATTGGTTCTTGTACCTTTTCCACCTTTAAAAAGTCTTCCAAATGAAGTGGTCTTTGTCTTGTGAGATGAAATTCTATTATAGGAACAACCAAAGTTGTCCTAGCAAGTACTACATCTTGTGTTACATTTGAACTTGTAGGAAATTGTGGTTGTGTTTGACCATATGATCATTGGGCCACTTCATCATGTAATGAGCATCCTACTTGGTTCATAATATCCATTTCAAAAGCGCTCACAAAAGTTCTACTACTTTAGTTTAGATTGACCATAAAAGTTGAATCACTATTTTGGTCTAGATCAATCATAGGAGCTTCATTGCCTTGTTATGGGTTAATAACAAGCATTTCATTAGGTTTACAAAAGAATTAGAAAGTCCAATAGTAGAATTGTTGAAATAAAAAATTGATGCAAAAGGATCAATATTTGGTGTAGGAAAATATTTGAAACTAAAGAGATTTGATTCATCAAATGTAACACCTTGATTGTATGTATACCTAGGTAGTAGTAGTTTAATCCTCTGGTCTTTGAATTGTAACCCAAGAAAACATATTTAAATGTTTTCAGATCCAATTTCTTTCTTTCATCCTTCAAGACATGAATGTACACATTGTAACAAAAAAAATTGAAATTTGACATTCAAGTTTTGTACTTGTGATTTTTCTTCTAGAATTATGCTAAAATTGGTTTTCATTGGTGATTCACCAAATAGCTAATAATGTTAAATGTTTCTACCCATAGAAACTTAAGAGAGTTGCTGGCTAGCACCATGCATCATGTTCTTGCATCAACATGTGATTTTTCTGTTCAACCAACCCATTTTATTGGGGAGACTTTAGTTGAATGAATTGTTGTTGAATGCCATTTTTTCACCAAATGTTTTGGAATCATGTGAAAGGTATTCACTTCCACAATCTAAACATAATGCTTTCATGTATTCACTAGTTTGTTTTCCAACAAGAGCTTTGAAACTCATGAATTTAGATAAGGTTCCACTTTTGGCTTTTAAAATTTGTACATGCATGTTTTTCTATTGTAATCATCTATAAAGGTCATAAAATATTTTGCTCTAGAAAGAAAATTCATTTTCAAAGGATCACAAATAGTAGTGTGAACGAATTCAAATGGTTGGGAAGCTTGTGATTTAGAACGCTTAGGAAATGATTATTTAGATTATTTACCTAGTTGACAACTTTCACAAATTCACATAACTAGGGGTAGCTTGAGTATGTTAGTAACAATCCTTTTAAGAGATGACACAAATTTTGAAATTTTAAATGGCCCATTTTACGATGCCACAACAAAGTTGTTTGGTCACTATTATCCACTATATTAACATTCATAATAGAAACTTGTTAGGAATCAAAGAGAGAATGTAACTTGACCTTTAGACTTATCTCCAAAGCCTTTAACAACTATTATTACATAGGTTTGCTTTTGGAAAGAATAAAACAAACATTTGAACTAAATAATGTGATGAAACCTTAGTTTGTTATTCTACTTGTTAAAAGAAGATTTCTTTTTAAAGTCAAGACATAAAAAACCTCACTAATGTTTATTTCGCCATTTGGGAACTATAAACAAAGGTTGCCTTTTCTATGTATAGCATGAGAGTGTCCAATCACACTCAACATGTTTTGATTCTATAAGTGTAATCGGTTTTAAAAATTAACATTACCAATAACATGTTTGGATGCCCTTGTGTCTAAAATCCAAATGTTATCTTTTGATTCAAGCACAAGTGCTACAAATGTAACATCAAAAATGTTAGTAGCTAGTAGATGTGGATTAAATCCCTACATACCTATTCCACACTTATTGTAATAACAAATTTGTATTACAATATGCACACATTCACAATTCTTGCTTTGATTCTAAACACACCTACCTATGCAATTCATTAAAACACCATATTCATGGTTATTTCATATAACTAGAATCTATACTTCAAGATATAATGTAGAAAACTCAAAAACAAAAATTACATTTCATTTCCTTATATTTTTTATATTACAAATAATTCACATAACAATATGAATAGGAAAATCATTGTAGAAGTTTATACTTCTTTTGTTCATTTTAAAAACTAATCAAAATACAATAAAAATTCCATATAATGTGGAAATAAAATCAAACAACAAGTTAAATTTTTTGTATATCAAAAATAGAATTTGTAATTTCTGCTACAAAGTACTTACATTTTTCCTTACTTCCAAAATTGTGTGTTTAAGAATGAAATTTTTTTCCAGAACTCCCACCTTTAGGAAGTCTTCAAGTCACCATCAACGTGATTCAAAACTAAACAAAGATTCAAAATTTAAACCTTTAATGTCCAATGATCAATCCCTATCCTTAATGCCTTGTTCATCCAAAACAATGTAATCAACGTACCCCCTTAACATTACCCCCTCTATACTCTGGATTCCATCCCTGAAATCCTTGTGAAATGATAGAAAAAGAAATGAAAGCATTGTGTAACCTTCTAAACTTTTAACTATTAAACTATAGTCTCTATAGTTTCAACTTGTACAACAACCAATGGTTCTGTACCTACCTCTAAATATGTAATTCTAACTACCTCCTCCACTAATTCAATATGTGGTTTTACTTCCAGGGACTACATCTTTGATTGCTCTAGCTTTATTGCTAGAATAGTCTCCTCCTTGTTTTTGTTCTTGAATTATCTATGGTTCTTTCTCTTCTTGGCCCCCTCCTTTGAGTTCCTTTATTTCTTCAATTTACACTTCCTCCTCCTAGACTATCCCACTGGGCCTTGCTTCAACCTCCTCATCTTGGCCCGATGTCTCTATACTTATTGGATTTCCATAAACAAACTTTGGAATTTTTTTTTGATATATCTCCAACTTGTACCTAAGGTTCCTTTCATTAATTCTATGTTGAGCCAGATTCTTTTCCAACTCCTTTACAAAGTACTCTTCTGCAACTTCCCACTATTATTGAAATTCTACATCAAAATCTTTCATCTTATTCTTGGTCCTCATCAGAGTGTAATATTACAACATTTGTTCATAATCCTACAACCGTTTCTTGACATTAGTTGGGTCCAAATTCTTCTTTTATTCATTTGTAGTTTCCAATTGTGCATGCAACTATTATAGATTCCTCTGATACTTTTTATTTGCCTCCACCAACTTTTTTTTTTGGCTTCTCCTACCCTTCTTCTAAGTTCTTCAAAATTAAGCATCGAAGCACTTTTCAAATTCACCCATTCCAAATCTATCAAAACATTTTCCTTTTCCTTTTGTTCCTTAGTCGATGTTTCCACCCGATTTCCCAAAGCTTCATATTGTTGTTTGTAATGGAATAATGTTTCTACTCATTTTCTTTCTATGGTTTCCTAATCTTCAACCATCTTCCTTAACTCCTTGCGTTCATCCTATGATTTCATTAGAGTTGTTTTAGTATGAGCTCTTGATTCTCATCTTATAATTTTTGTATGAATGCTTTGCTCTTTTGTTCATTCTCTATCATGTTCTTCTTTTATATTTTTATGTTATGCTTGTATTCCCTCTGGAAGTCCCTCTCCTTGTCCAATTCCACTTGCAATATTGCCTTCTCCTTCGCCTCTATGGCCAATCTATTCTTCAAACTGTTCACCTTTAAATTCAAATTTCCCATATCTAAACTCACAATTGCCATAATTTGAAACAATTCTAGTGAAATGTCATTAGGCCTCTCTGTTAACAAATAGGAGATCTACTCAAGTGCAAACATAAATCTTTATTGAAAGGAAACTATAACATAATGCTCACAACACAAAACACAACATCAAGAACTCTCCAAGGTTCTTGTCACATGAAA
>Ga0116227_10006416_pt1 | contig 23855 bp, 20 predicted proteins | sample S1TSphgellanicum_FD_89693 | JGI IMG/M metagenome (GOLD analysis project Ga0116227, IMG submission 89693) | Host-associated microbial communities from peat moss isolated from Minnesota, USA - S1T2_Fb - Sphagnum magellanicum MG | ecosystem: Host-associated > Plants > Peat moss > Unclassified...
TGAGGAGGGGGAAGAAGCATTTTATAAAAGCTTCCTTGAGAACTTTGGTGGAGGTTATTTAATTTCTCCAATTTTTTATGAAAGTGAAAAAGAAATGGTGATGGGGAATTTTTGGAGGAAGAAAGGAGCTATGAATATAGTGATGGAAAGAGGAAATTGAAGCTTTTACAAGTAACATGGGTGGGGTTTTTATTATAAATAAGGAGAGAAAAAAATTTCCAATTTTGAGAAAATGGGAAGGAAAACGAGAAAAGAAAAGGAGTAGGAAGGTAGAAGTTTTGTGATAAGTTTTGTGTGTAGTGTTTTGAGGATAGTAAGAAGAAAAGAAACACTCCACCTTTCATGTGCATATGTTTGGGTTATTTTATTATTGATTTTTGTGCGTGTAGAGCTTGAAATTAGGGTTGGGGGTGGGGTTTTGTGAGATGTTCAATCAAAACATGTATTGGAAATTTCAAAGATGAAGTAAATGCTCAACAATGACAAACAACATGGCATTTAAAAAAACTTAAAATCATAATTTCTTGAACTAATAATGTTTCAATGCATCTTATTTTTAAATTCTTCATTTGATGAAGGTCATTTTTATTTTGATGTTATTATGACATATATTTTGAATTCACATTTTTCATTTTATTTTTGTGACAAATGTAATGTCATCATTTCAAAAGTTCATTATGGGTCCATTTTTTATAAAAAATCATCCATATTCTTTAATATGATTCCCCTAAAGTATATTTTAACATGAATAATTAAGATTTTGATATTTTTAATGTTGAATATTTTTTTTACAATCTAAAAAAATTGTGATTCTAGTAATCTAAATGGTCCCCCTACTTATGCTTTCACCTTAAAACAAAGGAGAAGGTGGTTGTGGGTGTGTAAAGTAAGTACAACTTGTAGATGTCATGGTAATGTTGTTTTGGTGGATTTTCTTATAGATGTTGAGTTGTGATTTGAATGTTGAAGACTTCAATCTTATTGATAATTGGATGGACAACAAACAATGGTTGAAGGAAGGGTCCATGGTGGCAACCTCTTGGCATTTAATCAAAATGGTTAGAAAAAAATACTTAATAAGTAAAACACCATGCTAAATTTATGTTTAACATTTTAGAAATAAATTGCATTTCCAAATCTCCTAAAATCCAATGTTATTTTTGGAATAAATACATGGGTTTCCTACTGTAACACCTTTACCATTTCAGCAACAAACTACCAATAATTAAATTTTAAATCTTAACTTTGACACTTGATTTTTTAATTCTAAAAATTTCCGTAGGTAATTGTTATAGACAATAATAAAAACATTGTATTTAGTGCTTTGGAATAGTCAATGTGTTTAGATTGCTACAATATTAAGACCCTATATTTGAAGGTATGGGGTTCAAACCCTAACAATGAAGGTTTGGTGTTCAAACCTTGACAATGGAATTTCGGCGCAAATGATCAATAATTTTTCAAACTTTGACAAAACAAAAAAAAATTAATTTATGCCAAAATGGTAAAGGTATTACAATATGTTATTTTTCATAATTACTTCAATACAAAAAAAAGTGATATACATGTGCTATATGGCCTTAGGTGCCATTCATAGTATATAATAACATGATAAATCAACTAAGGTTAAATTGAAGTTTGCATGGTGATGTGTGAAGGGTTTCAAGGTGTCAATGAATTTCATTTGATATAGGTGCTTACATTTAGGGTCGCCAACTAAATGTACATGTAGGTAGGTATGATAATCATTTAAAAATAACCCATAATATGAGAGCATGTATTATTTCTTATGCACATGTTCATTGTTATATTTGTTGAATGTGCATGGCTTCTCAAACATAATTTTGTTACTACAATCCTTCAACAACAACATTTAATCATTGGGCAAAAAATGTCATTTGAACCCATCAATAACAAATTATAGTACTTGGATCATAAAAAATTACTATGGTTGAATGTCTAACCACATCAGATGATTAGTAATTGAGTGCAAAGAAATTGGATTAAAAACATGGAACCTAGAAAAGACAATTTGGCTTCCAACTATAACTCACACATTCATTCTAAGTTCAAGCCAAAATTTTACCCCATAAATCCTACATTGATGTGAAGTCTCTTCCCTCTTTAACAAAAATCCTAAAAATGAAGGGACCAAAAACAACTCCAAATTACAAATCAAAAGAATTTTAAAAATATAATGGTGAAAAAAGACACCAATTGATGGTGCTTTTTATTAGGTTTATATTATAAAGAGTACCCATATTATTCTATGATATTACACTATGGACATATTATAATGAACGTCTCATAAGACAAGTCTTTTTACTATCATAGTAAGAATTGTAAAAATATAACATATTGTTCTACCCATTCAATAAAAACAATCTTCTTCTTGTTCCTTTGAGAAGCAATGAATTAGTAGATCCCAACATGGTATCAAAACAAGGTGAATTTAAGTTTTATTTTGAATTTTTTTTAAAAATTGTAATTGCTCCAAAATATGTCTTTATAATGATGATAAAATTATGTAAGAAATTGACAAAGATAAAATTACATGAATATTACAAATGATGCGGAACTAATTCAATTTCTTTACATGATTTAAAAAAAAAAAAAGTTGGAATCTTTAGTACAAAAAATTGATGATTTTTTAATCATATAATTACCAATTTGGAATTGAACATAATGAAGCAATCGAATGTAGTCTATGTTCAAGAAAAATTCTAAAATCTAGAATTGATTTTGATTATAGATTTTCTAAAGCTTTATCAAGTTGCTGAAATCAAGATGAAAGCATGATTGTTAGTGCCTTGAACAATAATTCATGCATCTTTATTGAAAATTTGAAAAAAAATTATATGGTGAAAATTGCATTGTGAAATCTTTGAAATAAGAACATAATGGCTCAATCAACTAAATTAGATATAATCCATATTACAAAATTGGATGGGAATTATTATCATGTATGGAAGCATAGTTGAAAACACACAAAAAAGAAGGATTCTAGCCATAGTTGAATTCACAAATAATTAAAGCTTTTATCCCCAACTTCAACATAGATAATTACTGAGACTCAAGTTTTAACATTATTAAGTTGGGCCAAGCAACATTATTAAGTGGGAAGAACAAGATACACTTACTTTTACATTTATTAATAATTGTTTAGAAAATAATGTCATCTCACATGTACAATCAAAGGATATTCAATAGAATTAAGGGTAGAGTTAATGAATGTGTTTGAATACAAAAATGTAATACTGAAGAGCATATATTTAAAAGATGAACTTTAAACAGTAAAAATGAAAGAAGATGAAAATATGATAAAACACATCAATAAGTTTATATCATTACATGAACAATTGTCATTAGGAGGAGCATTAGTTTCTAATGACGAGATGATGCTTTCATTGTTGAGAAACATGTGATAGGTAATGATAATTACGTAGTGTAAATGGTAGATAAACAAGATAAGCAAGTTGGTTAATGTTGTAAAAGTTGAATGCATGTTGAGAATGCATATGAATAGATGTTTTATTAAGTTGAATGTGACAAACCAACGATACAACATTGATATGCTAAAGTTTTGCAAGCTAGCATGAAAACAAGGTATAACTAATAAGAGCAAACTAATTGTAAATGTAACAAACTTGTGAACATTGTGCATGGGACATTTGCCTTAACAAGATGTGATTAGCCAAGCTAATAACAGCAAAAACTTCTTTATGTGATGCTTGTTTGTGTGTGTGTGTGTGTGTTTCAATTAGTGATGTAAGTCAAACTAGAATCCTTTGGAGATTGTGGGTGCTTATGGGTTGAATTAGGAAAGTTGTAATGGTGATGTGTTTTTGGTAATGTAAAGCACTTGATAATGATGGTGGAAATGATATGTCCATATTCTTGAATGGAAAAGGTAGTGATGATGTCATTCGAATTAGGGAGGGAACAACGTGTTTATTATTAGGTCTTTATATAAATCAATTTCTTGAAATGATTTCAAGAAAAGGATGTATTGAAAGACAATCAATCTCACAATAACAAAAAGGAGACTCATAAGTTGTATAGTGAATAGCTTAAATGGCCTTAACTACCAAGTACATGGTACTTAGGTAAATGGAATGGGGAAGAACCCAATAGTTATTTATAATAAGAAAAAATGGCATGTAAAACTAAATTGTTTATAACATGCCAATGAACTATAGAAATTTTATTTGATTCTTTATGATGGTGTAGGAATTACTAATTTACTTTTTGTTTTGGGATGGTGACATTTAAGGTTATTATGTTGGTAATTAGGATATGACAAAAGAGATAGATGAACAATCTAAATTTCTTTTGTATGACTTTCATTTAATGAAGGTTGGTGGTTGTGAAGGCTACTTTTTCAAAAGTAATATAAATATAAAATTGTATGATCATTTTCTTTGTCATTGAACATGAAGCCTTGACCATTGTGGGAGAGTAAAAGAATAGGATTGTGTGGAGTTTTTCATAGACTTTCCATTTAGTTATGATATTTTCATTTGACATATTTTGATCATTAGGTTCAAAACTGATCTTTTGTTGATGAAATTCATGGAATTCATGGACATGTGTTATTGTTGAAGGAATAATTGTAAAGACAATTGTGTGGAAATTGTGCAAACCATTATTATAATTAAATCATTTGTTTTGTTTGTGTTGTTTATAAAATCAATTTCCTTGTATCATTGTGATCATTTGGTTGTGTAATTGAGATGGTATAATTAAATCATTGAATGTTTTCCTAGAGAATGAACTTTTGATTCACTTAATTTTTAATTTTTAACTTATAAACTAAATTTATTCTATAAATGGCAATTAAATTTGATCATACAAACATTAAAAAATAGATCTATTACAAAAAATTTTTTGATGTGAAGTTTAAATTCTACATTAAACTATTTTTCAACTCTTTATGTGGGTAAAAAAACATATAATCTAGGTGTAAGGTAAAATTATATTAAGGTTACCCCATTTTAGGCAAAAGTTGTGAAATGTTAAAAATAATCATAATATCTTGTATAATCATGCACTTGGCAATCCTATTACTATCAAGATAATAGGTTGTTGAGTTAGAAAGTAAACTACTCAGAAGGTAAACATAAGCTAGTAAGAGAACTTCCTTCAAGAAGGTAGTCCTCCCATTAATCTAGAATCAACAAAAATTTTAGAATAAGGAAAAAAAAGAAAGGGGTTAAATAGTATTTACTATTAGTCACTTGAGAGCACCTCCTCTAACCATAACTACCATTTCACATGTTCATAATCCCCAAGTCTTCCATAAATTATATAACATTCCACCCATAAAAGTAGACCCTTTATCTTAATCCTTTCACAAATCCCTCCTAGTTGATTGGTGAACAATTACCAATCACCCATTCCCATGGATTAGCTAACCTAATGGCTTCATCCTTCAAATAAATTAAAAGACACTAAGTATATATAGCATTAGTAACTATTTAATTATTAAGAGACCCATAGGATTAGTTAATCTAAGTATATTTCTACCCTTAACATATCTACAAGTATATTTTGCAATATACAATTGTATGCAAATATTTCAAATTGTTCCATCCCAACCCAATGTTAAAACGTAAACAAATGGTTTATGTAAAATGACTTACAATCATTTCAATTTGCAACCACTTTAATTTTGATCCAACTATCAAAATCTAAAATGATTTGTATATAGTATATACATTGTATATCACATTTAATTTGGAGCTATTTTGTGATAATAAGACACCCATACTTTTTGTTCCATGTCACATTCATAAAAAATGTTAAATGGGAAAAAACACAATCCCCCCTTCATTTATGTGTTATTCTTTCTTTTCAAGGTAGTTTTTAAAAAGAAAATGAATCATAATGCATTTATGGCTTACATATTTAAAAAAAAACATGTTTGGTGAGTGACATGCATTAAATAAATTTGAAGAACTTGTCAATAGTGACAAAATTTGGTATTTAATTTGTATCAATATCATTCACCACCCAAAGTTTCATGCAAAAATACCACCTACAATCCCACTTTTGAAATATACATCTAATTTTTCATATTCTATGATATATATAATTTTGTGACAAATATATTTAAAAATTTAAAAACCTCCATCATTTACTACTTCTTTCCAACAATGGTTAACCCAAGTTCCAAGGTAATTAGGGAAAACAAACACCAAAATTAAAAATATGGGCCAACAACAAAAAAAGACCCCTCACATGTTTTTATTGCAAAAGTATGGTCACATAACCATATAAAGATTGTTGTACACAAATTGCAACTTTATGTTTCCATAAATATGTCATGAATAAATATATGTGAAGAGTTTTTAGGAGTCCTTTAAGCATTGAAATCATTAGTTATAGACACATTAACATGCTTTTGACATTTGTATATCATATTTTTGTTGTCATCATTTCTTATTTTGGATTTTAACAATGTATAACACATAATGAAAGGACCTGCGCAAATTTTAATAAAATTGTATCAGCGCATTATTTTTGAAGCAATAAAACTTATCAACCTAAATAGTGCTTACCCAAAAATTGGCTCTTACAAAAGAGAATGCACTTGACAAAACTAGGTATGTTTGTGCAACCTTTTGCACAAGTACTTTCCATAGTTATATTTGGTAGAGTAAACAATGTTTCTACATTCATGATTCAAGTGGGAACTAGCTATTCACTTTCTGATCTTAATTTAGACATGACAAGATGCTTAAGAAAATCCATAATATTCATAACCTTTAGCCATGCATGAGAAGCGATAGTTTTTGGTGCAACGGGAGTGGCTTTACTTCAAGCTATTTCAAGCAACCTTTCTGATTCTTAGCCATGTTTTGCAATTCAACCTCCATTTACAACACTTGATTTACAACATCTAACCATCCACATAGATTCTTGTCACATCTCTTGTGATCCATTATAAAGGGGGAATTCTACCATAAAGTTTTCAAAGTTTTTTCACAAAAGCAACTTAATGCACAATACAAATTGTCAAGTAAATGTCAAAATTATAAGTTTCCAAGAAATTTGTCAAACAAATACAAGTTCTAATATTGCAATCAAAATTCCAGATCTGGAACATCCATTTTGAAAAAAATGTATTATATAAAAAAATAACATAAACATAAAGTTGTAACAAAAAAGAACAGAATGCTAGTCAAACATCTATTTTGTTGTTCAATCTTGGAGATGGAATAAAATTCGTTGCAATTAAATTCATAAAAAATATTCTGAGAAGATGAAAAACTCTTAAAAAACTTTTACACCAAGAAAGGATCTGCATTTTGAATGATAGTGGAGACTGTGCGGACAACACATGAAAAACCCTAAGAAAAGGAGAGGAAAACTTCAATGAATGCACAATGAATTATTAATGAGTTTTTTTTAGAGACTAGGATGAAATATAATCTTAGAATACTAAAACCCTTGTGGGAGTGCTAGGAATATTTTATAAAATTTACCTATATTATGTGGTATTGTACTATGGACATTGTAATTGACTTCTTAGAAGCAATGAGTTAGTTGATCCCAACAATTTCTCCCCAATCAAAAATGTCCTTGTGACACCACTTGAAATGAAAATTATTCTCCACTTGAAGCTACTTACTAACATCACTCATGTGTTTATGTTTGCACATTGCATGCTAAGAAGCCATGCCCACCTCAATGGTTGAGGTCCATGTTTGTTTAACAATCTTGTTACTATAACAATTGCCTTCAAGTCACATTTGACATTGCTTAGACCAAATGTAGGGAAAAGAAATGGTGAAGAATGTCCAACATGGTTGTTTTTCATATGAAAAACCACTTGTGTGAACACTAGAGATAGAAGGAGGACCCTCTTCATTTGAACCAATGATGTCACCCAATATGAGTCCACGACTTAGTGAGTTTGCAAGGGGCAGCCCATCCGCTCCAAACCTTACAAGATGCATCCCACATAGTGGTCACAATGGGACAATCCATGAGGCAATGCTAATTGGTTTCAATGGCGTGCTATTGAAAGATTTGACATATGGGATCTAGACCCATACAACACAGCCAAGATCCAACAAGATCAACCAAATGAGTGACATAACCTTTCAAGGACGAGAGTTGTGCCATAGTTGATTGATGATTAGTTTGGAGCAGTCCTCTCCCAAATCCAATTGCTGAATGAAAATGGCAAAGAGTAGATTGTTAAATCCTTCTCCCACAATCCATGTTTGGTAGAAGATCCAGAAACAAAGGCACATTTCCAAGGGAATCAATTGAAGACCAATGCCATTCTCTAGGATCCCATGGTACAACCAAATTAGGGCATTTGATTTTGGAGCTGGATCTTGACAATGCAACTTGAAAGGATCACCTGTCTTCTCCTGAACTAGCACTCTAGCTCAAGCTTAACCCCTAAGGGTCATACAGGCCCAATATTTGGGCTGCTTTTCAGTGTAAATTTGCATTGTCCTGACTTATAGGGGTTAAGGTCTAGAAGCAAGACTGAAGTTAGCCAGGGGATCCCATGGGATGAGTGGTAACACATAACTAGTTTTGAAATTTGTCTCAGTTCAAGTCTGGTTGTTACAAACCCGAATTGGAACCAACAATCCTTCCTTGCCAATGAGTTAAAACTTAAACAATGCAGTCAGTTATTAGCACTGACTGCATTGCTTAAGTTTTAACTGGTGTTGGGTTTAGGGTCTGGTTCATCAACTAGGAAGGTCTTAGTAGTGCTTGAACTGAAGATTGTACTCCGAATATTTTTGGCAGATTTGTTCAGAGAATTGAACAAAATATCAAATGACGACTATTGTATTTCTGTCAGTGTTGCTGGGTCTCTAGAGTCTAGACTTAGTAAAAGGCGATGATTCAAACATAAACAGATGTTCAAGCCTAAACTCCAAAAGGTGACACAAATCCTTTTAAAATATGGACCCAATAAAGTTATACTTAAAAGTCATCCTCTGTTTGGACCCTTGTTTGGCACTCTGTTTTTCATCTGAAGCCCAGTTTCAGGCTATCCACAAAGTGAAACAAATTGGGCATCAAAACAAAAACTAGGGACCAAATGCAAAACTCTGTAGTACCTTGGTGCACATGTCTGCCAATTAATTAATTAATTTCAAGGATTCCATTCCCAAAAAGAATATTCCACAAGATTCCAAAAGTTTCTTCCTTTTCCTTTAAGAAATTCTCTTTGAGAAAGATATTTTTGAAAAATTTCACATTTATTAAAAAAATATATTTTGTGCTGAAGCCACCAAGGTACTCCAGTAGGTTCAAAACCAACCAACCCATCCTCACTTTGCAACACTCACTCCATTTGTATATATGTTGTTACATGAGGCCAATGAGGTTATGACTAAGGGATATCACTCTTAGGCAGAAATCAAGGGCTACTACAGGCTAGCATTTGTTTCATGATCTTCATTCCTTCATTCTTGCGGATGCCCTCCTGGTTTGTGAGAATGGCTTGGGAAATGACAACCAAACATCAAATCTCCTGCTGAAATGCATTCCTTCCTTACATAGTAGACGATGTCTTGCTTTGATGTTATGTATTGGGGGATGGCCTGTTCATGAGGGCCTCTCATAATTTGATGGTCACGCCCTTGAGGGTGGTAGCGTAATGGTGTAGGCCTGAAAACTAGCGGAGGTCCTCAAAATTGCATGTTCCTGAGCTTAAAGCAAGAAAGCTTTTTTATGTGAACGGCACAAAGTCTGCTTGTGATCAGTGGAAGGGTTCTTCAACTGATGCATAAACCTTGCACACCAGGAGGGGCTTTCAAATACAAAGAAAAAAACCTTGGAAGTGCTTTTGAGAGTGTTGAAATCCCCCAATTCCAACCTTCACATTCTATGCTTTGAGGATCTTCTGTTGGGACAACTGAATGATGCTCTTGGAGCTGGTGAAAGGATCCATTTCTTTTTTCACTTCATACTAATATACTGCATACTTATACAAATTCAGTCAAAATACATCTGTATAATACTCAAACCTCCAAAGATAACAATAACTAGAAAGCATTTTGAGAGCCCATCTTTTAGGAAGGACTCAAACAATTATATTGCATTACTTTTTCTTTCTGTGACACAACTAGTCAAAGTAGAGAAACATCAAACTTATTGTATTTTGTGACCATATGATTCATGAAGAAAACGTGGATGACTTGAAGGACTCCAACTTGGGGTTAAAGAAAGCCCAAAGGCCTAGAGACAATAGGAGACCTGGTGAAAACATGGATGACTTACTAATGGACTAGGAAGCTGCAAGCTTCAGAAGAATGCTACTTATTGAAGAGAGAGAGAGAGTGGCATGGCCGTGACTCACAGATACATTGTGACTATATTTGTTATCCTTCCGTTAGAAGGTCTAAATATCACATGTAAAATCAAGTTGTCATGTGTGTCAATATGGCCGAGTTGGTCTAAGGCGCCAGTTTCAGGTACTGGTCCGAAAGGGCGTGGGTTCGAATCCCACTGTTGACATTTTTGTGGTTTCACTTTTGAATCGTGAAACTCTCCCCGGTCAGTTATGAACTCTACTGTTTTGATATGCTTTTGGTTCTTAAAATCTGGTTTTGTGGTGCAGGAAGTTTTCAGTTTTTATTTCCTTCTTTTCTTTGGGGTCTTTGTCGTTTCGGCTGAATAGTTTGATTATTCTTTTGTTTCTGAATGTCTGGAACTTTGTGATCCAGGACATTCTCAGTTTTTCTTTCTTTCTTTCTTTCTTTGGGGTTTTTGTCATTTCAGCCAACAATGGCCTTGCAAATTCATTACCATAATTGGGGACATTCCCAGAAGTGGAGAAATTTCCGAGTGTATTGACAGGGGACCTTACATTTGTGGATATCCTTCAGAGAACATTTTAGTGTTCGCATGTCTACTCCTTCAGAGTGGGAGGGATCTTATGGTGGGAACAGTTTAGTGGAACAGCTTCTCGTGAAGAACTTCTTGAAGTTAACCCATTTGATGCTACAAGGAAAAGGTCAGTACTATATCTGCACGTTGCATACAGCTTGTTGACACTGAAGATTTGGTCGTTCAAAAGGCATGTTTAACAATATGAATGAGATTGGCAGCCTGTGGGTAATTTGTACCAGAATTCTGTGTTTTGCACCCTAGATAATGCAGAGAATCTGTGATGATCTTTGTTTTGAGCATTGGACAACAATGGAAGCCCCCCCCTGAAATTTTATATAATACTTGGCAAAGATTTTGTGCAGATGATCGCCAAGGTGAGCTCTAGTTTCATGGCTTCTGGAATCCAGGCCATTTTACATTCTGAGATTTAGGGGCTGAGGAGAGAATTCTGAGTTGTGCAGGAAAAGCATGCCAACTTCCATGCTCTTGTGCGGCACGATATCCATCACGCAAGACATGAGATGGGATGCAAAAGATTGTGTTCTTTGTTGTGGAATTCGGTGCTGAGATTGAGACTGTTTAGATTCCAGAACCTAGAAATTGAATCACTGTTTGTGTTTCAAGCTGGATAGAATGTGCTATGAACTGCCAGTTTTGTTACACCACGAAAATGGGTTTGAAAGGAAATCTTAGTATGGCTCACATAGTAGAGCAGCTTGTGATTGCAGAAAGAATGTGCAGCCAAGAATTAGGGTGAGGTGTAGTGATGAGTGTGATGTTCATGGATATGGGAGCCCTTCCACAATATCGATAATATGATTACATCTGCAGAGATTATGACAAACGGACAGGGACTGCATTTGAGTCTATTGAAAGTAGCCATTTCAACCTCAGGAGTTGTGCCCTAGATTAGAACATTTTGCCAACTTCAGATTGTGCTCTTGCAGTAAGCTTAAATGCAGTGACAGATAAGGTGAGGACAAAATTATGTGTGAACAGGAAGTACAATTTGATGGATTCATTCACATTTTGTGTGCAGGAGGAGCTTGTGACACAGGCCAGGAGAAAATGTATTCTTTCAATATATGCTCTTGAAAATGTAAATGATTCAACAGATGATGTAAGGCCACTGGTGGATTTTGTGGATGGAATCATACTGTGTATATAGTTTGGAAGTGTTGGAGATAGGGTGCTCCAAATTTACTGAATTTAGAAGTTCTCACCTCCTCAAATAGCCCCTTTTCTAAGTAACCCCTCCCTATACATCAATCCAATAGGTTGCCTCTTCCCACCAATGGTGTGTGTCTGGGCTTCTAGTGGCTCATCGACATTGAAGAATTTCTCACCAAAAGGCACAATTTACAATATGAATGAGATGGCAGCTTCTGAGTAATTTGTACTAGAATTTTGTGTTTCGCATCCTAGAAAATGGAGACAGAATGTGATGATCTTTGGTTTGAGCCTTGTGAGTCACAAGTGCAACAGCATTATGGACTGTTTTACACAGAAAAGTTTATTGTAATGGATTCAGATGGTAAGTATTATTGTTGTCCATGACAACAAATTGAAGAAACCATTCGAAAGCTGAAGTCAAATGAGGCTTTTTCTCCACCAAATGGATTCCCATGACTGAAAAATGATTACTGCTGACAAATCTGGACATGTTTACTTGTTGAAGTGTTGAGAAACTTAATGAGATCATGTCCTGGCAGCTACTCGAAATAAATGCTGGAAAGTATCCAAATGCACCAAGTTTGAAGTGCAAATCCACTAGATCATGATACTGTGAATCAAAGTCAACCAATACAGGATTGAGTGTGGTCAACTGAACACCCTTTGTCATGAAGAGAGGATGACCTCCAGGGGTTATAGCATTTCTGAACATGAGTAGAAGATCAAGATTGACAACTTTTCATGATCTGCAGCTCTTGATGATGCTTAATAGCATAGTGATGAGATTAGTATATGTGGAATGACACTACCATAAAATCCATGGTTATGTTTCAATTTACAAGAGCAAAGAAGCACACCCATGACAAGAGCGAGTAGGATCACAGCTGGTACCAGTCCCACTACCTGATGCCCACAAGCTGACATACATCTTTTCACAAGTCTAGCCTTCTCATGAGTCATTTCTTTGCATCCAAAAAAGGGCCACACTACAAAGTACTAATCTGGCACCATCACCTGACCAATTGGATCTTAATCCTGCACGAGCCTCTGACAGAAAAAGTCCAGTACCCAGTAATATGCATATCCACAACAGCTATTGACAATGCAGGTTCATTGGACAACACATTTTCTCCCCTTAAATCTTCCTTGTCTTGCAAGAAGCTTTTGAATTGTCTGATCTTGCTCTCGCAGGGTTTGATCTTTCTCCCTCAGCATCTCAGTTTGCTCACGCACTGTTTGATCTTTCTCCTGTACCTGTTGCTGCAGATCATGCAGCCTGTTGAAAAGTGTATTGATGTCGTGCACTCTGTCATCAGTTTCAATTTCTGTATCGACATCTTCTAGAGCCATGCTAAATTGAGGCACGGCAAAAGTATGACTGGGTCCTGCACAATCTGATGATTGCATCACCCCACAAGAGAAAAATGTCAAGTTTCTCAAACATAGACGGTATCAGCTGGTTATGGCATACATGCATTGAACAAAATGTGACCACACCTGAGGCAGCAATGGAATGATGCACAAATTTAAAAGTTGGAGAAACTGTGCATCTTAAGGCCTGGGTCATTCCCAAATACCAACTATGGAATGTAGGTCTCATTCCTGGCACTCTTGAACACAATGAAGCAAACATTTCCATTGACTAGCTAAAAGCCAAGGTCATTCAACATTAGTCCCCAGATTCCGCCCTCTACCCAGCTTCTTCCCCACCAACCTAGTACCTGTCAATTTAGTTGCAAGAGTACTTACCAGTTATCAAGTAAATGCCTTTCAGATGCCTGAGCTCAGTGGAGATCCTTGAGAAAGTTGGCCTCCTTCTGACATCAGCATCCCAACAGCACTCGATCAGGGACAACAAAGAGACGGGCAGCGAAGTAGGTAAAGTCGGTCTCAATCCTGCCCTCACCTTCTGTGGTAAATCTCTCATAGAAATTTCTTCAAAGGGTGTCCTCCCTGATAGGATTTCATAGCACGTCATAGCGTAGCTGTATACATCTGATTTCAAAAGGTAATATTTCATTTTGCTGGAATCCTTCTCAGGTTCAGACATGACCTCTGGTGCCATCCATAGAGTTGTCCCTGTCTTAGTCTGTGCAGAAAAGGTGGAGGTAGCATTTACAATCTTTGATGTACCAAAATCTGCCACTTTGACATCCATGTACCCTGCTTTTGCTATCTCTGGAATTTGTGCAGGATTGATCAGCATGTTTCTGGATTTGAGGTCCCTGTGTGTTATCTTTTTTTGGTGCAAATATTGCATGGCCTCAGCCATTTGTAGCATGAGGTCCAGTGCAACAGGAAGCTCGAAACTCTGTTTCCTATGGTATGATGTAGACTTCCTTTGGTCGAAAGCATCATTTATGGCCCCGCGAAGGTCTCCGTGCATGACTTCCATCACGATCGAACACTGACGGCCACCAGTACAAACACCAAATATTTGCACGATGTGGGGATGAGAGAGGCCCGCCAAGATGTTCGCTTCTACCAAGAAGCTTCTGGAGTCAAGGTCGTCGAATATCTTTTGCGCAACTTTTTGGCCCAGCCACTCCGCCTCAGTGACGGATCCATAAGACCCTTGGCCAAGAATCCTGAGCTGCGGGAGGATTTTCCGTTCTATAGTGGGCAGCAAGTCGATCGTCGTTTGCTCCATGTTCCCAGGATCGGCAGTTACGAACTTCAACAGGTACGCTACTATCTCTTGTTTATTCTGAGCTCTTGTGTCTTGTTGCATCTCTGCTAACCTCTTTCTTAAACTGTCACGATCCTGCAAAGCGGGGTGCTTCAGCATACTACGGATCTCCTCCCTCTTGAGTGTGCACTCGGCCTCTCCAAACCCTTCGATATTGTCCCCAACATGCTGAAGTTCACTCTTTAGGGCATTCGAGAAGACGATGTCGACCACAGCTGTACACCAGTCGAGCTTAAAGAAGATATCAACGAAAGCTTCGAAGCTATTTGCCAACTTGATTGCTGCTGTAAGCCAGTCTTGGGTGCTGCAACCGTTTATCATTGCCTCTGCATGCTTGACTATCCGGTAAAGCTCCAGCAGAGCTGCGCTTTGAAAGCACTGTTGCAAGAGCGCCTGCTTCTCAAAAGGTAGGGAATCCTTGTCCACTCGTGATAGAAGAGGCGTCACCGTCTCTTGAAGCCTCTGGTTCAATAACCGGCACTGAATTTCATTAAATTGCAAGGGCTGGTTGTTCTCAGCTTGACCCAGTGCGTCCACCACATCTCCTGCGAGGTGGAGGTAGTTTTCCGGCATGGTGTTCGATAAGTTCAAGATCTTCTATCCCTTCACAATCGTCTCTCGGAAAGAGAGATGTTTTAGTGAACTGGGCGGGCGACACAGAGACGAGAGGTCAATTCGGCCTGTGATGGATGGTCTGTGTGCCAAACCCAAGGCACAAATTGTGTCGGAGCTAGCCATCTGGGACACAGGAGAGCTGGAGAAACGTTAGGCCGTCGTTGTCGTCTTTCTGCTCGTAACGCGGCGTTGCCGATATTGTTCTGTGCTTGTGCTCCTTAGGCTAGTGTTGTTTGGAAGCCCAAGTTTGGGGTTTTCTTCGTCGGTTTCCATTTGCTTCTTGTGCAGGGCATCGGGCCTTGCCAGTTTTGGCGTGGGCTCCTTTCGCGTGCTGTTCATGGAATCGCAACTTTCTCTTCTCATGATCGCTCTCTGTTCATTCTACTGGCGATGCGGGCGATCTCATTTTCGTAATTGCCTCATTTGATAACGAGGTTCCTTGAATCGAGCTCTATCTGGACCATCGACAACATATAATTTTATTAGCTCGTCTCTTCTACCTCATTTCTTGGGCCCCGCTTTACTCTGGAGATTAAGAGCTTTTGACCATTTAATATATAAAATCCCTGATTTCAGGAAAACACCTCACTGGTACCATTTTACTTGCAGGCAGCGTTTTATTTTTCTTCAAATATGTGAAGTAGGTGGGTTGGCAACCATGCTCATGAGGACTTAGCTTATGAGGACTTGGCTAGAGGTAAGAGGGGGAAGTAGAAAATTTTAGGATTTCTTCTATAATTTGGCGACTTGTTGGAACTTACATATGGTCATGACTTTAGAGTTTTTCCCTTAATAATGTGACAACTTGGGCCCATTTTTTCTCAAAAATAACCCTTTATACCTTTTACCCCTTCCATTGTTTCCTTGCCATGTTGAGAACATTTGAGAAAAAGAAAACACTGGCTGCATGCTTAAGAGTCCAAGGAAAATGAATAGATGAAATGTGGACATGGATATCAACATGGTATGGAATGAATACAGTTTCATGATGTATCCATATTCGCCTCAGGCCCACCTCAAATAGAATATTTGAGGCCTGAGGCAAATTCCAGTAAACCGTGAGCCCAAAAAATTGTAATTGGCTGTCAAAACATATTTGACATTATTTTTGAAGGAGGAAAGTTGGGAAGAACCTTTCGAACATGACTTCCCTCCATTTTAAAAAAAGCTTTGTTATATATGCTTTTTGGTACCTTAAAAGAGTCCATTGTCACTTTACGCTAGGTTTAACAGCCCAGGCCCCCACAAAAAATTAGTGAATTTTCCTAGGATGGCCTTTTGATGAGTTCAAAGGACTCTCACAATTTCCATGGTTTCAGGCCCTCACTGTGGTCTAAAGTGGGATATACACTCTCTTTGGATAGGAGATGCAACTTGATGATTCAGAATTTTCATGGTCCTGGGCCCTCACTGTGGTGTGAAGTGGTCCTTATTTGTTCTATGGTTAGGAGCTAAACTTTTTTTTGACTTTCTTTGGTTTTGATCTTGCTATATCTATGAAATATCAAGATGTATCTCTGGTAAGTTTCAAGTGTCTTTGAAGATGCAAGTTGTTGTCAATGTTGGCCTGGTATACAGAAAATGGGCTAGTATCTGAACCCAGGTTTAGGTACTGGTAATGTAGAATTGATGAGCATAGTACCATAAGAGATGGCAATACCAATCTTAATACTCATCAGTGTAGTCCATTGGCCCAAGTGTGAACAGGTCATCCAAATATTTTTTTCACCCAAAATCATTTTTTGTTATTTAATTGAATTTTCAACAACAAAAAATATTGAAAATTCATATCTCATGCACTTTAGGTTTAAAAATTTCCAAATCACCTTCATTAAATCCTACTCGTCAAGGGGTTTCTAACAATATAAAAATGTGCCAAAGTTCACTGTAAAATTTTTACGGATGATTAAAATAAATTTTCAATGAAAAAATTGTTCAATATTCAATGACTTCCCTCGTGTTGGTCAAAACATTATAAAACCAACTTGATATGCCTTTACTCATCAAGGTCTTTCCAATAGTATTAAAAGTGCGACAAGAGGCACAACAATTTTCAATGTTCTCACCATTCACAAACAAACAACCTTCCATCATGGATGGATAATGTAGCTGTATAACCACGGACTTGGCTACCAGGGAGGGTAGCCAGATAAAATAAACAAAAGAAAGAAAGAAAAAAAATAAAAAAAGAGAGAAGTTGTCGTCTAAAGGCAGTCCTACCTTCAAACATAAACCTTACCAAAAAAATTAAAATCCCTGAATAGGTTAAGTGATTGAGAGAAAGAGAATATAATTTGTAAGTTGCAGAACATCAACTCCTTGATATTGCCTTCATCATTATGCACACCACCTTCCAACAACTATCTTTTGTTGCAACTATCCTAATGCTTTAAAAGCTCTAGAAATACATTCTAAAGAAAATTGAGAAAAAAAAATCCGAAAAAAAGAAAAGAACTACAATTTCCTTTGGGAAGATAAGCTTACACTCACATTCAAGAAGTCAAAACAAAAAATAGAGAAAACAAAGGTACACATTCAAAGTCCATAACCTTCACTCTTCATATGTTTTTTATATAATGAAGTACAATGATTCTTTTCTATGAAACTTTTAACATTTTTATCTCTTCTCTTCTATCATGCTGTTTCAAGAACGATCCTATTTCTTCTCCAAGTTCCACTTCTCTCTAAATCAAACATGATCCACATCTTCCCTTAGAAAATTAGTTTTTATCTTAATCCATTCCCAAAAATCTTTAGTTGATTGGTGAATTGAAACACAATCCCTAATTTAAATAGAATTAATAAATCAAAATAATTCCATCCCTTAATAAATTAAGAGACGATAAATAACATCTATCATTAGTAAATAAATAATTACCAGGATGCTTGCTAAGCTAGTTAGGCTAGAAATTTTTTAAGTGTTGGTTCAAGTGTGAACTGGTCAGCCAACTAATTTTTCCTTCCAAACCATTATTTGTAATGTAATTGGATTTTTAGTGACCAAAAAAATTTCAATATTCAATATTTCCTACACCTTTGGTCTAAAAATTCCTAAAGTACACTCATTAAATCCTACTCATTGAGAGATTTTGAATAATGTCAAGAACATAACCAAATTCCCCTATATTTTAAAATTTTGATCTAAATGAATTCTCAATGAAAAAATCATTCAATATTCAATGACTTCTCCACCATACATAGAAACATTATGAAGCCAACTCAATGCACCCTTCCTCATCAAGGGCTTCCCAACAATACCAAGAGCACAACAAAAGGCATGATGTTTTGTGAGATTTCAATGTGAGAAACAAAATGAATAAACAATCTTCTTTCACAGATAGAATTTTTGAAAATATATGTTTCATGATATACTTAAATTCATACCCTGGAGTCTATTAAATAGACTAATATGTTGGAAGTGCCAAGATTTACAATACAAAGGCTCCCCTTTTTTTCCTATTATGCTTGACATTCTACTTTTAAATCAATTTCGATGTTAAATAATGCTCAAAATAATGAAATTCATTTTTGTGAAAATATGTAATTGACATGTTGAAAATCATCATAATTTTCATAGATTAAACTTTAAATAATTTCATTACTCATATGACAATATCATACATAGTAAATCATGGAAATTATAATAATTGAAAAATTAAAAAAAATTAATCTTTTGAGAAAATTAATGTGGAATTTGACCTTAGACTATGGTTGATGTATATTGTTTTATTGCTTTAATAAATTGGACTTTGTGTTGCTTTGCACTATCAATGTCAATGAAATGATGGAAAACATGAATTGATTTTGTGAAAATTAAGTTCTATTTGAATGAAAATGTTCAATTAATTTGTGTAATACAAATTAAATTGAATTGAACTCAAATTCCCAAATCGAATTCAAATACATTGAATGGATTCAAATTCTTAAATTAAATGAAATGAAACTTTAGGTTAAACCAAATTGAATGAATTGAATATTCATAACTTTGAGCATAGGGTTACTCCTTGTTTTGGCAGGCAGCACAGTTGGTTTACAGGATTAGGGTTAAGTTTTTTTGTCCCACCCTCTGGATCTCTTTTGCAACTAAGGCGCAGAACCTAGTTCTTCAACCCTAATTTCAAACTACAGTATCTGCTCTCTTTTGTTTGATATGGTCATGGCAATTGAGTGTGACTCACCTTACTTGTCAATTAGAATGAACAATGAACCCATGGGTGAACCAGCAGTGGGGATTGATACTTTTGCCGTATCCATTCTAATCATGAGGCACTCATAACAAGCTGTTACTGAATTGGATCTTCACAAGAGCTACTTGAGCTTTGGAGCTGAAGAAATTGTCCAAGATTTTTGCATTGCAGTTTGTTGTATGTGCACTTGTTTCAGGTGCACCGTCAAATAATTACTTGACCCTGCACACATCCTTTAACAGGTTTATGAAAAAGGGGCAGTAGCAGTGGTTTGCCAACCCAGGGGCACAGAAGGCTCAAGAGTCCAATGAGTCAATTACAAGCACAGCGGCAGCCAATTTCTGGCAACGGTGTTGCCCTTCGGAGCACTGACAGAGAAGGGGGCAGCTCACCTGATGCAGGATATTGCTCTAACAATCAGAATTGGAGACAGCCTGCCAAGGCTACCTCTGAATTTTCACCTCAAGATGGTCCACGCAACCACCTCACTTCCAGTAACAGTTGCAAACTCAGATTTCCCACAGAGGTTGGCAGGGGTTAGATATGCACTTGCAGGTCAGTGTCTCAAGTGCAATTTTTTATCTGTTTAGGATATATTCACCTCCTCTTATGCTCATGTAATGCATGGTTGGGCCTCCTTGGGTCCAGAGATGTTGTCAGCAGTCAGGAGCTGATGATGTCTGTGGGGGAGTAATAACATCTAGTTACTGCAATACATGATGAATGTGGTCTAATACTTTGTGAGTGACTTTCTTGTCATGTTCATTTCAGTTTGGCCTGAACCTAACAGACTATGCCTGTCATCATTTCTGTTCACTCAAACACACACCTCCATCTTGTTCTTATTTTCTCTGTTCTTTAGGGTTGGGTTCAATCTTTTTCCTTATATTATTTGGGACCTGAAGTCTCTATCACCTTGTTGTGAGGTTATCTTTCAATCCAATTCAGGTTGACTTCCTTTGAAACTTCTAAGTATGAAAAAGTTTTCAGTATTGATCAGGAGATTGATTAACTATGTCTCAAGTGAGTGCCAGGAAATTTGATGACTTCCCATGGCTTCCAGAATTGAGACAGAAACTCAGGACAAAGATTTTTTAATAAGTTTTTGCCTGGAAGTTTGAGGAGATTTACTATTTGCTTATATACACCCACCATTATGAGCTGATGAAGTAATCAAGGACTACTGGCAAGTTGCAACTGGTCATGGTCATTTGTGATGAAGGTGATGGTCTTAAATACTTTGTGAATGAAACTCACAAGGTTATGACCACTCTCATTCTTTGCTATGTTCATTTTGCTTTTATGAGTGTGACATAGTGGTTACCTTCAAAACATCTTTCTGGAGTTCTCACTACAATTTCATAGAGAGATAACATGCTTACAGCAGTCTTGAATTCTCCCTGTACTCAGTTCATTGGTTCCTTACAGTAGATGCCAACAAATACATAATGAAGGTGACCTTCTGATGCTTTGTGAGTGTAGTCACAAAATTAAGATCACACTCTTGTTTTGTGTATGGTTTAGGCCCTGTCTTGACCAATACAATCATTTTTCCCAATTGTTGTTGTGTAGTGGAACTTTTGTGATGTTTACACACCCTATCTCCTGCATGTAGTATGCTAAAAAAGTTCTAAGAATCTACTGATCATATCATAATGAACATGTCGTCCTCTGAAATTCTCACTTGGATCTATCCAGTACAAGAATTTTATTTCAATTGATTTGATGACATGTTAAGCCCTCTTACATTGAAAGTTTATATGACATTTTGATAGTTCTGCAAACAGTCACTGCCTCAAGGATCTGATCTGTGGTTCATGGCTTAGTTGCAAAATGGCTCATGTCTGGCCTCCAGTAGTCACCCTAATTTCCAGGACTACTAGATCAGAGATTGTCCTGGTATTTTACTCTCTTTGGTGTTCCACATTTTTTGGATACTTGGGCATTAGTGTTTTCCAATTAGACATCACATCACCTATTTTACACCAACTTCCTTTGCAGGAAATTTTTCAGGTTGTGATCTTGGATTTTTTCAGCATGTGGCATTACTAACCTGGTCAAACTGTGGTTTTCACTCTCAGGTGGAGAAAGGACAGTGGAAGAGAAACACCTCTTGTTCATGCACACGTCTCATTGGCCAGCAGATAGAAGTCCAAACAAAGAATGGCCAAGTATATTCATGCCTCTTTGATGCTGCCAATATTGAAAGCAAAAATATTGGTGAGGTGATTTGTATCACTAGTTATCTTTCTTGTATCTAGGGGCGTTGAATGACTTTGATGCTTGATTCCAGGAAGCCTGGAGCTGTTTGATGGAGCCTTGTGGAGTACAATGTCCATCAACAGATGTCTTTTCCTTCTTTGTAACAGAGATTGAGATGTCTTTATTCTCTTTCAAATAAGTGTGGACTTGGCTTGGCAGGTGTTGGCTTGAACATGGCAAGGCTTATCAAGGATGAGGTTATTGAAGGTGGGAAATATGAGGTAGTGAAGGAAGCTCTAAGGAAACCCCCCTTGAAATTTTCTATAATTCTTGGTCAAGATTTTGTGCAGATGACTGCCAAGGTGAGCTCTGGTTTCATGGCTTCTGGAATCCAGGCCATTTTACATTCTGAGATTTAGGGGCTGAAGAGAGAATTCTGAGTTGTACAGGAAAAGCATGCCAACTTCCATGCTCTTCTGCAGCAAGATATCCATCACGTGAGACATGAGATGGGATGCAAAAGATTGTGTTCTTTGTTGAGGAATTCAGTGCTCAGATTGAGACTGTTTGGATTCCAGAACTTAGAAATCACATCACTGTTCATGTTTGGAGCTTGATAGGATGTGCTATGAACTGCCAGTTTTGTTACACCACAAAAATGGGTTTGAAAGGAAATCTTAGTACGGCTCACGTAGTAGAGCAGCTTGTGAATGCAGCAAGAATGTGCAACCAAGAATTAGGGTTAGGTGTAGTGATGAATGTGTTGTTCATGTCTATGGGAGAGCCCTTCCAGAATATTGATAATAAGATTACAGATGTGGAGATTATGACAAACAGACAGGGATTGCATTTGAGTCCCTTGAAAGTAGCCATTTCAACCTCAGGAGTTGTGCGCCAGATTAGAACATTTTGCCAAACTTGAGATTGTTGCTCTTGCAGTAAGCTCAAATGCAACGACAGATAAGGTGAGGGACCAAATTATGTGTGAACAGGAAGTGCAAATTGATGGATTCATTCTATTGTGTGCAGGAGGAGCTTGTGACATCCAGGCCAGGAGAAAAGGTATGCTTCCAGGATATGCTGTTGAAAATGTAAATGATTCAACAGATAATGTAGGGTGACTGGAGGATTTCTCCATGGAATCATACTGTATATATAGTTTAGAAGTGTTGGAGATAGGTACTTAAAATTTACTGAATTTAGATGTTCTCACCTACTCAAATAGCCCTTTTCTAAGCAACCCCTCCCTATACAGCAATCCAATAGACCGTCTCTTCACACCAATGGGGGCCCCCTGGGCCCTTAGTGGCTCATTGACATGAAGCTTTTCAATTGCCTGATCCTCCTCCTGAAGCACCTGATATTTCTCCTGAAGCTTCTGACCTTGCTCTTGTAACGTTTTATCTTTCTCTCTCAGAAGAGACTCTGAGGAGAGAAATATATAGGGAAGCTGTGAGAAAGCTTCTGATCTAGAGGAGAAGCTTCCTCAAGCTGAGAGATATCAAATCTTCCTTGTGTTGCAAGAAGCTTTTGAATTGTCTGATTTTGCTCTCGCAGGGTTTGATCTTTCTTCATCAGCATCTCATTTTGCTCTTGCAGGGTTTGATCTTTCTTCGTCAGCATCTCATTTTGCTCACGCAATGTTTGATTTTTCTCCTGTAGCTGTTGCTGAAGGTCATGCATTGTATTCAAAAGTGTATACATGTCACGCACTGTATTGTCAGTTTCAATTTCTGTTTCGACATCCTCTGGTTTCATGCTAAATGGCAGTGTGGCAAAAGTTTGACTGGGCCCCCAACAATCTGATCATCACATCAGCCCACAAGAGAAAAATGTCAGGTTTTAGAACATAGATCGTCTTGGTTAGTTATGGTATACATGCATTGAACAAAATGTGACCACACCTGAGTCAGCAATGGAATGATGCACAAACTTAAAAGTTGAAGAAACTGTGCTTCTTAAGGCATGGGTCATTCCCAAATACCAACTATGGAATGTAGGTCTCATTCCTGGCACTCTTGAACAGAATGAAGCAAACATTTCCCTTGAGTGGCTACACCCCAAGACCATTCAACATTAGTCCCCAGATTCCACCCTCTCCCCAGCTTGTTCCCTGCCAA
>Ga0116227_10006419_pt1 | contig 23847 bp, 29 predicted proteins | sample S1TSphgellanicum_FD_89693 | JGI IMG/M metagenome (GOLD analysis project Ga0116227, IMG submission 89693) | Host-associated microbial communities from peat moss isolated from Minnesota, USA - S1T2_Fb - Sphagnum magellanicum MG | ecosystem: Host-associated > Plants > Peat moss > Unclassified...
CCCGCCCCTGGCCTTCTTCACCGAGCCGACCTACGCCCTGGCCTTCGCCTTCAAGCCGGTGGTGGAGGGCATGCCTACCACGATCCTCTATGACCGCCATGGCGTGGAGCAGGCCCGTCTGGCCGGCGGCGCTGACTGGTCCGGACCCGACGCCCGGCGTGTCATTGACACCCTGCTCGCCCAGAAGTGAGCCTTTCCCACCCATAGGCGAGAGTTCACCCCCGCCTTACCCACCACCGCCGGACAGCTACCCCCGACCAGATGGCCTCCACCAGGCCGAAGGGCCACGCGCCCTGGAGAAAGCCGTAGGCCGATCCCATCAGGCAGGCGACGGCGAAGCCAAGAATGTAAAGGGGCCCCCGGCTCTCCAAGGCGTAGAAGGCGAGCATCGCCGATACGGCGACGAGGCCGAATAGAGTCAGGGCGCTCATCCCGCGAATTTTAGTGAGGATCGGGCGTCCCTCATAGTCCAAGCTCCCTCCGGAGTTCATCGGGCGTGACGCCCCGCTCACGCAGATCGCGCAGGGTCTCCGCGGTGTCCCGCTTGGCGAAGCGCTTCCCGTCGGGCCGCACGATCAGGCGGTGGTGACGATAGGCGGGGGCGGGCAGGCCCAGCAGGGTCTGCAGCAGGCGCTGAACAGGGGTCGCGGTGAAGAGATCCTCGCCCCGGATCACCTCGGTGATACCTTGCACGGCGTCATCCACTACAACGGCAAGGTGATAGCTGACCCCAAGATCCTTTCGCGCCACGATGACGTCGCCGGTGGGCTCGGGATCCGCGGCGATCCACCCCGTCTCACCGGTGGGACCCGATCCGCGCTCCTCGAATCCCAGGGGCGTGAAATCCCCGAGGCGGCGCCGGGCGGCGGCAATCGACAGCCGCCAGGCGAAGGGCGCGCCAGCCGCGAGGCGTTCAGCCTCGACGTCAGGCGGCAGGGGTCCCAGGCCCTCGGCGATTTCGGGCGTGTGGGGCGCCGCTCCGATGCTCGCCAGGATCTCGGCGCGGGTGCGAAAGCAGCGATAGAGGACGCCGATGTGGCGCAGCCGCTCCAGGGCGGCCTGATAGTCGGCCAGATGTTCCGACTGTCGGCGCACCGGCCGCTCCCATTCGAGGCCCAACCATTCCAGGTCTTCCAGGATCGCGGCCTCGAACCGCGGCTGACAGCGGACGGCGTCGATATCCTCGATCCGCACCAGGAAACGTCCGCCCCGTCGCCGCGCCTGATCGTGGGCGGTCAGAGCCGAAAAGGCGTGCCCGCGGTGGAGATAACCGGTGGGCGAGGGCGCGAAGCGAGTAATCAGTCCCTCGTCCACGACGACGCGGTCAGTTGGCGTTACGGCGCCCCGACATGATCCCCACGTGGCGCAGGACGGCGCGCACAAAAGCCTCTTCGCCGCCCAGAGCCTCCTTCAGGGGTTCGAACTCCTTGAAGCCCGCCATTTCGGCCACGCCGTGGGCGGTGCACCAGGCCGCGATCTGGGTGAGCATCATTTCCTGGACGTCGGCGGGATCCATGCCTCCCGCCACCAGGGTCTCGGCCACGTGGCCCCAGCCGCTGTCGCTGCCCTTGGCGTGATCGGGCATGGTCTCCTTATCGCAGGCGGAGCGATACATGATCCGGTAGAGCGCCGGGTTGCGACGCGCGAAGACCACATAGGCGACGCCGATTTCGGTGATGGCTAGAGCGGGGTCCGGCTCGCTGGCCCGCGCCCCCGCGATAGCGGCGCCCAGTTCATCCCAGCCTTCGCTCGCCACGGCGGCCAGCAGCTCGCCCTTGTCCTTGAAGTGGTGATAGGGAGCCGCCGGACTGACCCCGGCTTCCCGCGCTACGGCGCGCAAGGAGAGGGCGTCGGGCCCCTCCGCCTCAAGAATCCTCCGGCCCGCGGCGACGAGCGCGCGGGAGAGATCGCCATGATGATAGGGGCGTTCGTCTTGGGGTAGCGCGGCCTTTCGGCCACCTTCCTCGCCGTGCGGGGCGGCTCTTTGGAAGCTGATCACGGATTGGGTCATGTCGGCACCTTAAGTTTTTATCCGAACGCCGTAAAGATCATCTTGACACCGCTTAGATGCATGCTATCTAAGCATCGTTCAGATCGAACACCCGTTGCCCTCTGGGGCTGGTGAAACGCTTAGAAAGGACTCTTGTCATGTCCACGATCAATACCCGCATTGAAGGCTTCTTCGACCGCTACGCGGCTGCTTTCCTCATGGCTCTCAGCGGCCTGGTGGCCGGCGCCGTCGCCTTCGTCGGCGCGTAAACGTCGATGCGCATGCTGGTCGCGGGGGGCGCTTCCCTGTTCCCCGCGAACCGCGCCGTGCCTAAAGGGCGCTCGGCTCCGTCGGGGCGTCCCAAACCATCTGTCCTTCTGTTGTCGGAATTTCGACTTGCCTGTGTCATGGAGATGTCGCCAAAGGCCCCCTATGGTCGGCTGCGGTTCCCGCGCTAAAGTGTGATTCGACGACAACATCTGTTGGAAGGAGACGGGCCTTCAGTTCACCTCCGCTCCCATCTTTCGACGGCGGCGCGCTCCAATTCGGAGGTCGCCATGCAGGTGCTTAACCGTCCGCCGTCCGGCATGCCGGCTCTGGTGTTGAACGCCGATTTCCGGCCGCTCTCCTACTATCCCCTGTCGCTTTGGCCCTGGCAGGAGACAATCAAGGCGGTCTTTCTCGACCGGGTCGATGTAGTGTCCACCTACGACACCCTGATTCATTCCCCGAGCTTCGAGATGCGCCTGCCCAGCGTCGTCTCCTTGAAAAGCTATGTGGCCCAGGATCGCCCCCCAGCCTTCACGCGGTTCAACCTTTTCCTCCGCGACTCCTTCGCCTGTCAGTATTGCGGGCGCGCCGAAGATTTGACCTTCGACCATGTCACGCCCCGCTCCCGGGGCGGGCGGACGAGCTGGGAAAACATCGTCACCGCCTGCGCCCCCTGCAATCTGGCCAAGGGCGGACGGACGCCCAGGGAAGCCGGCATGCAGCCCCGCCGCCCACCCCGCCGGCCCACTATGTATGAGCTCCAGGATCATGGCCGGCGTTTCCCACCCAACCACCTCCACGAAAGCTGGCTCGATTATCTCTACTGGGACATCGAACTGGAGGCGTGAGGAGGTGCTTGGCGATTGCCGGACGCATCGCTCATGGTCGGTTTTATCCTCTTGCCCATCTCCCCCCTGACACGGGGCCACGGCGTCCATACCTGGGCCGTGGCATGGAAGGGTCACTTCGCGGAACGCCTCGCCGGAGCGGAAGGCGACTAGAAGGGGACGTCGCTCTTCACCGGCGTGGGCGGCGGGGCTTCGTCCGGCCCCTTCTTCGCGGGGGCCGTCGGTTTCTCCGAGGCCGAGGTCATGATGGTGTCGATATCGCCCGGCGCGCCGGTGGGTTTGGCCTGGAGCGCCTGCGCCTTGGCGGTCTGGGCGGCGAGGTCGGCCGCCTTGGCTGAATCGGAATCATCGCTTTCGGTCTTGTCATTGGCCGCCACCCGCGCCGCGGCGGGGGGCGTGATGTCCACCAGGGGTCTTGCGGTAAGGGTGTTGGCGTCGGACGCCGCTATGGCGTTGGGGTCGGCCGGTCCCGAGGGCGGCCGCGCTGCGGCCCGCCAGCCCAGGCCCGCGCCCGCCGCGGCCACGAGAAAAAGCACGGCGCCCACTCCATAGGCCAGGGCGCGGGGCGGCAGGGAAACCGGTCCGTCATCGATCCAGCCCGACGCCAAATTCCGCTCCCATGGACAGCTTAAGTGGTCTCGCCAGCTTTAGAGGAACCGCAAGCCGCACGGCAAGGCAAGGCCTCGAAGGAACCGCGCGCCGCCCGCGTTGCTTATGACGGGATGATCAAGACGGAGCCCCTCATGAGCCCAGAGCCCGAACCCCAGACTGAACGACCGCCTGAGCGCGAGACGCTGACCGAGGCTCTGGCGCGCGAGCGGAAGAAAGCAGACGAACTCGGGGAGAAGATTGACGCTGTCGAGAAAGAGGTCACGCCCAAGCGATCGCGCAACCCCACCATTGGCGGAATGGTCGGTGACTGAGCCCTCGTGGGCGTCTCGCCACGCCTAGAGGACGCCGACGTCCGAGAGGAAGATAAAGGCCATTCCGGCCACGCAGACCATGAAGGCCACGCTGCGAATCCAGGGCACGCCGAGGAGGTAGATCGGCGCATGGACGAGACGCCCATAGAAGTAAAATTGCGATCCGATGGCGGTCCAATGGTTGATGCGATGGCCTAGGATCGCCGCGATCAGCAGAGGAGCGAAAATCGCCATCCCCTCCAGATGATTGTTCACCGTCCGCCTCGCCCGTCCCGCGAAACCGGTGGGCGGGGCCATGCCGTCGCGATTGCCCGCCATCTCGGAAAAGCCTTCCGCCGAAATGCCGGCCTGAGCCTGAATGAACACGAGTACGAATAGAAGCGCGGCCGAACAGACCAGCATACGAAGCTCGACAATCATGATCTCTCCGGGCGGCCCTGATTTTCAAACCAAGGGTTCGCGCTGTACATGGCGGTGTCAAGCGCGGCGTACGGATCAAGGGTGTCCGGCAAACCGCCGGCCCCGGAGACCCCGCCATGACAGGCTCTGAAACGCCGACCGCTCATGCTTATCCACCGTCGGCTTTTCGCGAGACTCGACGGGACGTTCTCATCAGCTTCATTCGTCGCACGGTCTTTGGACATCTGATCATGGCGGGGCCGGACGGGCCGCTGGCCGTCGGCGTTCCGTTCCTGCTGCGCGAGGGCCCAGGGCACATGACCTTGGAAGCTCACCTCACCCGGTCCAATCCCCAGAGTCACCCCAACGCCGCGCCGGCCCTCGTCCTCTTTCAGGGGCCCGACGCCTATGTGCGTCCTGGCTGGTATCCTTCCAAGGCGCGTGACGGCAAGGCCGTGCCCACCTGGGACTATATCACCGTGACCGCCAGGGGTCGGGTGGAGGTCATGGACGACCCGGCGTGGCTGCGCGGCCACCTGGACGCGATCTCGGCGCAGCAGGAGGCGCCCTTTGCCGATCCCTGGTCTCCCGCTGATCCGCCGCCGGGCTTCGTGGACGCCCTTTCGCGCGGGATCGTGGGTGTGCGCGTGGTGGTTGCGGACCTCGAAGGAATTTGGAAGCTCAGCCAGAACCACCCGACTGAGAACAGACTTGGCGTCATTCAAGGTCTTGGCGCGTTGCAGGATGATGGAGCTCGCGCCATCGCGCGGGCGATCGCCGCGCGGGAACCCTAGGTGAGCAAGACCAAGCCCAACGCCAAACTTAAGGCCAAGCACTTTCGCCTGGAGCCGGGCCACCCCGTGGACCTCCGCGCCTGGCCCACCCAGATTGATCGCCCTTGCGGCGGCAAGGCCGAAGCCAGCGCCTTGATTGCCCGGCACGCCGCCGCTTTGAGCGCTTTGCAGGAGAAACTCTACGCCTCCCGCGAATATGCGCTCTTAGTTATTCTTCAGGGCATGGACACGGCCGGCAAGGACGGGGCGATCCGCCATGTCATGTCCGGCATTGATCCCGAGGGCTGTGATGTCACGAGCTTCGGCGCGCCCAGCGAGGAGGAGCAACGGCATGATTTTCTGTGGCGCTGTTGGAAAGCCCTGCCAGCCCGGGGCGTGATCGGAATCTTCAACCGCTCCTACTACGAAGAGACGCTGGTGGTCCGGGTGCACCCGGACGATCTGGCGGCGGAGGGTGAAAGGGCTAACGCTTCCGGCGCCAAGCGCTTCTGGCGCGAGCGTTATCGCTCAATTCTGGATTTCGAGGCGCACCTGACGCGCAACGGGACCCATATCGTGAAGATCTTTCTGCATATCTCCAAGGAAGAGCAACGCCATCGCCTTCTCGCGCGCATCGATGAGCCGCAGAAGACCTGGAAGCTAAGTGTCTCCGACATCGCCGAGCGCCGCTATTGGGACCTCTATCAAAGCGCCTACGAGGACTGTCTCTCGCAAACCTCCTCCCGCGATGCGCCGTGGCACATCGTTCCGGCCGATGACAAGGAGACCGCACGGCTCATCGTCTCCCAGATCATTCTGGAGGCCATGGAAAGCCTGAACCTGGCCTTTCCCACGCCCAGCGAGGTTCATCGGCGTGAGTTGCTGGCCTATCGCGAAGAGCTAGCTCACTAAGCCAGACCCCAGCCTTGGCGCGCGGCTTCGATCCGCGCCAGTTTCGCCGCGAACGGCGCCCAGTCATCCCGCTCGGCGATGGCCGCCCAGAGGGCTTCGATTTCGTCATAGAGCAACTCTTCAGGCTCGGGCGCGGCAAAATAGGGATGAGCCAGGCGCTCGGGCCGCTCGCTTTCGCGGCTTGCCAGAAGATCGCGGAAGACGAGAAAGGCTTCGCCGGCATATAGCGCCGCCCGGGGACCGTTGAGCGCCCGCGATTCCGAGGCCAACCCGCCAAACCAATCGAAGAAGAATGGCTCCCAGCGCAGGCTGTCGCCGGCCTCGGCTCCGCCCTCCGCCAAGGCGCGAAAGGCGGCGTTGGCCAGATCGATGTCCGCGTCTTCCGAGACGGGCCTGAGCCCCAGTCTCGCCGTGATGGCGCTGGCCAATTCCCGGCGATAGGCGGGTCCAAACCCATTCAGAACATTCGCTAAGGGTTCAGAGTCACAGACGCTTGCGAAAGCCCCGGCGAGTTGCCGCAGGTTCCAGAAGACAGCCTCTGGCTGGCGGCCAAAACTATAGAGGCCGGAATGGTCGAAATAGGCGGCGACGAAATTGGGATCATTGCGTGGCAGAAAACGGTAGGGGCCATAGTCAAAGCTCTCCCCATTGATGTTCATATTATCGGTATTGAGCACCCCATGGACAAAGCCTGCCGCCATCCAGCGGGCGGTGAGATGTGCGCAGAGGTCCACGACACTCGCGAGCAAGCCCACGGCGGGAATCGCCGCCGCGGCGGCCCAGGGCTGATACACAGCGATCACATGGTCGAGGAGGATCTTGATCAGTTCGGGTTGCTGCAGGGCCGCCAGCCGTTGAAACGTCCCGAACCGGATATGGCTGTGAGATAGGCGCGTTAGCACCGCTCCACGCGTGGGGCTTGGCTCATCATTGCGCTCCAGGGCCTCGCCCGTCTCGATCAGGGAAAAGGAGCGCGACGTGGGAACGCCCATCGCCTCCAGCATGGCGGTGGCGAGGACCTCACGCACCCCGCCCTTGAGGGTCAGTCGGCCGTCGCCGCCCCGCGACCAGGGCGTGCGTCCCGAGCCCTTGGTTCCCAGATCGAGCAGGCGACCTGACCCCGCCTCGCGAAGCTGGGCGAACAGAAAACCGCGCCCATCGCCAAGATCAGGATTGTAGGTGCGGAATTGGTGGCCGTGATAGCGCATCGCGAGCGGCTGGGCCTGATTGCCCGTCAGCGGCGCGAAGCGCGCGAAGTACCTGACCCATTCGTCATCGCTCAGCGCGTCGAGGCCCACCGTGGCGGCCGCTCTGTCGTTGCGGCAGCGGATGATGGCCTGAGGGAAAGCCGCCGGCGCCACCGGATCGGCGAAGTCGGGGCCCAGGGCTTCGAACAGCGGATCGGGGCGATAGGCGGCGGTCGTGGGCATGGCTCCCCATGGCGCCAAGCAAGCCGGCCGGGCAAGCACGGGATGCGCCCCTTCTCGGGGAGGCTCTGAACATGTTAGCGCCTAGTCTATGGCCAAGCCGCCAACTCTCGCTTTTCTGCGGACCGAGTCCGGGGCCGGCGCTGTCCTGGCCCTGGCCGCCCTGGCGGCGCTCATCCTCGCCAATTCGCCCTTCGCGGCGGGCTATTTCAACCTGACCCGGGCCCTCATCCCCGTTCGTTTCGGTGGTTTCGCCGAAACGCTGACCTTGGAAGATTGGGTACGCGAGGGGCTGATGCCAGTCTTTTTCCTGGTGGTGGGCCTGGAGGTGAAATTCGAGGTCCTGCGGGGCGAATTCTCTAGCCCCCGGCGCCTCGCCGTACCGATCATGGCGGCGATCGGGGGCATGCTGGGTCCGGCCATCGTCTATCTGGCGATCAATCGCGGCGCGGGGGGCGCGCCCCACGGCTGGCCCATTCCCACACCCACCGACATAGCCTTCGCTCTGGCGGCCCTGGCGGTCTTCGCGCGACGTCTCCCCCAGTCCTTGCGCCTCTTCCTGCTGACCCTCGCCGTGGCCGACGACCTGGGCGCCGTCGTGCTGATCGGCGCCCTGTTTTCCGCGAAGATCCACCTGGCCGCGGTCGGCGCGGCGGTTTTCATTCTTTTGGCCCTGATGCTTCTCTCCCGTTGGCCCAAGGCGCCTCGCACGCTCTTCGCCCTGGGATTTCTCCTGATCTGGGGATTCACCTTGAGGTCCGGTATTTCCACCTCCGTGGCGGGTTTCGCCTGCGCCCTCACTGTGCCGGTGGGCTGGCGGCGACCCGAACAGGAAAGCGTTATCAAGGCCTTTCAGGACGCCCTGCATCCCTATGTCGCCTACGCGATTCTGCCTCTGTTCGCCTTTGTCTCCGCGGGGGTCTCCATTTCTGCCCTGCCGGCAGGCGCCCTCTTGACCCCGCCGGCAATGGGCGTGGCGCTGGGCCTGATTTTGGGCAAGCCGCTCGGTGTATTCGGTTTCACCCTCCTGACCGTGGCGACCCGCCTGGGGCGCAAGCCGCTGGGGGCGAGTTGGCCAGAACTCTTCGGCGTCGCGCTTCTTTGTGGCGCGGGCTTCACCTTGAGCTTTTTTCTCTGCGGCCTGGCCGTCGACCTCAAGGAACAACCAGCCGTGCGCCTCGCGGTGATCTTGGGCTCGCTCATTCCCGTCCTAGCTGGAGGGCTTCTGCTTCGGCGGCTGCAGGCGACCCGAGAAGAGCGGGGCGGTGAACTGGAACCGTAACTTTACGACAGGGCTTCCCGCTCTTTCAGCTGTGCGACCAGCGGGCTAAAGGGCGGCGCGGCGGCCCGGACCGACACCCGCGTTTGCCAAAGGCAGAGGGCTGGAGCCACAAAGAGCTCCATTCCCAGAGTCCACCCCAGCTTGCCGGCGTCCCCGGTGATGATTACGCCCGCCAGACGGGAGAGGCCGCCGATCACCACCAGAAAGGTCAGAAGCCGCATGGTCTTGCCGCGCTTTTCGATGCTGGGCACGCAGGACCAGAAGGCGAGGCCAATGGCCAGCAAAAGTCCCGAAAGATAGCGATCCTGACTATCCGCGCCAGCGCCCGGCCACTCGCCAAAGGCCAGCGCGCCGTGGGCGACCCCCACCCCGCCCCCGAACACAGGCACCAGGGCGGCGATGGCGATCAGAATCTGCAAGGCGCGACGTTCCATACTTACAATACGCGCAAAGAGCCGATTTGGACCCTTCACGCCGGGTGGGAAATGAACCCCTCATCTTGACCAAAGGCGCGTCTGGCGCGCATAGGGGCCGCTTCCGGCGTTTGATCTGATCAGCGCCTCCGACGCCACGACCCCCTCTTCGCATGAGGGACGAGGGCGGAGGGGACCCCCGTCCGCGTGATCGCGCACGGGGGCTTTGGGCGTTTGAGTTGTGGAAAGGTGTCTATGTTCGAAGGACTGACCGAGCGGCTAGGCGGCGTCTTTGATCGCCTCTCGGGGCGCGGCGTGCTGTCCGAGAAGGATATCGACGAGGCCATGCGGGAGGTGCGCGTGGCCCTGCTCGAGGCCGACGTCGCCCTGCCCGTGGTGCGGGCGTTCATCGAGAAGGCCAAGGTCGCCGCGACCGGCGAGGCGGTCATCCGCGCGGTCAAGCCGGCCGATCAGGTCGTCAAGATCGTCTATGACGGCCTGGTGGAGATGCTGGGCGGCGAGACGCCCGAGCCCCTGCGCCTGGCGCTCAATCCCCCGACCGTGATCATGATGGCGGGCCTGCAAGGCTCGGGCAAAACCACGATGTCGGCCAAGATCGCCCTGCGGCTCCTGAAAACCGAGCGCAAGAAGGTGATCCTGGCGTCCCTCGACGTGCGCCGCCCCGCCGCCATGGAGCAACTCGCGGTCTTGGCCAAGGAAGCGGGCGTGGACTCCCTGCCCATCGTCCCCGGTCAGGCGCCCCCTGATATCGCCCGCCGGGCCCTGTCCGCCGCCCGCCTCGGCGGATTCGACGTGGTGATCCTCGATACAGCCGGCCGCACCACGCTGGATGAGGCCATGATGAGCGAGGCGGCGGAGATCGCCCGCATCGCCAGCCCCGCCGAGACCCTGCTGGTGGCCGATAGCCTCACCGGCCAGGACGCCGTGCGCACGGCCAAGGCCTTCCATGAACGCCTGCCCTTGACCGGTCTCGTTCTCACCCGCGCTGACGGCGACGCTCGGGGCGGCGCGGCGCTTTCCATGAGGGCGGTCACCGGCCTGCCGATCAAGTTCCTGGGGACCGGCGAGCGGATTGACGCTCTTGACCTTTTTGACGCCCGCAGGGTGGCCGGCCGGATCCTGGGGCAAGGGGATGTCGTCGCCCTGGTGGAGCGCGCCGCCGCCGATCTCGACGAGGCCAAGGCCGCCGCGATGGCGGGGCGCCTGGCCAAGGGCAAATTCGACCTCAACGATCTCGCCGATCAGCTCGCCCAGATGGAGAAGATGGGGGGGATGGAAGGCCTGATGGGCATGATGCCGGGCGTGCGCCAGATGAAAAAGCAGATGGCCGAGTCCGGGGTGAACGACAAAATCATCCGCCGCCAGCGCGCCATCATCGGCTCCATGACCAAGGTCGAGCGCAAGAAGCCGGATATCCTGGCGGCGTCGCGCAAGCGGCGGATCGCCGCCGGGGCCGGGGTGGATGTGGCCGAGGTCAATCGCCTCCTCAAGCAACATCGCCAGATGCAGGACGCCTTCAAGATGATGGCCCGCGACGGCGGCAAGGGCTTTGCCCGCATGGCCGGCATGATGGGTCTGGGCGGCGGCGCCGAGGCTTTCAAGGCCATGGGCGCGGGAGCGCGCCCGCCGGCGACCCCAGGTGGTTTGCCCGCGACACCGCCGGTTCTGCCCGGCCTCGGTGGCCCTGGCGCCCCGCGCCTTCCAGGACTTGGGGGCGGCCCGCCCCCCGGCTTCAACCCCTTTAAGCGCTGATCGTTAAGCGCCCCCTTTTCAAACCAAGAAAGTCAGAAAGACCAAAATGCTCAAGATTCGTCTCGCCCGCGGCGGCGCTAAGAAGCGCCCCTATTATTCCATCGTCGTCGCCGACAGCCATTCGCCCCGTGACGGCCGATTCATCGAAAAGGTGGGGACATATGATCCGCTCCTGAAGCGTGACAACGAAAAGCGTGTGACGCTCAACGCCGACAAGATCACCGCCTGGCTGGCCAAGGGCGCCCAGCCCACCGACCGCGTGGCGCGCTTCCTGGCCGCCCAGGGCCTCTCCAAGTGGGAGCCTGGCCAAAACCCGAAGAAGGGCGAACCCCACGCCAAGGCCAAGGAACGCGCCGCTGAGCGCGCCGAACGCGAAGCGGCCGCCGCCGCCGCTCTGGCCGAAGCGGCCGCCCGTCCGGCCGAGCCGGAACCCGAGGTCGAAGTCGCTCCCGAGCCCGTGGAAGCTGTCGCTGAAACAGAAACCGCTGACGCGGCTGAACCCGCCGAAGTTGTGGAGCCCGCCGCTGCCGCCCCCGAAGCTAGCGACGCCGCCGAACCCGCCGAGGTCTAAGCCTGACGTCTGGACGGCGCCCAGTGACTGCGCCGCGCCTGATCATGGTCGCCAAGGTCGACGGGGCCTTCGGGGTGCGGGGCGAGATCCGTCTCACCGCCTTTACCGAGGACCCCGGCGCTCTCTTGCGCTATGCAACCTTGCGCCGCGAGGATGGTAGCGTCGGCCTGACCTTAAGCGCTGGCCGCGTGGTGAAGGACGGCGTCGTCGCGCGGGCGGCGGAGGTGGCGACTCGCGAGGAGGCCCAAGCCCTGCGCGGCCTGCGCCTATACGTGGATCGCGCCATCCTGCCTGTGCCCGACGAGGATGAATATTACCTCGCCGACCTCATCGGCCTCGCCGCCGTTTCGCCGGAGGGCTCCGTGGTCGGACGGATCAAGGGGGTGAACAACTTCGGCGCCGGCGATCTCCTGGAAATTCAACCCGCCGACGGCGCGCCCAGCTGGTGGTCCCCCTTCACCCGCGAGGCCGTCCCCGAGGTTCGCATCGATCTTGGCCAGGTGGTGGTCGTGCGACTGCCGGAGACGTCGGCCGAAGCCTGAGGCCCTATTTCGCCGCATCCGTCCGATATCGCCCGAACCAGGCAAGGATCGCGCTGGCTTCCGCCGCTTCCTGCGAGGGGCGTTCGGCCAGGGCCTCGTGGGAGGCGCCGGGGACGCGCACCAGGGCGGTGGGGACGCCGCGAAGCTGGAGGGCGTCAAAGAACTGCTCCGCTTCGCTGGGCGGCGTGCGATGGTCCTCCGTGCCTACCATCAGCATGGTGGGCGTGGTTACATTGCCCACCAGCGAGAGGGGCGAGCGGCGCCAATAGCCGTCCGGATCCTCCCAGGGCATTTTGCCAAACCAGTAGCGCGCCATGAAGGTATAACCGTCCACGGTCAGAACTTCGCTCGTCCAATTGATCACGGGCTTTTGGGCCACGGCCGCCTTGAAGCGGTGGGTCTTGCCGACGATCCAGGAGGTGAGCAGGCCCCCGCCGGACCCCCCGACAACGAAGAGATTATCCGCATCGACCCCGCCCCGCGCAATGGCCGCGTCCACGACGCTCATCAGGTCGTCATAATCCTGGCTCGGATAATTATCGTTGATGAGGTTGGCGAACTCATCGCCATAAGAGGTCGAGCCGCGGGGATTGGCATACACCACCACATAGCCCGCCGCCGCATAGAGCTGCAGTTGCGAGGCGAAGTTGGGCCCATAGGCGGCGAAGGGCCCGCCATGGATTTCCAGGATCAGGGGATATCTCCGGGTGGGATCAAAGCCGGGCGGGTGCAGGATCCAGGCGTCGATCGGGCGCTTGTCATAGCTTGAGGGGACCGTGATCGGTTGGGCCTCCGCCACCGCGCGGCTGGCGAGGAGCTCGGCGTTCAGTGCGGTCAGGCGGCGCGCCGGCGCGCCGGCCCGCGCCACCGCCACATCGGCGGGGTGCGTGGAGTCGCCCAGGGTAAAGGCGACGACGCCGGTTTTGGAGACCGAATACGACCCACCGCTATAGGGCCGGTCGAGCTCCGCGCCTCCGAGGCTAGAGGCCAGTTCCGTGACCTTGCCGTCCAGGCTGACTCGTCCGACCTTGCTCACGCCATGGTCGCCAAAGCTCACGAAGAGGGATTTGCCGTCCCCGCTCCACTGGGGATCCTCCACCGACCGATCAAACGCGCCCGTCAGAGACCGCGCCGCGCCCGTGGCCAGGTCCATGAGATAGAGCTGGTCGTTCTCATAGCCCCGGTTGTGGTCGTCGTGGCGGATGAAGGCGACCTCGCGGCCATCGGGAGAAGCGACGGGCGAATGATCCGGACCCGGACGATGGGCGAGGGGGGTGAGCGTTCCGTCGGCAAGACGGAGCTGGAAGAGTTGGGCGTTGTCAGGGTCCAGCTCCCAGCCCTTGTCGCGTTGCGAGACGAAGATTACTGACTTGCCGTCCGGCGTGAAGGTCACCGGTCCGTGGTCGTCATAGTCGCCGAAGGTGAGCTGGCGGGGCGCCCCGCCGTCAGCGGAAATGACAAACAGGTGGGTGAAGCCGGGCTTCAGATAGCCCGCGTCGTCCTGGCGGTAATGGACGCCCGTGATGATATCCAGCGGCTCCGCCCACTTGGCGCCCTCGGGCTTCTTGGGCGCGGCGCCGAAGGACGGGGCGGGGGCGGGCACATGCATGCCAAAGACGATCAGGCGCCCATCGGGGGACCAGGCCAGCGCGCCCACATGTTCGGGCAGAACCGCCAGCACCGCGCTCTCGCCCGTATCCATCCAACGCACATGAAGCTGACCGCGGCCGTCAGGACCTGGCGCCATATAGGCCAGCCGCTTGCCGTCCGGCGACCAGACCGGCCCGCTCTCGCCCATCGCGCCATCGAGGGGCCGCTGGGCGCCCGTGGCCACATCGACCAGCCAGATCACCGTGCGCGCCCTGTCGGTCATGATGTCTTGTGACACCCGCACATAGGCGATCTCGCGCCCGTCTGGACTGATCTGCGGGTCCGCCGCTGCCTCGAGGGCGAAGAGATCCTCCGGCTGAAACGGCGTCACATGGCTCTGCGCCATGGCGCCGCCAGCGAGCATCAGGGCGGCGAGTGATGCGGTTAGAGTGAGGTATTTCAATAGAGCCTCCCTGATGACGCCGCGCGATTGTTAGCGCGCACTGCCGCTAGCGCAAATCTGGCGGGGTCGCCTCGCGCGCCAGGGCGGCCAGGGCCTCCTCGACGCTGAGAACATTTTGCCCATCCGAGCCCAGGCGGCGCAGGGCGACCTTTCCCTCCTCGGCCTCGCGCCGGCCGACAACGGCGATAACGGGAACCTTGGCGAGCGAATGTTCGCGCACCTTATAGCCGACCTTCTCGTTGCGCAGATCGTTCTCCACCCGCAGGCCCGCCGCCTTGAATTTGGCCGCCAGGCTCAGGGCGTAGTCATCGGCGTCCGACGTAATCGTCGCCACGACGATCTGGGCGGGGGCAAGCCAAAGGGGAAACGCGCCGGCATAGTGCTCGATCAAGACACCTGTAAACCGCTCCAGGGAGCCCAAAATGGCGCGGTGGAGCATGACCGGGCGATGCTTGGCCCCGTCCTCGCCCACGAAGCTCGCCTCCAGGCGCTCGGGCAGCACATAGTCGAGCTGAAGCGTGCCGCACTGCCAGGTGCGGCCGATGGCGTCGCGCAGATGAAACTCCAACTTCGGGCCATAAAAGGCGCCCTCGTTCGGCACGCGCTCCACGGCGACGCCCGCCGCGTTGGCCGCTCGCTCGAGCGTATCTTCAGCGGTCGTCCAGATCTCGTCCGTGCCAAACCGCTGGTCCGGGCGCAGGGCGAGCTTCACGCTATGCAGCTCCACCCCGAGATCGGCATAGATCACCTTCAACAGCTCAATGAAGGCGATGGATTCCGACTCAATCTGCTCTTCGGTGCAGAAGATATGGGCGTCGTCCTGCACCATGCGCCGCACACGCAAGAGCCCGAGCAGCGATCCCGAGCTTTCGTAGCGATGCAGACCGCCGAACTCCATCATCCGGATCGGCAGCTCGCGGTATGACTTCTGCCCCTGGTTGAAGATCTGCACATGGCAGGGGCAGTTCATCGGCTTGACCGCCAGGATCTCGCCCTCGGCGGTCTCGGAGACGAACATGTTCTCGTGGAACTTGGCCCAGTGGCCTGAGCGTTCCCAGAGCGAGCGGTCGAGGATCTGGGGTGTCGCCACCTCTACATAGCCCGCCTCTTCCGTCCGCCGACGAACATAGTTTTCCAGGGTGCGGTAGAGCGTCCAGCCCTTCGGGTGCCAGAAGGGCATGCCCCGGCCTTCCTCCTGGATATGGAAGAGGTCCATGGCCCGGCCGATGCGCCGGTGGTCGCGCTTTTCCGCCTCCTCAAGCCGCGTGAGGTAAGCCTCCAGATCGGCTTCCGAGGCCCAGGCCGTGCCATAGATGCGCTGCAGTTGGGCGTTGGCCTGATCGCCCCGCCAATAGGCGCCGGCCAGCTTGGTCAGCTTGAAGGCCTTGCCCACATGACGCGTGGAGGGCAGGTGCGGGCCCCGGCAGAGATCCTTCCAGGCCCCCTGGCGATAGACGCTGATGGTCTGATCGGCCGGGATGTCGCGGATGATCTGGGCTTTATAGGCCTCGCCGATCTCTTCGAAATGGGCGATGGCCGCGTCGCGGTCCCATTCCTCCCGCACGATGGCCTCATCGCGATCCACGATCTGGCGCATCTTGGCCTCAATGGCCGCGAAGTCGTCCAGCGAGAAGGGGGTCTCGCTAGCGAAGTCATAATAAAAGCCATCCTCCACATTAGGCCCGATGGTCACCTGGGCCTTGGGGAAAAGCTCCTGCACCGCCTCGGCCAGAACATGGGCCGTGTCGTGGCGGATCACCTCCAGAGCCTCGGGGCTGTCGCGGGTAATGATCTCCAGCCGCCCGCCGTGAGGCAGGGGGCGTTTCAGGTCGATGAGCTCGCCGTCCAGCTTCACCAGCAGCGCCTTCTTCTCCAGGGATTTGGAAATGGAGGCGGCCACGTCGGCGCCGCTGGCGCCGTCCGGAAACTGGGCCGACCGGCCGTCGGGAAACGTCACTTCGATCATTGTCTTCTCTTTTGGTCTTATACGCCCCTGTTAGGCGCGGGGGGCGGCGGGTCATAGCCCTGACCGCCCCAGGGATGGCAACGACACAGGCGCTGGACGGTGAGGGCTCCGCCGCGCCAGGGTCCGTGAAGGATCAGCGCCTGCGCCGCATAGTCCGAGCAGGTCGGGGTGAAGCGGCACTGGCGCCCGATCCAGGGGGAGAGCGTCACCTTATAGAAGCCGTGCAGGCTCCGAATGACGCGCTCATAGAGTTTCATGCCGGCGGGGAAATCCTGTCGGGCCGCGCTCGCGCGCGCGTCGCCTCAGGCCGCGCCGGCGCGGCGAGTTCGGAGGGTCTCACCGTCGGCGCTCTGAGCGATCCGGCACGCCTCCACCGTCGCCTCGAACGCCAGAAGCGTGGAGGCGTGGCGCGGTGGATAATCCTTAACCGGTTCAAGCATGGCGAGGTCCGAAAAACGTCCCGTGGGCGCAGGCCCATCACGCTTAAGCATAGCACGAAAGGCGTCCCGCGCCATTTCGATCTCGGTCGGCGCCGCACCGATCACCGCCGCCCCCAACACCGCCGCCGCCGCTTGGCCGAGCGCACAGGCCTTCACCTCCTGGGCGAAGTCCGCCACCTTTCCGTCCTCCAGCCTGACATCCACGACGATCCGGCTCCCACACAGCTTCGCCACCTTCTCAGCCGTGCCGTCCGGCGCCGCGAGACGACCCGCGTGAGGCATATTGGCCGCGAGCTTTAGGATCCTCGCCGAATAGAGGTCATCGATCATGGTGGGGATATCGGGTGTAAGCGGGACAATTTCCATGGCGTAAGCGCTAACTTCCCCGCGGAACGCGGCGCCGGGGTTCGCTCATCCAGATCCCATCCAGTCACCACGGCCCCGCATCTTCGCTCCGCATCGTGCGCGGTGACGATGACGTGAAAGGGGGCGCCGCTTGTCGCGCCGAACCGCTAGCGCTATGTGTAAGGTTCGTCCTGTGGATACACATCGTGCGCACCAATATCGAAATCGACGACACATTGATGGCCGACATCCTCAAAATCACGGGCCTGAAAACCAAGCGGGAAGCCGTCGAAATGGGCTTGCGCACCCTGCTGCGTCTCGGTCGGCAAGCGGAGATTCGCCGGTTTCGCGGCCGGCTGGCCTGGGCCGGTGATCTCGACGCCATGAGGACCGATGAGTGATCCTTGTCGATTCCAGCGTCTGGATCGACTATTTCCGAGGGGTCGTCACACCTCACACGAACCGACTCGATACGTTGCTGGGCGTTGAGCTGATCGGGATACCTGATGTCGTTCTGACCGAGGTCCTCCAAGGCGTCGCCCGTGACCGCAATTTCGACACCGCCCTTCGCATACTCACCTCATTGACGGTCGTTGAGGTGGGCGGCCGTGACACGGCGATCCAGGCCGCCCGTAATTTCAGGCTCCTGCGTGCGCGGGGCGTGACCATACGCAAGACCATCGACACCCTGATCGCCACCCGCTGCATCGAGGGCGGCTTTGCCCTGCTCCACAATGATCGCGATTTCGACCCGTTCGTGGAGTATCTGGGGCTGGTCTCATCGTAGAGGGTGGCTTGAGGCGGAGCTGGAACCCGCTCACGCCTTGACCGCCCTGTCACGGCGGGGAAGAGTTGAAGGCCGTAACGGGCGTGACGCGATGCTTCCGGTCTACCATGTGGCCTTCGATCTTTCGGCTGAGCCGCTTTTACCGAGCCCTGCCATTTTCATACCGCTCGCCCTGACCTGCGTTGGCGCCGCTTTGGTCTTCCAGCCAGACTTGATGCGGCAAGTGATGCCCGGCGGCCTGCAGGGGCCGGCGCGACGCATATTTTCCTGGGTTTTCTTTCTATTCACGGGGCTGCTCACGGTTGCCTTCGCGGTCGTCCCCTATGTTCAGGGTCAGAAACTCAGGGAGGCTGAAATGTCGGGCGACACCCGCGTCGCTGAAGGGTGCTTGCAGGCGTTCCACCCGATGCCCGCGACCGGACACGACATGGAACGTTTGAGGCTCGACGGTCAGACGTTCACATACTCCGACTTCGTTCTCGTTCCCGGTTTCCACCAGTCCCAGGCCAGCGGCGGCCCGATCCATGCCGATAGCCGCTTAAGGCTCACCCATGTGGGCCCAAACATTGTCCGCGTGGAGGTGGCCGATCACGCCTGCCCCGCCGCTCCAGATTGGTCGGCCACTTCAACGATGGGTTGAAAATACCCCCTCCACTCTCGCCTTCACCGCCTCCCCCATCGCCACGAACCCCTGCCTGATCGCCCCTCGCATCCGCTTGGCGACGGTCGGCCCTAGATACCCGCTGAACACCTCGCCATTGGAAAATATGCACCCCGTCTCGGTGAGGATTTCGATCTCGATATAGCGGATGGTGCGCACCAGGCCGCCCAACATGGAGAGGCGCCAGTGAATCTGGTCATTCGGCACCCAGTCGAGAATGACCGGCTTGATCGCGCGGACCGGCTGGCCTGGCAGGGCGAGGTCGAGGTCGAGTTGGGCGCCGATCCGTAAAGCACCCTCGGCGCGGGGATAGAGGGGGTTCCAGTCCTTCCAGCCGGCGATGTCGGAGATCACCGCCCAGATGGCCTCGGCGGGCGCCCGCACCCCGATGCGGTGCTCGATCCTCACATCCACGGTCAGGCGCGCTCCTTCAAGCGCCAGGTGGCCCCGTCGGCGCTGTCCATTACCTCCACGTCCAGGGCGGTGAGCTCGGCGCGGATTTCGTCGGCCCGGGGCCAGTTCTTGGCCGCGCGGGCGGCGATGCGCTCGGCGATCAGGGCGTCGATCCGGGCCGTGAGGGCCGGGTCGGCGGCGCCGTGGAACCAGGCTTGCGGATCGGCCGTGAGGAACCCCGCCAAGGCCCCACTGGCCAGAAGGGCGCCCTTGATGGCGGGGCGTTCGGCATCGCTGGCGGCGTCGAGCCCGCGGGCCAGGGCGAACAGCTCGGCCATGGCGCGGGGCGTGTTCAGATCGTCATAGAGCGCTTCGAGGAAGGCGTCGGACGGCGGCGTCTCGACCGCCTTCACATCGCGGGCCCGGTCCAGGGCGCCATAGAGGGTGTCGAGCGCCCGCTTGGCCTGGGCAGCCACGTCCTCGCCCCAGGCCAGGGGCTGGCGGTAATGCGAGGCGAGGAGGGCGTATCGCAGGGCCTCGCCTGGCCATTTGGCCACGAGATCGTGGACCAGCTCCACATTGCCCAGGCTCTTGGACATCTTGTCCATGCCCATGTTCAGAAAGCCGTTATGCACCCAATAGGCGGCGTAGCCGGCATGGTTGGCGCAGACCCCTTGCGCGATTTCGTTCTCGTGGTGGGGGAAGATCAGGTCGTGGCCGCCGCCGTGGACGTCGATGGGAAGGCCGAGGGCCTCCTCGATCATGGCCGTGCATTCCACGTGCCAGCCGGGGCGCCCGGCGCCGAAGGGGCTCTCCCATGCCGGCTCGCCGGGCTTAGAGGGCTTCCACAGCACGAAGTCGGCGGGATGGCGCTTATAGGGGGCGACCTCGACCCTGGCGCCGGCGATCATATCCTCCAGGCTGCGACCTGAGAGCTTGCCATAGTCGCTGAAGGCCTGGGTGTCGAAGAGCACATGGCCCTCCGCCTCATAGGCCGCGTTGGCGAGGATCAGCCGCTGGATCACGCCAATAATGGCGTCCATGGTCTGGGTCGCGCGGGGCTCGAAGCTGGGCGGCAGGGCGCCCAGCCGCGCCATGTCGGCGTGATAGATGTCCAGATAGCGGTTCGTGATCACCTCGATGGGAACGCCCTCGTCGGCCGCCTTGGCGTTGATCTTGTCATCCACGTCCGTGACATTGGCCGCATAGACGACGTGCGCCTCGCCATAGAGCCAGCGCAGAACGCGGAACAAAAGGTCGAACACGACGACCGGGCGTGCATTGCCAATATGGGCATAGTTATAAACCGTCGGCCCGCAGACATACATCGTCACCCGCTCCGGATTGGCGGGAACAAAGGGCCGCTTGGCGCGGGCCATGGTGTCATAAAGGCGAAGGGTCATGGGCGGCCTCCTATATAGAGCCGGCGCGGGTTAGGAAAATCTCCACCGCCTCGCCTAAGAATAAGCCCCATGACCGAACCGGCCTTTCCCACCCTGACCGACAGCGACGCCCTGGAGCGCGGCGAGATCCTCGCGCCCCAGTTCAACGCTGAGGGCCTGATCGCGGCCGTGGCCACGGACGCGTCGACCGGCGAGGTGCTTATGCTGGCCTGGATGAACGCCGAGGCTCTGGCCCTGACCTTAAAGACCGGTGATGTTCATTATTATAGTCGCTCCCGCCGGGCCCTGTGGAAGAAGGGCGAGACCAGCGGCCAGATCCAGACAGTGCGCGAGATGCGCGTGGACTGCGATCAGGATGCGATCTTGCTGAAGGTGAGCGTGGGCGGCGATGGCGGCGCCTGCCATGTGGGCTATCGCTCATGCTTCTATCGCGTGGTCGAGGCTGGGAAGCTGGTCGTCCGTGAGTGAGGGCGAGGTCGTCGAGGCCCTGATCGCCGAGGCGGGGGCCCGGCTGGATCGGGCCCTGGCGGGCGCCTTACCCCAGTTTTCGCGCGCCAGGCTCCAGGCCCTCATCTCCCAGGGGGCCGTGAGCCGCGACGGCGAGGTCCTGAGCGACGCCTCCGCCAAGGCGCCGCCTGGCCTTTATCGGGTGTCCGTGCCGCCGGCGCTTCCCGCCATTCCCCAAGCCGAGGACGTGGACCTCGCCGTTCTGTTCGAGGACGCTCACCTCATTGTCATCGACAAGCCCGCGGGGATGTCCGCCCATCCGGCGCCGGGGAGCGAGAGCGGCACCCTGGTCAACGCGCTGATCCACCATTGTGGGGACAGCCTCTCAGGCATCGGCGGCGTTGCCCGACCGGGCATCGTCCATCGGCTGGATAAGGGCACATCCGGGGTCATGGTGGCCGCGAAAACGGACGCGGCCCATCGCGGGCTTTCCACCCTCTTTGCGGCCCATGATCTGGAGCGGGTTTATATCGCCTTGACCCGGGGCGCGCCAAAACCCGCCGACGCGACGGTGACCACGCGCCTTGGCCGCTCATCAACCGATCGCAAGAAGATGGCCGTTCTGCCCGCGGGCGGGCGCGAGGCCATAACCCAGTATCGCACCACGGCGCGTTATGGCCCCGTCGCAAAGCCTTTGGCGGCCCAGGTCGCCTGCCGCCTGGAGACAGGCCGCACGCACCAGATACGCGTGCATTTGGCTCACAAGGGCGCCCCGTGCCTGGCCGATCCCACTTATGGCTCCGGCGCCGCGGCGCCGGCTGTCCGCGCCGCCATCGAGACGGCCGGCCTTCGCCGCCAGGCCCTGCACGCCGCCGTCCTGGGGTTTCGCCATCCGGTCACGGGGGAGACCTTGCGCTTCGAGACCGCCCCGCCTCCCGACATGTCGGCCCTGGCAGAAATTCTGCAGGGCCTATGACGAAGTGTCTGCAAGCGGCGCCTTAAAGCGGGCGCCGAGATATCATATATAATTCATCGTAATCCGGGGCCCCGCGCGTTGCGTATGGGTGGGGGCTTAAAGATTGAGGGGAAGGTCAGCCATGGCTGGAGTGAGCGCTCTTTCGGTGATGTCGCCCGATGGCGGCCTGTCGCGGTATCTGACCGAGATCCGCAAATTCCCCATGCTCGCCAAGGATGAGGAATTCATGCTCGCCAAACGCTGGCGCGAGCACGAGGATCCGGCCGCCGCCCACCGTCTGGTCACCTCACACCTGCGGCTCGTGGCCAAGATCGCCATGGGCTATCGCGGCTATGGCCTGCCCATCGGCGAAGTGATCTCCGAGGGCAATGTGGGCCTCATGCAGGCGGTGAAGAAGTTCGAGCCCGATAAGGGGTTCCGCCTCGCCACCTACGCCATGTGGTGGATCCGCGCTTCGATCCAGGAATATATTCTGCGCTCGTGGAGCCTGGTGAAAATGGGCACCACGGCGGCCCAGAAGAAGCTGTTCTTCAATCTGCGCAAGGCCAAGAGCGAGATCAGCGCCCTGGAAGAAGGGGATATGCGCCCCGAACAGGTGAGCCAGATCGCCACCAAGCTGGGCGTGCTGGATTCCGAAGTCATCTCCATGAATCGGCGCCTGTCTGGCCCCGACGCGTCCCTGAATGCCCCCCTTCGCGCCGATTCCGAGAACGAGTGGCAGGATTGGCTGGAAGACAAGGAACAGGTCAGTCAGGAGACCCGCCTCGCCGAGGATGAGGAGAAGTCCCTCCGCATGGGCCTCCTCGAAGAAGCCATGACCGAACTCACCGACCGTGAGCGTCACATCCTCACCGAAAGGCGTCTCAAGGACGATCCCACCACCCTGGAAACCCTCGCCGCCCACTACGGCGTCAGCCGCGAGCGCGTTCGCCAGATCGAGGTTCGCGCCTTCGAAAAGCTGCAACGGGCGATGCGGGCCGCAGCCATTGAGCAGCATCTGGTCGAGGCTTGACGACTTGGAGCGCGGCGGTCTCGCCCGCGTCTTAAATTCAGCTTGCTCTGGCGGGTTGGCACTGTTGGTGTTCGAGCAAGAGCTTAAGAAGCGCGCGAGACCCCCGCGCGCCTCAAGAGATTCCCGTTCATCTGACGCCATCCCGCCTACAAAGAGTTCCTATAGAGGCAAGGGGGTTTCTGCATCCCACCGCTCGCCGCTAGGCCCGGCGGGATCGAAGTCTGGCGCTATCCAGACGGTTCCCGCGAGCTTGCGACGCGCTTTCTCGAGTACGCTGACCTGTAAAACGTCTTGGCCCATCCAATGACGTCTCATCCGCGCCCGGTGGGCATTGAAGCGATGGGGAGACATGTTTGTTCATCGCGGTCCGTCACCCTGATTCATAATCCATAAGCGTCGCTCCGCCAATCTGCGTAAATCGGCGCTCATCCTCCTAAAATCTGTGTTCTAAGACATCTCTCCGCGCGCCGCCGGTTGCAAGCACATGCATCAACACCCGCTACGCTTTGAGGTAACGGCGCTGTGGTCGACCCGCGTCCCTACCCCCGGAACGGGTCCCGCATCATAATGATGTCCTCGCGCTCGGGGCTGGTGGTGACGAGCGCGATCTGGGCCCCGATGAGTTCCTCGATGCGGCGGACATATTTCACCGCCGCCGCGGGAAGGTCGCGCCATGAGCGGGCCTTGTGGGTGATGCCACTCCAGCCCTCGATCTCTTCGTAGATGGGCTCGACCGCCGCCTGGTCGTGCATGCCCGCCGGCAGATAGTCGAGAATCGTGTCCCCTAGGCGATAGCCTACACAGATCTTCAAGGTCTCGAAGCCATCCAGCACGTCGAGCTTGGTGAGGACCACGCCGTTCACGCCGCTCACCGCCACCGACTGGCGCACCAGCACAGCATCGAACCAGCCACAGCGCCGTTTGCGGCCCGTCACGGTGCCGAACTCCGCGCCCCTCTGGCCCAGCCGCTCGCCCGTCTCGTCCTTAAGTTCGGAGGGGAAAGGGCCTTCGCCGACCCTCGTGGTGTAGGCCTTGACGATCCCCAGCACATAGCCGGCCGCCGCGGGGCCGACCCCGGAGCCCGCCGCCGCTTGTCCAGCGACAGTGTTTGAGGAGGTCACATAAGGATAGGTGCCGTGATCCACATCCAGCATCACCGCTTGCGCGCCCTCGAACAGAATTTTACGTCCTTCTCGCCGCGCGGTGGCAAGGCGTTCCCACACCGGTTCGATGAAGGGCAG
>Ga0116227_10006422_pt1 | contig 23847 bp, 12 predicted proteins | sample S1TSphgellanicum_FD_89693 | JGI IMG/M metagenome (GOLD analysis project Ga0116227, IMG submission 89693) | Host-associated microbial communities from peat moss isolated from Minnesota, USA - S1T2_Fb - Sphagnum magellanicum MG | ecosystem: Host-associated > Plants > Peat moss > Unclassified...
ATATATATATATATATATATATATATATATATATATAAACTCTCTAACTAGTCTCAAGTTTCAACAACTCAAGCCCAAAATATTATTATTATCTTTCAAGAATCCTCATATGATAAAAATAGACCTATTATTATTTACCTTTTCATCCATCCATGGGAGGATTACAATGTCCGAGACTTTTCAGTAGTTTCTTCAAATTTTGTAAATTTGGTCACCAATAGGCTTTCAAGGGCCTTATGAAACAGTTTTGCAAGGTCCTAGATGCCTGTCCAGGGCCTTACAAAACAATTTTGAAAGGTCCTAAAGAGCCTATCCGGGGCGTTACCAAACAGTTTTGCAAAGTCCTAGAGACTCTGTCCAGGCCCTTGTTGCATGTTTTGTGAGGCTCTAGAGAGGCTCTCAAGGACCTTGCATGTTTTGTAAGGTCCTGGAGAGGCCTTTCTTCAAAATATGACAGGATCCAATTATGTAGGAGAAGGGTTTAATTTTTAGGACCTTTTGTGAGTTGGAGGGAGTTGATTACAATAAAGTTATCTTTACAGTCAGGCGATTATGGGGCGAGAACAGCCAGTTTTGGCATGATAGAGCATCAAATGCGTAACTGGGAATGAAATTTTACAAAACTAAATAGCTGGGACCCAAACTAGTTTTTCCACCAATTTTGGTAGTAAACTGAGTTTTATCCGCTTGTTCCTTTTTCCTGAGCGCCGTCACTGCTGCTACATATATTTTCACCTACTCTTGCTTGCTTGTACAGCTACTATAAGTACTCTCGAACCTTGTGCATTAAATGCTGAGTTTCAATATTTCATCGTGAGGTTTGATAAAATTTCATTACTTCGCAGATACCACCAAAAGAGGGGGTGACTTTATAGATAAGTTTAATATCTAGAACTGACTTTTCCACAAGGGACTTAGTTATTTTGAGGCTGAAATTTTTCAGTTTGTTTTTATGTTAGTGTCATGCTCATCCATCAATGCAAGGATTCAGTTCAGAAGTGTTTTGTCAAGTGCTTCTTCTTCTTCTTCTTCTTCATGACAACACTCTCTTCTAATAATGAAAGTGCTTTTGCTGTTAGCTTCTCAGATTTCAATTTGTGGGTTTGTTTGTCTTGATATGCTGCAAAATCCCTTCTCTTGCTTTTCAGGTTGTGGGTACGTACGTGTTCAAGAGCTGCTGCACAATCCCTTTTGCCTTTTAGAGATTGTGGGTAGATTGTCTTGAGCTGCTACACAAATCCTTTTGGTTTTCAGATTGTGGGTTTGTGTTGATCTGCTGCACAAACGATCCTCTTGGCTTTTAAGAGTGGGGGGGTTTGTGTTGAGCTGCTGCTGCTGCTGCTGCACAAGTTGTTTTGCTTTTTGCATGTGGGCTGGACTTGAATTGTTTCCTTTCTTGATGATCTTCAGCTTGCTTGAGGTTGGTTTCTCTCTCTCTCTCTAACCATCCATAATGTAACCACAACCCAACCCCATTTGAAGAATTTGTAAGTTTGTTTGCTTAGAAATGCACATATTGGGGATTTCCAGATGGAGTTTCTCTCATCAGATGAGTTTGCAGAGTTCAGTACACAAATTGGATCTACAAGGAAAAGCCCAATCAAATATGCTAAAAACCATCTCAAATATACTTGTTTCATGTGCTTTCTTCGTGGAGGGTTTCCTTCATTTTAGTAGCTTATAGAGTGACCTCAGGAGGTTTTCTAGGGCAAGAAATCTTTCTTTAGGGTTGGTTGCTTCAGGCCTCCTACATGCTCTCATTATTTCTCTTCACAACATTTCTTCAATGGGTTTGAATCATACAATTCTGTTTCTGAAGAACTGGGTCTGAAAGTTTCTTTGGTGGTTGTGTGTAAACGGATAGAAAAAAACTTGAAGAAATTCAAGCAATCAACAAACAGGTATCAAATCAAGTGAGAGCCCTTGTTGCTAAAAAAATTGAGTGAACGTGGCGTGATGTGGCGAATGACTTTTCATTGCTAAAAGAAATTCTACATCTTAAGGAGGGTTTCTGTCACCACTGACCTAATCAGGTAATTTCTTTAGCTTTCCACATGTGGGGAATTCTGCGATTTGATAGAAGAGTTATGAAGAACTTTGGCATGTGGTTTAGATGTTTCTGCTAAAGCAGACAATTGTCTCTTTGAGTTGCAAAATCTTGTGTTTTCCATGACATGTCTTGTGCAGTTTTGTCTTTTACAAACTTCTTCAAATCCTCGGATGAGTCTAAAAAATAATTTAGGGGTTTAAGTTTAGGTTTTGTATCCTTTTGATTACTTAGATGTCTCAGATTTGGTGTTTTGGCAACTGATGATGATCTGATCAGTTCTGTGTGTTTTCATGCAGCTAGCCAGAAATCAAGTCAATCATGGCTGACAGTCTCACGAAACATGATATGGATTTGTTGCTTGAAGTATCAAGAAATGAAAGCTCAATCTTGGAGCCGTTTCTTGGGAAGGACAAGAAAGAACCCTCAAAGTCCAACAAGAGAACGCAATTATGGCCTGTGCGTAGTGCACCACTACCATCAACGGAGACTCTGAATGGCAATCTGCAAAAGCCGACAGGACAATCGTCATCATCATCACCATCATCATCAGGCCGTGAGCCTCCATCTCCATTTGCAAAAGACAATGGTCCATCAGCTCTTCTCAAAGCTCTTATAGGTCTTGGCATCTATTTGATCATTGGAATTGTTGGTTTTTCACTCCTTCACAATGATTTAGGGGGTACATTGAGTAACACAACCGTTGTGGATGCATTGTATTTTGCAATTGTCACAATGACGACGGTTGGGTATGGAGACATAATTCCAAATAGCACTGCAGCAAAGCTCTTCACATGCGCATTTGTCTTCATTGGTTTTGGACTCATTGGAGCATTGGTGAGTGGATTGGCAAACTACTTGGTTGAAAAACAGGAGAAAATCTTGGTGAAAAAGGTGTACAACAAGTACAGGAAACAGAGTGGGGTAGAAGATGATGAGGACAGTGTCATTAGTGCAGAGTGGAAGGCAATGGTTGCAGGAGTTCTAGTGCTAGTTCTCTTTGTGTTGGGTTTGTTGGCTTTGCAGTACTGGGAAGGCATGAGCTTCATAGACGCTTTCTATTGCGTTTGTGTCACTGTCACCACACTCGGCTATGGTGACCAGAGCTTCCAAACTCAAGCTGGACGCATTTTTGCCATCTTTTGGATTCTTTCCAGCACTGTGTGTGTGGCTCAATTCTTCTTGTACTTAGCAGAAGTGAGAACCGAAGAACGCCAATACCAAATTGCTCATTGGGCCTTGTGCCGCCGCACTACAACATCTGATTTGGAAGCTGCTGATTTGGATGGAGATGGTGTTGTCAGGTTTCTTTCTTTCTCTTTTCTTTCCACTCCCCTCTACTCATATGTTTTCTAACATTGTGACTTTGAGCTTCTAAGACTCAATTTTGTGTCCTTTTTCTGACATTGTTTTCTTGATGGATTAGTGTTTTTTGTATGTGTGTGTGTGTGTGTGTGTGTGTGTGGGAGTTGGGGTAATTGCTTGAAGGTGTGGGTTCTGAATCTGTGAAGCTCTGTGGTTGTATTGTGCAGCAAGGCAGAATTTTTGATATTCAAACTGAAGGAATGTGGCAAGATTGAACAAGCGGATCTGGTCGACTTTGTGAGAGAGTTCAATGAACTGGACTATGATCATTCCGGCACCCTGTGTGCTTCTGACCTGCGTCTCGCACAGCAATCTGATGAAGCGAAGGGTTCCGCAACTGCTGCTTAATCAATAGTGATGAGAGCAGTGCACCCCCCTTTGTTTGTGCCTATTGCACATCATTCCAAAACCATCAAGCAAAACAAATCTAACCCGTCAAGAGTCTGTAATTTTAGAACCCAAATAGGTAGTAGTAGGCTACTACCCAACAACACCCTTGGACACAATTTTATAATAACCACAATGGATCTACTCTGCTTGTGCATTGACCATAAGCTCGCCACGAGAGTTGCTGTATTTGTAGTGTAGTATTCCTTTCACCCCACACACAAATCCAGCACAATATTGGCTTTCTTTCTTTTGTAGATATATAATACAAACAGCACAAGTTATGTGCTAGAAAACCTCTGTCTGTTAGTTACTTTGAGGAGGAGGTTGCAACGTTTGAAGTTGTATACAAAAATATTAGGGTTTATGGACCCCTTGGTATAATGAGAGAAGCATGTGGTTTAAAGCTCCAAATCATTGCTAGAAGCTCCTTGCAATTTGCATGCCTTTTGCATGTCCTTTCCTTTCTTCATGGGAGATTGATTTTCTCCCATTGTTTTGTTTGTACAACAAATGTTAGTTAGGTAGACTATGCATATGGGCTGAGATCATTGTAATGACCTCGGCCCATTCCGGGTTTGTGGAAAAGTCTTGGAGTTGTAGGTGTGCTATGCATATGGGTGGAGATCATTGTAATGACCTCGGCCCATTCCGGGTTTGTGGAAAAGTCTTGGAGTTGTAGGGTTTTGTGTATGTTTAGGGAATTTGTGGCTTGAAAATCTTGACAAAATGTGAACTTTACCCTAACTTTCAAGGATGGTACTTTGTGAAACATCACTCTTTTGGAAGGAAAAGTCACTTCATGAAACCACTACTTTGTGAAAATAACTTGACTAAAAGGCTTTGTATGGTATTTATTAGAGAATACTAGTCTTCTATAGTTATTTGTTGTTGGAATCAAGTTTGGTGTGAATGGTGTTTTAATGTTTGCGTGTTTTGGGGGTGCATTGTGAAGGAGTGTCTTTGAAGTCTCATCTTATCCGTGGTGATATAAAAATGTACTCACTTCAAGGGAAAGGCAATAATCCAAGTCCAAGTTGCAAAATGGAAAATACAAACTTTGACATCAAATCACATCTCCTCTTTCATTTGTGTATGTGGTTTTGTTAGTTGTGATAGTGTTGGGTGCCAATTAATAACACATGACACCTTCCACTAAAACTATCTCAAGCACTATTTTGAAAAATACAATTAAAGTGATTTGCTTTTCTTTGAAAACCATATCAAGCAAGGAAGATGATGAAGAATTTTTGAAGGTGAGACAAGAATGGTCAATGAATCTATTCATGATGATGTTTGATGCAACCATTTGGGAAATGAGAATGTACATGTTAATAAGCTTAACTTTAACACACACTACTAGGTAAGAATGGCACCAACTTGACAAGGTCACCATAAGCTTTTCCCATGCTTCACTTCATGGGTGAAAGGTTGTCAAAGAATGTGATCCTTAACTCACCCTCTTTTTGTTGGTTATTTTATTGACGGTTGTCGAAGGTGTAACCCCAACAACCAACATATGTGTAAGGTAAACCCCAAGGATGGGGCCATTCCCAAAACCAAGGGCCTAATACAAAGGTACAAAGGTAATAGTAGCCAAAATGGTCTCCACATAAGGTGCCATCCAAATACAATAAGAAATTTGTGTGAATGATTTTGCTTCATAGTAGTCACCACGTGATGTAAAGATGGATCACATTTACAAGCTAAAGTTGTACTTCTTCCAAATTATTCAAACTACACACACAATGCTTCATTATGGTTTCAAAATCATTGCAATGTGACTAGTGACGTGGCTACCATTGCCTTTTTCATCACCTTTTGACAAGGATATTATTGTCACGTGGGTCTATGACACCCTACCAACAAATATAAATAGCTTTGCACCTTATGGACAAAAATAAGTGATCTTCAAAAACACCCATATTCGACACCTAATAATTTAGAATTAGTTGCAAAGATTAACTACTTCGGACTTAAAAGCTTTAGAGTCTAGAATAGGTTGGTAAGGCGGGGAGGGAGCAAATGATTACAATAATTTACTTATTTCAAAGATTTATTTCATTTGTTTTGCATCTCATTTTATTTTATATTCTTTTCTATGCAATTTTGGCTTAATTATGTTTTAAGTCATATCGTTTAGAAGAGATAACAAATTGTTATGAACATAGTATAAATGAGGTATGTAATCTAATCTAAAGTGCCGACATGTGTAAATTGTGTTCATAACTAAGTAAAATTGATGTAGTAAATGCCATGATGGCAAGGAGCTTGTGAACTTTCAACCGTTTTACACGTTTGATTCAGATCCTCAAAATTTGTCCTTCCAACTCTAGTGTACTCTCAAACACTATTCACTTTTATTTCAACATGTGACTTTGTGTGACTCTCTTCATACTATGATGACCTGTGCTTATAGTTTTTGTCCATATATGGTGGGTTCATTCGCACACCACATGGATATGTTTGACCCTCTTTACATAACCCTCTTATACTAGTGTGGCTTGTGCCATTGATCACATGAAACAACATACTTTAACAAAGTATATATTATATATGTTGGATGTGAAATTCAATTTTCTTGAAAATGTGATTTAAATTTTGTTTTTATTGAAATTTCAGTGATTTTATTGAAAATATTGAAAATATGATAATTATTGCATTGTGGGTCTAAATCAATGTTGTCTAATTCTTGATTTTTAAAAGGAACCTTTGACCTTGGTTCCAATTTTTTGTTTTGTTTTTGTTTTTATTGAACTTTCGGTTTGGTCTTGAGATTGATTTATTTTTTGGATTGATTCAAACAATCAATCGATTTTGATCATTTTCACAAATAATTTAAAGTTTGATTATTTGGTTTAAGACAAGGTTCGATTCTATCTTTATTAAGCACAATTAAACCTAAAAACAAAAAAAACGGTGTGATTAGTTTGTTCAATTGATGCACACACTTCAAAATAAAAATTATATAATATTAATTATGTACAACCAATCAAATGCTATAACTACTTGTTTAGAACGTAGAGTCAAGTTTATATAATTTTCCAATAAAACTATATTGATATACGTAGAGGATCAAAACAACACCCTTGGTTTAAGTTCTAATCCAATATAAAAAATGAGCTAATTCTTTGGTTAGGTTCTCATGACAATTCCAAGGAAGGAAACTTGGGAAACCTCCAATCTATCTATAGATCTTAGTTAGAACTTAATCTTATAACTTGGCTTGAACCTTGTGGAATTCAAGAACTTGCTAACACTACTAGTAGTCCAAATGTCTAACATCTAAACATTATGAAATCACCTTGACATACCAAGTACTCATCAAGGCTTTCCCTACGATACAAAGAATTCATAGCCAAAATATTAATATTAATTTTTTTTATTAATATTAAAATTTAATTAAAATTTCAATGATGAAAATTCTCAAAAATTCAATAACCCTTGTGCATTGGAATTCTAAACATTATGGAATCACCTCTAGGTGCACCCATTACTCATCCAATACTTTCTTCCCCCATGTACTAAAAACAAAGGTTGGGCCCCTTGATTTGGGGGACCTAAATGTGACAAAACAAACCCCATCAAATATCCAAAACACAAGGGACACATGGAAGTAAAGGGAGGAGGAGGTGGCACATGTTACAAAATTAGAAAAAAAAATTTGACAAAACATATGAAATTAAAAATATTTTGTAAGGTTCAACAATAATTAATTATGAAAAAATCCAGTTGGGAAAAAAAAGAAAAAAAAAGGAAAAAACCTAACCTCATGTTGTCAATTTTTTCTAAAAAAAAAAAGAAAGAAATTTCACACTTGTTCAAATCAAAGGTAATTTTTCAAAAGATGGAGATACTACCCTAATATCTTCATAAACTATTAGAAGACTTAACATACTTATTAATTTTTGTTAAAATTTTAAAATATTCAAATTGGGATTGTTGGAAGATGAACCCTATTTTTTCAAAAAAATTAATTTATTTTTGGCAAGATTTGTTGATTATTAATATTAGATGATATATAAAAATACATGTGAAGAACCTATGGGAATTTGTGTGTGTGTGTGTGTGTGTGTGTGTTTTCAATTTATTTATTTTAATATTTTAATTTACAAAAAGTCTTTCAAAAGTTGGACAAAAAAATTGGTGAAGTTTTTTGAAACTCTCTTTTTCTAGTGTAAATTCATTCAACTAATTTTGCTAATTGTTTAGAAAAAAAATTGGAAAAGTTTTTTATATCCCAAATAATGGAAAGAAGGCGGCGGAGGTGGTTGGTTTCTTTTTGGGATTCTCAAGACGTTCCCCAAGTTCCCAATGTGCTCCCCCAACATGTTCTCAATAAATCCTCACTTTATCCCATATCCTTTGCCCTAAATATTATTCTTTGTAATGGATATATAACCAACCCAAAGGAGGGTATTACAATACATATTATATATATACACATATATACAATTATATTTTAAAAAATGTTTAAATTTTTTTTGTGATGGTCATTAGCTTGATTTTCTTTTGTTATGAATGGGCCAATCAAAGATTGCCCATCACAAAATAAAATTGAAAAATTAAAAAATTAAAAAATTAAAAAAAATTATTTTAATAAATAAATAAATAAAAATTGAACTTTGAGGGTGCCCACAACTAATTAATATGGGTCACAAATATACTACCAAATAGTATATTCTTTTAGGGTTCAAAATTGTGGGCACATATAGTCAGAGTAATAAGCCCTTCCCCACATAGAACCCATCACTAGTTACCACCCACCCATTACTACCGTAGTACCTTGGCCATTTCAACACACGTCGATCAAATAATTAATTAATTAATTAATTTTGAAAAATTCATTTCAACAACAAATAAAATATTCCTGAATATTCAGGATTTTCAATCACAATATTTTTTGATTTGGAAGAAATAAATTTTTGAAAATTTCCAACACTTTTAAAAATAATATAATTAGTGTCGAATTGGCCAAGGTACTAAGAGCATCTCCACCGGTGCTCTCAGTATGTCACTCTGGATAATAAAATTAAATGTTTTGGTTTAGCTGTTTTTTTCTCTGGCAACCCTACCGATAAAACTGTAATCGGAACTGCATGTACATGGGGGACTAGTACTAATAGCAAACGACCTGAACCAATTATTATGAATGACCAATGAGAAATACTGAGCCGCAGTCAGGTCCAATTTATTACACTTTTTTTTTGCAGGTACATAATGACCAATGAGAAATACTGAGCCGCAGTCAGGTCCAATTTCTTACACTGTTTTTTTGCAGGTGCAGAACTGTGTTGCGCCCGTTACAAGCCACGGCAAGACGTACGACTTTGGTGCAGAAAGACCAATTTCCAGCGGTAAACCGACACATTTTAACACTTAATTTTACTGTCTGGAGTCACATACTGAGCACCAATGGAGATGCTCTAAGGTACCTACCAGACCAACCATTCATGACTACCTACTTACCTGCCTAAGTAGCATGCTACTACCTTCCTTCCAGTCTAGTAGAGGGGGAAAAAAAAATTCTAGAAAAATATGTAAGATTCCCATTTTGCTTTTTTGAAGCATTGGAGATTAGTAACATTTTAAAATATTAGAAAAAAAATTTAGTCTCATGTTGTGTCATTGGTTAGCATAATAAGAGGGATTTAACATTAAATGATGTCAAGTTTTAAATAATTAAAGGAAAAAAAAAGTAAGTTTTACAAAATGCTATAAAACTAAAATCAGTGTTAAAATGTGACTGAAAATTTTTCAAAATAAGAAAAAAAAAGAAAGAAAATTTGAATGATACAATATTCTTTTTTTAAATTTAATTTATTTTTTTCACATTTTGGCGAAATTTGCCAAAACAAATCGCCATATATGACTCACCACTCACTACTACCGACCAACCTCCCGCCCCACTACTTACTACCTATCAGCTACTCACTACTGCCTGCCTACCAGCCGGCCACTACTACCTACCAGCTACCACCCACTACCTACCAGGCCACCACCCACTAACAACATGTTATCAACCTACCACCCACAACTACCTACCTACTAGCCGCTCACTGCTACCTACCAGATGGCCACTGCTACCTAGCAGTCACTACTATCTACCAGGCGGTTACTGGTACCTACCAATCACTACTACCTACCAGGTGGCCTCTGCTTCCTGGCACTCACTACTTACCTACCAGGCGGCCACTGCTACCTACCACTCAGTAATACCTACCAGGCGGCCACTGCTACCTACCACTCAGTAATACCTACCAGGTGGCCACTGCTACCTACCACTTAGTACTACCTACCAGGTGCCACTGCTACCTACCAGACTAGCGTAGAACGCTCAAGTGCAAGAGAAAGAATAAGAAGGTTTTTTGACTTGGCTTCTCCGGAGTGTACACGTTCTCTTGCGTTTCTAAGCACGCGGAAGAAGAGTCGGCTTTTGTCGTGCCTCATTTTTTTTGAGTTTATTGCACTTATTGTAAGTTGCTCTCAAGGATCCCACAGGGACAGAGGGAAAGAAGAAGAAGAAGAAGAAGCAAAAGAAGTAACAGAAGCAGGAGGAGGAGAGTGAGGAGAGTGTGGAAAACTAGTGGGACATCGGAATGAGTAGTTTTCGTTTCTTCGGCTGCTTCACGCGTCACTACAAGAAGAAAGGTACGCCAGAAGTACCCAATGAGGTACGTGAGGTTTTCGTCAAGTATGCGGAGAATGGTGTTATGGGTACCGACGGTTTGCTACGATTTCTTCGTGAGGTGCAAGGGGAGATGGGTGCAACTCTGGAGACTGCAAGAGTGTTGATGGAGAAACAACAACAACAAGAACAACGAAAACAGCAGCAGCTGCTGCAAGGTCTTCCTCAGCTGCAACCTCATCGCAAGCAGGAACAACAAGGGCTCAGCTTCGAATCCTTCTTCGACCTCCTCATCAATGCTTCTCTCAACGCCGCCTACAGCTCTGGGACGGTAGGCATCAAATCCCTCTCTCTGGTTGCTTGGTAGGTATCAAACTCCCTCCATTCTCCCCACCTTCCTTGTAACCTAGCATTGGATTGATGGATAGCTCATTCAGTTCAGATACCATAGAAGCGCACACATTATGGTGGCTCATTTAGATAGACACCAAGAAACCATAGAAGTGTGCACATTATGGTGGGAATGGCGGTGGCTCATTGCGGGGTGAGCTCATGCTATAACATGATGAATTGAGACTTCGGATGAACCTGTTTTTGCACACTTTTTGGTGGAATGGCGTTGGCTTGTCTCATGAAGAACTCAGACTCATGATGAGGTTGTTTTATTTTCCACACATTATGGTTGAATGGTGGCTTATTGTAGAATGAGATGCCATATGAAGAACTCAGACTTATGATGGATTTTTTTTTCCCCTGCAGTCTATGAATCTCGTGTGATCTACTAGTTCTGAAATTTCTTGTGCAAGACAACAATATAAGCGAAGCTGCTGCTGCTTCTCTGCAAGATCCGATTTGACTTGGATTTTGAAATGCTGCTGTTGTTTTTCATAGCTTGAAAATTGACCAATTTGTTTGTTTGTTGTTTGTTGTTTGCAGGTTCATCAAGATATGACAGAGCCGTTGGCACACTACTTCATATACACAGGACATAACTCGTACCTCACTGGAAATCAACTCAACAGCAAGTGTAGTGTGGAGCCTATTAAAGCAGCATTGAAGCAAGGAGTGCGTGCTATTGAGCTTGATTTGTGGCCAAATTCTGCCAAAGATGAGATTCAAGTTCTTCACGGGAAGTACGTTGCCTTGTTTCCTTGTAAACCCGATTAGTCTGTTTTTGCTTTGTTAAATGTAGAAAACTTTTGAGATTCTATTGCTGCCTCTCCCAATTCAAAGTGTGATCAATCTCATGGAAGTGTTGGGTTTTCAGTTTAGGAACTGCTTGGCAAACCACTGAAAGACACAGAAGTTCATGATGTTGAATGAGCTCAATTTTGTTGAACTCAGATTTTCTGATTCTTTCCTTCTGTCCTGACACCATCTTGTACTATGGAATTGTCAAGCCCTGCCCATTGTGTTGGGTAGCATCCTAGGCAGGCCCATTAGGGCAAGCTATAGACAACCCAACATAAGGGGGCAGGGTGAGACCATTCCACAACATTAATGTCAGGGGTGGCAGAGTCAACAAATTTTAAGAATATTCATCTTTAATAGATGCATTTTGGTAACTATAATTGCGAGTGTATGATCATCACCAGAAGATTATGTCATATAATGTTGTCAAGAAAATGAGGCTAGAAATCTGCTACTCCAGATCTTAATGACCTCATCAGCTGTTTCCAAAATAAAGCAGCTGCAATGATCTTATGCTTACATGATGGATGTGGGAGTGATCCCTATCTTGGTCATAATCTTCATAAGAGAATTTGGGAACTGCAGCACTTTGACAGCTCCGGTGGAATTTGACAAATGTATATCTGCCATCAACGAGAATGCATTTGTGACTTCTCAGTACCCTGTCATTATCACTTTGGAGGATCACCTCACAAGTAATTTGCAGAAGAAAGCTGCAGAGGTATGTTACAAATTCTTTCTCTCTTTGTCTTTCTCTCTTGGCATCCTCTCTTTGTTTTTTTTCTCAATGAAGCAGCTTGATTGATTTTATGACCATAGATAGGTGTTCTTTTGATGAATTTGCTAGATAAGAGGAGAGTGACAGGGTGAGAGATGTGGGTGATGTTGCAGTTGATTTCTTCCGATGGTTGTGAAGCTCAAGTACCCAAATCCCCAAAATTTGTTGCAAAGCTCAAGTACCCACATCACAAAAATTTTGCAACAAATTTTGTGATATGGGTACTTGGAAAAGCTCCCAGTACAGATAATTATTACTTACTCTTAATGATACAGATGGAGCTAGAGATATGCCATTGACAAATATGCTGCAATTGTGTTGGGACCAAAACAGATATTGATGGCAATTCTAGGCAGCACCTTGTATCAGCCAAACACAGAAGAGGCAATGACACAGTTTCCAGACCCAGAGTTGTTGAAGGGACGTATCATAGTATCTACAAAACCGCCAAAGGAGTATCTTGAAGCAGAGATGACAACAAGTGCTATTCCCTTGATCAAGAAACTGGAAAAGGAGGATGTGCTTGAGGAGCAAGTAGAGGAACTTGTCAAGGACGAATTTGAAGACGGTTGGGGGCAGGAAAACCCAGGGTTTTGTCATGATCAAGCTCCTCATCCTCCTGTTGACAAAGATGACACACTGGTACTTCTTCTTCAAAACTAAACATTCTCTTTCGATGTCTTTTGTCTTTTCCAATATTCTTTGCTGTTGTGGAGTTTTATCTCTGCAAATCCCATTGGCTCAATGTACTTGTCTTGTTTCTTTTGTTTTTCGCCCTTTCGAGGGTCACAGGAAGTATCATCACGTGTTCCAAACATTACTGCATCCAATAATGGTCTGCTGGAGCAAGCAATGGCAGTGACTGCTGTTGATGATGATGATGATGATGATGATGAAATGATTGAAGAAAATATACCTAATGGTAAAATCAATTCATCTTACACTCGCCTGATTACCATTCGGTCAGGAAAACCTTCAGGCTTTTCAATACATCAGGTTTTGACACTTAAAGAAGCGGCGGTGAGGCGCATCAGTCTCAGTGAACAAGTACTGGAGAAAGTTGCTAAGTCTTATCCCAATGATCTAGTCTTGTAATTCAAACTCCTCTCTACTATTTCCAAAACACCCCTTGTGCAAATGGTTGCAATTTCTGTCAATGCTGTCAGCAACTTCCAAAGTCTAGATTCGGGTTTTTTCAAGGTAATACTACTGTGCTTTCTGTTTTGGGCTATTGGGCACATCTGTGTGCCTGCCTCTGGTCTTTGCTCTAGTACTGATCATTTGATTTGTAATTGCCAGGTTCACACAGCGAAACATTGTTAGGGTATACCCAAAGAGATTCAGAGTTGATTCCTCCAATTACAGTCCACTTTTAGCATGGACTCATGGAGCTCAAATGGTAGCTTTTAACATGCAGGTTAGAAGACTTTGCAAAACTCTTAAAAAATAAAAATAAAAATAATTTGGCAACGTGTTTTGTCTCTGAAATGATTTTGTTGTTGTTTGCCATAATGAGTTTGAGCATTTAGTCTGAGCACTTTCTTCCATGCCAAAGAATGAGCAAAACTGGCTCAAAAGAATTCCTTATGCTGTTTGCTTGTTGTGTATCCCTAGGGCTATGGAAGACCTCTTTGGCTCGCCCAGGGTTTGTTCAGGGCAAATGGAGGATGTGGGTATGTGAAAAAGCCAAAGTTTCTGCTTGAGAGTGGAGATGGGGTTAGGGTTTTTAATCCTCATGAGACACACCCTCCCAAAACAACACTGAAGGTAATGCAATGAAATTTGCTTCTCACACTTCCAAAAAGGAATTTGGCAGTTATTGGACACAATACATTTTTTTCTTAGAATGAATTTTACTTGGAAGCAATTTTTGTTGATAAAATGGCCCTCCAATTGTTGTTCAGGTGAAGGTGATTTCAGGGTATGGTTGGTTCGAAAAATTTGGCAAAAACCACTTTGATCGTTATTCTCCACCAGATTTCTACACCCGTGTAAGTGATCAAATTCCCAAGTAGATTTGAACTCTGTATTTCAGTTAACCCAGCTTCATGATTCTCAAAATAGTAGACCAGTTGCATATACTGCACAAAGATGCTAGTGGGCATTTGACATACCATCTCTGCTGCATTCTGAGGTGCATGTCTGTCTTGTACAAGGAGGAGGATGTGGTTCTTATACATTAAGTTCCAGGGTGGCAAATTATGTCATTTTCTTGACCCACATTATATGACATAATCTTTCTGGTGATGATTAGACATACACTCATAATCATGGCTGAAATGTGTCTGTTGAAGATTATTATCTTTTTCAAAATCATTGAATCTGCCACCACCTAGTTCGTCCTAACAGGCTTGCCTAGCACCTTACCCAACATAAAGGGCAGCAGTTAAACCATTCCATAGAATGTTTCAACTCAGAATTGATGATGTTAACTTTAGGATTTCTGAGGGGGTGGAGAGCTGCGGGATTTTTTGTCTTGTCAGGTTGGAATTGCGGGAGTACCTGCAGATTCTGGGATGAAGAGGACACGAACCATTGAGGACGAATGGATGCCAAGATGGGATGAACAGTTTGAATTTGAATTGACAGTGCCAGAATTAGCATTGCTTCGTGTTGAAGTCCATGAGTATGATAGGACTGCCAAGGATGACTTTGCAGGGCAAACATGCATCCCGGTTTCTGAGCTCAAAACAGGCTACCGTTGTATTCAATTACTCGATAAAAGGGGGAATGAGTATGAGGGTGTCAAGTTATTGTTCCACATCGAGATCATCCCCAAAGCGACTTGAAAGCCAAACAAGTTGACCCAAAGCAAAACAGTAATCTCCTGGAGTTCAGCTGATTGAAAACAGGCAATGTGTTGCATTGTATCTGGATCTATCTTGGTTCAGGGTCTGATCCAAACCCTAAACCCTGCCCTTGTTGCAGCAGCTGCACCTGTGTTGCAAAGGAAAGGATCTATTGGGTTCTTAACAAACAGCAGCCAAATTGGATCAACATAGCCTCACTGAATTGCAAGCTCTGTGAGAGACGGAAACAAGAGAGCCGAATGCAGAAGAAGCACAGGTGTGGCACTGTTATATCTAGAGTGTGGCCATGTCTCAAGGAATTGAGTATCAACTGACATACTCTTTCATAATCAGCAGGAATTGCAAAACCCGATTGATTGCATGCGCGAATGTAGTAAAAGAGGTTTTGTAACTTTGTAAGAGGTTCTTGGTTGCAATAAGCCTGGGAACAATCAATGGGTAGAACGAGTTGTTGATCAATTTACATTTGGGTGTGCTTGGGATTGAATAGATGAGGTTATATTTCAAATGAGGGTTTTCTTCTAATGAAGTGTGATTGTTCCAGAAAAACTAAATACTGTTGAAATCAACCAAAATTTGATTCTTGGGTGAGGTTTTGAAAATTTTAGATTTGCCAAACCTAATTTTTTCTACTTCATAAACATGCCCAAAATCCACATTTCTTTTGCTAATATATGCCAATTGTTGGTATATATGTGCAATATCTTGGGAGGTAATTTTCATTACCAAAAGAGTCACAATCTTAAATTTTTCATGGATCTATGCAAATATTAAGACATGATGGAAATGCATCATTGGATTTTATGAAAATGGTGTAAAGAATAAGCTTGATAATTTTTAGAGGGTTTGGTAAACATATTAGCAAGATCACGCATTTGGAACACAACAATCTAGAAGAGGGTAGTTCTTGCTCGACGATATGGCGAAGCTTTTGAGCACCCACAAGAAAAAGCATTACTTATGCAATCAAGCCTCACACCAAAAGATTACACCTTAATTATCCCATGCCTAAGTTTCAATTCACATAGGGCTAAAAAGAGTTGGTTCCAACATTTTCAATGAATCAATGCTCATGTAATTTGGTGCTTGAAAAAAACAAAATCTCATGTTGGGCAATAGCTACTCAATTTGTAGCACGTAGCCCGTTACTATTTAGTAACCTAGATTGATTAAACATCACCTATTACATTGCACTAGAAGGACTAGGTTAGGAGCAATGACTAGGTGGGGTTTAGCCCTTGACCAATTTACCTCAAAAATGGGAAAATTGTTGCATACAATTTTTATTTATTTTTGGACAAAACTCTCCTTGTTTGGTTAGCACATCATTGGAAAGATTTTTTCCTCTGTTAATTTAACCAAATAGATAATCTTATTAACACTTAAATATGTGCCATCTTGACATGTTTAAGTTTTAAAAAAAGAGAAAAACAAAAACCTAGCTCTAACTTTATAAGTGTTTAGAGTTTAAAATCTCATACTAACTAGTGGTTTTTGGGTGAGTTTTCACAACTTGGTGAGAAAAAACAAGAAGAAACAATTAAAGGTATGAACGACTTGTTTTTTTCAAAAAAAGGGCCAAAGTTGTCACATTATTGAATGAAAAAAATCTAAAGTTACCATAGAACAAGTTTTAACAAGTTGCCAAATTACATGGGGAATCCTAAATTTTTTTACTTTCCCCCCTTTTGGCCTCTAGCCAAATTTGGCTATATTGTCTTGTGCACAATCACCAACTCACCTACTTCACAAATTTGAGAGAAAAAACATTGATACCAACCTCATAGACTTGGTACAAAGGGTTTTTTTTCACACTTTCATGCCCTAGTTCGGTCCTCTCGATATTAAAGTAAACATATTGACAACTCAACATTTAGTGTATCAAAAAGTTCAAATCTTTTCAAACTTTTTTTTATTGTCTTTAGAATTCAACAAGGTATTGTAGACCTTCACTTGGTGCACCGATAGCTATAAAGATTGCTCAAAAGTGACAAGAATTGAGTAAGAAATGAATCAATGTTCAATTATGGGGTGTGTTTACCTTAGGTCCAAGATCGATTCTTCTTAACATGAGATAATTATAAACCATTATTGGAATTGGTATAAAACAATTACATATCTAGTAGTACCTTAGGTCTTTATTAAGCTAATATTGGTATAAGGTTGGTATTGCTTTAGGTCAACCAAACTAATAAGGTCCTTAATACTAAATTTTTAATGTTGATATCAATTGCATGGTTATATATTGGTTTGATATTAGATTAGATGTTATTTGGTCAAGCGGAATGCTCATTATATTGATCACATGTTGTGGGAATGATTCATATAGTGCATTCGATTGGGTGTTTTGAGTTTGAGGATTGTTAACTTATCATGTGGGTACAATATCCCTTTGAAATTGTTTGCTTTTGAATGATCTAGTATGTTATCATTTTGTCATTTTATGTACATTATATTTGATTTTATTATAAAATAATTATTTTTAATAATAAGGATCACCTTTGGATCTATCATTTTGAAATGGTACCACATGTGGAATTAGGTCCATCTACTTTTGTCTACTCCCAAATGTGCATTTATATAGTAGGTTACTTGTTACTTTGTAATGCTACATGGATTTAAAACCCCAACTAACCTTCCCAAATCAATCATTGTTGCATTTAATGATAGGGCATTTAAGTTTGTCATTTTTATAAGCTATTGATGGGTGTAGTCATAATAAAAGGAATTAAAGCAATTGTTGAATGTAGTGAAAATGTGTACCTTCATTATTTTGAACTACTAGCAATTGTATTAATGAATTATTTGTCTATTTTTTGGAATTGTGTTTGTTTATTCATGAAGTTGAAATCTTATGAATTTGAAGTTAATTCATTGTATTGCTAAAGTCCTTTAACATACACAAAACATTTTTTGAACAATGCTATAAAATCAAAAAAATAAATAAAATTGTTACTCAAACCTTCACCAAATGTTCTCAAATCTATTGCAATCTTTCATATACTTTGAAAAGAGATTTACATGTGTTGAACCATTCAAAAATCCTTTTAGGTTAGATAGGATTGGATTTTGATTTTTGAGTTGGATTTTGATTTTCGAATGTCCTTAATCATTAAAATAGTTCAAAATTTGTCATCATTGTTAAAAAACAAATTATACATATGATTACAATGCAATGTTTGATGCCAAAAATTCAAATGTTTATCATTTAATGGGTCACATTTGGTCTCAATATTTATATCCAATCCAAAAAACTATATGAATGAGTGCCAACTTTGGTATTAAAGACTAATACATGAAGGCCACATGTTCAATGTAATCTTTAGAAAGGACTTAATGCCTACACATATTGACTCTTTTTGTTATGACCATAAATTGATGTATATATATAAATTATACAGTACATGTTTATTATTGAATATGTTGTGGTAATTCTAGTGATGAGAATTTCAAGGAACTAATATATGGGTGGTTTTTTATAATCTTTTGTAGGCTCCTTATTGATTTTGCATAATCCTTCATCCTTGGGCAATTCCAAACACATTTCCAAGTATATTTACTTTTGTTCTTTCCTAATAACTATTTCTTATCCTTATCATTATTTCACCCCCTTTCCTTACCCACCAACATGGATATGAAAAGACAAATTTACATGTCCCTTTTCATGTCCAAGATATTTATATTAATTGAAATTAAATTTGACATTGACAAATAATGATGAATTATTGATAACCATATGGGAAATAATAAGAAGAAAAATTGTCAGTAGTACTACGTAGTAATGTGGAGCCCAAGTGAAATCTGTATAAGTAAAATTCTAGTGATGAGTAATTGGATTTAGTATATGGGGGATTCTTTAAAATTCTTCGTATAGTCGTCCATGGACCATTCCAAAGACAATTTAAAAAATAACTACCTGATTTTCAAACGTAACTACTTCATTTTTTTTTAAATGACTATTTCCTTTATGAATTTTCTTAATAACTATCTCCCACCTTTCCTAGTAACTATTTCCATTTTATAACTACCTCACTCTTTTTCCCTATCCACCAACATGGATATGAAAAACAAACTAACATATGTATTTTCATGTCCAAGAAAAATATATCAATCTAAATTAAATTGGACATTGACATAAATAATGATGAATTATTGAAAACCATATGAAAACATAAAAAATTAAAATTAGTTGATCATCATTGGTAGTGTGCAACAATGTGGAGCTCAAATGTATAATGAAAAAAGATGAGCTTGTTCATAGATGCAAGGTTTGTTCCTTTGTGATGTTAAAGTTGTTTTTGGTTTTCACTAAATAAATTTTATTTAATATTATTGAAAAAAATTCAAAGATTCAATTCAAGGGATCATGGGTATACTTGTGATATACAGAATATAACATAGTTTATTTTAAATTTCAAACTACACTAATGTTTGGTTTGCATTAATCATCTTAGAAACATTTGAATTAAAAGTTTTAAAAAATGTCCCACTTCACATTTCTTGGTATGTTCCATTTGAAAGTAATTATTTGTTAATATTTTAATTTATCACATATTTATGATCATCACTTTAAAAAAAATCCATTTGTGATATGATAATTATCAAACTCATCACATGGTTCACAAACCTAGTCCAATCATATGAAACCATAATATTTAATAAATATAATGAATTTCATAAAAATGAAAAATCATTTAAATCATTTTTGAAATTTATTTTTAATATATTGTGATGTATATATTTTAACATCACATCATATGAAATCAAAAAATGTAATTGTTTTAACATTTGATTTCTTTGTGTTTTGGCCTACCATAATATGTAAAAACATTGTGAAAATCCTCTAAGTTATAATATGGTTGAAATTCAAACATTGTCACCTTAAAAATAAAAATGATATGATTATATTATTGGCCCCTTTAATGTGTTTTCACTCTTTGTTATGTTGTGGTTGCAAATTTCAAACCTTGTTACTTTGTGCAAATAACTTCAAATTTCATGATTCAATGCCATAGTTGAGGTTAGGCATGATGTAATCCTATGATAGTAATCATTAACATTATTACCAATGAAAATAACCACTTCACATTCCAATGTAATGGACAACATAAATGAACCAAACATACAATTGTGTTTCCAATAGAAGTTGGGTGGGTGATTATACTATTGACTTTGATGAAGTGACCAATGTGCAACTACAACATGCCCAAGCTATGTAACTTTAGTTATTTATGAGTTCAAAGCTTGGTTCCTTGTATAAATTATGATTGTTGCACTAGGGATTATATATCCTAAACATGAAAGACAACATATTTAGTTAAAACTATATTTGCTCAAAATTGAAATCCATCGAGGATTTCTACTACATTCTTAGGAGGTATGCACTCAAAAAAACACATTGTGTCTTGCTCAATGGAGCACGTTTGAATCCAAAATCATCTTTTTCCAAATTAATATGGAAATTCCAAAGTTACGTGTGCCATTTTAACCTAATATATGCCATAATAAACACTAACATATTGTACATTGTAATGAATGAAACCACAAAATTTATTTCACATATGTCATGAGTTGTGACTTTTTGTGTGAGAGAAACCACATTATCTTATAAAGAAGGTTCAACACTAAATTTTTAATTTGTGGTCTAGGATTAAAAGGTGATGTGTGTCCCATGAACCCACCATGTATTGCCTCATTTGTACATTTAGATAGGGTTCAATTATTAAGTAATTTCTTAAAATTCAAAATTTGTATAATTAACCTTCATTAGGTTCAATTGTGAAGTTTATGGATTTTTTTGTGTTCCCCTAGGAAGTCTCTTTTGTTCCTAGGGTGTTCCTAACCTTTTAATGCCAAAGAGTGAGTAATATATAACATATTTTGCTAGGTGCGCACACCCCCAAGTTCATTTTAATGAGTTCACCCATGCTTGAAAAATCCACATATGTGGCCCATTTTCTAAGATACAACCATACAAATTCATTTGTCATACTCCTATCCCATAACTAAGTGCAGTGACTAATTATGTACATACCAACTTTCCACATGCATTTACATACTTAGTACCCATCAAGTGGCTTACTTACTCATATAATAATCATTTATAGTTTTAAGCTACCAACCAATGATACTTACCCATGTACATAGATAACGATATAAGTAGTGTGAGATGGAAGTGGGAGACAAGTTATTGAGGTGAAACCTTGGTAACTCAATTGTGGTTCATCTCCAACTAAGTCATAAGGTGTTTTCAATGGATGGTGCATTATGGCTATTGGGTTACATAATCCTAAAATAAGATAGTTATAGCAATTTCAACATTTAGGCATTAGATCCATATGAAGCCTAATATGAAACATCCAAAGATAAAACAATTTGTCACCTCCCAACAAGATAACATCACAAATATAATTGAAACCCACCTTTAGAAATAGGTTATGCTTACTAGTGAAAAGAACACACTTTCATTCATGTTCGTTTCAACTAGTGTTCATGTTTTATTTTTTCATCCAAAACTCACATCACAAAATAGAGGAAATTTCATTACAAAATTGTCAAACATTCAACAAAATTTCATCTAGTATATTTGGAGGGCACTTTATTGCCAAGAATATTAATGGGCCTTTGTGCCATTGGCCCAAGTATGATCATCCCAAGGATTTTAACAAATACAACTTTTCAAAAAATCTCTTCAAAGCTTTAAGAAACACAACCAATGTGAAGGGTGATGATATGAAAAGGCAAATGGGATGGCCAATGGGATATTCCTTATGCATTTTTCCATGTGATGTCAAAAGACAAACAAAATATCCATATGATGAAAAATCATCGATTGGTAGAAATGATTCCAATTTTATTCATCAAAGTGTGAAGCAAATGTGCATAGGACCCTTTGTAGGCCCAAGTGTGAAGCAAGTGTGAATAGGATCCTTTATAGGTCCAAGTGTGAAGCAAGTGTGAATAACACCCTTTATTGATCCAAGTGTGAACTCAAGTGTCATTGGCCCCAAGTGTTGAGATTTGGGATGTGAAAGTCAACCAAAAGGACCAATATGATGAAAACGAATTGATTGATTGAAAAAATTGAAATAAAAAATTGAAATAATTTTTAATAAAAAAAATCACTCTAAATTCAATAACTTTTGTTCCAATGATTTGAAAACTACAAAATGTTCCACTATACACAATTCCTCATGAAAGCTTTTCAATGGTACCAAAAGCATAGTGACTTTTGATGTTACCAAAAGCATTGTGAGAGGCCCCTCAATTCAAAAGGGTTAAAACATGATCATAAATTTATTATTAAAAAAAAAAAAACACTTATCTTGATATATAAATCCTTTTTTAAATTTTTTTTAAAGGAGGGTTTTTATGCCTCTTATTTAATAATAAGAAAGACCTTACACCTATATAAGTAGGCAAACTTCCTTTGTTCTTAAATGATAGTTTGTAAGGTCCCTCTTACTCCTTCTTGACCTCTCGATCTACTTACACTCAAACTTTTGATAAGGTTGATCACTTCATGCTTTAAAATGGATAAGATTCGTAGGTGAAGAACATTTCCCGTAGTTAAAGCTTTTTTTTTCTTTTTGATGTTCTATTTGCTTCATCCTAGGCACCTTATTTCAAAAATGCCCCAACCCCACGTATTACCCTACCACTTATGGATTTCATGTCAAATGGAGTTGACATCGTGCCATCACGATATTTTCAAAGACAATGTAAATGATGCCATGATCACATCACATTGACAATTATGTTATAGTGTATCTATTTCTATAATATCGTTGGTTTTGTCGTCCTTGGCTGGTATAACATAATTGTCAATATCGATATTTCACTATAGTGAACATGTTGAGAATTATGTTGTCGTGTGAAACATAATCGTCTGCGTTTACATTTCACTATAGTGATCACCTCACCTCATTGACAATTATGTTTTCATCACTTTGTCTATATTTCACTGTAGTGGAACTTTGTGAAATTTCATCTTGTGATGCAAAAACATGGTTATCGAGATGTCCCATTACTTTGGCAAACTTGGTTCAAACAACAACACCATCATTTGTGATGAACTTGTTATTGTATGGCTTGTTTTTCTTAATAGATGATCTAATATTTAATTTGAGTTTTGTGTTGCTTTGCACTACTAATGATGATAATTAAATTTTTTTTTGTGAACATATTAATTTTTTAAAATTAATTTTATCTTTTCAAAAGATAAAATTTTATAAATTTTCACTATATGTCACTTTGTTCCATTAATAATTTTTTTACATTATTGATTTGGTAGACAAAATGTAAAGCGGGGACTATATATGATTCAATTTAATTAGTTGTGGTGGACACCCAAAGAAGAATTATTTATTTATTCTTTTGGTGATCAAATGGGCCTCTTTAATGGGCCCAACATCACAAAGAATATTCCCAAAATAGAACAATTGTATTCTTATGCTTTACCAAAAAAATTACCAGGTTTTTTTTTTTTTTCCTTCCCTTTTTGCAATTATCCAAAATTTGGCAAAACATTTCCTGAAAAATAGAAAAAAAAAATTGCAATTTACACTTATATAAAAAATTTCCAGAATTTATTTCCAAAATGTTTTGGTGAAGAAAGAAAAAGATTGTTTTGGGGGGGGGG